>Ga0082335_1003464_pt1 | contig 25892 bp, 18 predicted proteins | sample Subgrocontami58m_FD_72375 | JGI IMG/M metagenome (GOLD analysis project Ga0082335, IMG submission 72375) | Subsurface groundwater microbial communities from S. Glens Falls, New York, USA - GMW37 contaminated, 5.8 m (SPADES assembly) (version 2) ...
TCAGGTCACCGCTCGGGCTGCGGACGGACGGCGGTCCCCCCCCCACCCAGCCGCCGGCCCGCATCTCCGTCCGCGCAGGCGGCCGCAGGACCCATAGACGGCGCGCGCAGCGCGCCCGAGGGTCCGAGAGCCTGCGAGGACGGAGATGCGGGCCTGCCGCGTCCCCCGTGCGGCCTGAGATGCGGGCCAGCCCCTACCCCACCATCCGCCGCAACACCCGCCCCGCCCGCACCGCCGCTTCCGCCAACCGTTCCGGCGACGTGATGAACGACACGCGGAAGAACCCCTCGCCGCCGTCGCCCAGCGCATTCCCCGCCAACACGATGACGCCCTCCTCCTGCATGAGGCGCTCCTGGAACTCCAGCGACGGCACCTCCGACGGGAGCGGCACCCACAAATACATGGACGCCTTCGGCACCTCCACGGCGAATCCCTCGGCGCGGAAGGCCGCCACCGCTGCGTCGCGGCGCATGCGGAAAACCCCGAGGTTGCCCGGTAGCCAGTCGGCATGGCTCTCGAGCGCGGCGACGCCCGCGCGCTGCGACGCCATGAACTGTCCGGTATCCACGAAGCTCTTCACCTTCGCCAGCGGCGCCGTGAACTGCTCCGCTCCCACCGCCCAGCCGAGTCGCCACCCGGTCATGTTGTACGTCTTGGAGAGCGAGTGGAACTCGATCGCCACCTCGCGCGCGCCGTCAATCTCGAAGATGCTTGGCGCCACGTACCCGTCGAACGTCATCTCGCTGTACGCATTGTCGTACACGAGCAGGATGTCGTGCGTGGCGCACCAGTCCACGACCTTCTTGAGATAGTCGCGCGGCGCCACCGCCGCCGTCGGGTTGTTGGGATAGTTGAGATAGAGGAGCTTCGCGCGGGCGCGCACGGGCACGGGGATCTCGTCCACATCCACGAGGAAGTTCGTTCGCGGCGTAATGGGATACAGATACGGCGTCGCGCTGCTGAGCAGCGTACCACCCAGGTACGACAGGTATCCGGGATCGGGGATGATGGCCACGTCGCTTGGGCCGAGATATGCGAGCGCGAGGTGCGCGATCCCCTCCTTGCTGCCGATGAGCGGCACGATCTCGGTAAGCGGGTTGAAGCGCGCCCCGAACCGCCGCTCCATCCACGCGACGGCCGCCTCGCGAAACGCCGGCAGTCCCAGCCCAAATCCGTACCGCGACATCGCCGGATCCTGCGCCGCCTCGGCGAGCGCCGCAACGGCGCGCGGTGGCGCGGGCAGATCCGCATCTCCCGCCCCGAGGTCTATGACATCCACGCCGCGCGCAATGAGATCCCGCTTCTTTTGTGGGATGGTCGCGAGCATGTAGGCGGGAAGGGAGGCGAAGCGGGCGCTCAGACGGGGCATAGATGGCGAGGTGGCTGGCGGACGGCAGATGGCGGACGGCAGACGGCGGATGGCAGGCGGCGGATGGCAGGCGGCAGAGGGCAGACGGCCGACGGCGAATTCGACCGCCTCAAAAACTACTCGCGCCGCCCGCAGGCGGCGCGACTTATCTCAACTCGTCGGCGGATTGAACCCGGGGCCAGCCTCCACCCACGACCGATAGTACTCCGTGTCCTCCGCGCTCAGCACCGCCTTGGCGACGTGCAGCGGACGGAACGAGTCCATCATCACCGCCAGTTCGTTCGTCGCCTTGGCGCCGATGCTCGCCTCCGTGCGTCCCGGATGCGGGCCGTGCGGCAGGCCGTCGGGATGGTGCGTGATCGACCCGTACTCGATCCCCTTGCGGCTCATGAACTCGCTCGAGGCGTAGAACAGCACTTCGTCCGAGTCCACGTTGCTGTGCGCGTACGGCGCCGGCACGGCCGCTGGGTCGAAGTCGTACGGCCGCGGACAGAACGAGCAGATGACGAAGCCGTCACCCTGGAACGTCTGGTGCACCGGCGGCGGCTGGTGGATGCGCCCCACGATCGGTTCGAAATCGTGGATGTTGAACGCCCAGGGATAGAAGAAGCCGTCCCAGCCCACGACGTCGAACGGATGGTGGTCGAGCACCATCTCGGTGAGCCCGTTGTACTGCTTCACGACCACCGGGAACTCGCCCTTCTCATCGAATGTCACGAGCTCGGTCGGCCGCCGGAAATCGCGCTCGCTGTACGGCGCCCCTTCGGCAATCTGCCCGAACTCGGTGCGGTACCGCTTCGGCGTGCGCACATACCCGCGGCTCTCCATGATCAGCAGCTTCGCCGGCGACGTAAACCGCCAGCGGTGCATGATGCCGCGCGGGAGCACCACGTAGTCCCCCGGCTTCACGGGAAGAAAGCCGAACTGCGATTCGAGCGTCCCCGCTCCCTCCGCGAGGTACACCACCTCATCGGCCTGCGCATTCCGGAAGAAATGCGCGTCCTCGACGTCGGGCTCCGACCACAGCATCGCGATGTCGTTGTTGAACAGGATCGGGATGCGATCCAGCGTCGGCGAGCCACCCGTCGGCAACTGGCGCGTGCGAAAGTGCCGGTGGCGCAGCGCGAGATCGAGGTCCCGCTCCCACCGCAGCTCGCGGATGCGCTTCACCGTGAGAACCGTTGTGGGCGGATGGATGTGATAGAGCAGCGCCGACGGGCCGGTGAAGCCCTCGTTGCCCATCAGCTGCTCACTGTACAGCCCGCCATCGGGGCGGCGGAAGACCGTGTGCCGCTTGCGCGGCATCTGGCCGAGCGTGTGATAGAATGGCATCTAGAGATTCCCTCGCAGCGCCTGTTCGCGCTCGATGCTCTCGAAGAGCGCCTGGAAGTTCCCCTTGCCGAACCCCTTCGCCCCCTTGCGCTGGATGATCTCGAAGAAGAGCGACGGACGGTCCTGCACGAGCCGCGTGAAGATCTGCAGCAGGTACCCCTCATCGTCGCGGTCCACGAGGATGCCCAGCTCCTGCAGCGTCGCGAGGTCCTCGTCGATCTTTCCGACGCGCGCCTGCAGGGTGTCGTAATACGTCGTCGGCGTCTGGTTGAACTCCACGCCGCGGGCGCGGAGCGCCTTGACCGTGCTGATGATGTCGTCGGTAGCCATGGCGATGTGCTGCACGCCCGGGCCCCGGTAGTAGTCGAGATACTCCTGGATCTGGCTCTTCTTCTTCCCCGTCGCCGGCTCGTTGATCGGGAACTTGATGCGCCCGTTGCCGTTGCTCATCACCTTGGACATCAGCGCCGAGTATTCGGTGTTGATGTCCTTGTCGTCGAAGGTGAGCAGGTTGAAGAAGCCGAGCACGCGGGCGTAGAAGTCCACCCACTCGTTCATCTTGCCGAGCTCGACATTGCCCACGCAGTGGTCCACGTACTTGAGCCCGACCGGCGGCGGCGCAAACTCCGGCGCCTCGGCGCGGAACCCCGGGAGGAAGAGCCCGCGGTAGTTCCGGCGCTCGACAATGGAGTGGATGGTGTCGCCGTAGGTCTTGATCGCGGCGATCACCACCTCGCCATCGGCATCCGCGAGGACCTCCGGGCCGTGCTCCGACTCTGCGCCGCGCGCGATCGCCTTCGCGTAGGCATCGCGGGCATCATCCACCCAGAAGGCCAGGTCCTTCACGCCGTCCCCGTGCAGCCGCACGTGGTCGGCGATCGGCCCCTCCGGGTAGATGGGCGTCGTCAGGACGAGCCGGATCTTGTCCTGCTGGAGCAGGTACGACGCCCGGTCGCGCACGCCGGTCTCCGGCCCGCGATACCCAAGCAGCTGGAAGCCGAACGCCGCGCGGTAGTAGTGCGAACTCTGCTTGGCGTTGCCGACGTAGAACTCGATGTAATCCGTCCCGTTGATCGGGAAGGTGTCATGCGGTTCGGTCGCCGCGGGAGCGGTCAGCGTGGCCATGGGGGGCGTGGGGGCAGATGGTGGAGACGGCGGACGGGCGACGGAGGACGGCAGACCGCAGGCTTCCTGTGCGAATCTAATGCCGCCGGCGGGCCAGCAACACAGACCGGGAGGCGCGAGCGAGCTCACACCTCCCGGTTGTGCACACCGCCTGCTTACGCCTTCAGCAGCTTCAGGATCGCATCCACCGACGACTTGGCATCGCCGTAGAGCATGCGGGTCCTGGGCTTGAAGAAGAGCGGGTTCTCGACGCCGGCGTACCCGGCGCCGCGGCCGCGCTTGAAGACGATGCAGCTCTCCGCCTCCCAGGCCGGCAGCACCGGCATGCCGGCGATGGGGCTCGTCGGATCGTCGAGGGCGCTGGGATTGACGATGTCGTTCGCGCCGACCACGAGCACGACGTCCGTCTTGTCAAAGTCCTCGTTGATCTCATCCATCTCGAGCACGATGTCGTACGGCAGGTTCGCCTCGGCCAGCAGCACGTTCATGTGCCCGGGGAGTCGTCCGGCCACCGGGTGGATGGCAAACCGCACCTGCACTTTGCGTGCGCGCAGGATATCCACGATCTCGCGCACCGGGTGCTGCGCCTGCGCCACGGCCATGCCGTAGCCCGGCACGATGATCACCGACTGCGCGTCCTGCAGGAGCTCCACGACCTCTTCCGCCGTGGTGGCGATCATCTCCCCTTCCATCACCGCGCCACCGGCGGCTACCGAGCCCTCCTCCACACCGAAGCCGCCGAGGATGACCGAGAGGAACGACCGGTTCATCGCCCGGCACATGATGTAGCTGAGGATCGCACCGGACGACCCGACCAGCGCGCCGGTGATGATCAGCAGGTCGTTGGAGAGCATGAAGCCGGCGGCCGAGGCCGCCCAGCCGGAGTAGCTGTTGAGCATCGACACCACCACCGGCATGTCGGCGCCGCCGATGGCCATCACCAGGTGGACGCCGAGCACGCCGGCCAGCACCGTCACCCAGATCAGCGCCGACGTCGCTTCGGCGCCGCCCTGCACGAAGATCACCGCCATCCAGACGCAGGCGGCGAGCATCGCCAGGTTGAACAGGTGCCGCGCCGGGAGAATCAGCGGCTTGCTATGGATGACACCCTGCAGCTTGCCCCACGCGATCACGGAACCCGTGAAGGTCAGGGCGCCGATGAAGACGCCGACGATGGTCTCGAGGGCGTGGATCGTCGCCTCGGCGCCGACGAGATTCGCCGCCGGCTCCAGGTGATTGCTCGCCCCGACGAGCACGGCGGCCGCGCCGACGAAGCTGTGCAGGATGGCCACGAGCTGCGGCATCGCCGTCATCTCGACGCGCGCCGCGACCACCGCGCCAATGAGCGCCGCCAGCAGCGCAGCGCCGATGACCGTGGGCGACGTGAGAATGCCGACTTGGATGGCGACGGCCAGCACCGCGACCAACATGCCCACCGCACCGAAGAGATTGCCGCGTCGCGCCGTCTCGGGGTGCGAGAGCCCCTTGAGGCTCATGATGAACAGCACGCCGGCGCCGATATATGAAGTGGCGAGAAGTGAGGGTGTCATTTGTGGAACATCCTCAGCATCCGCTGCGTGACGAGGAACCCGCCGGCCACATTGATCGTCGCCAGCACGATGGCGGCGATGGCCAGCGTGCGGGCGGCCGTGCTGCTGCTGACCTGCAGCATGCCTCCGATCAGGATGATGCCGCTGATGGCGTTGGTGACGCTCATCAAGGGCGTATGCAGTGCCGGCGTGACGCTCCAGACCACGTGGTACCCGATGAAGCAGGCCAGCACGAAGACGGTGAAGTGCGTCAGGAAGGCCGGCGGCGCGGTGAGGCCAATGCCAATGAGGCTGAGGGCGAGGAGGAGGAGCGACCGCTTGGAGAACGCCGTCATCTTCTCGAAGACCGGCGGACCGTGTTCCTCGCTGAAGAGCGGCGCCTTTGGGGCATGCGGCGTGACATGCTCCGGCTTTCGCGCCTGCTCGAACGGCCACATCAGCGCGCCGCCCTTCAGCACCGTCATCGGCCGCACGATGTCGTTGGTCTCGCTCAGCGCGAACTTCTCGGCGCCCCCCATCTCGCCCAGCAGGTGCACGATGTTGGTGGCGTAGAGACTCGACGCCTGATGGGCCATGCGCGACGGGAAGTCGGTATATCCAATCACGGTGACGCCATGCACTTCCACCGCCTCGCCGGGCCTGGTCAGCTCGCAGTTGCCCTGCTGTTCGGCGGCGAGATCCACCACCACCGATCCGCGCTTCATGGACTTGACCATGTCGGCGGTAATCAGGATCGGCGCGCGTTTGCCGGGGATGAGGGCCGTCGTGATGATGACGTCCACGTCCTTGGCCTGGGCGGCGAACAGCGCCATCTCGGCGGCGATGAAGGCCGGGCTCATCTCCTTGGCGTAGCCTCCCGTGCCGCTCCCGTCCTCGTCGATCTGCACTTCCAGGAACTCGGCGCCCATGGAGGTCACCTGGTCCCGGACCGCCGGCCGCGTGTCGAAGGCGCGGACGATCGCGCCGAGCGCGCGCGCCGCGCCGATGGCGGCGAGGCCAGCAACGCCAGCCCCGATGACCAGCACCTTGCCGGGGTGGATCTTGCCGGCCGCGGTTGACTGCCCGCGGAGCGGTCGCTGCATCACGTTCACGGCCTCGATGACCGCCCGGTACCCCGAGAGGTTGCCCATCGAGGAGAGCGCGTCGACCTTCTGCGCGCGCGTGATGCGCGGCACCTGGTCCATGGCGAGCGCGTTGACACCGCGCTCCGACAAGCTGGTCACCAGGTCCTTGTGGAAGGCCGGGTACAGGTAACTGATGATTGTCTGACCCGCCCGCAACAGGGCGACTTCGTCGTCGGCCGGAGGACGAACCTTGGCAATGATATCGCTGGACCACGTGCCGGCGCGGTCCGCCAGCGTCGCGCCGGCCGCCGCATATGACGCGTCGTCGAAGCCGGCCGCCAGCCCGGCCTCTCGTTCGACCGTCACCTCGAAGCCGAGCTTGAGCAGCTTCTTTATGGAATCGGGGGTCGCCGCAACCCGGCGTTCGCCGGGCGAGCTCTCCCTGGGTATGCCTAGCCGCATCCTAATCCTCTACTGGCAAAGATGTTCGAGAGTTTTTGGTGGAACCTGTAAATATATCGTGGCCGATGGCAGGACCGGAGCCGCTAATGGACCCCCCTTGACCATCACCCGCGCCTCGCATCTGGAGCGCGTGCAGCCACGCTGCGGCATTCCGGGTCGTTGCGTTCCGTCCCGCAACGCCGCGCCATACCTTATAGTATGGTGCCGCTGCGCATCTCTGCGCGCGCACGCGTTTCCCCAACTGCTATTCCTCGCCAATGCCTGGCTTTACAAAGACTGTGATCTCCCCCGAGGAGACACTCAAGCTCGCCCCCGAGATCGGCCGTCACCCGAAGGCGCGCGTGTGGGTTTATCACTACACCCACCCCACAGAACCGTGGGTCCTCAGCATTGCCACGCACGCCCAGCCCAGCTCCCGTATGCTGTCGCTGGGCGGGTTTCGTATCGCCCCCGAAAGTCGCACGAGCATCTCGGGCTGGAATCCCGATCACGAGGCCATCGACCTCGCCATCGGCATGGACGAGAAGGTGTACTGGTCGCGCCTGCTCAAGGTGGGCGGACCGCATGTGAAGCGCGACTTCTCGCGCATTGTCGGCGGCAAGTGCGTCATGAAGCCATCGCCCGGCTCTCGCGTTGGCGAGCCGCGCGACCGCGAGTTGCTCGACTTCGCGATTGAGTGCTTCCGGGACGTCGAGAAGACGGGGTTCTTCCTCACCACGGGGCAGGATCTCGGCCACGGTGTCATGAGCGACGGCACGACCGGGTCGCTGCGCTACCTCAACGAGCAGTACAAGGGGAGCGTGGTCGCCGACACGGGCGCCCCGACCGCGGAAGGCAACTACTGGATGCTCGTGGGCCAGCTGAAGGGGGCCGGCATTCCGCTCAAGGGCTCGGTGATCGGGCTCATCGGCGCCGGGAACATCGGCCTGCACATCATCGACCGCCTGCTCGCCGACGGCGCCACGCCGCTGGTGGTGGAGGCAAAGGCCGAGATACGCGCGAACCTCGAGCGCCGGGGCGTGCGCTGCTGGGACGCCGGGGGCAAGGACGACTTCCTGGCGCAGCCGATGGACGCGCTCGTGCTCAACGCCGCCGGCGGCTCGCTCGACACCGCCACGGTGGCGCGCTGCGCCGTGAACGACCGGCTGCGCGTCATCAACGGCTCCGAGAATCTCGTCATGCCGAACCCGGCCGATGAGGAGGTGCTGCGCAAGGCGCAGAAGGTCTTCTGCCCGTGCGAATGCGCCGGGATGATGGGCTACCTCACCGCGGCCGAGGAATACCTCAGCCACCTCTCCGGCGATGAGTTCCGTATCGAGTCCATGTCCGACGCGGCGCGCGCGCTCGAGGCGCCGGGCGAGCAGGCCACGCGACACGTCCTCGAGGGCCACTACGCCCAGACGATGACGCAGGCGATGCAGCAGCTCTACGGCTGAGCCGGCGGGGTCGGCGGACGCGGACCAGCGGCGCGCAGAGCGAGGTGCGCGCCGCCGTGTCCGGTGCGTTGCGCTACAGGCTCCACGCCGCCGGGGTGCGGTCCCACCGGTGCGCACGCAGCATCTCGATGTCCGGCGACGCCAGCGTGCCCCGCTCCACCGCCGTGACGTTGGCCCGCACGTGCGACGAACGCCTCATCCCCGGAATCACGGTATGGACCGCCGGATGCGAGATCGCGAATCGCAGCGCCGTCTCGGCGAGCGATTGATCGGCAGGAAGCGCCGCACGGAGCGCCTCGACGCGCGCCACCGTCGGACCGAGGTTCTCGGGGCCAAAATAGATGCGTCGGAAGTCGCCTTCGGGGAAAGACGAATCGGCGCGCAACTGGCCGGCGAGCGACCCTTCATCGAACGGCACGCGTGCGATGACGGCGATGTCGAGTTCGCGGCACAGCGGAAAGAGTTCGTCCTCCGGCGCCTGGTCGAAGATGTTGTAGATCACCTGCACCGCATCCACCGCTCCGCTGCGCAGCGTGTCCAGGCAGTTCGTCGGCTCCCATCGGTTGACGCTGACGCCGACGGCCGTGATCAGTCCCTCGCGCCGCAGGTCGTCCATCGCCCGCTGCCAGCGCTCGTCGCGCGCCCAACCGTCCTCCCAGACGTGGAATTGCAGCAGGTCAATGCGGGGCAGCCCGAGGTTCTTCAGGGACTTCTCGGCAAACGCGCGAATGTGATCGGGCGGAAAGCAGTCGTCGAGCGTGAACTCGCGCCGCGACGGCCACTGCATGTTCTTCGGCGGAATCTTCGTCGCGGTGTAGAGCCGACGCTCCGGATGCGCACGGACCAGGGTGCCAAGGATCCGCTCGCTCGCGCCGCGGCCGTACCCCCACGCGGTATCGAAGAAGGTGACGCCGGCGGCCACCGCTTCGTCGAGTGCAGCCGTCACCGCCTCTGCGTCGGTTCCTGACCAGTTGGCGAGCCCCCACATGCCGTAGCCGAGCGGAGCAACGGGCCAGCCGAGACGACCGAAAGGACGTGTGTTCATGGCGGGGGAAGATGCGCGCGCTCCACGGCGGCGACAAGCGCCGGGCATCCTGTGCCGGAGCAGCACCTGTCGCCGGTTGTCCTACGTCGCTTTGCTTGCCCGACGTATGCACGGGGGCGATGTTCATTGGCGGCGACGATCCTCGTGCGTCCTACCTGGAGCCGTGATCCCTATTCTTCCGAGCACGATCTCCGACTCCGAGCGCCCGGATGCCAGTGTCCGGGGGCTCTGGCACGTGTTCGCAACGGTCGTGGTCCTCGTCCTCGGGCTCGTGTACGTTGCGAGCGTCGTGTACGACCGCAGCGTGCGTCGCACCGCGGGCAAGACGATGCAGGCAACCGCACGGCTTCAGGGCGAGATGCTCCGTCGTCACGTGGAGGAACGGGTGCGCAGCGCACGTCTTCTCGCCATGGGTCGAGCGGTGTGGACCAGCGTTGATCCCGACTCTGCCCTGACCGACACACGGAGACGAAGGCAGGGACTGGCGATCGCCATCGAGCAGGCCCGCAGCAACTCCGGCTACAAGGCCATCGCGATCGTCGATTCCACGGGGCGCCTGCTGCATCCCGCCGGGTTGGTGCTCGAGACGGCGGAACGCGCCTTGCTCCAGCGCGTGATGCGCACGCGAACGGCGGCCGCTGCCCCGTTCCGGCTCGAGTCCGATCAGCAACTGGAGGCGGGGGCGGCGCACCCCATCTTCGCCGGCGGCGACTCGACGCGCGGGGTGGTAGGCGCCGTACTCATCGAGACCGATGCGACGGCCGATCTGCAGCCGCTCCTGTCGCAGGTGGACGGGACGTTTCCCGGCAGCGAATCCACGCTCGGACAACTGGAGGGCGACTCGATCGCCGTCCTCGCCGCGCCAACGGGCGACTCCGCGATCGTCGCTCTCCAGAGTCGGCTCGCCGCGAACGACTCCAGCCGCGTGATCGCCAGGCTGTTCAGCGACCCCGATGGTGCGGTTGCCGAGGGCCTCGACTATCGTGGCGTTCGCGTCATCGCGGCAGGCGTACGGGTGCCCGGCACCGCGTGGATGGCGATCGCCAAGGTCGAGCTCGCCTCGCTGCGCCGCGTCGAGCGCACGTTCGGCGTGGTCACGTGGCTCACCGCCGGGGTGCTGATCACCCTGGCCGGGCTCGTCCTGCGCGTGCTGTGGCTGGCCGCCAGTCGCCGCGCTGACCGCCAACAGCTGGAACTGGCGTCGCGCTACCTTGCCGCAACCACGACGTCCATCGATGGCTTCGTCCTGCTCGCTGCCGATGGCCGCCTGCTGGACGTAAACCGGGCCCTCGAAGGAATGACGGGATACTCGCGGAACGAGTTGCTCGGCTTCTCTCTCAGTGACCTCAAGATTGGAATCCCAAAGGCCAGCACGCAGGAGTGGATTGCCGAACTCATGCGGCGCGGCAGCTCGCGCTTTCACAGCCAGTGGCGCCGCAAGGACGGCTCGGTGCTCGAGATCGACGTTTCCACGACGCACCTGCCAGGTGATGGCGGCGGCGAGCTTTTTGGCTTCGTCCGCGACATCACCGGACAGATTGCCACCACCGAGCGGCTGACGCGCCTGAATTCGCTGTACGTCTTTCTCAACAAGGCCAGTGAGGCGCTGTTCGCCGCCGGATCCGTTGAAGCCGCCTACGAGGCCGTGACGCGTTGTGCCGTGGAGGTCGGGCAGTTCCGGCTGGCCTGGGTCGGCGTGGTGGACACGAACGCGGGAACCGTGCGCCCGGTGGCATGGGCGGGGCCAGCCAGCCCTTTCGTCGAGCAGGTGCACATCACGCTCGACCCGTCGCTGCCCACGAGCCAGGGTCCCACCGGGCAGGCTGCCCGCGAAGGGCGCGCCGTCGTGGTGAACGACTTCGCCAACGATCCCCGCACGGCGCCCTGGCACGCCATCGCCGCCGAGCACGACCTGCGTGCCTCCGCCGCGATGCCCGTGTCCGTCGACGGGCAGGTGGTGGCAACCGTGATGTTCTACGCCGGCACCTCCGGCTACTTCGACGTCGAGATGACGGGACTGCTCGGCGAGGTCTCCCGCCTCCTCGCCCTCGTCGTCCAGTCGGCCGCCACCGACGAGCGGCGGCGCGCCGAGGAGAGCCGACGTCGGGCGAGCGAGGAGCGTTTCCGCCGCTTCTTCGAGGCGTCCCCCGTTGCGATGTTCGTGCAGGACGGATCGACAGGTCTGGTTACGCGAGTCAATCAGGCCTTCACCGATCTGTTCGGCTACACCATCGACGACATCCCTGATTTCCGAACCTTGGTCGCGCGGTTCTTCCCAAGCGAGTCGTACCGCGCCTCGCTCACGGCGCTGTGGGCGCATGACGTCGAGAGCGCGACCCGGTCGGAGTCGTCGATCGCGACCCCCGACATGCGCATCTGCTGCAACGACGGCTCGTATCGCACGGCCCGGGGCGTTGTGTCGCGAGCCGGCGACGAGCTCATCGTCGGCTGGGTGGACCTCACCGAACTGCGCGGCCAGCAGGCGACGCTGCAGCAGGCCGAGGAAATCGCGAAGCTCGGCAGCTTCTCCTACGATTTCCGCACGCGGCAGATCCGCACCTCGCCGGATTTCTTCCGCGTGTTGGGCTTCGAGCCGCACCGCCAGAGCGAATCGGCGGACGACGGCACCCTGTGGCTCTTGGACCTCGCCCACCCCGACGACCGCGAGCGCCTGGCGTCCGCATTCCGCAAGCTGCGGGACGTGGACGAAGTCGTGCGCTCGGTCGCACCTGACGACGAACGCCGTTTCATGCACGTGCGCCTGCGACTGGAGCGCGACGCCTCGCGTCACCTCGTGCAGGCCATCGGCACGGTTCAGGACGTCACGGCCGAGGTGCTGGCCACCGAGGAGCTCACCCGGCTGCGCGACCACCTGCAGGAGTTGGTGGACGAACGCACCGCCGAGCTGGCCAAGGCCAACGCCACCCTCCAGATGAGCGACCGGCGACTGAAGGCGATGCTCGCCATGAGCCAGCAGGCGGCGACCCTCGACGAAGCGGCGATTCTCCAACTCGGCATCGACGAAGCCGGGCGGCTCACCGACAGTCCGGTAGGCTTCCTGAACCTGATCAGCGACGACCAGCAGCGCATCGACGCCGAATGCTGCTCGGCGACGACGCGACTCCTGTGCCGCACGCAAGGGGACGGCCACAACGCACCACCCGCCGCCGGCCTCTGGGCCGATGCCGTGCGCCGCCGCGCGCCCGTGCTGCACAACGAGGCGCCCACCGCGGCGACGCACACGACGCTCCCCGCCGACCACCTGGCGCTCTCGCGCTACCTCGCCGTGCCGGTGGTGGAGGGCGACCGCGTTCGCCTCGTCATTGGCATCGGCAACAAGGCGACGGCGTACGACGACACCGATGTGCAGGAGTTGCAGGTGATCGGGCACGACATCTGGAGCGTCGTCAGCCGCAAACGGGCCGACGTCGCGCTCGCGCTCGCCTACGAGCGGGTGCAGGCCAGCGACCAGCGGTTCGCGGCGGCGATGCAGGCGTCGTCCGAAGGGGTGTGGGAGACCCTTCCCCTGGAACGGCGCAGCGCGTTCAGCGAGACGTACGAGACCATGCTGGGCTACCGGCCGGGCGAGGTCCCCACCGCACTGGACGCCTGGTTTGAACTCCTGCACCCGGACGACCGCGCGCCACTGCGGCAGCGCGTGGCGATCCAGGACGAATCGGACGCGGCCTTCACGAACGAATACCGGATGCGCGCCCGTGACGGCCAGTACCGTTGGATCATGTCGCGCGGGCGCGTCGTGGAGCGCGACGACGAGGGCCGGGCCGTGCGCGTGATCGGCACGCACACGGACCTCACGGCGCGCCGCGAGGCCGAGGAGGCGATGCGCCGGGCCAAGGAACGGGCCGACGACGCCAACCGCGCGAAATCGGCGTTCCTCGCCGTCATGAGCCACGAAATCCGCACACCGCTCAACGGCGTCATCGCGATGGCCGAGATCCTCGCGCACAGCCCGCTGCCGCCGGCCGACATGGACGCCGTGCAGACGATCCAGACGTCGGCGCATGCACTGCTCGCCGTGATCGACGACATTCTCGACTTCTCCAAGATCGAAGCCGGCCGCCTGGAGCTCGAACAGGCGGACGTGTCGCTGCTGCAGATGGCGGAAGATGTCGGCGATTCGCTCCTGCCCGTCGCCGCTTCGCGCCGCGTCGCGCTGCAGCTGTTCGTGGAGCCCACCCTTCCTCGCCTCGTGCGCGGCGACCCGGTGCGGCTGCGCCAGATTCTGTACAACCTCACCGGCAACGCCATCAAGTTCAGCAGCAGCCGCGATGACGGCCTGGGCCGCGTCCAGCTGCGGATCGAGCCACTGCCCGTGGAGCCGCCGCAGGTCGTGTTCCACGTGCTCGATAACGGCATCGGCATGTCTGACGAGACCATGGCGCGCCTGTTCACGTCCTTTTCACAGGGCGAGATCTCCACGACGCGCCGGTTCGGCGGTACCGGACTCGGCCTGGCGATCACGAAGCGACTCGTGGAGCTCATGGGAGGCAGCATCGACGTGCGGAGCACGCCGGGCGAGGGCTCCCGCTTCTCCGTCATCCTGCCGCTGCCGGTGGTCGAGCGCTCGCCCAGCCTGACGCCGCACGACCTGTCCAGCCTGTCCTGTATCGTGGTCGAGACGGGCATGCAGGCCGAGGCCGGCGACCTCCGGCGGATGCTCGAGTTCGCTGGCGCCCATGTCACCATCGTCCCTGACGAGACGGCGGCGGCGGTGGAAGCGCGGCGCAGCGAGGGCGTCCGGATCGTGCTGCACCGCGTCGACGGCGATCGCCCGACCTTTGATTCGACGGCATTCGACGATCGCGTGAACGTGCATCACGTCGCCCTGACCCGAGGGGCGCGCCGTTCGCCGCGACTGTACCAGCCCGACGTCGTGATGCTCGATTGCGACCTGATGCGTCCGCGCCGACTGATCCGCGCCGTGGCGGTGGCGGCCGGGCGCGCGTCGCCGGAAGCCTTCATCAACTCGGGTCCCGTCGTTCCCGCGCAGGAGCAGGTGACGCCCACGTCGGTGGAGGAGGCGCGGGCGAGCGGCCGGCTCATCCTCGTCGCCGAGGACGACCGGACGAACCAGAAGGTGATCCTGCAGCAGCTCGCGCTGCTTGGCCACACCGCCGAGGTCGCGGAAAACGGGGCGCAGGCGCTGCAGATGTGGCGCACGCGCGACTACGCCCTGCTGCTCAGCGACCTGCACATGCCCGAACTCGACGGCTACACCCTGACCCAGCGCATTCGCGCCGAGGAGCACCCCTCGAGTCACCTGCCGATCATCGCCCTGACCGCCAATGCCCTGCGCGGTGAGGCCGCGCGCGCCACCGCTGCCGGCATGGACGGCTACCTCACGAAGCCCGTGCCGCTGGAGCGGCTGCGCGAGGTGCTCGATCAGTACATTGTCCCCGCGGGCACCGCTGCCCCGCGTCCTCCCGCCGCGACCGTCGCAACCGGACCGCGCGGCGACGCCACGCCGCGACTCGAGACCACCGTGAATCCGAACCCCTCGCAGACGCCGACACATCTCCAGCTTGCGGTGCTGGCCGGTCTGGTCGGCGACGATCCCGCCGTGATCCGGGAGTTCGTCGCCGACTTCCGGGCCTCCGCCCGCGCCGCCGCGGACGAGATCGCGGGCGCGTACGCCGCCGGCGACCTGACGGCCGTCGGCGCGATCGCCCATCGACTGAAATCATCGTCGCGCGCGGTGGGAGCCCTCCCCCTCGGCGATCTGTGCGCCGAATTGGAGAAGGCCGGCAAGCTGGGGCATGCGGAAATGGTGGCCGATGCCCATCGGCGCTTTGTCGCGGAACTCGCGCTCGTGGATCGCGCGATCGCCACCCATCTGGCGTCCGCCTGACGCCCGTACGCCACGACAGCCGCCGACGCATGAAGATATTCGTCATCGACGACGAACCATTCGCCCTCCGACTGGTCGGTCACCAGCTCCGCGCGCTCGGCTACACCGAGATCATCGCGCACACACAGGCCGCCCAAGCGGTGCGGGCGCTGGAGCATGATCCCACGGCGGCGGACGTCATCCTGCTTGACCTGCAGATGCCGGAAATGGACGGCATCGAGCTCGTGCGGCACCTGGCGCGCCTCAAGTTCGCCGGCGCCGTCATCTTCGTCAGCGGCGAAGACACGCGCATCGTGCAGACCGCATCGCGGCTCGCCACGGCGCACGCGCTCCACGTGCTCGGGACACTGAACAAGCCGGTGCCGCCGGAGGCGCTGCGCCTGCTGCTCGACGCGACACGCACCCCGAAGGCCCCCGTGCGGCCCGCCGGCAAGGTCTATGGCCCGGTGGAACTCGCCGCCGCCATCGCCGCCGGCCAGTTGGTGAACCACTATCAGCCCAAGGTCGAGCTGGCGACCGGAAGAGTCGTCGGCGTCGAGACGCTGGTCCGCTGGCAGCACCCGGTCGACGGCCTCGTCTATCCGGAGCAGTTCATCTCGGTCGCCGAGGAACATCACCTGATCGACGCGCTCACGCTCACCGTGCTGACGGAAGCGCTCCGCCAGGCGCGGCGCTGGCGTGATGAGGGGGCAACCATCCTCGTCGCCGTGAACGTGTCGATGGACAACCTGGGATCGCTCGACTTCCCCGATGTGGTGGACCGCGCCATGCGCGACGCCGGCGTGCCGAACAAGGGCATCATGCTCGAGGTCACGGAGGGGCGCCTGATGACGGACACGGTGCTGGCGCTCGACACCGTAACGCGCCTGCGCCTCAAGCAGATCGGCCTTTCCATCGACGACTTCGGCACCGGCAATTCCTCGATGACGCAGCTGCGGAACATTCCGTTCGTCGAACTCAAGATCGATCGCAGCTTCGTGCACGGCGCCGACCGCGATCCGTCGGCACGCGCCATCGTCGACGCGAGCCTCACCATGGCGCGCCAGCTGGGCCTGAAGTCGGTCGCCGAGGGCGTGGAGGTGCTCACCGACTGGCACCAGATGCGCGCCATGGGCTGCGACATCGCCCAGGGGTTCTTCATCGCGCGGCCGATGCCGGCCGACCAGTTCGGTGTCTGGCTCGCCGAATGGAACCAGCACGTCGGCGCGCTCATTCCCGAATGACGCCGCGCACCCGAGCGCAGGGCGGCGGCCCCAGCCCGCCCCACCGCATCCTCGTCGCGACGCGCGCGCACGCCGAGATCGCCGCGGCATTGCGCGCCCGGCGCCCGGACCTCGAGTGCCGCGGCGCGGCGCACACGGAGGTGACCGACGCCGATCTCACCTGGGCCGAGGCATACGTCGGCTTCAAGCGCCCCCCCCACGCGGCGACGCTCGGCGGCGTGCGCTGGGTCCATTGCACGGGCGCCGGCGTGGACGCGTGGCTCGCGCCGCCGGCGCTCGACGCCGCCATCCTGCTGACGCGCACGCCGGAGTCGTTCGGGCCGGCCATCGCCGAATGGGCGGTGGCACGCATCTTCGCCGTGCAGCAACGGCTTGCGGAGCTGGCGGTCGCGCAGCGCGAGCGCCGGTGGGCCCCACGCGACGCGTTGCGGGTGGCGGGGACGCGCGCCCTCGTCGTGGGCACGGGCGACGTCGGCCGCGCCGTGGCCGCCGCGCTCACCGCGGTTGGGGTCGTCGTCACCGGCGTCTCGCGTTCCGGCAGCGCCGGGCATCCGGCCTTTCGCACGGTGCAGCAGGTGGAGTCGCTTCCGGCGCTGGTCGGAGAGGCAGACTGGATCGTGATGGCACTCCCCGACACGCCGGCGACGCGCGGCCTCTTTTCCCGCGGGGTGATGGAGCGCTGCCGCGGCGCGGTGTTGCTCAACGCGGGACGCGGTTCGGTGGTGGCCGAAGACGCGCTGCCCGAGGCGCTGGATCGCGGATGGCTGCGCGGCGCGGCGCTTGATGTCTTCGCCACCGAACCCTTGCCCGCGTCGTCGCCGCTGTGGGACGACCCGCGCGTGATGATCTCACCGCACTGCTCGGGTCCGACGACGGTGATGGGCGCCGTGGACGGGTTCCTCGAGTGCCTCGCCGACCTTGAGCAGGGGCGGTTGCCCCGGTGGGTCGTCGACCGCGCGCGCGGATACTGAAGGCAGGCGCACCAGCGGGCCAGCCGGGTCGCGCCCGGCACGGAACCTCCGCCGGGCCTGCGTGTCCCAAGTCACAGCACCTGCGGCCAGGCGTGGCACACCATGGCACTGGTAGGCCGCCGTCCTACAGACGCGCCGACGGCCCTCGTCGACTTTGAGACGAAGCTCCCCTCCTCCGCCCAGGACCCCCCGTGGTCGATTCGCCCCCCAGGCCTTCTGACGGCGCCGCGTGGTCGCTCCGTGACTTGGCCCTGAACGTCGCCGTCGCCATCAGCTACGCGGCGGTCGGGCACGCGTCGCTTGCCGCCGCCACCGAGCATCGGGCGATCTCCTCGTTGTGGATGCCGTCCGGCATCGCGCTGTTTGCCGTCATTCGGTTTGGTCCGCGACTCTGGCCGGGGGTAGCGCTTGCGGCGTTCCTGCTGAACAAGTCCGTCGGCATCCCGCTCGTGGGTGCGCTGGCCATCGCCGGAGGCGATGCGCTGGAGGCGGTCATCGGAGCGCATCTCGTGCTTCGCGTGTGGTCGACTCGGGCCGGACCGCGCTGCCTTCGGGATGTGGTGGCGCTGGCGGTGTTGGCCGGCGCCATCAGCACCGCGGTGGCGGCGACCATCGGAGTCGGCACGCTCGTGCTGGCGCAGGCCACGACGCTGGCCTCCGCGCCCGCGCTCTGGCTGGTCCGCTGGACGGGCGACGCCGTTGGCGTGCTCGTGCTGTCGCCGCTGCTCTTCGCCTGGTCACACCCTGAAGAGCCGACGCTGCCGCGTCGCTCGCGCCCGTTCGAGGTGGTGCTGGTCTTCGGCGGACTTGCCGGCATCACCGACGTGCTGTTCGCGCAATGGGCGATGCTCACGTTCGCCGTCTTCCCCCTGGTCGGATGGATCGCCCTGCGACTCGGACTGCGCGGCGCCAGCACCGCGGTGCTCGTCGTGGCGCTGGTGGCCAGCCTGCGCACACTCGCTGGCGACGGCCCGTTCACCACCTGGAGTCCCACCGCCAACCTGTTCGCGCTGCAGCTCTTCCTCGTGCTGCTCGCCATGAAGAGCCTGTCGTTTGCCGCCCTCCAGCTCGAGGCGCGGGCCAGCGAGGAGCGCGTCAGGAAGAGCGAGGCGCTCTACCGCATGCTCGCGCAGCACCTGCCGGAAGGCTGCGTGGCGCTTTTCGACGACGCGCTGCGCCTGCTCCTTGCCGAAGGCCCCGCCGTGGCCGCGGCCGGCTTCGTCAAGGCGGACATCGAGGGACGCGCGCTCGACGACATCTTCGACCCGGCCCACGCCGCCGCGTTGCAGGAGCCGCTTCGCGACGCCTTGCGTGGACGCGACATGGAATTCGAGTTCAGCTATCGCGAACGGACCTACCTCGTGCGCGCCCTCCCGCTCCCCGGCCAACCGTCGGCCGGCGCCAGCGTCATGGCGCTGGCGCTCGATGTCACGGCGCGTGACACAGCGCAGCGCGAAGTGGCCGAGAGCCGGGCGCGCCTTGAGCGGCTGTCCCGCCTGCTGCTCACCGCGCAGGAAAACGAGCGGCGGCGCATCGCGCGCGAAGTGCACGACGAACTGGGCCAGGCGCTCACGGCCGTGAAGATCGGGCTCGCCACCTCGCTGCAGCGCGCCCAGCGCCGCGGCTCGCTCGACTCCGAGCGGCACGTGCGCACCGCGGCGGCCACCGTCGACCAGGCCATCGAGTCGGTCCAGCGGATTATCCTCGCCCTGCGCCCCGGCGTGCTCGACAGCCTGGGCCCGATTGCCGCCATCGAGCATGCCGTGCAGCAGTTCAGCGAGCGGTCAGGCATCGCGGTGACCATGGAGCTCCCGCCGGAACCGCTGCTGCTCGATGCTGAGCACGCCACGGCGCTGTACCGCACGGTGCAGGAGGCGCTCACGAACGTGCTGCGCCATGCCCACGCCCGCGCGGTGTCGGTGTCGCTGCGCCTCGATGCCGACCTGCTGCGCCTGCGCATCGCCGATGACGGCCGCGGCATCGGCGACGACCAGATGAGGAACCCGCGTTCCATGGGCATTCTCGGCATGCGTGAACGCGCGGCGGCCTGCGGCGGCTCGTTCCACCTCTCCCGGCCACCGGGCGGCGGCACCGTCGTGTCGATGACGATCCCGCGTCACCCCACCGAGTCCGTGAGGCATTCCGCATGATCCGCATCCTCATTGCCGACGACCACGCCATTGTGCGCGCCGGCTTCCGCGAACTGCTCGGCCAGCGCGGCGGCATCCGCGTGGTGGGCGAGGCCGAGAATGGCGACGAGGTCGTGGCGCTCGTCAGGTCCACGCCGGCCGACGTCCTGCTGCTCGATGTCACGATGCCTGGACCGCCGTTCCTCGACGTGCTGCGCGAGGTCCGCGCCGCGGCTCCGAGCTTGCGCGTTCTCGTGCTGACGATGCATCCCGAGGATCAGTTTGCCGCCCGGGCGCTGCGCGCCGGCGCCGCCGGCTACCTCACCAAGGATCGCACCCCCGAAGCGCTCATCGAGGCCGTCACGCGCGTTGCGCGCGGCGGGCGCTTCATCACGCGCGCCCTCGCCGAACGGCTCGCCGGATCGCTCGACGGCGACTTCTCTGCCCCGCTGCACGACAAGCTCTCGGACCGCGAGATGGAGGTGCTGCTGCTGTTGGGCGCGGGCAACACCGTCACCGAAGCGGCGGCGGCACTCCGGCTGAGCGTCAAAACGGTCAGCACCTTCCGCGTACGGTTGATGGCCAAGATGGGCTTCACCAACAACGCCGACATCGTGCAGTACGTGTCGCGCCACCACCTGCTGCGACCCGAAGCACTGTAGGACGGCCGCCGACGTCCACTTCGGACGGTGGCCGATAGGTGCGACCTCGAACTGGCGGCAACTTGACTTCAAACGGAGCCACTCCGGGCGAAGTCGAGCCCGGTGCCCAGCCGGACACCACCCGTTCCCGAGGTCGACATGCCGCTGACACGCCTCGCAGCCCTCGCTCCCTTCGCGTTCGCCACCCTTGCGGTGGCGAGCGCGCCGTTGGCCACGACCGCCGGCGCCCAGACGCCTGGCCCCCGCCGTGTGATCGTGCCCGCCCCCGCGCCGACGCCGGTTCGCTTCGCGCTGGCCGGCGGCCTCTCGCTCCCCGCCGGCGACCTCGGGTCCGACGCCGACCTCGGCGTCGCCCTTGGCGCGCGCGCCGAAACCCGGTTGCGCGATCCGCGCTGGGGCCTGCGGGGCGACCTCTCCTGGGACCGCTACGACGGCCATACCGCCGTGAGTTCCTTCTCCTACGTCGCGCTCGCCGGCAACCTCGTGCATCACGGCGGATCGGGACGCTTCTACCAGTTCGGCGGACTCGGCGTCTACAACTCGCATCTGCGTTTCGTCAACGGCGCCGACCGCAGCAACACCAACCTCGGCATGCAGGCCGGCGTTGGCATGGCGCTTTCCCGCGGCAACCCGAGCTGGTTCACCGAGTTCGGCCTCACGAGCGCGTTCACGTCCGGACGCAGCAGCGTCTGGTTCCCGGTACGCGCCGGGTTCTGGTTCTGATGGCACGCTCACCTCTGTCCCCCACGGAGGTCCCGATGCGCAACATCGTCAGCCACGTGGCTCGTCACCTCCGTGTCACGGCGATCGCCGGTGCCACGTTGCTCGCGTGGCCGTCGGCCTCGGCGCAGTCGGCGCTGACCCAGTTCAGCGTGGCCGGCGGCGCGGCGACCGACGCGCGCGGCGTGCGATCCAATGCAGTCACCGCGTCACCTGCGGTCGTGTTGTGGCCCATGTCGCCGGTCAGCGTTGCGCTGTCGGCGTCAGGCAGTCGCTTCGCCGGCAGCGACTGGCAGGCGGGAGGCGACGCCGGCATCTCGGCCCGCACGCCCGAGCGCTTGCGCGGCACCTTCACGCTCAATGCCGCCGGCAGCCACACGCGGACGTCGTACCGCACCACGTTTTCGGTGGGCGAGGCAACGCCGGCGCTGGAGATGCGCTTCGGTCCACTGACCGCATTCGGCGGGGCACGCATCGCCTCGGGCCGCACGGTCGTGCGCGGCGCACCCGCGATCCCCACGCCGCAGGCGCCGGTGGTCCTCACGTCGGTCACCCGCACCTCGCGCGGCCCGGTCTTCGGCGCCCAGTGGCAAGCCCGCGGTGGCGACGCACCCGTGCTGTTGGCGTATCGCGAGGAGCGTGGCCGCGTGGCGGGAACGCTCATCGTCGACCGCACGGCCAGCGCGACGTTCGCGTACGGACGCATGCTGGTCGGTGGCAGCACCGGCCGCCGCACCTCGCCCGTCGAGTCGATGACGTTCTCCAGCGGAAGCGCGTCGCTCTCGCTCACGCCGGTGCTCTCGCTGCAGGGAAGCGCCGGGCGCTACCCGAGCTCCTTTCTCACCGGTGCATCGAGTGGCCGCTATGTGAGCGTGGGGCTGGTGCTGCGCCATGGCGGGCCGCGCGCCATGCGGCTGCCGAGGCCGACGGGCGTGCCCGACGTGCGCGACAATGCGACGCGTCTGTCGATTCGCGCGCCCGAGGCCACGCGGGTTGAGCTCGCAGGGGATTGGAACAAGTGGAAGCCGGTACCCGCGCGTCGCGCCGCCAATGGCGTGTGGTATGCAGACGTCGCGCTGGCACCTGGGGAATACCGGTACGCGTTCCGCGTCGACGGCGGCGCGTGGCGCGTGCCGGAAGGAGCGGTGACTTCGGACGACGGATTCGGCGGCAAGTCCGCCTACGTGACCGTCGCGCGGGGCGCCGCGCGCCACACCACTCAACACCAGGAGGATCGATGAGAACGTCGTTCATTGGAGCAGTACTACTCGTCCCCGCCGTCCTCTCGGCCCAGGTTGGCGCCAAGGGGAAGGTCTCCGGCCAGGCCGGCGTCTCCGCGGAGGCGCCGAACCCGCAGGCGTCGGCGCAGGCACGGGTCCACGCCAACGCGAATGCCGCGTTCAACGTCCCCGAGCGGTTCAGTGACAAGGGCCGCGCCAGGCTCGAGGGGATGTATGCCGAGGCGCGCGCGCGCGGCCTGTCCGAAGCGGCCATCGCCAAGCGCGTCGCCGAGGGCGAGGCGAAGGGCGCGTCGGAGGCGCAGATCCTCGTCGCCGCCGGTCGCGTGAAGACCGACATGGAAGTGACGCAGGAGGCCATGCTCGCCGCCGGCCGCGCCAAGCCAAGCGCGGACGAGACCGAGCGCGGCGCGATGTTGATGGCGCGCGGCGTCACGGCGGCGCAGATCGAGACGATGGCGCGTCGGACGCCAAACGAGCGTTCGCTCGTCGTGGCCTTCGACGTGATCTCGCAGCTGGCGGCGCAGGGCGTCCCGGTGACGCAGGCGCTGGCCCGCGTGCAGGCCAAGATCGACAGCCGCGCCTCTGACGCGGCGCTCCTGAAGCTCGCCGGCGGGACGTCGATCGGCGTCGGCGCTGGTGCCGCTGCGGGCGGTGCGGCCGGCACCGCTGCCGGCGCGGGTGCCACCGTCCAAGGCGCGGCCAACGCGGCCGCCAAGGGCGGTACAACCGGTGTGGCCGGAACGGTCACCGGCACGGTCACCGGCGTGTTGAAGAAGCCGTAACGCAGGACGGCGGGGCGCGCCGGGCAACCGGTGCGTCCCGCCACGCCGTCCCACCCCGAGGCCCAACCTGATCCCACTCGATTGGAGATTCGCCATGGCAAGGATTGTCCGGATCGCGATGCTGGTTGCGGCGCTGTTTACCGCCGCGGCCTGCGCGGGCGATGGGGTGACCGGCGCTCGCATGAAGGCCGGCCAGGGCATGCTGGCCGTCAAGCTCACCGACGCCCCCTTTCCGCTCGATTCCCTGAAGGAGGTCAACGTCTACGTCGTGCGCATCGATGCGCGCCGCGCGCACACCGACAGCGCGGAGGTGGATGACTCGCTCGAGGTGGAGCACTTCGAGGGCGACGACGACCACGACGGCGAGCGCTGCGACTCGACGGAATGGGTCACCATTGCGTCACCCGAGCGCGCCTACAACCTGCTCACCCTGCGCAACGGCGTCACCGCGTTCCTCGGCGCCTCGCCGGTGGACACGGGACACTTCAAGGCGGTGCGGCTCATCATCGACCCGGCGCGGTCGAACATCGTGCTGCTGGACGGCACCGTGCTCACGATGACGTCGACCCCGCCCGTGGAGTTCGAACGCCGCGGACGGCATGGCCTCTTCGTCGAACTGAAGGATGAACTCGAGGTCCACGAAGGCAGCACGACCACGCTCACGCTCGACCTCAAGCTCGACCAGAGCCTGACCCTGCGTGGACGCAGCATCCGCGACGGATTTCTCTTCCGGCCCGTCGTCGACGGCCGGAGCCATCGCGATCACGACTGACCGGAGCGACGCATGACACGAACCATTCTGGTGGCGGTGACCCTGGCCCTCGCGGCCTGCGGTCCCTCGCGCACCGACACGATGCGCACCCTCGCCGAGGAACAGTCGGTGGCCGCGCAGAAGGACTCGCTGCTCAAGGACGTGGCGCAGACGCAGGCGTTCCTGAGCGAGCTCACGCAACAGGTCGGCACGGTTCGCAATCTCAAGTCGGGCCGCGCCGTCGACGGCAGCGAGTCGGACCTCGAGGAGAACCTGACACCGGCCGAGCGGCGCGCGCGCATCCTGGCGCAGGTCCGCGAGATCACGATGCGCCTCAATGAGAGCGAATCGCGCCTTGAAACCAGCCGACGCCGCGTCGTGGAGCTGACCGGGAGCGATGCCAGCAAGTCGAAGCGGCTCGCCGCCTTCGACTCGGCCATCGGCTCGTTCCGCAGCATCATCGAGTCGCAGCGCACGCAGATCGCCGACCTCAGCGAGCAGGTGCGGGTACTCACCGAGGAGAACGCGCGCCTCGCGGGCGACAACGCGCGCCTTGCGAGCACAGCGGCGATGGTGACCACGGAGCGCGACTCCGTGGTGGCGGAGGCAAACACCGCGTACTACGTGGCCGACACGCGCGACGCGCTCACCAAGCACGGCATCATCGAGAATGTGGGCGGCTTCCTCGGGATTGGCCGGACGCCGGTGCCGACCCGGAATCTCGACCTCACGGCCTTCACACCCATCGACGTGCGTCAGGTGAGCGAGATCGAGCTGCCGCGCGCCGGCAAGCGCTATCGCGTGATCACGCCGCAGAACCTCGCCGCACTCGACATGCCGGCGGACGCGAAGGGACGGCTCGTGGGCGCACTCAAGATCCGCGACCCGCAGCAGTTCTGGGCACGCTCGAAGTTCCTGATCCTGGTCGAACAGTAGGACCCCGTGTGGGGTGGGGGCGGCGGAGCGTTCGGTGGGAGGGCACCGCACGCGATGGACCAGCCGTCGTTCCCGCCCCCGCGGCACGCCCCGTAGCGCATCGGGCGCGCGCGGCACTGCCCGCGCCGGCCTGAACGGCCCGTCGGCCCTTCGCGCTTACAGTTCGCGGCCGCCCTTTCCCGCGTCGGCCGGGATCGCCGGCCGCTGCCGCCGGTGATCGGCCTCGGCCAGCAGCTGCGTCACGAACCGCTGGCCTTCGCCCACACGCTCCACCTCAATGGCGACCGCCTCGATCCCGCGCTCGAGGTTCGACATGCGGTCGTTGAACTCGGGCGGCAGCGCCGGCGGCGCCGCGGAGCGGCGCCACAGCCGGCGGGAGTAGGCGACGACCAGCGGGAAGAGCACGACGACCGAGGCGAACAGCCCCATCCCGACGATGTCCTCCACATCCGGCGCGTTGCTGGGCGGCTGGATGATCACGCCCGGCACCGCCGCGCTCGTCGCGACCTGCAGGTCTGCCGCCGCGAGCTGCTTCTCCACGTCGGCGATGCGCGCGTCGGTCGCGACGAGCCGCCCCTCGAGCGATTTCCGGTCGACTTCGTTGGTCGCGCCGTTGAGCTGCTCGCGGATGCGTCGCCGATCGCTGACGAGCACCTCCCGCTGGTTGCGCAGTTCGCCGCGTGCGAGCCGCGCCGCTTCATACATCTCGGTTGCCGTGGGGGCGGGGCGTGCCGTCGCAACCGGAGTCTGGGCCTGGGGGACTTCAACTGTGGCTTGCGGCATTGGGGCCTCGAAATGAGCGTCGCGGGCTACCGGAGAAACTACGCACGGGGGCGGCGAGGCGTTTCGCGGCAGCGAGGCGATGAAATGGTCCGCTCGCGCTGGAAGGATGACGCATCGGCCGCCACCCCGGCACATGTTGCCTCCTTCCCCCGCCCACCCCCGCCCTCCCCCCCCCACCCCCGCACCCACCCCCGCCCCCCGCCCTCTTTACTCCTCATCATATGCCTGCTATACTCATTCCTATGAGTCACCGCCTCCAAGTCCTCCTCGACGAGTCCGAGTTCGCCGAGATCCGCCGCATCGCCCGGCGCCACCGCATGACGGTGGCCGAGTGGGTGCGGCAGGGGCTGCGCGCGGCACGGCGTGACGAGCCGGGCATCGACCCCCGCCGCCAGCTCCCCCCCCTCCGGGGGGCGGCACGCTACGCCCACCCCGCGTGCGG
>Ga0082335_1003465_pt1 | contig 25892 bp, 28 predicted proteins | sample Subgrocontami58m_FD_72375 | JGI IMG/M metagenome (GOLD analysis project Ga0082335, IMG submission 72375) | Subsurface groundwater microbial communities from S. Glens Falls, New York, USA - GMW37 contaminated, 5.8 m (SPADES assembly) (version 2) ...
AGGGGCTAATAAAGAATATGCTACAAACATAATGATCAGTGATACGACGTATGATAGCTGTAAAGATAAAATTCTTGCAAGGGAGTTGGATGTAATTTTGGTTAAAGGGAAGAACAAACCGACGAAAGTTTATGAATTGATCAGTTTAGTCGGTGATAAAAAAGCAGAAGAAGCAGTTGAGAAAATGGATTTATATTTCCAAGCTTTGGAATTGTATAGACAAAAAAGTTTTGAACCAGCACTTGATTATTTTAATAGATCATATAAACAATTAGGTGATTTTCCATCTAAGGTTTATATACAGCGGTGTGAGTTCTATCTAAAAAATCCTCCGGATCAAAACTGGGATGGTGTCTTCGAAATGAAGACCAAGTAAGAATAATTCTCTTTCCTAGAAAGTAATAACTTTATCCGCTTCCAATGTTAAATTAGTCAGTTCCTGCATGTTACTTCTATCGACCTCGTCACTTAACTGAAACGATGATAATCCTCTAGCATCAAGACATGTTCCGCAAGCTTTAACTTTCCCTTTTTTCATAATTACGGATTTGAGCATTCTCTCAATATTGTAATATCCACTAGGTGTATTTTGATTCGGTATTGCACAACCAACGGCATCAGCCATGAGAAAGATAGTTACTTCAGTTTCTGCTTTTTCTTTTTGAATATTCATTGCTAAACGCAGTGCATTGTAAGCTTTCTCCGTTCCGTAGGGTGCGTCATTAATTATGATTAGTATTTTCATTTTTATTATATGATTATTGAAAAAATTATTTTTGTGCTCTTTTAATGTTATATAAAGCAGCTAAAAGAAAAATAAAATTTGCCAGCCATGCGGTAGTTAAAGGATTCAGTTGCCCGCTCTTTCCAAAAGCTTGACTTACCTTCATAAACACTAAATAAATAAAAGTGATCAGCAAATTAATTCCGAATTGAATTGCGAGCCCACCGCGTCTTCTGTTTGCAGATATTGGAAGACCAAAGAGTACAACTACAACGCTTGCAAATGCAAAAGCAATTCGTGATTCGTATTCAATTGAAATTGCGGTTGGATCGTTTCCAGTTCTATATTGTTCATCACCGTAACTTTTCAATTCGGAAAGGGTCATCTCTTCGGGTTTGCGCTGCTTTTTTATAACATCTTCCGGATTGAAATTTAATTGTTTGAATTCTTTCACCATAAACTTTTCAACTGTCTCTGTTGTATCACTGAATATTCTTGTAATACCATCGTAAGCAAACCAGCTGCTTTTAGTTGAATCGTAGATCATTCGGAAAGCATCTGTACGTGATATTAATTTTGTTTTGTCTTTATCGCTGAATTCTTGAATACTAATTTGGTTCGCTTGTTTTTGTGAAAGATCATAATTATTAATTGAAACAATTTTTGTTTTAGTGTCTTGAAAGAAAATATTACTTCCAAGATAAACTAATCCCTTCTTCATATAATTTTGTTCGATAAAAACTTTATGTTTATTAGCCATTGGAACTAAATAACCGCCGAAGTAAACAGAAAAGATACTTATAACTATTGTGGTCAGAATGAATGGAGTCATAAATCTATAAAGACTTATTCCGCTTGCTTTGATTGCAGTAAGTTCATTTTGATTTGCCATCTTGCCTGCAGTAAATAAACTTGCAAGAAGAACAGAAATCGGTGTCATCAAACGAACCATTTCCGGAGTAAATACAAGATAGTATTGAAGAATCAAACTTGTAGGAACATTTTGATCAAGAAAATCATCAAGATTCTCCATCATATCAATTACAACAAAGATCAATGTAAATGCAAGCAATCCAAAAAGAATTGTCTGTAAAAATTGTTTAATTAAATATTTATCAAGAATTTTCATTGTTCTCTTGCTGTGATTTCCATGATTGTGGAATTAATTTGGTTAAGAAATCAAAACTAAGTGTAACCTTTTCTCGTGCACTCTTAATCATCAAAAATATTCCAAGAATTCCTAGTAATATATTAGCGCTCCAAATTCCAAGGAATGGTGAAAGCAAACCGCGGTCCGCAAATTTTTCTCCACCAATAAGAAATGCCCAATAGACTAAAAAGAAAATTAAACTCATTCCCGCTGCCATACCAAATCCGCCCCTTCTCATCATTGTTCCTAACGGTGCACCGATCAATACAAAAACTATGCATGCAAACGGAAGTGAATATTTTTTGTGAATCTCAACCCAATATTGATCTACTTGATCATTATTATATCCTAGACGGTTTAAGATATCAAGTATTGCGCTTTCATCAGATCTAATTTTTTGTTGAGATTTAATAAAAACAAATTGTCCGGGAAAGACTGTTTGTTTTATATTGGGATTTCCATTTTTATTTTCGGTAAGTGAAATAATTTTTGAATAATATTCCTTAAAATAATCCGCTCTTATAATTTCAAGACTGTCAACTAAAACTTTTAATTGAGCAGCACCGATTTCACGTTCATAGCGCTGTCCGCCGGGTGCTGACTGCTCAAATGTAAATTGTTCGGCAGGCATTGCAATTTTGTGACGTTCAAATCTTAATCTTCTGTAAGAATTTTGTTCTGTATTATCTGATTCATGGATCTCACCGTTCTTTAGATCCATAATTAATTTTTTTTGATTAGCTGAAAAATAAATTTGTCCTGTTGATGCTGTAACAATGTTCACTTTAGGACGATTGGAATAATCATAAATCGTTATTTGTTTTAATTGGTTATTTGATTGATCAATTTCTCGAGCAAGAATTGAGTAGTTTGGAACTTCTTGTGAAAATACTCCCGGCACTAAAGATAGTGTGGGTTTTTTTCGTGAGATGTCTTCCAATAAAAGCCGTGCGGCATGGTTAGCGTCAGGATAAATATTATTATTAAAATGAACTAGGAAAAGAGCTACAACAATACTTCCTACAAGCGGCGGTATCATCATTTTGTATAAACTAACTCCAGTAGCTTTTAAGATTGCTATCTCGTTGTTCTGAGACATCGAACCGAACGCCATTAAAGTTGCAATCAAAACTGCCATAGGTACTACAAGAGCAACAATCCAGGCGAGGCTGTAAGTTATCAATTGAATGATAACCCATGCGCTCAATCCTTTTCCAATAAGACGATCCGACATTTTAACTAAGTATTGCAATACGAAAATGAAAAGTAGAATTGAAACTGAAAATAGAAATGGAACTACGTGATTTCTTAATATGTAGCGGATTATGATCATTTTATTTGTGAGTTTTCATACTTCTTTTGTTGACAAATTTACCATTATTAGGAAAGAAACCAAAGCTTGAAGAAGTCTTTGGGTCAACTAGAACTAATGGTGTGAACGATCTTGAATGTATTTAACTAATACTTTGTGTTGAGAATTTGTTTCATTTCATATTATATCACTTGAATACAGAGATTGTTAGGTGTAAATTTGATATAATAAGTTAGCTGTATTTAATTGTAAATATTCATTTCTATTATCTTAATGAAAATACGGAGGAATAGTGGAATCTGTTGTTAATTACCTTAAAAGTAATTTAGATAATTATCTGGAGGAATTTAAAGATTATTTAAGAATTCCAAGCATAAGTACCTTAGTTTCATATAAAGTTGGAATGACACAATGCGCAGAATTTGTATCTAGAAAATTAAAAGATGCTGGAATGACTAGGGTGGAGATTTTTCCTACAGCTGGCCATCCAATTATCTATGGAGAATGGCTTGGTAAACCTGGTAAACCAACTGTTTTAATCTATGGTCATTATGATGTTCAACCTGTTGACCCATTAAATTTGTGGAATAGCCCACCTTTTGAGCCGGTAATAAAGGATGGAAAAATTTGGGCACGTGGTGCTAATGATAATAAAGGTCAGAATTATGTTCACATTAAAAGTGTTGAAGCATTTTTCAAAACTTTAGGTGAACCTCCTGTAAATATTAAATTCTTATTTGAAGGTGAAGAAGAGATTGGCAGCACAAATCTTGGTCCTTTCTTAAAAGAAAAACAAGAATTATTAAAATGCGATGCAGTTCTAATTTCAGATACAAGTATGTATGCAGAAGGTGTTCCAACAATTACATACGGACTTAGAGGATTGCTCTATATGGAAGTTGAGGTAACAGCAGCTGACCGTGATCTTCATTCCGGTAGTTTCGGTGGTGCGGTTGCTAATCCTATCAATGAATTAGCTAAGATTATTTCTAAACTTCATGATAAGAATGGTAAAGTAACTATTCCAAATTTTTATAAAAATGTTCTCAAACTATCAAAAGAGGAAAAGGAAAATTTTAGACAATTAAAATTATCTGATAAAGAATACGCAAAAGATTTAGGTGTTAAAGAATTACATGGCGAGAAAGGATTTACAACTTTGGAAAGGTTGTGGACCCGCCCAACTTTGGATTGTAATGGTATTATTGGCGGCTTTACAGAAAAAGGTGCTAAGACTGTATTACCTTCTAAAGCGATGGCCAAGATCAGTATGAGATTGGTTCCTAAACAAGAACCGTTAAAACTCGCAAAAGAGTTTACAAAGCATATCAAAGCATTATCACCAAAAAGTGTTAAGGTTGAAGTTAGAACAATACATTATGGGCATCCCGTCATTGTACCATTGGGTAGTAAAGCGTTGGTTGCCGGAGCTAATGCAGCAGCAAAAGCATTTGGTAAGGAAACAGTATTCACTCGCGAAGGTGGTTCCATTCCTATCGTTGTAGATTTCATGAGATTATTAAAAGCACCGGCTGTATTAATGGGATTAGGTTTGGATAGTGATAATATTCATTCTCCGAACGAACATTTTCTTTTAGAAAATTTTGAAAAAGGATTATATGCCTCAGCATATTTTCTTGATGAATTTTCTAGAAGCTAATAGAAAATATTTTATAACAATTAAGGATAAATGAGATGAAACTCTATAAAATGTTTATAGTGTTCTCTCTTTTGGGATTTTTAATTTACTCGTGTACATCCAAGCAGGGTGAAAGCGGAGACGCAGCTACATCAAATGCTAAAGATGAAGAAATACAACAGTATAAACTTGATGTAGAAAAAGAGCAAACAAAGAACCGGTTTCCGTGCGATACTATCTCATTAAAAGAATATGTACGTAGTAATTATGAACCGGGCACTTATTTAGTGGAATTCGATAGAACGTTTACTTATAACGTTCCTAAAATTGCAGTGATATATTTTAGAGATGTCGCAAATTATGTCCTTTGCGTTGTTGCAAAATCAAAACCTGGGGAAAGAAATATTGAAAAAAAGAATGTTACCGGATTTGAATCAAGTTATATTAATCTAGATAGCACCAAACTTGGAACTACTTTTTTCTGGCTAACACTTTTTGAATGCAAAGACGGAGAGTTCAACAGGGTATGGGAATCGGAAGTGCCGATTCATGGCGGATTTAATAGTATGACAATCAGAAAGTGGAAAATTAAGAACATGAAATATGTTGAGATGAATTTTGAAGATGGTATTATTTCAGGTCATCGTAATTACAATTTCTTTTTAACAGACGGATGGAAAAATCCACCGCATTTAATGGAAACTTATCTTGCCCTAGCTCTTAAAAGAACATTTGCAAACATTAACAACGATAAATACCCCGATTATTATGAATACGTATTTAGTACAGGGAGAAATATAAAGGATTCTCTTTTTGCTACAATCCGTATAGTAGATTCAATTCCATTTTATTGGAGCGAAAAAAGACAGTTGTATATTACTGATAGAAATTCACGCTGGTATAGAAAATATTAATAATCATTGAAAGGTTCTGAATGTTTCAGGAGAATAACGATTTGTTAACTATTCCCGAATATTTTATAAATAAATTTCCAAATTCAAAGAAAGAAGGAAATTCCGTTCGATTTTTTTATTCAGCTCAAGAAGAGTATGAATCATTGAAAAATGGTATCGGCATTAGAATAAAATTAAATTCTACCATAATTGAAATGACCGGCAAAGATGTTCTAGATTTTTTGCATCGGGTTTCAACAAACGTAATTAAAGATCTAAAATTATTTGAGAAAAGAAATACTCTCTTCTTAAATGAAAAAGGCAGATTCATTTCGAGATCAACTTTATTAAATCTTGAGGATAAATTTTACTTAATTGGAAACAGTGATTATGACAAACGACTCTTTAGCTGGGTGAACAAATTCATAATTACAGAAGATATAATTACTCGTGATGTGTCTGAAAATTTTATCATTCTGGAATTAATCGGTAAACAATGCAATTCTTTTCTTACAATGCTTGTTGGGGAGGAAATTGATTCAGTAGATACGAATTTAGTGAGAGTTAGTGAAATTGATGGATTTAAATTCCATTATTACAGAGAACATGGATTTAATAGTCATAATATTTATAGAATTTTAATTGATAAAGAAAAATGCATTGATTTCTTAGAGTATCTTTCAAACATAAAAAGTGTTTTCGACCTTTCTATTGTTGGAGAAAATGCTTATGACGTTTTTAGAATTGAAAATGGCATACCTTCTTATCCTAACGAGATAAATGATTTAATAAATCCGCACGAAGTTAATTTGATAAATGAAATAAGTTTTAAGAAAGGTTGCTACATTGGCCAAGAAGTAATTGCACGCCTTGATACCTATGATAAAGTTCAACGAAAGTTGGTTAAAATTACAGTTAGCGAAACATTAAATAATGATACTCCTTTAATAATAGTTGATGAGTCTGGAAACGAATGCGGTGTATTGACTACCATATCTTCACCGGAACTTGTTAATCCTCAAATCGGATTAGCATTAATTAAGAAAAAAGCCCTTTCTGATAATTCTGTTTTATTTGTTCATGCTAACGATAAGAAGATAAAAATTAGTACCTCAGAAATAAACTTGACAAAATGAAAATCTACACTAAAACCGGCGATGAAGGAAAAACATCTCTTTTTGGTGGTAAAAGAGTTTGGAAAGATGATCTAAGAATTCAATCATACGGAACTGTTGATGAATTAAATTCTCTTATTGGAGTAGCGCTTACTGAAATAAAAAATAAGGAACTCAAAAAGATTTTAAGTAGTATACAACATGAATTGTTTAATCTCGGTTCTGATTTAGCTTCTCCGGAATATAAGAGTAGTAAAAAGTTTTCTATTCCACGGATTAATGAAATTAATGCAAAACGACTTGAAGGATTGATTGATAAGGTTGATAATAAATTATCTAGATTGAAAAATTTTATTTTACCCGGCGGATTAAAGGGCGCTGCATTATTACATCATGCAAGAACAGTTTGCCGAAGAGCTGAAAGAGAAGTAATTTCTCTATCAAAGATTGAGAAAGTAAATCCAGAAATAAAGATATATTTGAATCGTCTTTCAGATTTATTGTTTGTTCTAGCAAGATTTGAAAATTTTTCATCCAAACACCCTGATGTTGAATGGAAGAAGTAAATTTCCATTCATGATTATTATCCGGGGGTGACATTGGCTTCGACGGGATTATTTGTTCTTTGAACTGCGCACCGTGTTCTCCGTAGACACGTTAAACGACGGTAAAAAACATAAAAGGCGAATATAACTACGCTTTAGCTGCGTAATTAACGCAGCCGTTCTTCAGCTTCATTCATACCTGGGGTTGAAAGAACGTCGTCTGGTATGATAGCCAAATCGAACTTCCGGATAGAAGAGGCGAAACTAATTTCGGAATAGTCCCAACATAATTTGTCTGCCAATGCTGTTGGGATGAAATTAAAAGACAGAATATGTGTGTAGACGTTCATAGGATTATAATTTCGGACGCGGGTTCGACTCCCGCCACCTCCACTCCATCCAAAACATTGTTAAAATTGGGGATTTATTTCCATCCCCCAATTTTTCTAAATAAATACCGTGCCAAAACCCATTTTTCATTGCTTTAAGTGGTTTATTGCCGTAAATTTGAAATCATTATGAAGCGTTTTTCTTTCACAAAAATGAGTGGTGCAGGGAATGATTTTATATTTTTTGATAAAAAAATCAATCCCGATATTGAATTAACAACTCAAAACATTGCAAAAATGTGTGAAAGGCGCACAGGCATTGGCGCTGATGGTGTTCTTTTAATTTCTGATTTGAAGAATTTTGCATTCGAAATGAAATATTTTAATGCTGATGGTTCCACTGGTAGTTTATGTGCTAACGGAGCCCGTTGTGCAATAAAATATGGAAGCGAAAGCGGCAGAATTTCTAATAACAAAATTTCATTTTTAGCTAATGGTGTTGAATATTCCGGGCAGCTATTGGATAATGGATTGGTTAAGTTTTTCTTAGACCGCCCAAAAAAAATGAAACAGAATTTTAAGATCAAAGCGTGGAATCAGTTGATACCTGCTTCTTTTGTAGATACCGGTTCTCCGCATATTGTTATAAAATATAATGATGTTCTTAGAAATCCTGCTGATCCGAATTCGTATTATGATGATCTTGATGCTTTTCCGGTTTACGAACTTGGTAGAGAAATTCGATACCACAAAGATTTTGCACCGGATGGTACGAATGTAAATTTTATTCGCATTCATGATGGAGAAATTGATATTAGAACTTACGAGCGCGGTGTAGAGAATGAAACACTATCTTGCGGAACCGGAACAGTTGCTGCTGCGTTATTAATTTTTGTAAAAGAAAATTTTGATCCGCCTATAAAGGTGCATCAAAAAAGCGGAGATATATTGATGGTAGATTTCAAAATAAAAGATCAAAAAGTACAGGAGCTGTCATTGACAGGCCCTGCTAAAATCATTTTTAATGGTGAAATTACAATTTAATTGAGGGATAAATGAGTAAAGTTATTTTTTCCATACGCTACAATATTTTTCCGGAAAAACGAGAAGAATACTTAGATGTTGTTCGCGAATTAAAAAATATTGTTAAAGCAGAAGGATTAGAGACCTATTCTGTCTTTGAACAAAAAAATAAACCTAATAATTTTGAAGAAGTATATATTTTCAAAAGCCAAGAAGCTTATGAAAATTTTGAAGATAATACCGATGAACGGATTGATATTCTAATGACAAAACTTTCTGATATGATAAAAGAACAAACAACTCAGTACACAACATTGTTCGAAGTAAATAACGCATAACCGAAAGTTACTGGCTATCAAATTTTTATCTACCCGCCTAATTAATTCGGGAATTAAAAATGTTTGAATATGTTGGTGCAATACATATACACTCAATTTATTCTGATGGCTCAGGTGAAGTAAAAGATATTGCTCAATTCGCCAATGAATCTGAGCTGGATTTTTTTATTCTTACAGATCACAATACTCTCCGTGCTCTTAATGAAGGTTTCGAAGGTTGGCACTCGAATACACTTGCATTAGTCGGCTGCGAAATAAACGATAAGGAAAATAAAAATCATTATCTCGCATTCGGTATAAACGAAACAATTTCCACCCGCTTACCCGCAAAAGAATATGTAAAAAAAGTTAACGAGTTAGGTGGGATAGGTTTTTTAGCTCATCCGCACGAAAAAAGAAATTCTATGAAAGAGCATCCACCTTATCCTTGGACTGAATGGGATTCAAATGATTTTACAGGTATCGAAATATGGAATCATATGTCCGAGTGGATGGAAGGGCTTACAGAGCAAAATAAATATAATTACTTTATTCATCCTTTAAGGTCAATCGTCGGTCCCAATGTAGAAACGTTAAAGGTCTGGGATTCATTAAATCTAAAAAGAAAAGTTGTTGGCATTGGTGGAGTAGATGCTCATGCACACAAAATAAATGTACTTGGATTTGTAGAAATGGAAATCTTTCCGTATAAAGTACTTTTCAAATCAATTCGTACTCATATCTTATGTGAAGAGGAATTAATTATTTCTTCTGAAACTCATGAAATTAATAAATCCAAGAAGAATGTTAATAAAGCTTTGGCAGACGGAAGATGTTTCATCTCTAATTTTTACCACGGTGATGCAAGAGGATTTCGTTTTTATGCAGAAAGTGGGAATAAAACATATCAAATGGGCGATGTTGTTCCTCTTTCTAAAAAAGTTAAATTAATGGTAAAATTGCCCAGTTCATCTGATAAGATCAGATTGATTCATAATGGAGAATTAAACGAAGAAAAAAGCGGTACAAATGTTGAATTTTTAGCTCCTAAAAAAGGGGTTTATCGGATTGAGGTTTATAATAATCAGAATGCATGGATTTTTTCAAATCATATTAGAATAGGTCTATAATTTTTCTTAGATTTCTCGCCGAATTTTTCCGATTTATCAAAATAAGAGGTTCAAAGTGTTAGAAAGAAGAAAAAAAATCAGTAAAAAGCAGATGAAAGAAGACAAACTTGTAACTACTTATTACAAAGCTTATAATTTTTTTATTGAATACCAGGCTAAAATATTAATTGGTACTGCTGTTGTGGCATTAGTAATTGTTGCTATAGTTCTCTTTTCGAATAAGAGAAGTTCTGATAATAAAAATGCAGCAGAATTGTTATCGAAAGTTATACCTCTTTATGAAGCAGGTCAATTTAAGGAAGCTGTTGATGGAATAACTTCAAGCAGGATTATAGGTTTGAAAAAAATTGTTTCAGATTACGGCAGTACAGAAAATGGTGAAACAGCTAAAATCTACTTAGCCAATTCTTATGTAGTTTTAGGAAACTTAGATTTAGCTTATGAAGAATATAATTCCTATTCGGGATCTAATCCGTTATTTAAAGCCTCGGCATTAGCGGGAAAAGCCGGATGCTTAGAAAATAAAAAAGATTATGAAAAAGCTGCTGATTTGTATCAAGATGCGGCCAAAGTATCAAAAGGAAATCCGGCAAATAGTGAATATCTACTTAAGGCAGGAATTGACTTTATTAAATTGAGTAAAAAAGAAGAAGCAAAATCTGTTTTAGAAACAATAAAAAAAGATTATAAAAATACCCCAGCTTTTTTTGAATTAGACCGATATTTAATTCAAGTTGAAAATTTATAATTGATTCGATAATAATTTACAGATACATCCATTCTTGATTTTATAACAGGTGGTGGGTATATTTTCATTTAGATAGAAGGATTAATAAAATTATGGCTGATACCTCCGATTTCAGAAACGGATTAATAATTAAATATAAAAACGAACCATACGTTATTGTTGAATTCCAACATGTAAAACCTGGTAAAGGCGGCGCTTTCGTAAGAACTTCATTGAAAAACTTAAAAACTGGACGTGTTTTAGATAATACTTTCCGATCTGGTGAAGGTGTTGAAATAATTCGTGTTGAAAGAAGAAAATATCAATATCTTTACAGAGAACCTGCAGGGTTAGTTTTGATGGATAACGAAACTTATGAACAGCTTACGGTAGCAGAAAGTATTATTGGTGATGGACAAATCTATTTAAAAGAAGGTGTTGAAGTTGAATTGCTGTTGGATGACAAAGATCAAATCATATCGGCAGAAATTCCTATCTTCGTAGAACTAAAGGTTACTGAAACTGAACCGGGATTTAGAGGCAATACTGCAAGCAATACATTGAAACCGGCTAAAGTTGAGACTGGCGCAAAAATTAGTGTTCCACTGTTTATAAATGAAGGCGATTTGCTTAAAATTGATACACGGACAGGGGAATACTTAGAACGAGTTAAAAACTAACGGTTGAGAAAATGGATTTAATTCTACTAAAAAAGCTCATCAAAATGGTTGAGCAAAGCGAGATCACCGAATTCACAGTTCAAGAAGGTGAACTCAAAGTAAAGATTTCAAAAAATTCCAATCAAACCCCACAAGTTCATTTTCAGCCGGTAGCTGATTATGGAAAACAACCAGCAGGTTTACAACAATTTACTACCACAGCTGAATCAAAATCTGCTATATTAGCTGAACATACCCAATCGAACTTGCACGAGATTAAATCTCCGATTGTAGGAACATTTTATCGAGCCCCGGCGCCTGATGCCGATCCCTACATACAAGTAGGCGATATGGTTTCAGCAGGCTCAGTTCTATGTATAGTTGAAGCGATGAAACTAATGAACGAGATTGAATCTGATATTAACGGCAAGATCGTAAAAATTCTTGTTGAAAATGCTACTCCGGTTGAATACAATCAGCCTCTATTTTTAATTGAAACCGTTTAGTGTTATCAAATCTCTAAGAGGGAAATTTGTTTAAAAAAATTCTAATCGCTAACCGTGGCGAGATAGCACTAAGAATAATTAGAACTTGTAAAGAGTTAGGAATTCCAACTGTAGCTGTTTATTCAGAAATAGATCGCGATTCCTTACATGTTGTATTTGCAGACGAAGCAGTTTGTATTGGACCTGCCCCAAGTAATCAAAGCTATTTGAAAATTCCCAGCATATTATCAGCCGCCCAAATTACCGGTGCTGATGCAATTCATCCGGGTTATGGTTTCCTTGCAGAAAATGCTGAGTTTAGTGAAATATGCGCTGACTCCAATATTAAATTTATTGGACCAACACCGGATTCAATTCGCAAAATGGGCGATAAAGCATTTGCAAAAGAAACTATGCGTAAGGTTGGAGTCCCTGTTGTTCCTGGAAGTGAGGGAGTAATTAAAGATGTAGAAGAAGCAAAACTAATGGCTTCTAAGATTGGTTACCCTGTTATGCTTAAAGCATCAGCAGGTGGCGGTGGAAAAGGTATGCGTATTGTTCAGGAAGAAAGTGAAATTGAAAAAGCATTTCAGACAGCGGGTAACGAAGCAGGAGCTGCTTTTTCAAATTCTGATCTCTACATGGAAAAATATGTTGAAAATCCGAGACACATTGAAATACAGGTTTTGTGTGACCAGCATGGTAATTTTTATCAATACGGGGAAAGGGACTGTTCAATTCAGAGAAGACACCAAAAGTTAATTGAAGAATCACCATCACCATTTATCACAAATGCTGTTCGTGCAAAAATGGGTGAAGCAGCTTTACTTGGAGTTCGTTCAGTTAATTACGAGGGTGCCGGGACAATAGAATTTTTGGTTGATAAACATCAGAACTTTTATTTCATCGAAATGAATACGAGAATTCAAGTTGAGCATCCTGTTACTGAAATGGTTCGGAATATTGATCTGATCAAAAATCAAATTTTAATTGCAGCCGGTCATGAAATAGAAGACAAACCACTCGATCCGCGCGGACATGCTATTGAATTTAGAATTAATGCCGAAGATCCAGATCATAATTTTAGACCGTCACCCGGTCAGATTGAGTATTTACATTTTCCAGGCGGTTTTGGTGTTCGCATTGATTCACACGCCTATAATGATTATGTAATTCCTCCAAATTATGATTCACTAATTGCTAAGATGATTATTTGGGGAACTGACCGCAAACATGCTTTAGCTAGAGCTCGGCGTGCATTCGAAGAATTTCAGGTTGAAGGTATAAAAACAACAATACCATTTCACAAAAAAGTTTTGGAAAACGAAAAATTCATTAATGGAGATTTCGATACTTCATTTATAGATAAGCACATTAATATTAACTAACGAGGTTACAATGAACATTCCAGAAAATTTAAAGTACACAAAAGATCACGAATGGATAAAAGTAGATGGTAAAATTGGAACGATTGGAATAACTGATTTTGCTCAAGGTGAACTTGGCGATGTTGTTTATATTGATATAGCTCCGGATATTTCCGAGTTAACGATGGGAGAATCATTCGGCACAATTGAAGCAGTTAAAACAGTAAGTGATATGTATGCACCGGTTACCGGTAAAGTTTTAGAATTAAATAAAAAACTGAATGATGAACCACAGCTTGTTAATACAGATCCGTACGGAGAAGGTTGGATTATAAAAATTGAATTGAGCAATGCATCTCAATTGAATGATCTTCTTGATGCAGCAGCTTACAGTTCTCAACTTGGTCATTGATTTTTTAGAGTATAAATTTCAACAGCAGAACCTAATTTTTGTTCTGCTGTAATTTAAATTCACCTCACATTCATGTTTCACATACAAAAAATTTTAATACTCGATTTTGGTTCGCAATTCACTCAGCTAATCGCAAGAAGAATACGCGAAAGCAAAGTCTATTCTGAAATCCACCCGCACACTTATTCAATAGAGCAGATAAAAAAAGAAAAACCGGTTGGAATTATTTTATCGGGCGGACCGATGAGTGTGAACGAATCCGACTCACCGAAAATTTCAGAAGAAATATTAGAACTTGGCATTCCCGTGCTTGGTATCTGCTACGGATTACAATTAATGTGCAAATTACTTGGCGGTAAAGTTGAACCAGCTTCTGACCGTGAGTATGGCAAAGCTCATTTGGGTATTATAAAGAATGATCTTCTATTTAATGGTGTTAGTGATGGTTCTGTAATATGGATGAGTCATGGCGATTATGTTACGAAACTACCGGCTGGATTTTCATTAACAGCCAAGACCGATAATTCGCCGCTATGTGCAATTTCAAATCCACAGAAGAGAATTTATGGAATTCAGTTCCATCCTGAAGTAGCTCATACTATATTTGGTAAAAAAATATTAGATAATTTTTTGTTTGATATTTGTAATTGTAAAGCAGATTGGACTCCCAAGAATTTCATTAATACAGTAATTAAAGAAGTAAAAGAAAAAGTCGGGAATAAAAAAGTTATTTGTGCTTTAAGTGGAGGTGTTGATTCATCAGTTGCCGCGGTTCTTATGCAGAATGCTATTGGTAATCAACTTGTTTGCATACATGTAGATCATGGGATGATGCGTAAGGATGAAAGTGCTTCTATTATAAAAATGTTTAATGATAATTATAAGATGCGTGTTGATCATGTTGATGCTTCTCAACTTTTTCTTTCACGGCTAGCTGGAATTAGCGATCCGGAGAAAAAAAGAAAAATCATAGGCAATACTTTTATAGAAGTCTTTGAAACAGAAGCCAAAAAATTTTCTGATGCTGAGTTTCTCGTTCAAGGTACACTTTATCCAGATGTAATAGAATCGGTCTCAGTTAAAGGTGCTTCTGCTACTATTAAAACACATCATAATGTTGGCGGTCTTCCGGAAAAGATGAATTTAAAATTGATTGAACCTTTCCGAGAACTTTTTAAGGATGAAGTTAGAGCTATTGGTAAAGAACTTGGTTTACCGGATATTTTTGTTAAACGTCACCCGTTCCCAGGCCCCGGTCTTGCAGTACGTGTTTTAGGTGATATCACAGTAGAAAGATTAGATATCCTTCGTGAGGTTGATGCTATTTATATCAGTGAACTTTTGAGTGCAAATATATACGATAAAATCTGGCAAGCATTTGCGGTTTTACTTCCGATTCAAACTGTTGGTGTTATGGGAGATGCTCGCACTTATGAAAATGTAATTGCATTAAGAGCTGTTACTTCTACAGATGGAATGACTGCGGATTGGTTTAGATTCGATCATGATTTTCTTGAAACAGTATCGAATAAAATTATTAGTTCAGTGCGAGGCGTTAACCGTGTTGTTTATGATATAAGTTCCAAACCGCCTGCTACAATAGAATGGGAATAAAATAATCTTCAGCTAAAGGGGGAAGCTATGAAAGTAAAAGAACTACCGATTGATGACCGCCCGCGTGAAAAATTAGCTTTAAGAGGTGTGCAAAGTTTAACTGACGCCGAACTTATTGCCATCCTCTTACGAACAGGAACAAAAGGCAAAAGTGTTATTCAAGTTGCCCAGGAATTAATTCAAAAATCCGGTGGATTAAATAATCTTGCCTCACAAACAAGTGAAGCATTTCAAAAACAACTTGGTATTGGAAAAGATAAAGCCGCAACATTAATAGCCGCATTTGAAATAAGCCGTAGGGCCGATGCTCAGAAAAAATTATATTCGGTAAAAAAAATTACTTCACCAGGTGATATTGCAGAAGTTTTCATTCCTCTCTTGCGGGATAAAGTTAAAGAAGAATTTTATGTAGTGTGTTTAAATTCTGCCAATAAAATTACAAAAGTTGAACTGATATCAGTTGGGAACTTAAATTCAAGTTTGGTTCATCCGCGTGAGGTATTTAAAGTGGCAATCGAAAATAATTCAGCAAATATTATATTGCTTCATAATCATCCAAGTGGAAATACCGAACCGAGTAATGAAGATATTGTTATGACACGTAAAATGGTTGAAGCAGGTAAGCTTTTGGAGATACAAGTTTTCGATCATATTATCATAGCAGGGAACAATTATACCAGTTTGGTGGAAAAAAGAGTAATTTAATTGAAAATAAGTTGAACTTATCGAAAATTTAATCAAAAAATTCTTATATTTATTTAAGATTTTACACACCAAAATGAAGGGAGAATTAAGATGAAAAAAATCATCAATCTGGGGCTGGCCTTAGTTCTCGTTGCTGGAATTATTGGATTTACTGGATGCAGCGGAGTTTCTGAAGAACAAATGGCAGAACTTGATGCGCTTCGTTCCGAAGTTAAAGCGCTTGAGAAAGAAGTTGGATCATTGAAAACAGAAAAAGCAGCTATTGAAAGAGAAATTGCTGAAAAGAATGCAAAGCTCGATCAATGCGCTAAAGAGAAAGCTGAAACTAAAAAGAATCTCGAAAAACTCGGGATGTAATTAAAAAGTTTATAATGACGGAGGTAAAAATGAAAATTTACAAATTATTATTAGCAAGCATGTTTTTTATGCTCCTCTCTGTCAGTCTCTTTGCGCAGGATAATGAAGAAATGACCAAAGAAGAATGGCAGAATGAAATTAATCGTTTAACAGAAAGAAAAGTTTCTCTAACATCGGAATTAAATACTTTAAAGGCAGAAGTTGCTAATCTGAAAAAGATGAGAGACGGCTTAAAAGCTTATGATGATTGCATGAACGAACTTTATGCAATGCTCGGTGCTACAAAAGCCGATGTTGATAATTTCAGAAAACAATTAGCAGCATTAACATCAAAGATTGATGCTCAGCAAGCTCCTAAAGCAGATCGTCAAGCTGAACTTGATGCTATGAAGAAAAATAAAATCAGTGCGCTTCCAGAATTTTTTGATAAAGTTCACAATCAGCTTCAAAGAAAACTAGATGCATGGATTGTTGCACCGCCTGAAATTAATTACTCTGTAGTTAAAGGTGATAACCTTTGGAATATTGCTAAGAAGAAAGAACATTATGCAAATCCTTTCGCTTGGCCAATTATTTATAAAGCAAACAGAGATCAAATAAAGAATCCTGATCTAATCTTCCCAAAACAGAATTTCAAGATTCCGAATTTGACCGAAGAAGAAAAAGCAAAGTATGATAAGATTAGAAGAAACTACAAACCAGCACCACCAACTCAGACACAAAAACCGGTGGCTCCGGCTAAGTAAGGAAAAATATTTTTTAAAGTGATTAATTATTTTTAAGATAAAGCCCTTTTCATATTTAATTGAAGAGGGCTTTATTTATTTACGGAGGTTTTTACGCAAGTTGAAAAAATTCTAAAATTGGATAATGTTGATCTTCTTTCGTTTATAGGTATTAATGACGGAAATATTAAGCCATTGGAAGAAAGGTTTAATACGAACATTACAGTACGAGGCGATGTAATTTATGCTCAAGGGATACAAGAAGAAATTGACGCAATTGAAAAAATTATCAAAGAGATGATTTTTGTTCTTAACACAACAGGAAAACTTCAGCCTGGAGATGTATATACTATTATTGATCTTACACTTCAAGGTAAAGAAATTATAAACGGTAATGAGTATGATAACATTGTTCTATATTCTAAGAAAGACGTAATTAAAGCTAAAACACCAAACCAAATAGTTTATGCTAAAAGCGTTCGTGAAAATGATATCTGCTTTGCAATTGGTCCCGCAGGAACAGGAAAAACTTATTTAGCTGTTGCATTTGCAGTGGCAGCGTTAAAAAAGGGAATTGTTAAAAAAATAATTCTTGCACGTCCAGCTGTTGAGGCAGGAGAAAGTTTAGGATTCTTACCCGGAGATTTTAGGGAGAAGATTGATCCGTATTTACGGCCGTTGTATGATGCACTTGAAGAAATGATTCCTTCAGAACAATTGAGGAATTATCTTGAAAAAAGTGTTGTAGAAATTGTTCCATTGGCTTTTATGCGCGGAAGAACATTAAACAACGCTTATGTTATTCTGGATGAAGCTCAGAATGCTACAGGTATGCAGATGAAGATGTTCCTAACACGTTTAGGGCCAAATTCAAAATCAATCATTACCGGAGATATTACACAAATAGATTTGCCGAGTTATTCTCAAAGTGGATTAGTACAGGTAAAGGAAATATTAAAGAGTGTTGATGGAGTTGGCTTTGTCTATTTTGATAAAGGCGATGTGGTTAGACATAAATTAGTTAAAGATATAATCAACGCTTACGAACAACATTATAATAATAACGGTAAGCTAAAAGAATAAAATTAAAATTGTAAATCATAATTCATAAATTATAATTTCTTCTTGCTTTCTTCCCAGAATTTATCCATCTCTGTTAAATTCGATTCTGATACTGACTTTCCGGTTTCTTTTATTTTCTTTTCTACATAACTAAATCGAGCAATAAATTTTTCGTTTGTAAGTCTTAAAGCATTCTCCGGGTTAACTCCGAGAAACCGCGCATAATTAGTCAGAGCAAAGAAAACATCTCCCATCTCTTTTTCAAACTCATCTTGATTACCGGCTTTTTCCATTTCGTGCATCTCTTCTATTTCTTCAATTACCTTTTTCCAAACATCTTCTTTCTTCTCCCAATCAAAACCGACTTTAGAAGCTTTCTCCTGTAATCTGTAAGCTCTCGCTAAACTTGGCAGATTTTTCGGCACACCTTCTAAAACCGAATCTCTTCCTTCGGAAAGTTTTATTTCCTCCCAGTTTTTCAAAATCTCTTTTGTGTCTTTCACTTTTGTATCGCTGAAAATATGCGGATGACGTCTTATCAATTTATCTGTTATAGAATCTATAACATCATTAATGGAGAAATTTTTATTCTCTTCTGCAATTGCAGCGTGAAAAACTATGTGAAGTAACAAATCACCAAGTTCAGCTTTTAATTCATTAAAATCTTTCAGATCAATTGCTTCAATCATTTCATAAGTTTCTTCAAGTGTAGCTGCTTTAATCGAATCATGAGTCTGTTCTTTATCCCAAGGGCATTCTAGACGCAATCGTTTCATAATTGCCCAGAGGTTTTCAAATTTCTCACCGGTCATTATATTCTCCAATTTTGATAACAAAGATAATCAGACCAATGCGAATCGAAAAATATTTCCGGAAGATTTTATGATTTATTTTTCGATATATTTGAATAAAATATTTAACGAGGCAATAAATGATAGAGCAAAAGATAAAAGAAATTATTGGCTATGATTTACCAACTCCCGCGAAACCACTTGCTGCTTATATACCTGCAATACAAATAGGAGATTTAATTTTTACATCAGGACAGTTGCCGACAAAGGAAGGAAAACTTATAGCTGAAGGAAAAGTAGGTTATGAAGTATCGGAAGAAAAAGGAATTGAGTGTGCACGTGTTTCTGCAATTAACTGTTTAGCTGCTATTAAAATGGTAATTGGTGACCTAGATAGAATTGAACAAGTAGTAAAATTAGTTGTGTTCGTAAATTCTAAAATCGGTTTTACAGCACAACCCAAAATTGCAAACGGCGCATCGGAATTTTTAGTCCAGGTTTTTGGCGAAAAAGGAAAACATGCACGCAGTGCAGTTGGTGTATGCGAATTACCTATTAATGCTCCGGTTGAAATTGAAATGATTGTACGTGTTAATAATTAATTTCTATTGAATTGACTTGAATATATGGTATCTTTCCAATAAAATTGACATAGAAATAGATCGAATAATAGAAACAATGTACGTGTATCTATTGTTAAAAAGGTGAATTGAAAGGGTATTCAAAATGAAAAAATATATTCTAATAATTTTTATTCTTGCTGCTTCAATTTCACAAGCTCAATACCGGGACGATGTGAATAAGCAAACGGATGTACGCAGCGGAATTGTAAATAATAATTCTTTCGGCTCACTCTTTGGACTCATCAATTCAGATAATTTTTCCATGCACCATTCATTCGGATTGTCTTACACTGCGTTTGGTGGAATAGGCGGAATGGCTCTTGGTGTCTATACAAATAGTATGGCTTACAAATTCAGCGATAGATTAAATTTAGAGACTGACATTAGCGTAGTAAATTCACCATACAATTCTTTTGGTCAAGGTTTCTCAAAGCAGATCAATGGTGTATACTTAAGCCGTGTACAAATGACGTACAAACCAACCGATAACATGAACATAATTCTCCAATACAGACAAATGCCGGGCGGATTTTATTCACCATATTCTTATGGCGGTTATTCACTCTATAACAGAGACAACTATTTCAATAATTGGGGCTTCTAAGAAAGAGAGATAGTTTTTTATTAAATTGCGCTTAGAATAACAACGAAAAATTGAGCGCATCATCGCATTGGAAAACATTAACCCGAAAAAATCATCAAACGTTGCAGGCCGGAAATCTTCTGCTGTTAATCTAATTCTTAATGTATCAATTTTTGTTTTAGCCGTAGTAATTTTTTACATGCTTTACTCGATATACGTAAAACTTGCCAATAATCCTGGAGAAAGCGATTCACCAGCTAACGGACAAGTTGCATCGGATATAATTCAAGTTGAAGTTTTGAACGGCTGCGGAATCGGTGGCGTTGCTGATCGCTTCACAGATTTTCTCCGTACAAATAGTTTTGATGTCGTGAACGTTGGTAATTACGTTTCATTTGATGTTGATGAGTGTCTTGTTATTGATAGAACTGGAAATATTGCAAATGCATATAAGGTTGCAAAAGCTCTTCATATTAAAAATGAAAATGTAATTCAGCAGCTCAACAAAGATTATTTCCTAGATGTCTCAATAGTTGTTGGAAGAGATTATTTTAATTTAGCTCCATTTAAATAAGAGGTTGAATTGGATTCATTAAAATTTGCAAAGATGATCACAGAGATCATTAAAACTAAAAAAGGTTTTGACATTAGAATACTCGATCTGCGAAAACTCTCTGGAGGAATAGCCGATTGCTTCGTCATCTGTTCGGCTGATGCAGATAGACAGGTAAAAGCTATTGCCGATGCTGTGGATGATGAACTTCATAATAAAGGGATTAGATGTTTTCACAAAGAAGGATTTGAAACTTTGAATTGGGCTTTGCTTGATTATTTTGATGTTGTTGTACATGTGTTCCGTGCTGAAGCAAGAAGCTATTACAATCTTGAAAAACTTTGGGGTGATGCACCCGTAATTAAAATTGCCGATGAGAAATAAACTATAGAAATCTTCCGGAGCCTGATTGAAAAATTATTTAATAAATCTTTTTAAGACCACTCAAGTAAAACTGCCTTACCTCTCTGAAATTGATTTGACATTTTCTGTCCCAAGTCAAGCTAATCATGGTGATTATGCAACAAACGCCGCGATGATCCTTTCTAAAAAGCTAAAAAGAAATCCTAAAGAAATAGCAAACGAGATTATTTCAAATTTAGATTATGATAAAAATATTATTGAGAAGATAGAAATTGCCGGACCGGGATTTATCAATTTTTATTTCACAGCTTCTTATAATTCACAAATAGTGAAAGATGTTTTACGCGAAAAGGATAGTTTCGGCAAATCAAAAAAATATGCCGGCAAGAAAGCGATGGTTGAGTTTATTTCAGCTAATCCTACCGGACCATTAACTGTTGGGCACGGAAGAAATGCTGTAGTCGGCGATACAGTTGCAAATATGCTTGAATGGATCGGCTATTCTGTTGACCGCGAATATTATTTCAACAATGCCGGCCGACAAATGCGTGTACTGGGAGACTCTGTTCGTTTGCGCTACTTGGAATTGATCGGACAGAATATTCCATTTCCGGAAGATTACTATCAAGGCGAGTATATAAAAGAAATTGCTGTTAAGCTGAAGACTGAATTTGGTGATAAACTTGTGAACGAAGATGCCGAAGGAAAATTTAAACTAGCCGCTGAGAAAGAAATTTTTGCGGATATAATCAAAACAATGGAACGTATTCATGTCCGTATGAAAAACTTCTTCAATGAAAATACTTTATATGAAGAAGGGAAGATCAAAGCTCTGCTCGATGAGTTTAAGAAAAAAAATCTATCTTATGAAAAAGACGATGCCGTTTGGTTGAAACTTACCGAACTCGGCAACGACATGGATAAAGTAATTGTAAAAGCGACCGGTGAGCCGACATATAGATTACCGGATATTGCTTATCACATTACAAAATATGACCGCAATTATGATTTGATGATTGATCTCTTCGGCTCCGACCATAGTGCAACATATCCCGATGTTCTTGCCGGATTACGTGCTCTTGGTTATGATACAAACAAAATGAAAGTGCTGATCCATCAATTTGTTACGATCATGGAAAAAGGCGAAGTGGTTAAGATGTCCACCCGCAAAGCAAATTATATAACTCTTGATGAACTGGTTGATGAAGTTGGGAGCGATGTTGTACGTTACTTCTTTAACATGAGAAGCATTACAAGTCATTTGAATTTTGATCTAGATCTCGCCAAGAAACAATCCGATGAAAACCCGGTTTTCTATCTGCAATACGCGCACGCGAGAATTTCTTCTATTCTACGTATGACAAAAGATGAAGGATTAAATTCCTCTCTGGAAAATTTTGAATTATTAATTACAAAAGAGGAACAGAACCTTCTAAAAAAACTTTATGAATTTCCGCATGATGTAATTTTTAGCGCTGAAAACTTTGAAACGAATCGTATCACTTCATACCTTGAAGAATTAGCCGCTCTCTTTCACAGGTTTTATACCGAATGCAGAATCATCGGCAGTGAAAAGAAACTTGCCGAAGCCCGTATTGCACTTTGCATCGCAGTACAAACTGTAATTAAAAATGGATTATCTATTCTCGGCGTTAACGCTCCCGAAAAAATGTAACTTGTCTATAAATATGGATTTAATCTATGAAAATACGGTGTACACTTTTATAGAATTATTCAATCCTATCATTTCTAGTTATTATTAATTATATAATATTATTCTCTTCTGTTGGAATTAGTAATTCTATCTTTTAATTTATAATAAGTGTTGTTAACAATAAGAGAAAGAATTCTACAATGAAAAATTCAAAAAAGACAAACAGAGCAAAAAATAATCCTTCTAGTCAGAAAAAAGAAAGGCCTGAAAGAAAGACGAGTTCTGCAAATTCTTCTTTGAGAAAATTGCAAGCAGAGTTTATTTCATCTACATCACACCAATTCTTTACGCCACTTGCAACTATTCAAAGTTCGGTTGAGTTATTGGAATACTATATTAAAAACGAAAATTATACGCGTCAGCAGGAAATCATCAATAAAATTAAAAGATCAATTGCTAATCTCACACATACATTGGAAGGCATTACCAATCTATATAAGTATCATTCATTAAAACAAAAATTAAATCTTAAAAATATTCCTATACGAAAATTTGTTAATGATTTGCTGGAAGAAGTAGTTGTAAATATCGGTGGATCACATTTAATTCTTGTTAATATTGAGCCGGATCTAAATATGATTTATTGTGATGAATTTATTTTAAAACAAATTCTACTTAGTCTAATTAATAACGCAGTAAAATTTTCTCCGCAAGGCGGTCAGATCAGGTTTGATATACAAAAGAAAAAGAAAAGCATTGAGTTTTCTGTTAAAGATGAAGGAATAGGCATTGCAAAAAGTGATTTGAAAAAACTTTTTAATCCTTTTTACAGAGGGAAAAACGCAGCAACAATTCCCGGTGTGGGATTAGGTTTGGCCATTGTTAAAAATCTTTCGCAACTACTGAAAGCAAAAATTCAGTGTATTAGTAATTTGAAAGAAGGGACAGAATTTAAGGTTCTCGTCCCGAATTAAAGATCGAAGATGAAAAGAATTTTAATAGTTGAAGATAATATTGATCTGGCTGAAAACATCTTTTTGCTATTGAAAGAACTTAGCTATGACGTATTATCATGCAACAACGGGGAAAAAGGATTAAAATCAATAATCGAATTTAAACCCGATTTAATTTTATGTGATATAATGCTGCCCGATATAAGCGGTTTCAAACTACTATCTGAATTGAAAAAATTAGATACCGGGATCCCGCCGATTTTTATTTTTCTAACAGCTAAGACTCAAAGAGATGATATAAGAAAAGGAATGACAATCGGTGCTGACGATTACATAACCAAACCGTTTACATATGATGAATTAATTAATGCAATTAATACACAATTTAAGAAAAGAGCTAAAGTTTTACTGAATATAATTTCAGCTGATACAGAGCTTGCTGATAAAAATCGTAAATCAACAAGAAACTTAAAAAACAAATTCGGCTCTGGAGTAATTGAGTTGGATTACAATGATCATATCTTTATTAACGATAAAAAGAATCCCGGATTTTATCTGGTTAAAGATTTAATAGTAATAAAGAGTCTGAAAGACTATACCCGTCTTTATTTTATTGAAGATAAAAAGTTTCTGCTGAGAAAACGAATGACTTACTGGGAAAATTATTTGCCAAAGGATGAGTTTATAAGAATCCACCGGCAGACTCTGATAAATTTGAATTTTATAGATAAACTTGAGCGCTTGAGCAGCAATAGATTTTCCGTCATTTTGAAGAATTATCCTAAAAGTGTGGAAGTAAGTCAAAGATATAGCAATAAGATTAAAAAATTCTTGAAATAGAATTATCGCCTGTCGTATTATTTAATCGCTCGTCTCTTAGTTATTATAAACACATATCTCTAAAATTATATTCGCACAGCCCCTCTAAGTGGAATTGAAAACATCTTTCGGCTGGGAAGATTTAATTAGTTTTCAATTCCACTCTTTAAATATGGTAAGAAGAAAATAAACAAATGATAAAGAGAGGAGAGAATTTAGATGAAAGAAGATAATCTTCTAAGAACTTTCGTAGAAGATAATATTCCATCTAGTAAATTTGTTGAACTCTATAAATCTGAAAACGAAAACTTTAACTCCGAGACATGCTTTGCCTGCCGTGAACAATTTTTCAAATTAATTGCCGAATTCTCAGAGGATTGGATCTACTGGATCAATTCCGATTCCTCGATTTCTTATATGTCGCCCTCAAGCAAGCATATTACCGGCTATGATATAGAAGAGATTGTTCGATATCCTGAATTCGTAAATGAAATTATTTATGAAAAGGACCGCGAAAAATATACAAAACACACCGATGCTTTTTTACTGAGAAAAAATTTATGCAACGAGGAATTCAGGATTATAAAAAAATCCGGAGAAATTCGTTGGATATCCCATATGTGTCAGGCTGTTTACGATCAAGAAGATAAATACCTTGGAAGATACGTGCGCAATAAAGATATAACGGAGATGAAGAATTCGAATATTTACGTACTGCAGAAAGAGAAACTTGTAAATAATATTTGTGAATGGGCATCGGTTGGTTATTATCAAATTTATTTTGACGGTAGACTCAAAAGCGCAAATAAGATTTTTCTAGATATGCTCGGATATGATTTATCAGAATTATCAAATGAAAATGATTTTGAAAAAAATTGTATTCTGGATGCTGAAAGAAGAGAGGAATTTAAAAGTACGCTTAAGAAATTCGGCTTTATTAAAAATTTTGAATCTGCTTGGATTAAAAAAGGATGTAATATTATATATCTAAAAGAAACAGCAACTTTGGGCCGGGATACATTAGGAGGCATATCGTTTTATGAAGTTTTTGTTCAAGATGTAACGGAAAGGAAAAATGCCGAGAATGTTGCAACCGTTGCTTCAGCAAAAAAACGAAAATATGAAGAACTGATTACTGAATTTCTCGCGACAGTCTCGCACGAAATTAATACGCCATTAAATGTTATTCTTAATATGGTGCCGATGCTGAAAAATGATTGTGAGGTTGGCGATAAACATGAGATCAACGGTGATATAAATATT
>Ga0082335_1003466_pt1 | contig 25888 bp, 24 predicted proteins | sample Subgrocontami58m_FD_72375 | JGI IMG/M metagenome (GOLD analysis project Ga0082335, IMG submission 72375) | Subsurface groundwater microbial communities from S. Glens Falls, New York, USA - GMW37 contaminated, 5.8 m (SPADES assembly) (version 2) ...
CGTCCGTGGCGATCTGCCCCAGGACCATCCGCTGTTCGCAGCCCCAGGCGCTGACCATGTGAAGGGCGGATTTGCCGCTGGCGGTGTCGAAGGAGCGGCGCAGCACCTTTCCGTCGATCGCAACAACGCCTGTGCAGACCTGAGAAAACTCCGTCATGAACCGCTGGAACGTAACCCTGAACTGATCGGGGTCGAGGCGGCGGAACAACCGACTGAACGTATCGTGGCTGGGCGGACCGTTCTTCAGATCCAGGAATTCCCGGAGGAATGGTTCCTTGGCTTTGGCGAACAGCGCCATATCCACGGCCCCCTGACCGCCGCACAGAACCGTGCCCAAGGCGATGATCAGCAGGGCATGGAAGTCGTGCAGGGCGGCATTGCCGCTTCTTGGGTCGTCCAGGTCTTTGAAGCAGGCGGTGAACCGATCCAATGTGGCCTCCCGGGGTGGTATTGACACCCGAGGAGGTAGAATCGGCCTAACCAGATTCGGTCAAGAATTCCTGACACAGTCAAGCGAATCCGAAGTGCGATTCGCCTGTGAACTGCCGCTATTGATATTCTCGCCCTCCTCGGTTACAGTTTCAGCCGATGTTGTGGTCCCGTTCGTCTAGAGGCCCAGGACAGCGCCCTCTCACGGCGCCAACAGGGGTTCGAATCCCCTACGGGACGCCACCTCACTCTCAGCCAACCATTCTCTCCCTCTGGTGCCAGGCCGAAAAAGCCCAGGCTCCGCGCGGTTTTGCGCCGGAACCTTGATACTGCGCAGGCGGAACGACCAGCTGATTTTCTCTCCCAGGAGCCGGTTTTCTCCAAGGCGTGGGACTTGGCCGATTTAGTCTACAAGGTTTTTCTCGCGCGATTTCAATCAGTTGACGAAATTTAGACTTCGCAAAGTTGAAGTGGCTGATCCCCTACCAACAGATACCCGGCTCGGAACCGCTCGATCGGTCCCAAAGCCATCGTATAGCGGCGCATGCGCGCCCATCTTGGTTCCCGCAGCCAGACAAGCCTTGGACCGAGAGCAGCCTCTCGCTCAAAGACCGCTGGACACGATATTCCTATGCCGGTCGTGCTCGCCGGATCGTAAAGTGCATCGGCTCATACCGGCGGGCGACGGACATAGCGGCCGCGCTCGGGCGTCCGATATTAGGATGCCTTTTTGGGCGAGCGCTTTCGGCGCGCAGTCGGTTGATCGGCGGGAGCCGAGCAATCGATGGCGGCACCGACCGTCGTCAGCTCGGTGCCTACCTGGGCCGGCACGCCATAACATTCACCGGCGATCCATGCTGAGATCAATTGGTATTTCGCATCCGCCGGGAGCTCGGCCGCCTCATAGCGCCGCGACTCCACGTGCGCCAGGCCGACACGAACCCCACCGCGATCCCCGGTCGCGCGCTTCTCGAAGGCCGCTAGCAGGCAGCCAATCGATAAGCCCTTGCTCGAAAGTGGAGAGAGCACAAACCGGGCCCCGCCGAACAACTTCAGGCTTTCTTCGTAGCGGGTCATCGTCAGCATGAGATTCCGGTACAGCTGAAACGGGTTCCATTCTGTCGCCCGCAGGATGTCACGGATGTCGACATCGTACCGATCGAACAAAAACTCACCCAACGCATTGATGATGTTGTCACCGCGGCGCGCGTCAGCTGATTGCACGGGAAGCACCGGGCAGATCTCATCCGGATTGGTGCGCTCACCGATGCGTGTGAGTTGCTCCAGCACATCCTCCGCAAGCACGGGGAACCACACGATCGGCCAGCTCAGCGAGGCTTCTTCGTCGAGCCGGATCGCCAAGCTCTGGATCGGCGCGAGATCGGTATCGATCTCGAACTTGGTGATCGCGCTGTCGATCGTCGCGGACTCCGCATAGACGACATGAAGGTTGATCAGCGATCCGAGCGGCGCCTCGGCATCAGGCTTCACCAGGTGGGTGAGCAGCGTATTGAGGAGGGTGAGATAGACGAGGCGGGGAACCGCACTGATGTCGACGATGATGTCCGTGTAATCGCCGATCCATGTCTCGAAGTCGGCGAACAGTACCGCCGCACTCCGCGACACATCACGGATGCCATCGGCGTCGGTCGTGATCAGCCGACGAATTTCCAGCGCATGGCCAGGAAAGAGTTCCTGCAGGCCCTCGCGGTTCCGAACGCCGAGGACGGAGGCGGCTTCATCCGTGCCGTACCCCTCCGACATGTCGATCGCCATGCATCGGCGTGCCACGTCAGGCGCACACGCGATGATCTCCTTCGCCGGCCCGATGACGCGCGGATCAAAGCCGGCGCCAACAATGAACAGCAGCCGTCGCCTGGTTGTTTTGAGATGCTCGCTCCAGAAGGCGCGAAACTGCTCCGACCGATAGAGATTATAAGGGTCCCACCACATGCTCAAACCAACATGAACTTGTCGTTTGCGCGCGGCACGACCCCGCGCGACCAATCCTGAAGCCGCCGGAGCGAGACGCGCTGCCAACCCCCAACGTGATAGACAAGGTCATAATGCGCGCAGAACAGTCTATTCAAATACAGAACGACCCACATCTTGTTGTCCTGTTTGTGATTGTCCCGCACCTCGAAGAGGTTCTGAGCCACGCATGAGCTGATTGTTGAGGCTAACTCGAAATAAGGATTGCCTGGTCCGTCGCGCCCAGCCTGCACAAGCGCCTCACGGTCCTGACTCGACAGCGCAACCCCCGTCACGCCCGGCGCATAGGGCGCGTTCGGCTCGTAGGTCTTCTCGCGGCACATCTGACCGATCGCCTCGATGAGACGTTGTGCCTGAGGTCCAAGCGCGAACAGGCGCGGCAATTCTTTCAGCCGCTTCTCGGCGAGTTTCGCCAGCGCGTCATTCTGGCTCTTCGCCGAGACAGAGACCGGCCCGCCGCCGCGAGAACGCGTGATCTTCTGCGCATAAATGTGCTCGTAGAGGACCGCGCAAATCTGCAGAAACTCCTCAACATTGTAGGAGCTAAGCCGAACGACCCGTTCAATCCCGTAAAAATAGGGAACATCAAGCTTCGTGCAGACAAAGCGCTCCGCCGCCGCGCGCACGCCAGAACCAGTTCGTGCGTCTAGTTCGCTGTCCGAAAGCGGCATCAACTCTAGCGAAGACTGTGACTTCTGTTTCTCTCTCGCGATGAGAATACCGATTCTCGTCCATTCGATGGCCTTGTCAAATGGTTCTGCATCATACGCGATCGCATTGGCGATCCATTCGTCAAATAAGTTGGTTCCGGCAGCGATCTCACGAATGTTCTGCTCAAGAGTTGGCAACATCTTGGCGACCTTGTCTTGCGTCCCATAGTCCGTGACATTATTCGAAAGATAGTCGCCGAAGCTCTCAAGGTCGGCTCGCATCTGCGCCATGCGGCGGTCGGCGATCGACGTGACGAAGTTCACATATTGCTTGGGCTTCGCGTTGCTCCAGGCCTGTTCCATGCGCACTTCTTCGTAGTCTCGGCTTGGGATCGCACCCGTCAACAATTCGGACGGGTTGATCACGGAAGTCCGCTCGGCAAACCAGACCGAGGCGCCGGAGCGGTGATCCAGCAGTTCACTGTACAAAAGGGATCGTTGCCACGGGCGGAGCCGATGCACGTCATCGAACATGACAATCGGCCGGGCTGCCACGGCCCTGCGATGCACGTTGAACGAGACCTGCGAGAGCCACAGCACGGCGTCGAACTGCAAATGCAACGGCAGATCTACACTCGCGTTCCTGATCGCATCAAGTTGGGCGAAGCAGCGAGATTCAATGTCCTCAGCCCAAGCACGCAACGCGCCAAGGTCGGGCGTGCGCGGGATCGGGCCCTCATCGAACAAAGCCTTCGCAAAATCGCACGTGATCGCGCTCAGCCCATTTGGATAATCAAGGTCGAAGAGCATGCACAGCGCGCGCAACGTCCGTAGGATGATTCGCGCATTGACCAGAGCTCGGAAGAGCGCGCGCGACGTGCGCTCCTCGAGTTGGGGGCCAATCTCGGCATAGCCGCTTGCGCACGGAACCAGAATGCCGAAAGCGAGCGCTGTGCCTTCCTCGACCACGCCGAGTTGGGTCAGGCTGCGATGAATCTCGTCGTGTGGCGAAAGTCGCCGATTGCGAATGACCTGTATGAGTGGCCCGGGCGTGAATATTCGCAAGAGCGACGTCTTGCCGCCGCCAGGAGCGCTGCGCAGTACGAGCGCGCTTGTGGCGAATAGATCCGGCGGCAGGATGCTGAGGACCTCGGGGGCAAAATAGCGTGAAAACACTTCGTCCGGCGAAGATGTCTCCGAGGTGCGGATGGCGAATGCGTTGCGGGCCACTAAGCGGTCTCGCGATGGCGTACGATGCGTGGGAATAGGCCCCGTGCACTTCCTTTCTCGAGCGGATCTGCCCAAAGAAGGTAGATGCTGTTGTTGGGGCAATTGTGCGCAAGTACAAGCGGCAGCGCACATGCGGCAAAGCCGCGTTTCACCGCGTCCGTTTCGCCCTTCGCCTCGTGCTCGTCGAGTGGGCGGGTCCGGTAATAGGCATCGCCATCGACCAACGCCAGGAAATCCGCGTCCCGCACGGGGTCGAGCGCCATGTCGGGCGACAGCTCGTACACGGCGGTGATATCCGGCACAGATATTGATTCTTCTTCGCAATAGTCAGCAAGCTTCTCTCTGATATAATCAACTGCCGGCTTGGTTGCGACATAAAGGACGATGTGCATTTTGATCGCAGCATATTCGATCAGGCAAGACGCATCCTGGTCCGGTTGGAATTGCCTCAGTGCCTTGATCAGCTTGCCCTTCCACTCATCGCCTTCTTTGCGGATGTAGGATATTCCGCTCGCCGAAAAATCATCAATGAGGACGATCCGAGCGAATTGCGCGTCCTTGTCGCAAAGGGCTGCGCGCAGATCCTTGAGCATGCCCGCCGATTTTGGCTTGCTGATCTCATAGGCCTGCCAGACCTGTTCGTTGTCGAGCGCCGCCGCACGCCGGAAGATGTCCATGCGCGAGCCGTCGCTCAGTCCTAGGAACAAGGTCTGACGCAGAGCACGCACATATGCCGGATGGCGGATCACTTCGATGACGCGATGCGGCGCGGTTCCGATGGCGCCCGCCGTATCGGTAATCAGCGACGGACGGATCACGTCCGGAAAGCTGGACTCAACGAGATGGCGCATATCAGCCGCCGAGATGAAGACGATTCGGTCGCGCACGAACGCATAAGCGGTCTCGCGCTCGGCGTTCGTGCGAAATTGCTTCAGCCAGAGGCACAGTGCCTCGAGAAATTTCTGGCCGGGCCCAAACTGCTGATATTCATCATATTTGAAGCGCGCCATCCGATCGAGCCGCGGAAGCTCATCGACAACCCGATCCGCCTTCCATTCCATCACCAGAGCGAGCAGCCCCTGTGCGAGCTCTTCTTTCAATCACTCCTCCCCTTCAGCCCGCTCAAGCCGCGCACGCAGGACAGGCAATATGCTCGGCTTCCGCGGGCGGGTTTGTCGACACAGGAAGAGCCGGCATGTCGCCGGCGAGCAATCTGGATATCTGCCTTTCAAACGCGCACTTCGTTGACGTGTACATGCCGCCGCGCGCGCCTTCGAAGCCGCAATTCCAGGCCGCCAGCGCCTGGCCATATCGAAGCGCCCGCGCGAGTTGCGCCGGCTTCAATTGCTGAAATCCCGCAGGCTGGAGTCGAAAGGTTTCGGCCAGGAAGCCCGCGCTACACCAGTCGCCTGAACCACAGGTGTCGACCAGTCGCGGCGCATCGATTGCTGGAAGGGTCAGCCAACCGCTTCGCTCGCCGCCCAGCATATGCCGATAGCGCAACCCCCGATCCCCGAAGGTCTGTATCTCAATCATGGTTGCTGCACTCCGGCTCCACAGATTCTCGACCTGTGTAAGTCGGGTCTCAGAATACTTCACGACATGCGCCAGCGCGATAGCTTCCTCTAGCAAGCGCGGCTCGGAGACGCCCGACGGCTCGTACATGACCAAGGCGCCACTCTTTGCGGCGAGTGCTGCCAGATCCAGAATGCCCCGCGACAGCCGGTCCATGAAGAAAACCTGGGCGTGCTTCAAATCTGGCGCGATCGCCTCGACCACGGTGCGCGTAACCGGCTGAAAGCTGGGCAAGCGTTTGCCGCAGCGAGGGCACGCCCACGAAAAAGAATGTGTGGGTGTGCCGTCGCGCTTGCGTCGGATTTGCTGCACGATGATAGGCGTGTTAGCGCTCGGCGTACAGCTTGCGTGATCGAGATGAACGCCCCATCGGCTTAGATCGGCGCGCACAACCTGCGATGCGGCGTCGTTGCCCAGTCGGGTAATTGGATAAGAATTCCACCCCAAATAAGCAAGTACCGTGAGCACATTGCCGCATGTGCCGCCCGCTTGAGCCCGAAAAGGCGCAGACGAACCGGCGCTCACGATCAGGTCGAGCGCTATCAAGCCTGCGCCAAAGGCGTTCGGATGCCTTGGTGCCTCGGCGGTCTTCACGCCGGACGCCTTCGGCGACTTGGCCACCTGGGCAGATTTGGGAGCGCTACAGATTGACTGGGCATCGGACCTTGCTCCATGCGGGGACGATTCTGAAGCAAACTTACTCCTCCTGCGTGCGGTGTGCGAGGCGCATGGGCAAGGGCGCGGATCATTCCCAAACAAAGCGGCCGTTACGTAGTTGGAGTCGTTTTAGATAGCCGAGCAGTGCCGCCGGCCCGCGCGATCCCGCTGGCCCGATGTGCCAACAAGTAGCGGGGTCGAGACTCACCTCGTCGACGCTGAGCGAAAACGGCTCGGCCAGCAATTCATGGTCATTGCCGGGCCAGCGCCCACGGTCGCCCACGCATAGAATCGCACCATCACCGACACCTTTCCGCATGGCATCAACGACAGCGCCCTTCGCGCGCGTGGCGTCTATAATGTCGATCGAATGACTCGACCGTACGACGTGCAAGCCGCTGACACCTTCCGAGAGGATAGCCTGCTGCGCGAGCAACCAGAGATGATCTTCGCGCAACGCATGCCGCGGTTCCAGTGTGATCTGATGCGCTCGATCCGTCTGCTGGGCACACAGGGCGACCTCCGGCTGGGCGCGCAGACGAGACGCGACAGCTGCGAGCGTGCGCGATGGCCGGGCGTTGCTGTTCGGAGTGTCACCATCACTCAGAGGCGCGATCTCAAGACCGTTGTAATAGCCCACCATGACGCGCGGCCATAGTGCGTCGGGGAGCACATCGCGCAAGGATTTGCGCACCGACTCTCCGCGCCCGGTCGCGATCGCCAATGCAAATCCATTCTCGATGAGGCTGACGAGCGCGCGCGTGATGTCTTCGGTTGGCGGGACGGTTCGAGTGCGCGCATCGACGATAGTGCCGTCATAGTCGAGTACGGCGCCGACGAACACGGCTTCGCACAACTTGCGGTCGAAGTCATTGTACGCGTCCTGCCAGAACGCCAATTGCCCGCGGCTAGCCAGCGTCGCGTATGATGCAAACGCCTTGCGCTCAATCGCGGCAATCTCCGGTCCGCCAAAACGCGCCTTGGTGCCTCTTGCGGGCCGCAGGCTATAAAGCTTGCGCCCGAATTCTGGTACGCCGGGCTGGCCAGGATCTATGCCACGCGCCTCGCCCGCCCATCCGGTGATCTGCAAGGACGCGACCAGCGCGCCAAGTGCCACCGCGGGCGGCGGCCCTAGCAGCTTGATGCGGGCAATCGGTATCTCGTCCGGGATGAGCGCGAGCGTGCGCTCTGCGAGCCGTTCGTCATCTTCACCGATCAGCGCGACGATCGCGCTCTGCGCACCGCGCTTCGCCAGCCAATGGTGACGCCCGTGCGCAAAGTTACGCCAGTCGGAATAATGGAGATTGCCGAGCGCCGCTTCCGTGAATTTCGACTCAAGATCGATCGCCCCCACGCGCGCGTTCGGACCATGCAACACGATCGTAGTCGAGCGCTCCCATATCGGTGCGGCTGCGTCCCGCCATTGCGCGAGGTCATCCTTCGAAAGGAGCTGCATAATCTGGTGTTGGACCGCGTCCCACCCGACGCTCGACCCTGTCGCACTCAGATAGCTGCGCGCCAACAGGGCGGCAAATCCGAACAGGGAATTGGTAGCGAGAAAACCATCCTTACCCGCCGGCGGCTCGAACAGCAGCAGGTCGCTATAAGCATGACGCCGCGCCGCCGCCGACAGCGGGCTCTGCGCACGCCCGCAAAGGACTGCGAGTTGCCGGGGCTCCCGCGCCACAGCATCTTCGAACGCGGCATTGATGTCGACATTACCCCCACCGGCGCTCAACAGCCAGATGGACGCCGCGCGCGGAGCCGGCTCGTTGATCAGTTCCGCAGGCGTGGCGGTCCGGGCGAGCTGCCCGGCAAGAGTCTGGTGAGTCTGTGCCAGAAAATGTGCGGCGCTGAGCGACCCTCCCGAACCGACCGCGACCAGCGGACCAAGCGCGGCCGAGCCGACCGCGCGCTCGAGATCGTCGATTGGCACTGCCCCTGCCCATTCCAGGGTTTGCACAAGTCTACCCATTTCCTGCGCGTAAGGCCGAGCCACGATGCCGAATCCCCCTAATCTGGTTCCCGCCCTGATACTATGCATGGACATAAGAACAAAGAACGAACTTTTGGATCAAGCGCTGCTCGTGCGAGGCTTACCGCCGATCGACAACGCACAAAAGCGAAGACGTCAAGATTCGGGCGACCGGACGAGTTGTCATGAGCACCCGCCGAAGACCGCATTACGTCGCGCCGACGCAGTCATTGATGCCGGCAATGCCGCCGCCAACCGTGACGGCTCGTGTTTGTTGACCCGGATTGCCGCCGATCAGAATCGCCCGCTGTTCAACCCACCCTGCCGGAAACGCCTTCATCAACACCGGTAGTGTAATTTCAGTCGGTTGCCGTCCGTCCATGATGGCCTCGACTATATCCGGCGCCAGAAGCGTCAGCGCCAGGAGCCGGCCGAGATATCCGCGGTCCAGATTCTCGGCTGCGGCCAGTTCGCTGATCGTCCCATAACGCCCGTTCTCCAACATCCGTCTCCAACGGAACGCGCGGGCCAGCGCCTTCACCAACGCCGGATCGCCACGCGTGACCGCGATGTCGGCTGGGGTTCGGGACCTTGCATCGGTCGCCACCCCATCCGGCGAGATGATCATCTTCCGCCCGCCCCGCCGCCGGATCGTCAATGGCACCCTCACCGTCACGCTGGTCACGCTCGTCATGCCGCCCTCCGTTTATCACTGCCGGGGATAGCGAGTTCACGCGCCAGCCCGGCGAGTCCGTCGAGGTTCAGTTTGATCTCCGCCCCGGCGTCGCTAACCGTGATCCGCTCCACCAGGAGCCGGACGATCCGTGCCTGTTCGGCGGGGAATAGTTCGTCCCACAGCGGATCGAGCCGGGTCAGCGCGTCACGCACCTCGGTCTCGGTGATGTCTGGCGCCTCGGCTTGCGCAGTGCGCCATGTACCGACCATGATCTCCGGCTGGCGGAGCAGCGCCCGGACCTGCTGCATCACCAGACCTTCGATCTCGCCAGCAGGCAGGCGGCGGAACGATGCGTCGTTGGCACCGCCCTTAAGCACGGCCTGGCTCACATAGTACCGGTAAAGCCGCCCGCCCTTCCGCGTGTGAGTCGGCGACAGCGCCCGGCCATCGAGACCGAACAGCAGCCCGCGCAGGAGCGCCGGTGTCTGGGCACGAGCATGTCCAGCGCGGACGCGCGGGCTCTCCTGCATGATGGCATGAACTCGGTCCCAAAGGGAGCGCGGGACGATGGCTTCATGTTCCCCTGGGAATGACTGCCCCTTGTGCACCGCCTCACCAAGATACACCCGGTTGGCCAGCAGCTTGGCGATCGACCCCTTGTCGAACGGCCGCCCTGTCTTGGTGACGAGGCCTTCCTGCCGCAGCACCGGGAGCAGCTTCGTCGCCGAACCCGTTTCGGCGAAGCCCTCGAACACCCGGCGGACCGTGGCGGCAGCCGTCTCGTCCACCAGCAGCTTGCGATTTTCCACCCGGTAGCCAAGCGGCACCGGCCCACCCATCCACATGCCGCGGGCGCGGGAGGCGGCGATCTTGTCCCGCACCCGTTCGCCGATGACCTCACGTTCGAACTGGGCGAACGATAGCAGGATGTTCAGCGTCAACCGTCCCATGCTGGTCGTGGTGTTGAACGACTGCGTCACCGACACGAACGTCACGTTGTTCGCGTCGAAGACCTCGACCAGCTTGGCGAAATGCATCAGCGAGCGGGACAGGCGGTCGATCTTGTAGACCACGACGACATCAACTCGGTCCGCCTCGATGTCCCGCAGCAGTCGCTGCAGCGCAGGCCGTTCCAGTGTAGCGCCGGAAATCCCGCCATCATCATAATGGTCAGGGACCAGCATCCACCCCTCGGCACGCTGCGATGAGACGAAGGCCTCAGACGCGTCGCGCTGGGCGTGCAGCGAGTTGTATTCCTGGCTGGTCTGCTCATCGGTGCTGACGCGGGTGTAGACGGCGCAGCGGAGTTTTCGCACAGTGGCCGGTGTGGCGGCGGCATCGCGATGGCGGCGCGTCATGCGTCACCTCGAGCGCGAAGTCCGAAAAACGTCCAACCGTTCCAGCGTGTTCCGGTAATGGCGCGGGCGATTGCAGACAGCGACTGGTAGGGCCGGCCCTGCCATTCGAACCCATCGCGTTGCACGGTCACGACGTGCTCGACGCCCTGCCATTCCCGCAACAGACGGGTGCCGGTGATCGGGCGCTGTTCCTGCCTGATGCGGCGCAGGGTGATGTTCTTGCCGTCGATCTGCTCGCCCAAGGCCTCAAGCTGCTTAACGATCTCAGGTTTCAGCCCGCCGTAGGCCAGTTCCTGGATCCGGTAAGCGAGGCGGCTCTCCAGGAATTTCCGGCTGTAGGGCGGCGGCTCCGCGCCGAGCAGCGCGCTCCACTGGTCCTTCAGGTCCGCCATGCTTGCGTCCGCCAACGCCGCCAGACGGCCGAGCACGTCCTGTTTCGGAATGGCTGGGATCGTGGTGGCGGGCGGTAGTTCCGCCCGCGAGGTCTTGGCTTTGGTCATGCGTGTCTCCGTGAAGTCGGGTTCGCATGACGGCGCTGGGGGGCCACGGAGTGTAGGCGAAATTCTCCGTCAGCCCCGCTTTCCGGTGCTTTGGCCCCGACATTGCGGCTGCGCAGCCGCACCAGCCCGCGGGCCAGGATGGCGCAAACCTCGCGAAGGTGGGGTGGGAGGCGCGTATTGACGGAGGATGCTGCGGTGGCGCCGGGGGATTGCATGCCGCCACAATACAGACCGTCACCCCAATCTGGGGAGTGCGAATTTGTAGCGCTACGTATCTTGTGAATTCATCGGCTTGGCCGCCCTTACGATCCGATTTGTCGCCCTAGCCAGATCACCCGGCCCACGACAGCGACGTCGTCCGGGCGGACGCCATGCTGCGACTCGTAATGCTTGTTGTCGGAGAGGATCGAAAGGCGACTGGTCGCCACCTCGGCCTGCAGACGTTTGACCTGCAGCGCACCGTCGGTGCGGATGACATAGATCCCATCCTTCCGCTGGGGTCGCGTCTGGCCAAAATCGACCAGCACGGTATCGCCCTGGCGTAAGGTCGGCTCCATCGAATCGCCGTCGACGGTGATCACCACCAGACGATCCAGCGGTGCGCCCGTGATCGAACGGACCCACTCCTCGCGGAAGGCAATCCGGTAGAGCACGGTTTCCTCGTCGATGGTGCGTCCCGGGCCGGCTGAGGCCTTGGCATCATAGACCGGTAGCAGGACCCAACTGTCACCAGCCATGCTGACGATTTCAGCGGCCAGGGGCGTGCCGGGACGAGGTGGGAGCCGCTCCGGCTTGCGGCTGGCACGCTGTCCCAGGAGTGCGGACGCCTGCTCGGGTGTGGCGATACCGCCCTCGACCACCGGAAGTTCCTTGCCGAACAGCAGCGTCTGCCAGGTGATGCCGAGCGGGGCAGCCAACTCACGGGCGGCGCGCGGCGTCAGGGGCCGGCGGCCGCTTTCATAGGCGCGGTAGGTAGCCTCCGGAATGCCGGCCATGCGGGCCAATTCGGCACCACTGCCAATGCCTTGTTCCTCACGGATGCGCTTGAGACGGTCTGCGGTCGATTCCATGCGTTGCACTTTGTAGCGGTTTCGGGCCGCTCGTGTAGCGCGAAAAAATTTGCATTACAAGTCTTGTTGGGTCGCGCTACTTTATGTTCCTGTGCGGCCATGGACACACAGCCATACCCACACATCGCGCGATCCGGACGCCCCCGGCGAGCCGCTCCGCGTCCCGTTCCGCCACCGGCCAGCTTTGCCGAGGTCATCGCGCTCTGGCCGAGCGCCAATGATCTCGCGGCGGTTTTGGATGTCGAGGCCGTCACCGTCCGGGCCTGGCGCAAGCGCGGCATCCCAGCCCGTTATTGGGCCGCCGTCGCGCTCGCCGCCCGGGTGACCAACCGCCCGGTCGATGAGCGCCTGCTCGCCGAACTCGGCTCGCTGCGGAGGCACCGTCATGGGTAAGGCCTCCCGCGACAAGGGGCTGCGCCGCGAGCGCGCCATCGTCGATGTCCATGCGAATTGCGGCATCCAGGCCGAACGCGTGCCGCTGTCCGGCGCGGTGCGGTACCGGGGCAATGGCGCCGACGTCGATCTCTATGTGCGCGGCGATACGCCGATCAGAGCCGAGGTCAAGGCGCGTGGAACCGGCGATGGGTTCCGCACCCTGGAGCGCTGGCTTGGTGGCAGCGACGCCCTGTTCCTCTGGCGCGACCGTGCCGCACCGTTCGTCGTGCTGCCCCTGCATGTCTGGCCGCAGATCGCCGGACGCAGTGCCAGGCAGGCAGAGCCGGATGCAGATGCCGAGCGTCGTGCTCGCCGCCGCGACGCCGAACACGGGCCGCTGCCGCCATCCGACGCCATCGCCGGCGCGACCGCGCCCGATCCTTCCCCCGCCAACCTCAACCATCCCTTGGAGAAAGCATGCTGAGCAATCGTATCACCATGGCCGACTTGCGTGGCATGGATGCCGCCCAGGCCGCCGATATCCCGCCGGACCAACTCGCCCTCCTGCAAGAGGAAGCCCGGTCCACCCTCGACATGGCCAAGAAGGCGCTGGACTGGATCGAGAGCGTGATCGCGCTCCGATACGAGCAACGCGCGATCGCCGCCCGCGGCGCCGCAGGCAAGGACGTCGGGACCGTCCGGTTCGACGATGGGCCTGTCACCGTCGTCGCGGATTTACCCAAGCGCGTTGATTGGGACCAGGCCCGCCTTGCAGAGCTGGCCTATCGCATCCGTGCGGGCGGCGAGAACCCGGGCGATTACGTCGAGGTCAGCTTCAAGGTCGCCGAGCGCGCCTATGCCGCCTGGCCTGCGTCAATCCGCACCGAGTTCGAACCAGCCCGCACCGTCCGCACCGGACGGCAGACCTTCAAGCTCATCCTCAATCCCGACGACGAACCTGCAACACGGAGGATCAACCCATGACCTGCATGGCTGACCGCGTTCGTGCCGCAGGCGACAACGCCATCCCGATGTTGACAGCGCTGCACATCAAGGCGGCCGCCAACGCCTGCATGGCGCTCGAGGCGCTGGGGCGGGACGACGACGACGGCGGTCCCGACCCGGAGGAAGCCAAGGAGCGGCTCAGCCGCGTCATCCGCCTCCTCATTCTCGGAGAAGCATGATGGCCCTCCGCATCGTTACCGCCGACGAACGGCTGTCGCACGCGGCGAACAAATCCACCGTCGCGCTGTTCGGCCCAACCGGCTCGGGAAAGACCATCCAGCTCAAGCACCTGCCGGCACGGGAGACGGTCTGCATCGACCTCGAGGCCGGGCTCAAATCCGTGCAGGACTGGCGCGGCGACAGCCTGCCGATCCGTACCTTCGACGATGCCACCGCCGTCGCCTGTCTGATCGGTGGCGTAAACCCCGCCGCGGCGCCCAGCGAATTCTACTCGGAGAACCACTACCAGCATCTGCGCGGTAAGCACGCCGACCTGGCCCGCCTGCTGGACGGGAAGTCGATCATCTTTCTCGACAGCCTGACCGACCTGACCCGGCAGGCGATGGCTTGGGCGAAGACCAGGCCCGAGGCGTTCAGCGAGAAGACCGGTAAGCCCGACACACGTGGGGCCTACGGCCTGATGGCCCGTGAGGTCATTGGCCTGCTCAAGCACCTGCAGCACGCGCCCGGCAAGACCACGATCATGGTCGGCATTCTGGAAAAGGTTACCGACGAATTCGGCAAGAGCACCTGGCAGCCACAGATGGAGGGTGGCAAGGTCGGTCGCGAACTGCCGGGCATCGTCGACCAGGTCGTTTCATTGGCGCTGTTCACCCGCGATGGCGACGGTCCCTGGCACCACGATCCCGAGCGCGGCACCGAACGTCGCTTCGTCTGCAAGGCCGGCAATGCCTTCGGCCTGCCCGCCAAAGATCGGTCCGGCCGGCTTGATGAGACCGAACCGCCCGACCTCGGCGCCCTCCTCCGCAAGATCAACGCAACCCGCAGCACTCAGGGGTAACCCATGACCTATGACATGAACGATGCCGAACTGCCGCGCAGCTCGGAAGCCATCCCGGATGGCACTTTCGCCAAGGTAACGATGACCATCCGCCCCGGCGGCGTCGATGGCGAAGGAGAGTTCGATCGTGGCCTGCTCAAGCGGTCCCAGACGCCCGGCAGCGACGTGCTGCAGGTCGATGCCGAATTCACGGTGGTGACCGGCCCGCATGCGCGCAGGAAATTCTGGCAGCAGTTCACGGTCACCGGCGGCAAGGTCGATGAGAAAGGCGTGTCGATCGGCTGGAAAATCTCCAAGGGGCAGTTCCGAGCGATGATCGATAGCGCCTTGGGCCTCGATCCACAGGATATGTCCGAGGCAGCGCGCGGCAAACGGATGCTGCGAGGCCTGGCGGACCTGTCCGGCATCACCTTTGCCGCGAAGATCGGCACCAGGCCCGCGAGCAGTCCAGCCTACAAGGACAACAATCAACTCGATCATGTGGTTCTGCCCAGTGAGCCGGAATACCGCCCGGTCATGGCGGGGGAAATCGTGCCGCCACGGCCAAGCCCGCGGGCACCTCGGGCGGAGACGCCGGCGGTTGGGGCAACCTGGACAACGCCGGCCTGGTCGCAATCGGACGGGACGCCGCCGGCGACTGCGCCCGCCGCAGCGCAGCCGGCATGGGCACCAGCGAACACGCCGCCCACCACACCGCCGCCGACGGCGGCCGCACCGGTCGCGGGTGGTCCGTCCTGGCTGAACGGCTGAGCCGGGCAATGCGACCATGGCGCGCAAGCGATGGGCGACGGCACGTCGAGGCGTGCCGGCCCGAGGGGGCACCGCAGTTCCTCTGCCGGCCACCGCCGCGGATCAGGTGGCTCGCCTGGTCTGCGCCCTGTGCGGTCGGGTGGCGACAGGGTTCGGCTACACGCACGAACTCCGCTGGGGCGCGTTCCCGACCCACAGGTTCTGCTCAATGGAATGTTGCGACGCCGGCGGCGCGCTCGCGCGAAGGAGCGGTGGCATGATCGACAAAACACCGATGGAAACGCAGGCGATCAAGGATGCGCGGCGTCCGTTCGCGGAGGCGCTGACAGATCTTGGTCTGATGGCGCCGTTCCATAACCGAACCGCCGGGGACATCGACCGCATTATCGAGGCCTGCGTGGATGGGTTCCAGGCATCGGTGCGGCGTCAAGCTGCGGCGCGGGACCCGCTCGATGACGAAATTCCATTCTGAGACGGAATAACAATGTTAAACCTGAACCACGGGTCCGGTCTGGTTTACGGGCGTCCGCCACGGCCTCCCGACAACGCAAGCGACCGGATCAATACAGTTATCGACACAGCATTGGTCGCGCGGAATCGGCAACAGAAACCTCGCGACTATCTTGGGGGAAGCCGCATCGGTGAAGCCTGCGCACGCAAGCTGGTCTATGAGGTCACACACACGCCGAAGGATCGGGACAAGGACTTCGGTCCCGCTATCCTGCGCATCTTCGATGCGGGTCATCAGTTCGAAGACCTGTCAATCCGCTGGCTGAAGGAAGCCGGCTTTGAGCTTCGCGATCGCGGCCGCGACGGCGAGCAGATCGGCTTCAGCGTGGCGGGCGGCAGGCTACGCGGTCATGCCGATGGCGTCATCGTCGCCGGTCCCGATGTTGGAATCCCGTGGCCGGCACTGTTCGAACACAAAGCGCTTGGGTCGAAATCCTGGAATGATCTGGTCAGGCGCGGCCTGCGGCACTCGAAGCCAATCTACTTCGCGCAGGTTCAACTCTACATGGCTTATCTACGTCTTGATATGGCGCTGCTGACCGCGCTGAACCGCGACACGCTGGTCCTGCACCACGAGATCGTTCCGTTCGACGCGAATGAGGCGCAACGCCTGTCCGATCGGGCGGTCGACATCCTGCGAGCGGCCGATGTCGGCGAACTGCCGCCACGCATCGCTGCCAACGCCGATTTCTATCTCTGTCGGTTTTGCGCCTACGCAACCCGCTGCTGGGAGAGTGCGACATGAACCCGTCAACGGCATTTGCCGCTATTCCCCGTGCCTACACGCTCAAGCGACATATCGCGCGGTATAAACATCGTTTCTGGTGCCCGATCGACGTGGCCGGCGCTCTCGCGGCCCCGATCTACCTGTTCCCCGATCAGGACCGGTTTGACGGCGATGATGTCGAAACGATCTCGATCAGAAACCTTGACGGCCCACTGAGACTCCCCCATGATCACGTCATCTTCGAAGTGACCGAACAGTTGCACCCGGGCGGCTGCCTCGCATCCTACGCGATGGCAACTGAGACCGGTGTCCAAAGTCTCCTGTTTCGGTTCGATGCCGCACGCAAGGTGTGGACCGATGTGCTCGTCCAGACTGACTTTCGGGCCGGTGGTTTCGCCGAGGCGACGGTCCATCCCAAGATCCGCGAGCCGGATCAGTACCTGCCCTACCTCGAGGCGGCTTCGTCGATCGTCTGGCGAGCACTCGGTCTGCTGTCAGCCAGTGCGCCGGTTGCCGAGCACACGATCTCCAGGCTTCGCCGGGCGCCGTTCGCCAAGCTCGGGGTACGCGGTTGGACCTACCAGGTCGTGGATATTCAACCTGCGATGATCGCCGCCACGCTCACTCGTGGTGGTGGCACGCACACCTCCCCTCGCTGGCACATCCGTCGTGGCCACTGGCGCCAACTTCAGGATGGCCGCCGCGTTTTTGTCCGGGAATGTGAAGTTGGCGACCAGACGCGCGGTGGCGTCATCAAGGACTACCGCATGGAACTCGCGAGGGCCGCATGACGGACATCACCCTCTCCGACATCCAGCACAAGGCCATCGCCGCCATCAAGGCATGGTTTGAGAACGACACCGCGCGGCAGCCAGTGTTCCGCCTGTTTGGGTACGCCGGTTCCGGGAAGAGCACGATCTTGCGGTACGTGATCGATGCCCTGGGTCTCCGGACCGAACCGGCAGACGGACCCTGTACCAGCCGCGTGTTGTTCGCCGCCTTCACCGGCAAGGCGGCGCTCGTCATGACACGAAAGGGCACTCCGGCGTCCACGATCCATTCGCTGATCTACCGGGTCTCCGAGGCAACACCCGCAGAAATCGAACGTGTTGAAAGGGAACTGTTCGACTTGCAGCGCGGCCTGAGTCGCATGGGGCCCGCGGAACGGGCGTTCGCGGAGATGCAGATCAGTAAGCTGCAATTGCGCCTGACCGACATCCACAAGCCGCAGTTCATCCTGAACGACCAGTCCATGGTGCGCGATGCCGATCTCATCGTCCTCGATGAGGTCTCGATGGTTGGCAGCGAAATGGCCAACGATCTGCTCGCGTTCGGCAAGCCTATCCTGGTTCTCGGCGATCCCGGCCAGCTGCCGCCGATCAAAGGCACCGGCGCGTTCACCGAGGCGGTGCCGGACGTGATGCTGACCGAGATCCACAGGCAGGCCGGCGAAAGCGCGATCATCCGACTGGCGACCATGGCGCGACAAAATCAGCCAATCCCTTTTGGGGCGCATGACGATCTGGTTTGGAAGATGCCACGCGATGCGGTCGGCCCGAGCCAGATGCTGAATGGTGGCCAGGTCATCTGCGGCCTGAACGCGACCCGCCTGCGGTTGAACGTGGCAATGAAACAGGCAGCAGGATTCCCCGGTCCTTATCCCGAAGGACGCGACGAAAAAATCATCTGCCTGAAGAACCGCCACGATCTCGGCCTGATCAACGGTATGTTCGTGACGCTCACGGACATCGAGAATGACGGCCCCCTCGCATTCAGCGCCGCTGTCGCGACCGAAGATGGCGATGTCATAACGGGCCGGCATCGGTTCTACAAAGGCCATTTCGACGATCACGTCCACCCCGATCCGGAACGTGCCCGGCGCGACTGGCGGGACATGCGCGGCCTGATCGAGACGTCCTGGGGTTACGCGATCACTGCCCACAAGGCGCAAGGGTCCCAGTTCCCGACCGTTATCGTCTACGATGACGGATTCGGACGCACGATCGAAGACCGGTCCCGCTGGCTCTACACCGCCATTACCCGGGCGGAATGGGGTCTGGTGATCGTGGCATGACACCAGACCGGATCCCACAAGCAGGATGATCGACTTCAACATCATCCATGCGGCCCCCGTCCATTACGATCTGGATGTGATCGTGCGGCGCCTGCGCGCGACAGCGGAAACCTGGGTGCCGGGCATGTTCCCAAACGGCCGCAGGGAGGGCCACCAATGGCGCCTGGCCAACATCCAGGGGGCGCCGCCGCGCAACTCCGGCTCCTGCGTGATCGAACTGCGCGGTGACCGTGCCGGCGACTGGTTCGACTTCGACGGAAACCAGGGCGGTGGCCCGCTCAGCACCGTAGAAAACGGCGTCCACCTGTCCGATCGTTCGCTGTACGCTTACGCGGCCGACATGGTGGGGTGGACGCCGGCCGCCCCGGTTCGTCAGGAACCGCCGCCAATGGTGGCAAAACCCGAGCGCGATGTTTCGCGCGAGATCGCCTTTATCCGGCAACACGCTGTTCCTATCCCCGGGACACAGGCGGAATCATACCTGCGTGGACGCGGCCTGACCGTACCGACGGACACGGACCTGTTGTTCCATTCCGACCTCACATACTGGGAAACTCGCACCGGGTATGCCGGGATGGTGGCCCTGGTACGGGATGCCGCGGGTGAGGTGATCGCCCTGCACCGGACCTATTTGTCCGAGGATCCCGATCAACCAGGCGTGGTGATCAAAGCCGCCGTCAGCAAGCCTCGCATGATGCTTGGGCGGACTGGCGGCGGCGCAGTGCGCCTCGCGCCCATCGGCCCGGCGGGCGTGCTCGGGCTGTGCGAGGGTATCGAGACCGGCCTCGCCGTCATGAACGCCTGCCATGGGCTTCCCGTCTGGGCCGCCTTGTCCACGTCGGGCATTGAGCAGGCCCTGCTTCCCCCGGAGGCGAAGCATGTCGTGCTGCTGGCCGACCACGATGCCTCCGGCGCGGGTATGCGGGCCGCCGAAGCTGCCGCGGCCAAACTCCGCCTCGATGGGCGCCGGGTCTCGATCGTGATGCCACCCCGGCAGGGCGACGACTTCAACGACATGCTCCAGCGCGACGGCGCGAATGCCATCGCGGCGCTGGTCGATGTCAGCATGCGCGTGATGCCGGAACCGCCCCCACCGCCGCGCGATCAGACCGGGCGGCACCTGCCTATCGGCTTCGTTGAGCCCAAAGGCCCTTTGCCCGTCGCGCGGGCGGATGAGGGCAACCTCAATTTCGCGACGATGCGTGCCTGGAGCCTGCTGCTGGCGGCGAACCGTTCGCCTTGGCTCTACCGCTTGGGAACCCTGCCGAGTTGGGTGGTGCCCGACGATGATGGCCGTCCCAGCGCCGTCACGGTCCGCGAGGAGCGCCTGCGGCATATGCTGGCGAAGATCGCCGATTGGCGCCGGTTAACCGCCAAAGGAGAACTCGCCCCAACCCATCCGCCGCCCGCGTTGGTGAAGTCGATGGTCGCGACCCCCGATCCGGCCTTGCCGATCCTCGCCGGCATCGTCACTGCGCCGGTGTTAGGCCAGGGAGGCGTTCTTCTGACCGAGCCCGGATACCATCCGGACGCGCGGCTGCTGTATCAGCCACCGCCGGGCTTTGTACTCGCATCCATCCCACAATCCCCAACCGGCGAGCAGATCGCAGCCGCCAAAGCCCTGCTGCTCGATGACCTGCTCGGTGATTTCCCATTCGCCGGTGAGTCTGAGCGCGCCAACATGCTGGCTTTGCTGTTGCTCGGCTTTCTGCGGGCCATGATCGATGGTCCCACGCCGCTGCACATGATCGAGAAACCGACGCCGGGCACGGGTGCTACGCTGCTGGTGGATGCCGTCGCCACCGTACTGACCGGCTCCGGCGCCGCGGTCATGACCGAAGGACGCGACGAGGATGAATGGCGGAAACGTCTCACCGCGAAACTGCGGCAGCTGCCAACCCTGCTGCTGATCGACAACCTGCGGAGCACACTCGACTCGTCCGCTCTGGCGGCAGCTCTGACGGCACCGATCTGGGAGGACCGCGTCCTCGGCGTTTCCGATATGGTGCGGCTGCCGGTCCGTTGTGTGTGGATCGCAACCGGCAACAATCCGGCGTTCTCGAACGAGATGGCGCGTCGGCTGGTCCGAATTCGGCTGGATGCCCGCGTGGATCAGCCATGGCGCCGCCAGGCCTTCCGCCATCCCGACCTGATGGGCTGGGTGCGGGCCAACCGGGCCAGGCTGGTCGCCGCCTGTCTGACCTTGTGCCAGGCATGGGTCGCCGCTGGCCGGCCGCGCGGATCCCGGAGCATCGGCAGCTTCGAAAACTGGGCTCAGACCGTTGGCGGCGTTCTCGATGTCGCGGGTGTCGCCGGCTTCCTCGACAATGTCGACGAGATGATGGAAGCCAGCGACACCGAAGGCGCCGCATGGCGCGGGGTCGCGCAGTCCTGGTGGGATCGCTTCGGTACCGCCGAGGTCGGGGTGACCGAGTTGTTCGACCTCGCCATTCGGTCGGAACCGCCCATCGTGGTTGGCGATGGCTCGGAACGGTCGCAGCGCACACGCTTTGGAGCATTGTTGCGGCGGATGCGGGACCGCGTGTTCCAGTTGCCCCATCGGAAGGTCCGTATCGAGGAGGGCCGCATCCTGCACCAAGCCCGCCAATGGCATTTGGTGCCCCAACCGGACGCCGAAGAGGATGAAAACCGCCCGGTGGCGGCACAGGGTGGGAACCTTGGGCCCTCGATGGGAACCTTGGTCGCGGAGGTTCCCATCGAAACCTCCAGTTCACAACAACAAAGTGGGAACCTTGGGAACCTTGGGAACCTTTCTCAACCCTTATGCGCACGCGCACGCGCGCACATGAATAATAGTACGGAAAAAGGTTCCCCAGGTTCCCAAGGTTCCCCGAACCCAGAAAACGACAGCGACTTTACCGGGGAACCTGGGTGGGAACCTCGGAATGAAGGTTCCCCGATCCCTTTGCCTCCATCATGGCTGGAGGACGTGCCGTGATGCATCGCCCGCATGCCCGCGGTCCGCCAGGAAAACCGCGCCCCCTATCCGGACGGACGACGACGGCCAGCTCCGCCAAGAACCAAGCCGTCGCCGCCCTGACCACGTTGTTCCCCCGCTCAGGAGATCACCATGGCTGAGACCAGACTGACCGAAATTCATGCTGACAGAAACACCATCGACCGAGGAGCTCATGCCGAGAACGTCGTCGAATGGAGAATTATTCCAGGATGGCCCGAGTACGAAGTGTCCGAATACGGCGCCGTTCGTCGAAGGCTTCCTGGCGGCAGCCCAATTGGCAAGGTTGGGAGAGTGCTGCGCCACAGCCCCCGCAGATATAAGCATGTCTACCTGCATGGTCAGGCCGGCCGCCGACACTTGACCGTCCATCGACTCGTGGCCTTGGCTTTTATCGGGGACCCTCCATCGCGGAGTCATCAGGTAGCACATTACGACGGCAATCCTGACAACAACCATTATTCCAATCTCCGTTACGCCACCGCTATTGAGAACACGGCCGACAAGCGCCGGCATGGGACGATCCCGCGAGGGGAAAACTCCAGAGCATCAAGGTTCACCGAGGCAGTCGTGCGGCAGATCCGCGCCCTTGGGCGTCGAGGGGTGCCTCAGGAATTGATCGCCGACATTTTCGGAACGACCCAGTCGCATATTGGCAGAATTTTGCGTCATGAATCCTGGAGCCATGTGCAATGAACATTCTTACCCTCGATCTTGGCACAACCACCGGCTTCGCGATCAAGACCGCCGAAGGGGCCATTACCAGCGGCGGCGTCTTATTCCGACCGAGCCGTTTCGAAGGCGGCGGGATGCGCTATCTCCGGTTCCGGCATTGGCTCGATGAAATGGTGAAGCTGAGTGGGACGGTGGATCGCATCTGTTTTGAAGAGGTCCGCCGCCATGCCGGTACCGACGCAGCACACGCGTATGGCGGCTTTCTCGCCCATCTGACTGCATGGTGCGAAGAACACGGCATCCCCTATGAGGGCGTTCCTGTCGGCACCATCAAGCGCTTCGCCACCGGCAAGGGAAACGCCGACAAGGCGGCGATGATCGCGGCCATGAAGGCGCGCGGCTTCAGCCCAGCCGACGACAATGAGGCCGATGCCCTCGCCCTGCTGCTGTGGGCAACCGATGCGCGGGGAGGTCTGGCATGAGGATCTACGACGCGCCCCGACCGCCGCGGTCCTGCTTGGATCTTGGCGCACGCAGCCCAACCACCAACCCCGAGATGGAAGCCCTGCGCCGCCGCGTCTGGCGCGATCAGGGCGTGGCCTCGCTGCCGATCGACGACATCACCGATCCCTGGCTCCGTCAGGCGGTCACGAATGAGGCCACGCGGCGCTGGGGGCCGCGTCAGGGTCGATAATCCGGAGGTGCGCTGCCCCCGATCGTTACAGGGTGCAGCGCTACTTCAGCAATGGCGGGATAACGTGCTGCGGTAACTGTCGGAAATGCATATGCTCTGTGCCTTCAAAAATATCTTGTTTGGCGCTACATCTTTGCACTTATGCCCGGAAGCCATATCCAGTAGTCTCTCGATATTCGGTATCCGTGCGACAGCGCGGCAGGAAACGAAGGATCGGGTCATGGCCAGCAAGCGCAAGCGGAAGACCACCTCCCAACGCGAAGACCTGTCCAAGCCCAGCATCTGGCGGCGCCAGCACGGCGGCTTCACTGAGCCGTTCCGCGACGCGGACCCCGAGACCGGTGTCATCGTGATCCACCGCCGGGCAATCGATCTGCTCGGCAAGCTCGAAACCAACGGCACGATCACCCCGGTGATGCGCGATGCCGGCGATACCTTCCACACGCAATTCCGCAATGCAGCCCTCGATGCGTTGAGCGTCGCGTCGTTGGTGCGGGTCTCTCACAGCGCCGGTGAGACGATCACCGAACTCGCGTCCGCCTCTCGACGGAAAGTGGCTGACGCGATCGCGTCCCTTGGTGGCGTGGACAGCGCGGCGGGTTCCTGCGTGTGGCACGTGGTCGGTTGCGAGACATCGATCCGTGAATGGGCGTTGCGCCAGGGCTGGGGTGGACGCACCGTCGGACACAGCCAGGCGCAAGGCATCCTGGTCGCGGCGCTGGGCGTGCTTGCTGGACACTACAAGCTGGACACATCGGCTCCCGTTCGCAGAACTCCGCGTGCTGATCGTGCGGACCTTGCTCGGGCCGCGTGAGACAGCGATGACGGCACCGTTGCTTTCATGGGAAACGAACCTGATGCCCGGTGACCGATTCTACCAGCGGCCGGCCTGGCGACGGTTCCGCGCCGCCGTGCTGCAGGCGCGTCCCATCTGCGAAGTGCCCGGCTGTGATATTGTCGCTACAAACGTAGATCATATTGTTCCGCGCCGTCGTGGTGGGGCTGACTTCGATCCAGCGAACGTGCAGGCGTTGTGTGCCTCGTGCCATTCGGCGAAGACGGCCATTCGCGACGGTGGCTTCGGGCGGCCGCATCGGCCTGACGCTACCATCCGGCTGTCCGGGTGCGACGTGAACGGCCTGCCGCGCGATCCTGCCCATCCCTGGCGCGCCCAGGCTCCCTGACGCCCCAAGGGGGGATGGGGGGTCAAACCTCTATGCAAGAATGGGGCCATGTCCGGACCGGGCTTTCGCGTTGAATCCCGCGAATATCAATGTGGGGGTGGTAGGCGCCGCGATATCGGAAGTGGGCTTGAGTTCAATATGTTACCGGACGGCGACCACGCTGTGACGGGTCAAAATCCCGCTAAATGAGACATTTTAACGCACAAATCGCCTGAAATTCGGGGCGAATCAGCCCTTTTCTCGCCCGGAAAGGCCCCAAATGACCGCCAAACCCGCGAATACCGGCTGGCCAGCGGACAAGACCGAGCGCTGGCCGCTGGCACGTCTGGCGCCCAACGAGCGCAACGCCCGCACCCACAGCGACGAACAGGTCGCGCAGATCGCGGCTAGTATCCAGGAGTTCGGCTTCACCAATCCGGTGCTGGCCGACGAAACCGGCACCATCATCGCGGGCCACGGCCGGGTGCTGGCGGCTCAGAAGCTCGGGCTGGGCGACGTCCCCGTCATGGTGGCGCGCGGCTGGTCCGAGGCGCAAATCCGCGCCTACCTGCTCGCCGACAACAAGCTGGCGCTGAACGCGGGCTGGGACACCGAGACACTGGCGCTGGAACTGGCCGACCTCCAGGCGATGGGCTTCGACCTGGCGCTGACCGGTTTCAGCGACGCCGAGATCGCCGACCTGATGACGCCGGCAGTGCCTGAGACGGAGGCAGTCGCGCCGGATGGCGAGGCGGACGCGGACGATCCTGCGGACGCCGACGCGGAACCTCCACGCGCCGCGGTGACGCGCCCCGGCGACCTTTGGCGCCTCGGGGAGCATCGTCTGCTGTGCGGGGACTCGACGGACGCGTCCGCCGTGAGCCACCTGATGGGCGACGTCCGGGCGGCGCTACTGTTCACCAGCCCGCCATATGGGAACCAACGGAACTACACCACCGGCGGCATCGGCGACTGGGACGTGCTGATGCGCGGCGTGTTCGGCGGCATCGGTGATGTCATGACCGAGGACGGCCAGGTGTTGGTGAACCTTGGCATGATCCATCGCGACGGTGAGTGGCTGCCCTATTGGCAAGGCTGGATCGAATGGATGCGCGGCCAGGGCTGGCGCCGATTTTCGCTGTCGATCTGGGACCAAGGCCCGGGCCTCCCAGGCGATTGGAACGGTCGGCTGGCGCCCTCGTTCGAATTTATCTTCCACTTCAATCGCGCCGCTCGACAGGCGAACAAGATCGTCCCGTGTCGCTGGGCGGGTCACGTCAACAGCGAGAAAGGCGGCTTGCGCGGCAAGGACGGCACGGTCGGCGAATGGACGCACGCCGGACAGGGCGTGCAGGACATGCGCATCCCGGACAACGTCATCCGCATCACCCGGCACAAGGCGCGCGGCATCGAGACCGAGCATCCGGCGGTGTTCCCAGTGAAGCTGCCGGAATTCCTGATGCAGACGTACACCGATGCCGGTGACATCGTGTTCGAGCCGTTCTCCGGTTCCGGCACCACGATCCTGGCCGGCCAGCGGACTGGGCGCCGGGTGCGCGCGATCGAACTGGCACCGGAATATGTCGATCTGACCATCGCGCGCTGGCGGATGCTGCATCCCGACGTTCCGGTGACGCTGGCCGACGACGGCCGACTTTATGACGACGTGGCCCTGGAACGGACCCGACCGGACGTCGCGGACGCGGCCTGACCGCGACAGCGGCGCGACACACTTCACTCCCCAATAAGCCCACGCAACCGGCCGGCCGTCATGGCGGTGCCGCTCGTGGTGATGTCCGTCAACG
>Ga0082335_1003468_pt1 | contig 25877 bp, 18 predicted proteins | sample Subgrocontami58m_FD_72375 | JGI IMG/M metagenome (GOLD analysis project Ga0082335, IMG submission 72375) | Subsurface groundwater microbial communities from S. Glens Falls, New York, USA - GMW37 contaminated, 5.8 m (SPADES assembly) (version 2) ...
CTTCACGAGGGAGATGCTCATAGAGTTCCTCGCGAACATCGTGACGGGGAGGACGGAGCGGGGGGTGGAGACGGAGACGGACCTTCCCGTCGGGGAGTTGTGGTGGGAGAGAATTCGATAAAAAATGTAGAATGTACAATGTACAATGAAAAATGAGTTTCTCCGCAATCAGTGACTACTATCAACCCGGATGCAAACCTTCCTCACGATCATCGCCGTCCTCGCTCTCCTCGCGCTTGCGGTGGTGCTCCTCCTCTGGTTCCTGCGGCTTCTGAGTGACTGGCGGAGGGAGCGGGAACTCGTGTTCCTCCAGATTCTGATGCCGAAGAAGGAGAGCAAGGAAGACAAGGAACAGGAATCCGAGCAATTCTCGACGGGGAAGGATTTCCGCGAGGTGCTCGGCGTCATGGATCACCTCTACCAGTCGCTCTACGGAATCTACAATCACAGAATTTCCCGGTTCTGGCGGGGCCAGCCGTTCTTCTCCATGGAGTTCGCCGCACTGGCGGGGGAAATCCTGTCCTTCATCGTGTGTCCCCGGAGAGTCGCGCACCTCATCGAAAAACAAGTGACCTCTTTCTACCCCGATGCCGTCATTGATCAAGTGGAGGATTACAACATCTTCACCAGCGAATCCGTCGCAGAGGCGGACGTCCTCCTCCCGCAGAAATCCTGGGTCGTCACGTTCAAGACCTACCAGCAGCTCAAGAGCGATCCGCTCAACAACATCACCAATGCCTTCTCGAAACTGAAGAACGACGAAGGCGCCGCGGTCCAGTTCGTTCTGCGCCCCGCCACGCAGGGCTGGCAGAAGAAAGTGCATGCGAAAGCGCAGCAGCTGATCAACCCAAAGAAAAATTCCCGTTTCCAGTGGTGGAATCCCCTCTCCTGGCTTGCCACGATCTTCGATTTGTTCACCTCCGACGACAACGCGAGTCTGAAGGAAGACCGGATGAGCGGCGAGCGGGTCTCGCAGGTCATCGAGGAATTCTCGAAGGCCCTCGATGAAAAGTCCTCGAACCCCGGTTTCCATTGCGTGATCCGGATCCTCGGATCCGCCCGCACGCCCGAGCAGGCAGGCACGATCGCCGATGGCGTCGCGGCGGCGTTCACGCAATTCAATGACATCCATGGCAACAGTTTCTTCCGACCGCATCATGTGAAGAGCCGCAGAGACATCATCTACCGCTTCATCCGCCGCAGTCCACAGCGGGGTCTCTGGGAATTCATCAGGCTGCGCCCCCTCCTCTTCGGCACCGCGGAACTCGCGAGCTTCTTCCACCTGCCGAACATCAAGTACAACAAGGTCCAGAACGTGAAGTGGCAGAACTTCAAGATCGCTCCCGCTCCGAAGAACCTTCCGGAGGAAGGGCTCTACCTCGGACACAACACCGTGCGCGGCGAGCGGCGGAAGATCTTCATCAAGAACGACGACCGCTTCCGCCACTTCTACGTCATCGGGCAAACCGGTACCGGCAAGTCCTCCATCATTCAGGTCATGGCTCGCCAGGATTTCCACACGGGAAAGGGCATCTGCGTCGTTGATCCGCACGGATCGCTCGTGGAGGACCTCTTCCCGTACATCCCCCGCGAACGCGCGGATGACATCATCTACTTCAACCCTGCGGATACGGAGCGGCCCATGGGCCTCAACATGCTCGAAGGGAAGACAGAGGAGGAGAGAGACCTCATCGCGCTCGACGCGATGAACATGATGGTGAAGCTGTTCGGCGAGGAGATCTTCGGCCCCCGCATCCAGGACTACTTCCGCAACGGCTGCCTGACCCTCATGGCGGACGAGGAGGAGGGCGGCGCGATCACCGACCTCATGCGGCTCTTCGTCGATGACGAGTGGAACCGCTACAAGGTTTCGAAGGTGAGGAATCCCATCGTCCGGGCGTTCTGGGAGAAGCAGATGGCGCAGACCGGCCAGCGCGAGAAGCAGGAGATGATCCCCTACTTCGCCGCGAAATTCGGGCAGTTCACGACCAACACGCTCATCCGGAACATCGTGGGGCAGGTGAAGAGCTCGTTCGACTTCAGCGAGGTGATGAACTCCGAGAAGATCCTCCTCATGAACCTCTCCAAAGGGCTCGTGGGCGACATCAACAGCAAGCTCCTCGGGATCATCATCGTCAACAAGATCCAAGTGGCGGCCATGCGTCGCCAGCGCCAGTCCAATGCCGAGCGGAAAGATTTCTTCCTGTACATCGACGAGTTCCAGAACTACGTTACGGAGTCCATCGAGACCATCCTCTCCGAAGCGCGGAAGTACCGCCTCGGGCTCATCATCGCGCATCAGTACCTGGGCCAGCTCGAGAAGGAGAACAAACTCTCCGGGAACGTGAACCTGAAAGGCGCCGTGTTCGGCAACGTCGGGACGATGATGTTCTACAAGATCGGTCCGCAGGACGCGGAACTCTGCGCCAAGGAGATGGGGCCGGTCTTCTCTGAAGCCGACCTCGTGAACCTCGATGCCTTCAAGGGCTGCATGAAGGTCTCCGTCGACGGCCAGCCGAGTCGGCCGTTCTCCATCGAGGTCCCGCGACCCTGGCTCGAGACCACCTACGTGAAGGACGCGCAGGCTGTGGAAGCCTACAAGCAGCTGAGCCGTCTCAAGTACGGCCGTGACAAGGATTTCGTGAGCAGGGAAATCATCCGACGGATCGGAGCGTAACACGGTCAACCAATACCCATTCCACCACTGTCTCCCTCCCCCAAGCTCTTCTTCGGCGCTCTCACAGCACTCGCCGCGGCGGCGGTCGCCGCGGCGTGCTGGCAGTACGGCATCGGGCTGAGGGAGCTCCTGCTCATGGCACGGACCATCACGCATGTCCGCGGTTTCCTCACGCTCTCGCTGGGGATCGCGCTCGTCTGCATCGTGCTTGCGGTGGAGTGGAACACGATCCTCAACTACTGGAGGGTAAACCGTCTGCCGCTCCGGGAAATCGAGTGGACACACCCGCGTCTTCCTTCCGGATTCGAGATCATCTCGACGAATCTCCTGAGCCTTGCGTTCATCCTCCTCTCCGTCCAGTTCATCGCGACGGTGTACGCCATGACGTTCACGCTCAGCAGCTCCACGACAGAAGCCAACCCGACAGTCGCCATCGTGATAGCGGACTTCGACAATGATGGGAATCTCGACTATATCGCAGGGAACACGGATACCGGAGCCCCTGCTTATAACCATGACCCCTACAGAAATAGCGGCACCGGCGCTTTCACGCATCGTACAGGCATTATCCAGTCGACCTTGTTCGCATCTTTCGCAGCCGGGGATATCAATGGGAACGGGAAAGTTGACCTCGTCCAGGGGCGGGCTAACATTTGCACTAGCTGTCTCGTGATCTCCAGGAACACCGACAACTTCACATTCTCGAGCACGATGATGTCCACGGGCATGTTCTCAGCTATGAACGACGTCGCGCTCGGCGACGTGGATAATGACGGTGATCTTGACATCGTGACCACATCGAATATCGCCAACTACAGCGTGTTCATCAATGACGGGAAGGGCAATTTCACAGGCACGGCCTCCACGCTGCCCGCAGCGACAGTCACCGCCATCGCCGATTTCAACAGCGACGGTTTTCTCGATGTCGTGTCAGCCGGCGGCAGCGGTATCAATGTGCGCCTGAATTCCGGCACCGGCGCTTTCACTCCTTCATGGATCTACAACACGGGGCCGAAACAGTACAAATCACTGGAAACCGGGGACTTAAATGGGGACGGGAATATCGACTTCCTCGTCGGAAGCGGAAGCAAGCTCTATCCGTACTTCAATAACGGCGCAGGGACTTCCTTCACCATAGGGACCGCATTCGGTGACGGCGCCAATGCCAAGTACCTCGCGCTCGGGGACATGGATAACGACGGGGATCTGGACGCGGTCGCCGGAACGAATGGAGCAAACGAGTTGTGGATGAATGATGGAAATGGCGCCTTCACCCTCGGGAGCACCTCTACGGAAACCGACAACACCACCGCTGTCGCGGTTGGAGACATCGACAACGACGGTGATCTCGATTACATCGCGGGGAACTCAAACCAGGTGAATCGCCATTACAAGAGCGACCAGGCGGCGACCAGTCCGAATACGGCGCCGAGTGCTCCAGGAGGCCTGACTGTAACCGACGCGACGAGCAGGACTCCAAACTTCCCACTGACAGCAGTGGATGACAGCTCAACAGGTTCCGTCGCATGGACTGATCCCAGTTACGCTCTCAGCGAAAATGGATTTAGCGCGAGTGCCGGAGCGATGGGCTTGAACGAGAAAACGCACTACCTCAAGGTCACGAACTTCCGGTTTGCCATTCCGACGAACGCAACGATCACCGGGATCAAGGCTGAAGTGAAGCGTGGATCCAGCGACGGGACCATCCACGACAACGCAGTGAGAATCGTGAAGGGCGGGACAATCGGAACAACGGATCGGAAGAACGGGACCGTGTGGCCGTTGGGAGTCCTCACGTATACTACATACGGCAGCGGATCGGATCTCTGGGGCGAGACTTGGACGCCCAATGACATCAACAGCTCGAATTTCGGGTTTGCGATTTCTGCGATTGCAGGGAGTCTTGATGGTGCAAGTGTCGACGTCGTGAAGATTACCGTCTACTACAGCGCGGTGGACGTGAGGCTGAGGTGGGGCTCCGGCTCGGATACGCAGACAGCAACGAGGATGCTGCAGTATCAGCTCAGGGTGGGGACGGGGAGTCTCGGCAACAACATCGTGAGCGGAGTGACCGCGAGCCCGAATTATGTGACTCGGCAGATGCCCAACGGGCAGAGCCGGACGATGTTACTGAAGAATCTGCTCTGCGGGCTCACGTACTACTGGAACGTTGCGACGGTGGACACGGGGTACAAGACGACGTGGGGAACGGAGAAGCAGTTCACGGTCAGCAGCGACTGCAGTTCGATCACGGAGGGGACGACCGCAACAGTGTCAACGGGAGGAGGCTGGAGCTGGAATGTCCTGCGGCAGACGGAGAAGAAGACGGAGGAAGTGGTGAAGGACGGGTTTTTGACCGTGTCCGCGTTCCTCGACAGTAACGGGAACCGCAGGAAGGATCCGAAGGAGACACTGGGGTTCGCGGGATTATCCGTTCGGGTACGGGGAACGGGGGCGGGAGGAGAGAGTGTAGGAGAGAGCGGGGTGGTGGGGGCGGACGGGACAGTGAGGATGCGGATGGTGGCATCGGATCCCATGGGATACGAGGTGAGCGTGGACACGGGAAGCAGCGTTCTGGAAGGGTTCATGGCAACGACGAAGACGCTCTCCGGAGTGGTGGTGACCGCAGGGAGGACCATGGAAGTCGCGTTCGGATTCAGGCGGAAGATTCTCCTCGGGTACCAGCCCTGTCTCACAATCGGGGAAGAGAGGGAGGGAGAGACGGGGAAGGGGGACGATGCGATAGCACTCCTCTTCAGGCTCGAAGATGCCTTCGGAAGGAGGATTGCCGAGGGGATGGACATGGAGGGACCGCTCATGAAGCGGGGGGCGTTCTTTGGTCTCCTCGCGAAGACGCAGTGTCTGGAGATGTTCTCGGATCCGAAGAAACCGGAGGGGGGAGAGGTTTTCCGGGACTTACCCTTGAGTCCGCTCACGCAGGAGGCACGGATGCTGTACTCGCTCCTCGGTAGAGGGTTACCGGTCGGGAGGGAGACAGTAGGCGGGATGGTGGGAGACCTTCAGTCCCCCATCACGCGAAGGGAGGCGATGAGTGTCCTCGGGAAGGTGCTCCCGGCGGAGGAGGAGACGGGGAGCGGGGAGACGCTTCCGGCAGATTTGAAGACGGATGATCCGCTCGCGAAGACATACGGGAAACTGGTGAAACTCGCGCTGCTGCCGGGGGGATATGGAAATGTCCTGAGCCCCGAGGCAGGAATGACCGCCTCGGAAGGGGTGGGGATGATCCTGAGAGCGGCGATGAGCATGGGGAAGATCGGCCTCGTTCCTCCCACGTACGATGGAGGGGGGGAGGTGAAGACGGAGCCGACGTTCCTCGCGCTCATAGCGCCGCTTTCGGTTCCTGCATGTCTGGTGCAGAAAGCGGAGAGGGCGGGGACGATGCGGTTCTCTGATCTGGCACCGGGGGACAACCTGTACCCGGATGTGCGGATGCTGCTGAAGTACGGAGTCAAAAACAGCGAAGGGAAGACCCTCTGGCTCCTCCCGGGGACGAGGGACTCTACAGAGTATGGGGTGGAGAAGGGGGAGGGGGTTTTCGGAGGGGGAGAACCCGCATCGGTCCTGGAGACGCTCCGGGCATTGCTGCTCCTCACCTGCCGGCCTCCGGAGACAGCCATGGAAGTGACGAAGACACTCCTGACGGGAAAGCGGGAGACGACAGCGGGAAGCGCGGAGCAGCGGGTGACGAGGGACCGGGTGAGTAACTCAGAACGGGGACCGGGGTTTGCGTCACGGGTGCTGTACCGGAGCCAGGATCATGAGCGGGCGTACGATCTGTCCCTCTTCACGTACGCGCCGTGGTTGCTGCGGAAAGAGACGAGGGATACTCTCTCCCCTCTCACGGTGGAGGAGGGAGCAGAGCTCCTCGCCTCGGCACTCCTGGGGGTGGCGGTGAAGGAGGGGGCAGAGTCCCCCGTGGAAGCGGAGGGGAAGGCGGGGATGATCGCGCAGGCGCTGCAGGCGGAGTTCCTGAAGCGGAGATCCGTGACGTGGAGGGAGGAGGGGCTTGCAAGGAGCGCGCTCTTCACGAGGGAGATGCTCATAGAGTTCCTCGCGAACATCGTGACGGGGAGGACGGAGCGGGGGGTGGAGACGGAGACGGACCTTCCCGTCGGGGAGTTGTGGTGGGAGAGAATTCGATAATTCCTGATTCACTTTAATGCAATCGTCTCCACGGGCATCGCGACGACGATGAACCTCTGGGAAATGCTGTCGGGCGGCCAGCAGGTATAGAGGATCAGTTCCTCGCCGTTGTCATCCGGTTCGAACGGCGTCCGGTCATCCGCTTGCACGGCTTTTTTCCCTGTCACCTGATACACGTAGAGTTTTCCCGCATAGGTGACATATACACGGCTGCCAATCTTCATCTTGTTAATCGTACGGAAGATTTTCGTGTAGAGGGAAATATCCCAGGGATATCCGCTCGAATGACCGTAGATCATCATTTTGCTCCCCTCCCCCGGATAGCTGAAGAGATGCCCGACGCCGTTCCTGAGAGGCTCAAGCACTCCCTTGCTGCTGAACGGATCGTCGGGATGCGTGACCGTGAGATCGGTGATTCCGAGACTCGGAATCGTGATCGCGAAGTTCTTCTGCGAAGCGAAGCGGATCGGAGGTCCGTCTCCTTGGGCGGCATCGGCAGGCGGAGAAACTTGAGGCGCCCCCTGCTGCCCGACCGTTGACGCACCAGATCGCCCCTTCCGGAAACGATAGACCATGGAGAAGAACTGGCCACGCGTCAGTGCCTGGCCGGGACGGAGACCGCTTCCCGGCAGGATCGCACCCCGAAGATTTAGGACGCTCAGAGCGTTCGTGAACCACTGACCCTCGGCATTCCGGAGATCGCCGGTGGAGAGATACGACGCTTCCTGCGCTGGAAACCCGTAACTTCGCACAAGCATCGTTGCGGCTTCCTCCACTTTCACGCTTCCCTGCGGACGGAAGAACCCATCCGGATAGCCGGTGACCAACTTATAGCGGAAGGCGAGCTCCACGTACGGCGCATACCATGCACGCTGCTCCACGTCGGGGAAGAGCGCGAGCTCGGGGATGTTCCTCATGATGTTCGTGAGTTCCGGAGCATACTTGCCTTGTGACTTCAGAATGATTTTCAGCGCTTCGGCGCGACTCAGCGGATCATGGAGGCGCACGTCCATCCCCGGAGAGGAGTCGATCACTCCGTCCCGCTGGAGATCGCCCACCGCTTCTATGACCCCCGAACCTTCCGCAAGCATCCGCGCATCGGCAGGAACCGCGCTCAGGAGCAACGCGGGAAAGATGGCGCACAGAACCAGCTCAGCGAAATGCACACGCATATGTGAATGATATTTTATACATTTGCTGCATTTTGTCAATTTCTACGGGGGCAACCGCTCACTACCCCCCCCCCCATTTTTTCAGGCCGGACATTCCTGTCCGGCACAAGCCAGGCATTCTTGCCTGGCTTGCAATTTGCGAACGATTTTCTGGTCGGGCTTTTGCCCGACCAGTGCCAGGCGGGAACGCCTGGCCTGGTTTTATGTGGGTAGTGAGCGATTACCTACGAGGTGGAGCTTCACGCAAGAGGAGATCATCCAGGATTTGTGGGAAGCAAGCGAGGGAGGTAACGTGATGATCGGATGCCGCGCTTCTCGTTCGCCTTCGACTTCGACTCGACGCTGGTATCCGTGGAATCTCTCGACGAGCTCATCGCCCTGAGTCTCGCGGAATCACTTCCGCCGCAGGCCGCGAAAGACGCACTCTCGGAAATCCAGAGCATCACCGACGCAGGGATGAACGGCGACATTGACCTCGTGACTTCGGTGACATCACGGCTGAAACGTGCGCGTGCAACGCGCAGGCATCTGCAGGCATTCACGAAACGCATCATCAGAACCGTCACGCCCGGTATTCCTGCAATCATCCGCGAGATCCAACAGAGCGGGTGCCCTGTGTTCATCTTGAGCGGCGCGCTCCTCGAGTGCATTCTCCCGATCGCCGAGCAACTCGGGATTCCCGCGGGCAATGTGTTCGCCAACCGGCCGGTCTTCGACGCTCTTGGAAACCTCATGGGAATCGAATCGGGCCTGCTCGCCTCCACTGACGGCAAGACCCGCTGCCTCCAGGCGCTCTTGGACAGCGGGACACTCTCCGGGGATGTCGTCATGGTGGGCGACGGCATTTCTGATCTCCATCCCTACCGCGCAGGGATCGCCCGGCATTTTCTCGGCGTCGGGTTTCACCGCAGGCGCGAAGTTATCGCGCGCGAGGCGCCTCACTACTTCACTTCCGTCTCCGCCCTCCACGATCACATCCGTTCCCTCCTCCGCCCATGACGCCGCACACGTCCTTCCCGAAGAGCAAGATCAGCGTGCTCCTCCTCGGCGGCATCCACCCTTCGGCGCGTGACGCATTCCGCGATATTGGCTACACGTCCGTCGAACTGGAAAACCGCGAACTCAGCGAGGAGGAACTCCTGGAGATTATCGGGACCGTCCATATTCTGGGGATCCGCTCGGCAACGCACGTGACGAAGCGCGTCCTCGACCGGGCGCAGAAGCTCTACGCGCTCGGCTGCTTCTGCATCGGGACGAATCAGGTGGATCTCCGGCAGGCCAAGCTCAAAGGGGTCCCCGTCTTCAACGCGCCGTTCTCCAATACACGGAGTGTTGCTGAGCTCGCCATCGCCGAGGTGATCATGCTGCTCCGGGACATTCCCGCCAGAAACTTCGCGGCTCATCGCGGCGAGTGGCGCAAGTCGGCGCAGCATTCCTATGAGGTGCGGGGCAAGACACTGGGGATCGTCGGCTACGGCCACATCGGCACGCAGGTCGGCATCCTCGCGGAGGCCCTCGGGATGCGCGTGCTGTACCACGACATCGAGCCCAAGCTGTCGCTCGGCAACGCCCGGCCCGTCTCCTCACTCTCCGATCTCCTCGACAGCGCCGACGTGGTGACGCTGCACGTGCCCGGAGGCGAGCCGACAAAGAACCTCATCGCCCGCCGGGAACTCCGGCGCATGCGGAAAGGCGCGTGCCTCATCAACGCCTCCCGCGGTCATGTGGTGGACGTCGCTGCGCTTGCGGATGCGCTGAAATCGGGACAGATCGCTGGGGCCGCCATCGACGTGCACCCGAACGAGCCGACTGCGGGGAGCCGGAGGTTTTTGTCGCCACTTCAGGCGTACGAACAGGTCATCCTCACCCCGCACATCGCCGGCAGCACCGCCGAAGCACAGCGTTGCATCGGGCAGGAAGTGGCTGGGAAGCTCATCCTCTATAGCGACACCGGCTCGACCGCCGGGTCGGTGAACTTCCTGGACGTCACGCTCCCCTCCCTTGCCGGCAAGCATCGTATCCTCCACATCCACCGAAACCAGCCGGGTGTGCTGGCCGCCATGAACGACATTTTCGCGAAGGAGAAGGTGAACATCGCCGGGCAGTTCCTTCAGACCGATGCCGATATCGGGTACGTCGTCACGGACGTCGACCAGCGGCGCGGGATCGAGCTCATCACCCGTCTCAGGGCTATCCCCGGCACCATCCGCACGCGCATCCTCTACTGATCTTTCGCCTTTTTTGCCCTTTTGCCTTCTTGCCTTCTTCCCCTCTTGCCCTCTCCTCTCACCTTCAACCCCGGCCCAAGCAAGCTCTCGGAGCATACGAAGAACGATATCCGCGAGGCGCTCGACCTCGGCATTCCGGAGATGAGCCATCGCTCCGCGCAATTCACGGAGATGAGCGGGAAAACCCTCAAGGGACTCCGCACGTTCTTCGGCATCCCGGAGGGGTACAGGGTCTTCTATACCGCCTCGGCGACGGAAGCGATGGAACTCACCATTCGAAACCTCGTACGCAGGAAGAGCGCGCACTTCACCTGCGGCAGGTTCTCGGAGCTCTTCGCGGAAATCAGCGAAGCGAACGGCAAGGAGACGCAGCGGATCTCCGCGCCGTGGGGGGAGTCGCCGGCATACGATCCGACAGCGGTGTCCGCCGACGCCGAGCTGATCACGATCACGGCGAACGAGACGAGCACCGGCGCGATGTGCACCAACGCCGATATCACGCGTATCCGTGCAGGACGTCCGGACGCCCTTCTCGCCGTCGACATCACGTCCATCGCCGGCATGAATGTCCTGCAGATTGCGGAGGCGGATGTCTGGCTCTTCTCGGTGCAGAAAGGTTTCGGGCTTCCGAGCGGGCTCGGCATTCTCATCGTCTCTCCGCGCGCCTTCGAACGCTCACTCGAACTGCAGCGGAGCGGAGAGAACCGCGTCGGCACGTTCACGTTCGAAGCGATGGACCGCCTCATGCTCCGCGGCGCGCAGACCGTCTGCACGCCGAATGTTCTGGACATCTTCCTCCTTGGACGCACGCTTGCGCGATGGAACCGCGCAGGGGGTCTCCAAGAGAAGGAACGGCAAACCCGTGCCAAAGCGACGCTGCTCTACGAAGCCGTGCAATCCCATCCCAAGCTCCGGTGCTTCGTGCAGGCTCCGGAGGCGCGCTCGATCTCGGTCGCCTGCATCGAGGCGGAGCCGCGCGTCATCGCCCACGTGCACGCGATGGCCAGGGAGGAGAATCTTCTCCTCGGCAAAGGCTACGGGAAGCTCAGGGAATCGACGCTGCGCCTCGCGCTCTTCCCGGCGATCACGGAGGATGACGTGCGCAGTGTCCTCCGGCTCTTCGACCGACTGGGAACTTGATCATCATCACGCGGCACTCCTTGTCCCCTCCTCCGGCAAGCGGAGTCCGCGAAGGGCAACAACGAGCAGAACAGTCACAACGATCAACAAGGGCAGCAGGCTCACCATGCCAGAAAGTCCCATGCGCCCACCGAGGTTCCAGGCTCCATCGATGCCGACCGGGAAGGCTTTGAGATAGATGTTCAAGAGCGGATGACGTTCAGCGGACGATGGCATCGGATCCACGGACAGCGCGAGGAACATCAGAAAAACAGAAAGCGCACCAAGGAGAATCCCAAGACGTCTGAACTGCCGGAATCCCCACGCAACCGGCAATGCGAGGAGAGGGATGCACGGTGCGAGGTATCGGGGCCCGACTGCCCCGCCGCCTTCCCACACAGAGGAACCGGACAATGCGAGCACCGTGAGGGACAGTGCCCCCAGAGACGACCATCGGAGAACGGCGGGCAGGCGGCGATCCAACCATCCCACAAATGCAAGCAGAAGAAACGGCGACCAGAAGAAGAGACCGCGGTACTCGCTGAAGAGCAATCCGATGAAACCATTGAGCGCGGGCTTCCGGAAACCGAGTAATGGAGTGTGCCACACCGGGAAGGAAGCATGGCCGGCGTACGCCAAGGAGAAGATATTCCCCGTCACCGCGAAGTTATTGAGAGGAACGAGCAGAAGCGGAGGAACGGCGGCTACAATGATGCGCAGCGGACGCTCCGACGGTATCCATGCCGCCAGCAGGAGGATGCCTCCTGCCGCGATTGCGGCGGGATATTCGCTTGCGATCGCGAAGCCAAGACAGACTCCCGCGAGGATATCGCGCGTCGGTGGCCAGAGATCCCGTCCCTTCCGCATCGCACGTTCGTGCCAACTCACATAGAAGGTGAGACCGGCCAATACCAACAACAGGAAACTTCCGAGAGCAAGGAACGCCAGAAGCGCCAACGATATTCCCTCCGGAAGCAGCAAGCCTACTGCGGTAATCACTCCGATTGCGCAGAGGAGAATCCCCACGAGTTTCGGAAGCCAATGCTTCAGGAACGCGAAAACTTTCCCGCGATCCGCCGCCGTCCCCTGTGGAGCGAAAACCGCCCACTGTGCGATGGCGATGAGACCGATCACGGGGGCATGGGAAAAGAGCATCGTCGCGTACGGAAATGCAATGGTTCCGAGGAAGAGGAACAGGCTGACGAGGAACGCGTCCCTCCGCTTCAGATGCGCGGCGAGAAGCGCGAACGTCGCCACACCTCCGAGTGCGGTCAGAACACCCGCCGTCCCCACCGTCGTGATCCAGCTCGAGAGCGCCCAGCCCTGTGGAGAATCGATGAACAGCCCCCGGCTCTCGGTTACGAAGAGGGAGAACACGAACGCGGGAAGCGCAAGCGGGATGATCCCCGGCGCTTTCTCACTGTAGAAATGACCGTTGAAGATTGCCTTGTCGCCGGTGTTGATATGGTAATCGTTAATGGCCAGCTTCCCCTTCATGACGATTGCGTGCAGCACGTCGAGACGGGAATTCTGGTTCCATCCGGGCCGGTTGAAGTACCCGAACGCCGCGATGAGGATCGAGAAGAGCAGGAGAGCGGCTGTCTGGGTTCGCATGCCTGCATGATACCGCGCCCCGCTCCGCGGGGCATGGGCAGCAGGTCTCCGGGAACTAAATAAAGTCGGCGCGATCGTGGAGGTGGTGAACGCAGGCAGGCGGCACATTGAGCCAGACCCGGTCACGGCGAATCTCCCTTCCCTGTAGAAAGTTCCGAAGGACACTCCCGATTCCCCTCAGGCGCATCCGCTCCCTCGCGCCGCTCACGAGCGAGAGCGCCCGGCGGATCGCGATGTACTCGAAGAACGAGAGAGTTCCTCCGGGTTTCAGGAGACCGGTCAGCGCATGGAGGATCCGCTCAACCGATTCCACGGAGAAATTGTTGAGCGGCAGTCCGGAAACAATCAGGTCGTACTTCGCCTCCTGCGGAAGCTCTTCGATGTCGCAGTGGAAGATTCTCGTGCGCGGGCTCACTGCCCGGAACTTCGGATCATGTCGCATTCGGTCGCGGAGTCGTGCGACAAAACGCTCATTGAGCTCCACGAGATCAAGCCGGTCATCCGGCCGCATGGCTGCGACGATGCCCTCTGTCACTGCCCCCGTTCCCGGCCCGACTTCCAGTATGTGCCGGGGTTTCTCCCCGGCCTGTCTGACAGAACGACTCAGTGCGTCCGCCAGCTTTCTCCCGCTCGGCAAAATCGCTCCGGTCGTGCGGCAGGTTCGCAGGAATTCACGCAAGAACAGTGCAGCATCCCTGCCGGAGTGTTTCGGACGCTCCTCCGACACGCAGAGACAGGTCTTCTCCCGACTGTTCCTGAGAATAGAGTGCACAGTGGAAGTCTACCATCCCAAGAGACGACGCAAGGAATAGTTGCGTAAAACAAATATGATGCTACGGTAGCCATAATGGCACTGCTCACCCCAGCGGCGTCCGGGCAGGCGGCCGCCCTGTCCGAAAGCGCAGAAGCAACTGACGAAACCTGCGACTTCGCTGCGCTCGGAGCAACAGCGGGCATCGAGTTCAGGATCAAGAGAGACGCACATCACTACCGCACCACCGGAACAGGCACGGTCATTTGCAGAGAAACCGGCAAAGAATATGACCTGTGTGAACGACTTGTTGAACGAAATTCCGGCAGGGATATCCTCATAGCCGCCATCGATTTTGGTCCGGCTCAGATATTCATTCCAGGAAGCGAGCGGGACCAAGTGGTTCCTCCCGCAAATCCGGACGGCAAAATCATACCGATAACGAATGTGATGACCCGACGCGAATTCTTCGAGGCTCTGCGTTCTTTTCAGGACGGGAGGCCGGCTGATCCATACCGGCCGTACATGGATTTCTGCTATGAGCACGGCTTGTTCGAGATCTTCACCAAAGAATATATCGAAGCTCTCGCCGCATATCTCGATGGGCGGATCAAGCAACTGGCAGTACGTTTGAAACGACCGGTAAAAATTCTCGAGATAGGCGCAGGTGATGGCAAGCTCACGCACTTCCTCACGGAAGAACTCCGCAAACGCGGCGTTGACACATTCCGCATGTTCGCGACGGATGGCGGCAATCCCGGAGAGGATATGCACCTACAGCCGCTGTATCCTGTTATAGACGAACGTCACGACGAAGCCCTGTGGGATTTCGAACCGGACATCGTCGTCTGTTCCTGGATGATGAGGAACATGGACCTGACAAGAGAAATCCGACAAACGCCAACAGTTGATGAATACATTCTGATCGGTCCGACGGATATCGGCACCTGCGGCCAGCTCTGGGAAACCTAGGGCAAGAGCGGTTCCAACGGGGAAATCCCACCGTATAAACAGGATGGCTTCGAGAGAGTCGAACTCGATGACCTGTCGAAGCTGCAGCTCTGCCAGAAGGACTCGCCGCATGTGCGTCATTCGCAGACCGTGTCGTTCCGGAGGCAGCACGAAAGCCAACCCAAAAGTTCAGATGAACAATCGTATCATGTATATCGCGCAGCCGTATGAGGATGTTCTCTTGACTCGATGAGTCTCAAAACGGACACTGCTCTCCCTACCCGTTTTCCATGCAAGCAGCAGCAACCCTCGCTCCCGATCTCCGGTCGAAACAGGAGCACGACGAATATCTGGAAGCCGTTTTCCGGCGGGAAGTCCTGTTCCCACTGGGAAAAGGGGCCTTGGGAGTGGGGTTTTCCAATGCCAGACTTGTGTCGGCCGTGATGCGCGAGCGGATGCTCGGCACGCTGGCCGCAACGGCGATAGGTTACAACCCGCACCGGGGGGAAATCCTGCAGGAATCATCTTTCGAATCCCGCGTCGCCCGTTACCACCAGGCCAATCGCGATGAGCTCCTGAGGCAGATCCGGGAAGTCCGCGAAAAGGTCCCCCACGGGATTTTATGCGGAAACGTTCTGGCTGCGGCCAGCGATTTTGAAAAAATGGTCGACGTCATGGGACAATCCGGAGAGGTGGATATCCTCTTCGTCGGAGCCGGGTTGCCGCGCGGACTCGCTAAGCAGATGGAGCAATACCCGCACATGCGCTCCATACTCATCGTCTCCTCGGACCGCGCCGCGAAAATCATGATCAAATCCGCCGAGGGAGCCATTCGCCCGCCCGACGGGTTCGACATGGAGGATCCCACCAAAGCCGGCGGGCATCTGGGGGCCAAAGACGTTGCCGACGCGCTGGATACCGAGAAATTCAACCCCAAAAAACTTCATGATCAAATCCGGGCGGTGATTCCGCCGACCACCCCGCTTGTCGTAGCCGGCGGGTTGGGTTACCGCGAGAACATAGAACGGGCTTTGGATATGGGTTACGACGGCGCACTGGTCGGAACTCGTTTCCTCCTGACACAAGAATCCGGTATGCCGGATCACATCATCCTGAAATATTATCTGGACCCCCGGTATCCCGTCGAAACGGTCCAGACCAGCCCGGCGAATCTGCCTTCCCGGATCGTGCAGGGCCCGAAGAACCCGGACGATTACCGGGCGGACATCCGAAGACAATGCGTCTCCTGCATCGGGCATCAGCGCTGCAGATTTTTCAATGCGGATTTCGAACAGGAAGCGCAGAAACCTCTCGACCAGCGGACATACTGCATCGTCCACCGGCTGCTCATGACCCAGCGCGGAGAGGAAGACGCAGGCGGCGGCGTGCTGTTCACCGGAAGTCTGGATGATTTACGCCAGGACTCTCTGTACAAGCGCGACGGTCAGGCTTACGTGCCAACGGTGAAGGAGGCGTTGGAGTTTATGCTGAAGGAATAACGCGCGCAACCTGCACCATGCTCACGCATGCCAGCAGCATGGCTCCTTGCACCTCCCACAGTACTGCTTGCCATACTCGTGTTGTTTGCCATCCGTGCATGCGGCATTGCAACACACTGATCGCATGTGTGAGCGCCGCTCCACCGTGAAGACCACCCCGCCCGCCCTGCCTTTCGGCGTGTGCCTGCGACAGTAGGATTTGCCCTGCGAAGGACTGCGGCATCCATGGACCTTGCAGGCGGCGGCGTGGGCGGGGGCAGGAATGATTGAGGGGGAACGATGACGAATATGTACAATCGTGATCGTACTCCCTCAGGCGAAATATTCAATGGAACGTCTGGTATTAGTATAGAGTATTCAGTATTGAGTATTCAGGGGAAATGGCTTGTGAAAGCCGTTCTTGCATGCTGAATACTGTATACTGAATACTCTATACTCACGTGTGTATGTTGCATTTCAGACATGAGCGTTTCCATCGTAATTACATGGTAACATAATTATTTATTTGCGCAACCCTCATGGAACATGTGGTATGCCTGCGATCGTATCGGCTTCATGCCCTCTCCTGTCCGCACGCCCTCGACGAACGAGAGAAATGACTGGAGCGCTTCGGCTTTGGTGAGTGCGTCATTGTCAATGGCATGCGATGCGTTGAGCGGAACCTCGTACGGCTGATCCGGAGCTTCCGGACAGCGTCTTTTCACGTGGATCCAGAGCGGCGCACAGATCCGATCGACCTCGGCGCGGACCGAGGCAAACGGTGCGATCACGGCTACGACGACCACAAACCCTTTGCGCTGCATCAGACGGGCGAGCCGCGCTACGCGCATATTGTGCGTGCGGCGATCGGCCGCCGACATGGATTCCCCGGTGGAGATCGTCTCGCGCATCTCGTCGCCATCGAGAACGAGAACGCGCCGGCTGAGAGGATCGGATGACCCGGCACACGTATTGAAGTGCCGTTCGATGCCCTGGGCGAGCGTCGTTTTCCCGGCACCGGTGTTGCCCGTGAGCCACAGCACCGGGAAGAGCATCGGAGCAGACGCATCCGGAGCAGGCGTCTCTGAGCGGACGGACAGGCGCTGCCTTAGGCCTGCCTGCCGATCGCCGCCGTAGAGTTCCCCTCGAAGATTCGTCGCCGAAATCGCCTCGGTGGCGGAATCCAGGCGGATGAGGTCATACCCGACGTCCCGGCCGATGTAGACGGTGAGATCGCATCCCGGATCCTCGATCGACCGGATCAGAACGCGCTTTTCATGCGGAAAGCACGCTCGAATGAGCGCGATGCGCTTCGGAAGATCGAACGGATTCTTGTCTGAAACATCGGTATCGCGAATCAGAATGATACAACGATCGCATTCCAACAGTATTTTCTCCACACACCGTTTGTGCCCCTCATGGAACGGCTGAAACCTCCCGATGAACACGCCGGTTTTTGCGACCGAAGAGCGGGGCAACCCGGAAGTCTGGCCCGCCTTGGGAAAGGCAGCGTAGCCAAAGCGTTTTGTCGTTTTGTACTCCTTCTCCAGGACGAGTGTCAGCAACTCCGGGGAAAAGGTCGGTTTGTCGAAACCGTCGGTGGGGCATTCATTCACCCTCGGCGTCCTGCGGAGCGCTTCTTCATCGAATGTTTCGCCCGCCAACCTCAGTGCCCTCACGAGATCGTCCGCCAGCGATTCCTGCTTCCCTACGAAATCCAAAGTCCATCCCGCCTCATCAAGAAACCACTCGTACGTGTACGTTGCTAATCCTTTGCCGGAAGGCATGATGCGCAGGCAATCGCGCACAAAGCCATCGAATGTTTCATGACAAACGTTGCGGTCGATGCCGTTACCCATGTCCCATCCGCTTCTTTTTTTGAAACACCAGTACGAAATATAGAAATCCAGCGGGTGACGGACGAACGCAAAGGTGAAACGTCCCTGTGGATCAATGTCGTGCGCTGCCGCATGAAGACATACATGGGGATTCGGCAGTCGTTCCCCGTTCTTGCCAAGTCCCCACTCGGCATTCGTCCCTTCGTGCCACTTGCAACACTTCTCCCGGGCGGGAATACCGGCATTGATGATTGCCTGACGAACCCACATTCCTCCGGTTTTCGGGATGTGTATGAAAACTGATTTGGGCAATAGAAGTGCCACAAAATGATCCTATAGCCACTCGAACAAGCCGAACAAGTGCTGTAATGATTCGTCGTTCAAATTTTTAATTCAAGCCTCCCGGGAACAGAAATACGAACGCATGCGACACCCCACGCAAAGGTCTTCACGCAGGGCCGGAATGAATTCCGGAATCATGTCCGGCCGTTAACCGCCGATTTAAATCGGCGGTTAACGCAAAACAAAATAGCGAATTTATTCGCCTGTGAATGCCCATGAGTAGTGAGTGATTACGTTTCTATGACTTCCCGAACCTGAGGGGCGATGGTATCGATCAGGAAATGACGACAGGCGTACTCGCGTGCTCCGGCGCCGAGCCGTGCGCGCAATGCCGGCTTGGTCGAAAGCCTCTCTACGGCATCCGCCATGGCTTGCACGTCCCCGAAGGGAAGACAGTATCCCGCCGAAGCCGCCTCCACCCATTCCTCCGCCCCGCCGGCATCCCGGAAACAGAGAATCGGCTTTTCGAGCAATGCCGCCTCGAGGTGCGCAAGGGGAAAAGGGTCCTCGCGGGATGTCAGGGTAAACACGTCCATGGCCGCGATGAAGGGCAGGACATCCGAGCGCTCCCCGATGAAATGGAAACGCGAAGCTTCCACCGAAGAGACCGCGAATTGCCGCTGCCAGTGAGCTCGAAACGCCTCATATTCCTCGCCCTCTCCGACCCACAGAAAATGACATGACGGCATCCTGCCGCACCGTATCAGTCTTCGTGCCATATCGATGAACAGATCCGTTCCTTTCCGGCGACAGACGGTCCCTGCCATGCCTACCACAACTGCATCCGGACTGATGCCCATTTCCATGCGTGCGCGGACTGTAGCTTCCGGCTGTACCGCTTGCGCCGCGTCCGGCACTCCTTCATGGATCAGGCGAATGGCGGAAGGATCGATGCCGAATGTTCCTTCGAGCAACCGCCGGACGGCATGCGAGACGGCGATGAAACGATCCACGCGGCTGCACATCATCGCGATATCCCACGTTCGGCTGTGCAACCGGAATACGGATGCCATTTCGTGCACATGGAGCACGACTCGTGATGACGGGAAGTGCAGTTTCGACAGCGTCTGTCCTGCCACAACTGTATTCAGATACACAAGATCCGGCGGTAACCGATGCAGACGTTCCTGAAACAATCGCATGAGAAGTTCCCTGGCTGGCGAGGAGAGCGCTTCCTTCGGTTCCCGTGGAAAAACCGTTGTCGGAACGAGCGACCGGAACACAGGAACGAGTGGTCCGCCTTTCAGGAGCAGCAATTCCGATTCGAACGTCGAGTGTGCCCGGAACCACCGCAGAAGATGGAGCAACGCGAGGGGGGCGCCTGAATAGGTCGCTTCATGACCGATGAAAAGGACGCGGCTCATGTCGCACTATCCTACACACCGCAGGTGGCAGGCAACAGTATGCATGCGCAAACCTGTTTTCCTTTTGCTACTATCAGCAGGTCTCCCCATGCTTCACCCACATTCATCCGGCGATCACTCTCCAGCGGAGCTTCCCGCGTCCGTGGCTCCAGGCGAGCTGCGCAGAGAGCTCGAGGTACTTTGCAGCCGCTACAAACGCATGGCCTTAAGCCGCAGTTGGCGCTGGACCATGCCGATGCGCCGGGCGGAGAAATTACTGCATCGGATGATGCGATGGGGCTCGTCAAAGCCCGCGCAACCGACGGGGTCGGCCGGGCAACCGCCACGAAATGAGCAACGGGAAACGGACCTCGTGGCAGTGATCATCCCGTGTCACAACTACGGCCGCTATCTCAACAAAGCGGTTGAAAGCGTGCTGAATCAAACCTTACGCCCGCAGGAAATCGTCATCGTCGACGATGCCTCCGACGATGATACACGGGCCATCGCCGATGCGTTTATGCCGTACGGCATCAGCGTCATCCATGGCGTGTGGCGGGACGTGTCACTTGCCCGAAACACCGGAGCGGCACTGACGCGGGCACGTTACCTCCTCTTCCTCGATGCGGATGACCGCTTTCCGCCCGAATACATCGAAACCTGCCTCAACGTCATGCAATCCGATCCGACGCTGGGCATCGTCTATCCGGACATGACGCTTTTCGGCATCGTCAACCAGCAAGCCCGTATCATGGAATTTGATCAGGATGTTTTCGAGCGGATCAGCTTCGTCGTCTCCTGCGCTCTCCTCAATCGTCAGGCATTTGACATGGTCGGCGGGTACCGTGCCGGGATCGAACACGAGGACTGGGATCTGTTTCGCCGCATTCTCCGGCTGTCCTTTCGCGCGAAACACGCTGATACCCAGGTGTTCTGTCATTCTCACGTGGACAGCAGGTTCCGCCGCTGCATGAATAATCCGCGCAATAACTACCGTATTATCGCCAATCTCGACCGTCAGCCACTGACACTGTTCACCTGGTTCTCCGGGAATGCACACACCTCCGACGGATATTTCCATGCACTGAGAAACCTCGCGTGCGATCCATCCTTCGTCCATCTGCATTGGTACAGCAGCAGCCTTGATCCTGCTTTCAACGCCAGACTCGAACACGCACTTCGCGAGCTTCCCTTCGCACAAAAAACCATCACCCGCGCACCGGCGCTTCCGCTGTTCGATGAGGTATCAACGGCTCTTATCAAAGGCGTTTTACAAGACATGAAATCGGCATATCAGGAGGAAATTGCGGCCCTGCAGGCATACAACACGTTTCTCTCCACCTGCACAACAGAATTCGCCGTTACACTTGAAGAGGATCTCGCACCGGCCCCCGACTCTCTCCATCTGCTCCTCGATACGATGAGAAACGACACGGAGGCCGTCATCTCTCCTGTTCCCTGTCCTTTCCGCGGACACGCACTCGTATGGCACAGGCGCACGGATGGAAGCCTCAAATATGCAGAGCGAAAGGGATCGGGCGTGGAGGAAGTGAACGGCGGCGGGTTCGGTTTCGCTCTTTTCAGGATGCGCGCCTTCAGAAACCTCCCGCTCATCACGAATATCCACCGTGGATTACGAGGGGAATTGCGTGGGCACTTCCAAGAGCTGGCGTTCGACCGTCTCTCGTCTTCCGGACGAATCCTCTGCAATTGGGATATCTCCATCAATCGCTGTACGGTCAACACGACCACAGAGACTTTCCTTGTACCGTCGAACGGCTTGACCACATCCGTATGATGTTCCACATGCCGCTTGAGCGCGACCGCCACCGGCAGGACTACAGTTCGCCTGAAGGGAAATGGACGCCCCTCGAACGGGAGATCGCCGTCATGAAGGAGGCGATCCTCCGCATGGAACGTTCCCGCAGCATGCGTTGGACCGCTCCTGTTCGCCGCCTCGAATCCATTGTTCGCCGGTGGATGCACCGATTTTTTTGTCGCCTCGAATCCATTGTTCGCCGGTGGATGCACCGACCTCCCGCCAGTCCGAAGACACTGCCAAGCCGATTCCCGCCGGGCGTTTTTGCAATCATACCCACCAACGCGAGAGATCTTCTTCAGTTGGAACAATGTCTCGAAACTCTCTTCCGCGCTTCGTCGGGCATCCGGCTTCGCACGGTTGTCGTCGTCTGCCCATGCGAAGGAATCGATGAAAACACCGTTCGCGGCGCGCTGCATCATGGCGAGGAACTTCTCTTCCTGACTGCACCGTTTTCTTTCGGCCGCTCCAACAACGCCGCCCTGCGTTTGCTTCGGAACGAGGAATGCATTCTCTTCCTGAACGATGATTGTTTTTTCCGCGGAGACACGGACATCCGTTTGCTCTCCGAAACTCTTTTCATCGGTGGATACGCCTGCGTCGGCCCGTGGATCGAACACCTGAACTATGCCTACGAGCTGCCGCCTTCGTCATGCACGAATGGCATCGTGCACATCACGCAGCCGCTGGTGGGTGCCTGCGTTCTGTGGAACACCGCCTGGCAGAAATGCATCGGACTGTTCGACGAATCATTTGACGGTTACGGCCAAGAAGAAGCGGATATCTCCCTACGCGCTCTGCGCCTCGGAGGACGCTGGGTGCGGGATGACCGTGTCACCGTCGACCACGTACACCATGCGTCTTTCGGCGACATCAAAGGAATGGAATTAAACATCCGCAACATCCGGAGATGGAAGGAAAAGTATCCCGGGATCAACGGCTGGGGAAAGGGACCGCCATGGGAAGAAAATCTTCTGCCGCTGCCCGGTCGAACCCGACTTTTTTAGTCGGGGCTTTCTGCGAAGGCTGCTCAAGGGTATTGCATAGCTCATTCCTGTAGAGAGGACTACTATGGGTCTCCCTCAACGCAATTCCATGCCAGACACCCCCCTGCACCCAAGCCCGAGTTTCTTCACACTCGGCATCGCGCCACAGATCCTCCAGATCCTCACAAATCGCCGTTTTTTGGTCCCTACCCCGATTCAGCAGCAATCGATCCCGCCAGCGATTGAAGGAAAGGACATTGTCGGTATCGCACAGACCGGTACGGGCAAAACCTTTGCTTTCGGCATCCCCATGCTTCAGAGACTCGCGAAGTTCCCGGGCCGCGGGCTCGTCATCGTGCCGACCCCCGCGCCCGCCTCCTCCAACGCCTCGCGTTGCCATCCGCCGTAGTTCAACAGCACCGGTCGGCCCGCGCAGAGATAATCGAAGAACTTGTTGGCGCTGTTGTGCTCAAGGATCGGAACCGGCGTCACGGTCATCAAGCACAGATCGGCCGCCGCCAACATCGCGGGCATGTCGCGCTTAGGAATCCCGTCCGCGATCTGAACGTTCGTCAACCCACGACGGCGAACCTCCTCCACGAGGCGCGGCTTCTCACTGCCTTCGCCGATCAACGCGAACAACACCCGCGGCTGATCCCGCAGCCGTTCCGCCGCTCGCACGAGCACATCCACGCCGTTCACCTTTCCCATCGCGCCGGTGTGAACGCAGACGATCTTCCCATCCCATCCGCGCTGCGCACGAACGCTCGCTCCGTCGACGTCCGGTCGGAAGGATTCCGCGTCGCTGTTGTTCGGCACCATGAAGACCCGTTTGTGCGGCGGCGCGACGCGTCGCACGAGATCGGCCATGCCGGGTGATACTGCAATGATGGCGCTCGACTGGCGATAGATCGTCCGCTCCAGATACCTCGCCAATCCGATGAGGAACCGATTCCGAAGCACGCCCATCTGGATCGGCACTTCCGGCCAAACGTCGCGCACCTCGAACACAAACGGTCGACCGCGCAACCACCGAGCGGCGATCGCAGGAATCCCGATGGTCAGCGGAGAACTGGATGCGAAGACGACGTCGACATCCGCGATCCGCACCGCGTGCCACGCACTCACCATCGAAAAAACGAAGAAGGACCACAGGCGACGGACGAAACCCATCGTCTGTCCGTACCGAACGCGATACGCCAACACGTCAACGCCATCCACGCGAAAGCGGTGCCGTCGGCGACCGTCGACCGAACCCCCCACGTCCTCGTTCACCAGCCGCGCCGTGCTCGTGAGCACGGTGATCCGATGACCCGCCTTCGCCCATCGCCGAACGAAGTCGTACGCCGCCGTCGTGGCTTTTCCGTTGGGCGTCGAGAAGTACTGATGAATGTAAAGAATGTGCAACGTCAGCCGCTCGCCATCTTCCTTCCCCCCTTCCTAAGGGGGGACCGAGGGGGGTCGTCCTCCGCCACCTAACGAGAGCATCCCTACTCAAGCAGCGAAGCATGTTCGCGGAGCTTCTTAAGCCCCTCGAACAACCGCGACTTCACCACCGATTCCGGAATATCCAAGACCTCTGCGATTTCGGACCGGGAAAGCTCTTCGACGTAACGCAGTCGAAGCGCCTCCCCTTGCTCCTCCGACAACGACGCCACCGCCTCCGCCAGCTGCGACCGCTGCTCCGCCTTCACCATGCGGGTCAGTTGCCCCGTCAATGCATCCCGCAACCGCGACGTCGCCGGCGCAGGCCCGTCTTCCCGTCGCGTCGCCTTCCCGCGCCGCAGGTTCAGGCAGTGATTCCGCGCGATGCGATACAACCAAGGTCGAAACTGATCCGGCACCTGCGTCGCGCCCAGCACTTTGCAACAAACGTCCTGAAACGCATCCTCCGCCTCCTCCATCTGACCCAGGTACCCCCAACAAAACCGAACGATCACTTCTCGATATTCCTTTTGCAGCAGCTCCGCCGCCTGCGAATCCCCCGCCCGCAACCGCAACACAAGCGCCGGAGTTCCATCGATTGAAGGGCTTGAAGGCTTGCCTGGCGTCGCGTCCATCTCTACGTTTCCGCGCCGAATCCCCGTACCGCCGAACCAGTGGAAGCGTAACGCTTGCGTCGCCATCCGTCTCTACCGACCGTCGCCCGGAGGACGAAGGTCCGTGCCGCGCGCCCTCGCACTCGCTACGACTTTCGATTCGGCACTCTGAGACTTGGGATTTGGATTATGCCGCGGAAAGTTCGAGCACGTCCTGTCGGGCGGCCTCATACGTGAGCTTCAGATCCTTGAGCGTCTGGTAGGCCACGCTTCCTTTTTCGGTGAGCAGCGCGAGAAGGAGGTGTTCCGTGCAGACTTCCTTGGATTCGAGTTGTTGACACTGCTGGATCGCCTGGGCGATCACGTTCTTGAAGTGCGGCGTGCCCGGCAGGCGACCGAACACCCACGTCTCCTCCATCCGCTTCTTGATGAGTCGGTCTATCTCTGTGCGAAGTTTCTCCGCGGAAAGACCGTGCTTCTTCAACACCGCCGCGCCGACCCCGGTGCCCTCACGCTGGATCGCCAGCAGAACGTGTTCGGTCCCGACGTATTCCTGGTCGTATTCCCGCGCGACTTGGTTGGCGACCTTGATGACCTCGGCCACTCGCTGACTCGATTTCGGCAACATCAAGAACCCTCGCCCTCACCGCGGGACTTCCGGATCGGAAAACAAACCGCCTAGAAAACCTTATGCCCGCCGTCGGCGAATCCACAAGGGCGTGGCCATCAGAAGCAGCGGAATCATCCCCAGCGAACCGCACGCCGCGCGACCGCTTCCGCCGGAAACCCCCGCCCCCGGAAGATTCGGATCGCCCGGATCAAGCGTCGCCGTCCCAGGCTTCACGGTGATCAGTTTGATCGCCGTCGTGGTAACGGCCGCCCCCCCGGGAGTGGCCGTGGTCACCGTGGCGGAGACGGCCAGGCGAAGCTCGTTCTCGCCGATGTTGATGTACGTGTGCGGAACGGTGAGGCTCGTCGCGGTCGAACCATCGCCCAAGTCCCAGCGGATGGACTGCAACGTGCCCGGCAGACTGGCGGAATTCACGCTGAGAATGACGCCGAAAGGAGACACGCCGCTCGTCACGTTCGAGTCCGGACTTCCCGCCGCCGCCACGATGATGTTGATATCCCCGCTGCTGATGTTCCCATCGCTGCTCGACGACGGAGGCCCGTCGACGGTGATGTTGACCTGGGCCGATCCCAAATTCCCGTCGACATCAAACATCGTCAATCGCGCCGTATACACGCGGCGCTCGCCCGCAAGGGCGTCGTACGTGTGCGAGGTGTTCCGCGACGAAGCGTTCACGATCGTCCCGTCGGACGTGTCGAAATCCCACGCCGTGCGGGATTCGTCGA
>Ga0082335_1003469_pt1 | contig 25875 bp, 14 predicted proteins | sample Subgrocontami58m_FD_72375 | JGI IMG/M metagenome (GOLD analysis project Ga0082335, IMG submission 72375) | Subsurface groundwater microbial communities from S. Glens Falls, New York, USA - GMW37 contaminated, 5.8 m (SPADES assembly) (version 2) ...
AAAAGCGCGGCGATCAATCCGCGGCCGCCGGCCACCGCCATGCCCGGCCAGCTGGTCGCGATGAACTTGATCAACACGCCCGCGAAGCTCCAGCAGAGCGACGCGGCCACGAGCAACAGCACGGATCGGGTGTGGTCGCGGTTCACGGATCCTCGTGGATTGCTTCGTGCGTGGCTGCCGCGCAACGAGAATCACCGCGACGCCGGGCGCAGGTGGTGCGGCTGCGCGAACGAGTCGCGGGGAGCGGTCGGCGAAACGACAAAATAATCGCGGTCCGCGGACCGCTTCGGCATGGTCGCGGCATGCAGCACGCTGAACCCGCAGAGTTCGCCGGATGAGTCGTCGCGCGCTGACTGCTCTCGCCGTTGTCGCCGCGGTTGCCGGCGGGCTGGCGTATTTTTGGCGGCACGGTCCGTCGCGATCCGATCCGCCGGCTTTCACGACGCCGCCGGTGGCCCGCCAGCCGGGGAAACGGAACGCGCCGCCACCGGCCGTCGAGGTGCCGCGGGCCCGGCCGCCGGAACCGCCCGTCGCGCGTGGGCTTTCGGCCGAGGAAAAGGCGGCGCGGATCGAAAAGATCAAGCGCGACTACGACGAGATTCGCACGAAAGCGTCCACGGATTACAGCGTCGCGGGCGCTTCGTTTCCCGGCGGTTTGAATGCATTCCTCCGGCAGCTCGCGTTGCTCGAACGCGAAAAGCGGGCGGATTTCGCCGCCGTGCTTTCCCCGCAGGAGCTCGAGGAACTCGAGATGCACGAGACCACGGCGGGGCAAACCGTCGAGCGCCTGCTCGGCCCGACCCATGCCAGCGTCGAGCAGCGCCGCACGGTGTTTCGGCTCCAGCGCGATTTCGAGGATCGGTTCGCCATGACCTACGATCTCACGCCGCGCGCGTTGCTCGAACGCGAGTCGGCACGCCAGCAGGTGCAGGAACAGATTCACGCCGTGCTCGGCGATGACCTCTTCGCGTCGTGGTTGTACGGCGAGGGCGAAGACTTTGCGCTCTGCGTCGCCTTCGCCGCGCGGCACAACCTGCCGTCGACTGCGCCGCTCGATTTGCGCCGCGTGAAGAACGAATTCACCGTGCAACGGCTCGCGATCAATGCGACGATTGGCATGAGCGACGAACAGCGACGGGCCGCCGTGAATTCCCTCGGGCAGCAGACGGAAGCCAAGGTGATGGCGATTGTCGGCCAGACCGCACTGCAGGCCGGCCGGAAGGATATCCTGGGTTGGTTGCCGAAGCGGTAGGAGCAGACCGGGGACCACTGACGATCGATAAGGAGGAAATGCCACCTCACGCTTCTCGTGGCCACGAGCGCCAGCGAGTGACGGCTCGACTCGCTGGCGCTCGTCGCTACGTCAGGAGATACTCGTGTTGTCTACCGGCCGGCGGCGGCCTTGTTCGGTGGGGCGGGCCGCGGGTTCCGCAGGACGCTGTGATTGACCACGCGGCGCTGATCCGCGGTCAGCGGCGGGAGATCGGGCAAAGTGTCGGCACGGGATTCGTTCAACCACTGCCGCGCCAGCGCGCGAAATTCATCCCAGCGTTCGGCAATGAAGTTGTCGCGGCCGGTCATCGGCGCGCCGTCGCCGACCAACGGACCCGCGTGGGCGACCTGGCGCAACAGGCTGCGCCATTCCGTGAGCAGCCGATCGATGTCGCCGCGGCCGGCGGACTCCACCTCGTCGAGGATCTCCCGGGTCCGCGCCCCTTCGGCCACGAGCGCGCGGACCGATTCGCTGGCGCCCGACCCGTATTGCAAGGGCACGCCCTCGTGCAGCCAGCCTTCGATCGAAATCCGCCGGTAGGCCCGCGTGCAGGCATCGGCGAGCCGTCCGATGCGCCGCGGATTCGTGCCGGTGAACCGATCGCCGGCGAAGAGATTCGCGGCGTCGAAGAGCAGATCGTCCAGCGGGTATCGTCGATCCTCGAGCGCGGCGGCGAGCGCGAGCCCCTCGGGACCCAGGAAAAACGAGACGATCTCGCCGCGCACGGTGAGCCGCAGCTGGCGATCGAGCACACCGGTCCGCTGCCACTGCCAGAGCAACGTCGGCGTTGGGGTGAGGCCGAGGCAGGCCTTCCGCTGCGCGCACTCGTCGCAGCCGGGAAACGGATTGCGCTCGCGCCGGACGAGCCGGGCGCGGCCGGTGTCGGTCAGTTCGCCGCACGGCAGTTCCCCGGTCGCAACCTGCGCGGTTTCCTCGACGCCGAGGAGGACCGGCTCCTCGGTGAAGAATCGCGGGCCTTCCGTCAGGGCCATTTCCGTCGCGTCGCGACCGGCGCGGAGCTGGCGGAGAAAGATCGCCCACGGCAGCGGCGCCGCCCGTTTGAGCCTCAGCGGTTCCGCCCGGCGCAGGCGCGGCGTGCTGCTGCTGACGAGCACGTAGCCAACTTCGTCCAGGCCCCGGCGGCCGGCGCGCCCAATCATCTGCAGCAGGTCGTGGGGCGCGATTTCGCGATCGAGATGGTCGTGCCGATAACTGCCCGCTGTGATTAATACCGAACGCAGCGAAAAATTGATCCCCGCGCTGAGCCCGAGCGTCGCGACCACGGCACGCAACTGGCCCGCCTTCGCGAGCGGTTCGATCACGCCGGCGCGTTGCGCGTAGCTCAGCCCGCTGTGGTGGTAAGCCACGCGACGCGCCAGCAGCCTGGCCAGCGCCGGCCCGCAGAGCTGTTCCTGTTCCGGCGTGAGCGTGAGCGGCTCGGCCAGCGGCAGCTCGCGCGCGAATTGCCGTGCCAGCCGTTCGGCGTCGGCGCGATGAGGCGCGAACACCAGCACCGGCCCCAACCCTTCGCGCAAGGCGCCGGCAACCCGCCTCGCCCAAAATCCTTCGATGCACCGCGGCAGCCCATGCACGAGATCGTCGGCATCGACCTCCTCGAGTTGCACGGGCCGCTCCCGATGTTGCACCACCTCGACGTTGCGCCCGAGCCGGCGCAGCCAGTCCGCGACGTCCGCCGGGTTCGCGACCGCGCCGGAAAGCAGCAGCAACTGCAGCTCGCGCGGCACGGAGAGCAGGACGCCCTCGTAGTGATTGCCGCGCTGCTGATCGGCGAGCCAGTGGTACTCGTCGACGACCAGCAGCTGAAAGGGCGGGAGGTCAGGTCCATCGTAGTGCTGCCGTGGGTTGGCGCGCCGCGCCCCGGCGGCGTGCGGTTGCGCCACAATGATGCCTTGGACAGCTTCCAGCGTGGCGACCACGATCGGAGCCTCGGGGTTCACGCAGAGATCCCCCGTCATGATCCCGACGTTCCAGTCGCGTGCGCGCCATTCGGCGAACTTGTCGTTGGCCAGGGCGCGGGTCGGCACGGTGAAGAGCGCGCGCCGGGCAAAACTGGTCTGCTCGGCCCACCGTTCGAAAACATAGGTCTTGCCCGCGCCCGTCGGCGCATCGACCACCACGTCCTGGCCGGCCCGCAGTGCGGTCAACGCGAGCGCCTGCCACCGATCGGGCAGCATCAGTTTTTGCAGGCCTGCGAAGGCGTCGGACAGCACGCCTCCAGCCTGTGGACGCGAGGGGCCGCGTCAAACGAGTGGAAGGCGGCGGGCAAAATTGGCGCATCTCACGCTTCTTGCCATGGGAACGCCCGCCCCCGTGCTGCGCCGTCCATCTGCAGGTGGCGCGTTGGTCGCGCCGCGCTTGCCGGCCGCCGGCAGGCTTGCCTGCCTCCGGCAGGTTGCGCGACAAGCGCGCAACCTACAGAAATCTTTTCGACGCGGGACGAAGGCTCACTTCGTCGAGGTGGTGCAGACCTCCTGAAGCGTCTTCGCCACGAGGGCCACGAGTTCCTTTGCAGGCGGCTTCGTGAAATACCATTTGATGCCAAACTGTTCGGCTTTCGCGCGGTCGCGCTCTTCGCCCGACGACGTCAGAATGATGATCCGCAAATCCTTGCACGCAGGCTGGGTCGCGGCCCAGGCCAGCACTTCGAAACCGTGGACGTACGGCAGCTTGAGATCCAGGAGCACCAGGTTGGGAAAAGGAAATTTCGCGCGGTCCTCGTACTTGCCCGTTCCCGCCAAGTACTCGATCGCTTCCTGGCCGTCTTCCGCGAGCTGCAGCGCCACGTCGACTTTTTCCAAACGCAGCGCGCGCCGGAGAATGAAGGCATCCTCTTCGTTGTCCTCGACCAGGAGAATCGTTGGTTTTTGTTCAGTCATGCGGCAACGGGCGGCGGCCGAAATGGCAGGGATGGGCAGTGGGCCGCAACGAGCTTGCGAAGCGCTCGCGCCGTCAGGCCAGCCCCGAGTGGGCTGCGACTTTCCGGTGATGGCATCGGAAAATCTCCGGCGTTTTGGGGGAGCACGGGGAGGGGTGCATCAGATTTCGACTGGTCGCGACTTGGTGTTGATCAGTTCTTCCACGACGGTGCCGATCCGCAGCCACTCGTCGTACAACAGGAAGCGATCCGCCCCTGCGGCGACCGCGAGCTCGGCGCGATCGACGCCCGACACCATGACAATCGGCACGGCCGGATTGATGGCGCGGAGTTCGCGCAGCAGCGCGATGCCGCCGGTCTCGGTGGTGCGGTGACTGATGATCGCGGCGAGGTCGGTCGTCGTGGCCATGCCCAGCGCGCCCACGCTGCTCTGGCATTCGTGAATGACCGCGGACGGAAACTTCCGCAGCAGCGTTTTCACGAGCAGAAAACGGCTGTCGGGATTGTCATCAATCACGAGAAACTTGGGCGGAGCCGGCATTGGACTGAAGCTTTCCCTCATTATGATCGGCGTTAACGAGGCGGGTAGTAGGTCTTGGCCGCATGCGATCGCAGCAGATTCTCCGGCAGATCGAAAATATGGACGCCATCGCGGCCCGTGAACTGGGGCGCGTTCTGCAGCAGCCGTGCCATCGAGGCCTTGCCGGGAAATTTCGCGACGAAACACTGCGCGCCGAGTCTTGCCGCGCGGGCGATGCTGGCGGAGTCGGGGGTTGTCGCCATCATCACGACCGGCAGATCATCGAGTTCCCGGTGTTGGCGAATCCAGGTCAGCACTTCGAGGCCGCCGATTTCCGGCAGCGCGACGTCAAGGAAAGCGACGGCCGGTTTCGCGACGAGCCGGCTTTGCCCGACAACGGGGGTCAGCAACCGGATGGCGTCCCGGCCATCGAGCGCGATGTGGAGTGCGTGCAGCGCGCCCGTAGCCTGCAGCAGTCGCGTGAAGAGGAACATGTCTTGCGCGTCATCCTCGGCGATGAGAAGCGGCGGAAAGGCAGGCATGGCGAAAAACGCCGCGCGCACTCGGAGACGCGGGGCCTCGAGCCGGCGGCGGCAGGGTTGGGCTGGGATCGGTTGAACGCATGGACGTGAAGCCGTAGCGCGAAAAATGCGCGCGGTTGGTCCGCTGCGACTTGCACTCGTTCCAGCCGGCCGCAGTAGGAGTTTCCCCACCACCGCAGTCGGCATATGCCCCACGGCTTGAGCGCACCGGTAGCATCTCCATCGGCGCGTTCACGAAGAATTTTTCGAACTTCAACGGCACGTCGCCGGCGCACGTCGCCACGTTGGCGGAACTCACCGAACTCGGCGTGCCGGATGCACCGCTTTACGCCAACGGCGTCTTCAATTCAAGGTGACGACGCGCACAAATGTCGGCGCGGCGAAGCTCAGCGGCGCCGAGTTTGATTACTCGGCAGAACGCGCAGCGCTCCTGATTGCCACGCGAGCCGCGGCTCCGAAGTCGTAGCTCGAACCTGATGCGTCCGTTGGTCGCCGAGGGATCCCCCCGCCTTGTTTCCTCGGCATCAGGTTGGAGCGTGGCCGGATACGCCAATATCGAGAGAATCCATTCCAAGTGTTGCCAAGAGCTCGGCAGGCGTTTTACTGCACGCTCTGAAAACTTTCCCTGGGACCGGTACCAAAACGACTCAAGCTCAAGCTCCCGCCGCCGCAGCTTCGGAAGGCGACGCCATCGAACTGGAGGGCAAGGTCATCACGGTCCTGCCGGGGACGATGTTCCGCGTGCAGTTGGCGAACGGGCATATCGTCCTTGGGCACATCTCGGGCAAGTTGCGAAAGCACTACATCAAGATTGCCGCGGGTGACACGGTGAAGATGGAGATGAGCCCTTACGACACAAACAAGGCGCGGATTACGTTTCGAATGAAGGAAACGAATTCAACTTACCGCCCGCCGGTCCGCCGGCGATATTGAGTCGGGGTTCCCTCGCCGCCCCTGATGAAGTCGTTCGTCGGCGTGGCGGATTGGCAGGCTCGATCTCTCGCGCGGGTACCCTATTCCGCTTTCAGCGCGTCGAGTACGGTCGAAGAAGTGAGGAGTTCGGGCAGCACGACCGGTGAGTCGCGCCCCGGCTTCCAAATCAGATTGAACGGCACGGCCGACCGACCGTAGCTCGCGAGCTCGGCCGTGATCCGCGGGTCCTTGTTCGTCCAGTCGGCGCGCAGCGTCGCGATTTTCTTCTCGGCAAAATAGCGCCGGACGTCGTCGGAACCAAAAACCAGTTTCTTGTTCGTCTGGCAGGTCGCGCACCAGCGTGCAGTGAAATCGACGTAGATCGTGCGGCCTTCCGCGCGAAGTTTCGCCACGGCATCGGGACTCCACGGCTCCCAGTTGATCGCGGGGATCGCAGCGCTGCCGCTCGTCTGTGCCTGCGCGTCGCGCGGCCAGCCCAGCCACAGGCCGAACGCGCCGACCACCAGGAGGCTCGCGAGCCCAAACCGCGCGCGACCCGCCGAGGCGCCGGGCGCGTGCCAGCGCCCGTACATCCAGACCGCCATCGCCACCAGCACGAGGCTGAAGAGCACGCCGCGGAAACCCTCATCGCTGGTCTGTGCCGCCAGGACCCACACGAGGTATCCCGTCGTCGCGTACAGGGGAAACGCCATGAACTGCTTGAACGTCTCCATCCAGGCGCCCGGCCGCGGCAGCACCTTCACCGCCTGCGGGAAGATCGACAGCAGCAGGTACGGCGTGGACAAGCCCACCGCGATCGCGGTGAAGATCACGAACGACTGCGCGGTCGAAACCGCGAGGGCGGCGCCGAGCGCCGGCGCGAGGAACGGCGCGCTGCACGGCGTCGCCACGATCGTGGCGAGCACGCCGGTGAAGAACGAGCCGGCGTATCCGGTTTTCGCCTGCAGCCCCGAGCCGACCGCCGTCGCACCGAGCCCGAACTCGAACACGCCGCTCATGTTCATGCCGAATGCGAGCATCAGCACCGCCAGTGCATACACGAAGGCCGCAGACTGCAGTTGAAAGCCCCAGCCGAGCTGATCGCCGCTGGCCCGCAGGATCGCGAGCAGCCCGGCTAGCGCCCAGAACGAAAGCAGCACGCCGAGGGCGAACACCAGCCCGTGGGCCACGACTTTGCCGCGGTCGTGTCCGGCTTGATTGACGAAACCGAGGATTTTGATGCCGAGCACGGGAAAGACGCAGGGCATGAGGTTGAGGATCAGCCCGCCGAGGAACGCGACGAACAGCGTGCCCGCCAGCGGCCCTCCCGCTCCGGCCCGCGGCGCGTTGGCCGAGGCACCCTTGCCCATGGCGGCGAGCTGGCCTCCCGCGCTGAACTCAACGGCCACGCGCAGGCCGCGCAATTCCCCGCCCGGCAACCAGCCGCTTTCCGAGGTGAGCACACCCAGCAGTTGCGTCGCCTGCGGTGGACCGGCGGAATCGATCGGCGCGGTCAGCAGAAAGCCGCCGTGGCCGTCGGGCTTCACCGTCTGCGGCAGTTCATAGCTGACGAGCCCGTCTTCCGAAAAAAAGTGCAGATCCTTCGGGGTGTGCGCGGAGGCGCCGGCCGGCGTGACACGGAGGACCACGTCTTTCGCCGTGCGCTCCGCGGTGATTTTCCACGCCGGATCCGTGCGCGGCAGCGCGGCAACCGTCGCGCGAATTTTTCCGCCCCATTGCGGATCGGGCGCGGGCGCGTCGATCGCGACACGCAATGGAAGCGACAGCTTCGCGCTGCCGGGAATGCAGATGTCTTCGCACATCAGCCAGTCGACGGCGGCCTTCAGCTCGATCTCGCCGGCCTTCGCGTCCGCCGCCGCCGTGAGCGTCACGGGCAGAAACAACTCACCTTCATAGCCGTTGCCGACCACGTTGCCCTTGCTGTCCTTCAGAATGTGCGGCGCGGGCCACTGCAGGTCGCCGGCCTGCCAGCCGGCCGGCAGCGTCCACTTGATCGAGGTCGGCAATCCGGTGCCCGGGAAAACCCAGTAGGTGTGCCAACGCGGGTCGTGCACCAGCCGCAGCGCGACCGTGATCGCCTTGCCCGGCTGCACCGAGCTATCCGCGGCGACGAGTGATGCGGCCACGTGCGATGGCGTCGTGGCGGCGCCGGCCCGCGAGAGGCCGATTGACGGCAGCACGCACAGCAGGGTGGCGAACGAAACGCGGCGAAGCATCATGGCGGTGAGACTGTGGGGGGATGAGAGGAGAGACGCAAATCCGCGGGTTTCTTCCCGCCGGGCCCTCCGGCGAGCTCGCCAGGCAGCCAGCGCCTCTTCGGCAGGCGCCCGGCAAGAATCGCCTGATCCACAGTGTAACGTAATACGTTACACTCCCTCCGAAAATGAGGGACGGGGTGAGGCGCAACCGCACGAAGTGATGGCAGGTGCCCGGCCAGCCGGTATCCGATTTCCCATTTGCCCGAAATCCACCGGCTCGCCCAACTTGCGGGATGCGGCCGCTTTTCCCTTCGAGCATGTGGTTTGCCGCCGTCATTTTGGCCGGCGGCGCCGGATGCACCGGCCCTTCGAAGGTCGAGGCGCCGACCCCCGCACCTCTGCCGCCCGCGGTGATGCTGCCCCTGCCGTCGCGGCCGGCGCTGGCCCGCGACGCCTATGTGCTGCTCTCCGGTGGCGGCACTCCGCTAACGAACAATTATTCGCAGTACCTGCAGGCGGGCGCGATCGCGGAGTTCTTCGAGCGCGAATGCGGTTCGGCGGCGCGCTGGATTTTTTTCGGCGCGGGCAATCGCACCGGCGCCGCGCCCGTCCTCGGTGACACGCGGCGGGAGGTCAAACGCGACGGACTCGTGATGCAGTCGTGGCTGCCGGGTGCGCTGCCGAACAACCGGCCGGCGACGCGCGACGAGTTCCTGCGGGCGTTGCGGGAGGAGATTCTGCCGACGGTCCGCGGCGGCGGCACGCTCTACCTGTTCGTCGGCGATCATGGCGAACTGGTCGGCGGCGAGGGCAAACAGGAGAGCGCGATCACACTGTGGCAGTTGAAGCGATCGGGGCGGGGCTGGTCGACCGACGACAAGGAGGTGCTGGGGGTCGCCGAGTTGCGGCGCGTGCTGGCGGACGGCCTGGGTGATGGCCGCGTCGTCTTCTGCATGACGCAATGCCATGGCGGCGGCTTCCACGAGTTGGGGATCACGCGCGAGATGGCCGCGCCGCGGGTTTGGTTCGCGACGCCGCCGGCCGAAGCGCCCGCGAACGCGTTCGGATTTCGGCTGCGCGTGGCGGGCTTCACCGCCACCGACCAGGAATCGCCGGCCGCGGGCTGCGACGCGGATCCGGATCCGGAGCGCTGGGCGGGTTACGAGCGGTTCATGCCGGAAAACCTGTTCGGACGCGACCTGATGCGACCACAACCGCTGCCCCGCGCGGCCGACTCCCTGGCCGCGGCGCACGAGGCGGCAACGCTGGTGGATGACACGATCGACAAGCCGCGCGCCACTTCCGACCACTACCTCGCGGCCTGGGCGCGAACGATTGAGACCCGGCTGGCGAAGACCCTCGCCGTCACGGCGCAGACGCAACAGGCCGTCGCGGCGTATCAGCGCGCGGTCAATCTCGGCCAGACCGCCGCGGCCGACGAGCAGTTGGTCGCGCGGCGCGAATTGTTCCGGCGGTTTACCGAGCAACTCGCGGGGCATTTGCCGTCCGCCCGCGACCTGCTCCTCAACGGCACGCGGTCGCAGCTCGAATCGGCGGTGCGCGACAGCGGCGGCCGCGGCGGTCCGCGCGGGCCGCGGCGCGGCGGCATGACGGAGCTGCGCCAGGCGTGGTCGCAAACGCTGCGCCCCGCCTGGAAGGCGGCGGTGGAGTGCGGCGCCGTGCCGGGATTGACGGGCGCTGCGCTGGAATTCGAGAAGCGGCTGCTGCAGCGGGAGGAGAACGGCCGCGACCTGCTGCTGCCGCGCGGTGGCACCGGCAACGCGCTGTTGAACGAAGTGTACTGGGCATCCGGTTACGCGCGGCCGGCGGCGCTGGACCGGGCAAAAGCGGAGGCGATTACGCGCTGGGGGGCGGAGCGACGGAACCGAATTGTCGGGTGGGGGGCCACGGCGGACGCGGCAAACGTGCGCGCCGCCGCGGCGAAGATTGGACCGACGCCGCCAGTGGCGTCGGAGCCGCGCGGGTTAAGCCGCAAGACGGCGGCCGAACGCGTGCTGTTTTACCGGCGAGTCCTCGCCGCGTGGGAATTCCTCGTCACGATGGACGCGCAGCCGTCGCTCGCCGAACTGCGCGCGCTGATCGAGTTGGAGCGCACGCCGGTCCGGCCCGCGCGGTGAGTCAGAGCTTCAGGCCCAACTTGGCGAGCGCGGCGTCCAACCCAGATTCCGTCTGTTTGCCCGAGCCGACCCCGGAGTAGACGATCTTCCCTTCCTGATCGACGAGGTAGAAAGTCGGAATGCCCGACACGTGGTAGAGTTTTTTCGCGATGTTGTCGGCGCCGCGGCCGGCGCGGTCGTAGACTTTCAAGTAACTGGTCCGGACTTCCGGCGAAGTCTGCCAGCTGTTGAACTTCTCCGGCGTGTCCCAGACGCAGACGCCAAGCACCACGAGGCCCTGGGATCCGAGCTTGCGGTGGATTTTCTCCATGTGCGGCATCGTCACCTTGCACGGTCCGCACCAGGTGGCCCAGAAATCGACCAGCACGAACTTGCCCCGGAAGTCGGACAGTTGCACCGGTGTCTTGTCGGGCGCGTAGGCGGTGAAGTCGGGCGCAACGGTGCCGGGACTGAGCAGCGGCGGCCGATCCGCCGCAGGGCAATGACTCGCGCTGAAAGCAACCAGCGCGAGCAGGAGGAGCGGGGTTTTCATGCGATAACCTGGGTTGAGGTTGGCAAACGGGGCTGGAGATCACTGCGATCGATCAACGTCCGGAGCAAGTTCACTTCTCGGGCCACGGCCACGGCCGTGCCGGCGCCCGGCGAAAAATGCACACCTTCCCTTGCCGCCGAGCGTCTAGCGGACTTCGTCCCACCATGGCTCGTTTGTTCGGTCTGTTTTCCCTGCTATCCCTGCTGCTGAGCGCGGCCCAGGCCCAAAGCGGCGATCGGCGCGGCGAGGTGCAAGGCTCGCTGCCCGCGAACATCAAGGTGCCGCCGGCGCCCGTCCTGCGACCGGATGTGGAAGCGGCGACGTTCAAGCTCGCGCCGGGTTTCCGGGCGGAGCTGGTCGCCGCCGATCCGCTGATCGGCGACCCGATCGCCGTGCAATTTGGGCCGGATGGCCGGCTCTGGGTGCTCGAGCTGCGCGGCTACATGCCGAACGTCGAGGCGCAGGGCGAACGCGAACCGGTGTGCATGATTGCGGTTTTGGCCGATTCTGACGGCGACGGCCGCTATGATCAGCGGACGGTGTTCGCCGACAAGCTCGTGCTGCCGCGGGCCATTTCGCTCGTGGGCGACGGGCTGCTCGTCGCCGAGCCGCCGCACCTCTGGTTCATGCGCGACACGAACGGCGACGGCGTCGCCGATGAAAAGACCGAGATTGCGAGTGACTACGGCAACACCACGAATCCGGAGCACAACGCGAACGGCCTGCTGTGGGCGATGGACAACTGGATCTATTCCGCGAACTACACCGCGCGTTTCCGCTGGCTGGGCGAGGGGAAGTTTCTCCGCGATGCGACCATCACGCGCGGCCAGTGGGGCATCACGCAGGACGACGCCGGCCGCATCTACTACAACAGCAACAGCGATCCGCTGCGCTATGACGCGGTGCCGTCCGCGTACCTGAGGCGCAATCCGTGGTTCAGCGCCGCCGGCACGGCCGTGCAGCTGGTGCCGGGCTCGCTGCGGATCTGGCCGGGCCGCGTCACGCCCGGCGTCAACCGCGGCTACAAGACGCTGAACGCGGAGGGCAGGCTCACCGCGATGACGGCGGCCTCGGGGCCCGTCGTGTATCGCGGCGCGCTTTTTCCGGCCGAGTTTCACGGCGATGCCTTCGTCCCGGAACCGTCGGCGAATTTGATCAAGCGGATCAAGCTGACCGAGAAGGAGGGTGTGGTCAGCGGCGCGAACGCCTACGAGGGCACGGAGTTCATGACGTCCACCGACGAGCGCTTCCGACCGGTCAATCTGTACCACGGGCCCGACGGCGCACTGTACGTCGTCGATCTGTACCGCGGCATCCTGCAGCACCGGATCTACATCACCAGTTTTCTCCGCCAGCAGATTGACCAGCGCGGGCTGGCGGAGGGACGCGGGCTCGGCCGGATCTGGCGGATCGTGCCGGACGGCGCGTCGCGGACGAATTTCAAAACCATCGCGCTTGCCGGCGCGACCCCGGGCGAACTCGTGGCCAAGCTGGGCGACGCCAATGGCTGGGTGCGCGACACGGCGCAACGGCTCCTCGTGGAAAAGCGGGACGCCGCGGCCGTGCCGCCGCTGCGCGCGCTCGTGCGCGATGCCGCCCGGCCGGCGCTCGCGCGCTTGCACGCGCTGTGGACGCTCGACGGGATCGGCGGCGACGCCCTCGATGCGACGACGATTGCGGCGGGCTGGGCCGATCAGGACGCGCGCGTAGCCGCCGCGGCGATACGGCTGAGCGAGCGGTTTTTCCGTGGCGCGGGCAGCCTGCCCGCGCCGGAGCACGGGCAGGTTGCCCGTGCTGCTTCCAAGGCAGCCGATCCCGCCTGGGTGGCGCGGCTGGCCTCGCTCGTCGGCACCCGCCGGGAGCCGGCGGTGCGGCTGCAGTTGGCGTTGACGCTCGGTGAGGCCAAATCGCCCGCGGGCGATCTCGCTTTGCGCGACCTCGTGATTGTGGCCGGCGCCCAGCCGCTGCTCGCCGATGCGGTGGTGAGCGGGCTGGGCGGACGGGAAAATGGTTTCATCGAGCTGCTGGTGCAGCAGTCGGCGGCCGCCGCCCAGGGCGGTGACGTGCTGCGGCTCGCGACCAGCGCCGTGTTGAAGTCGGGCGATTCCGCGCGGATCGAGCGACTGCTCGGCATCATCGGCGCGGAGGTCACCCCGGAATGGGCACGCGTGCCCATGCTCGCCGGCGTGCGCTATTTCCTGCCGAAATCACCCGAGGGCCGGCCGTTTCCCGGTCGGCTGCCGATCGAGCCGAAACCACTGATCGCCCTCGCGAGCAAGGCCGGGTCTCCCGCCGCCCCGATTGCCAAGCAATTGGTGGCGCAGCTCAAATGGCCGGGCAAACCCGGGGCGGACGCGTCGAACGCGCGGCCGCTGACGCCGGACGAGCAGAAGCTGTTCGAAAAAGGGCAGCAGACGTTCGCCGTGCTGTGCGCGGCGTGCCACCAGCCGAACGGCCAGGGACTCGCCGGCCTCGCGCCGTCGTTGATCTACTCGCGCTGGGTGCTCGGCGACGCGCGCGTGCTCGCGCGCATCGTCCTGAACGGCAAGACCCAGGAGAATCTCGTGATGCCGCCGTGGAAGGCGGCGCTCGACGACCAGAGCATCGCGGCGGTGCTGACCTTCGTGCGACGTTCATGGGGGCACGACGCCGATCCGCTGACGCCGGCCGTCGTGGCCGAAGGGCGCAAAGCCACCGCCGCGCGCGATGAGCCGTTCACCGACGAGGACTTGCAGGAGTTGCTGCAGACGCTGCCGCGGGAAAGAAGGCGCCGGTAGCCGCGGCTGAACGGATTTCCCGGATACGCGGCGCGGGTTTTTCAGGAGAGGGCGAAGGCCCGGCGCAAAGGAGGCGTCCACCTACTCCGGCGCCGGGCGGCGGCGTGTTGAAATGACCGACACGCCCTGACCGGGCGGGGCATGAACACCACCTCTTTCTCGGCACGCGCATTTCCTTCGCGGAGCACGGCGGCGTGCCCCGCTTTTTTTTGGCACCGGGCGACTCTGGCGCTGGCGGCCGGCCTGGCCTTCGCCGTATCCGCCAACCGGGCACGGGCGGACCTGCTGGTGCTGAACGCCCACGGCACCGGCGCCTCCATTCTCCGCCTGAACCCGGCGACGGGCGCCACGCTCGGCACATTCTCCCACGAGAACGAGGGACTGTACTCGATGACGGCCACGGTGCACCACGAGGTGTTCACCAACTCGAACATCCTCGGCGGCTACGATCTTTACCGGTTCACCTCCGGCGGCTCCTACCGCGGAATCAGCATTTCGGGCACGGGCGCCGGATTCGATGCGGCCGCGCGCGGGCCCGATGGCAATCTCTACGCGATCTGGAACGCGAGTGGGACCTGGACGAGCAGCGACTGGCGCATCGCCCGCATCACCGGGCCCAGCCCCGCGACGTTCGTGGCGAACGGCTCCGGCGGGATGCAGCAGCCCACCTGGATGGTGTTTGGCCCGGATGGACAGCTCTACGTCAATGACGCGAGCGCCGGAATCCTGCGTTTCGACGGCGCCACGGGCGCGCCGCTCGGCGTATTCGTTCCTCCGGGGCGCGGCGGACTGCAGCGCGTCGCCCGGATGCTCTTCGGCCGCGACGGCCGGCTCTATGTGACTGACGCCGGGCAGAACGCCGTGCTGCGTTTCGATGCGAGCGGCGCATTCGTCGACGCCTTCGTCGGTCCTGCCAGCGGCGGACTGATCAACCCGTGCGGCCTCGCTTTCGGGCCGGACGGGCACCTCTGTGTCGCCAGCCGCGGGACGCGGCAAATCCTGCGCTACGACGGCACGACCGGCGCGTACCTCTCGACGGTTTTCACCATGGAGGCCGCCGGCTCGTACGGACCGCCGAATCTCGTCGACCTCGCGTTTGTCACGGGGACGACCCCGCGCGACACCGTGTGGTTTGATGACGATCTTCCGGCGGGTGCGGTCGCGGGAACGTCGGCCGCAGGCGCCTGGACGTGGGTGACGTCGGGGCCGGCGCCGTTTCAGCCTTTGGGCACGCGATCGCACCGGGCCTACGCGGAGGCGACATGGGACGCTGGTCGCGGGTTCAAGGAGCACTCGTTCAATTTCGCGACCGAGATGATGACGGTGGCGCCCGGCGAGAGTCTGTTCGTGCACGTCTGGCTCACGACTGACGCGGGGCCACAGTCGGAAGTCATGGTGAGCTGGTGTGACGGCTCGTGGGAGCATCGCGCGTACTGGGGGGCGGATACAATCGCCGCCGGCCAATCCAGCACGAACAGCCGCCGTTACATGGGCCGGCTTCCCAGCGGCGCGGGCGGATGGACCCGGCTCGAGGTGCCCGCGGCGCTCGTCGGGCTGGAGGGCCGCACGCTCCAGGGCATCTCGTTTTCAACCCATGATCTCACCGCGACGTTCGATCGCGTGGGCAAGAGCACACCCAGCGATCCGAACCTGACCGACACGGTGCCGCCCACGGTCCGGCTCACGGCGCCGGTCGCGGGCGCCACGGTGTCGGGAACCCTCCAGCTCGCGGCGGAAGCGGCCGACGATCAATCGCCGCCCGTCGTTTATTTTTCGGTCGACGACCGGCTTGTCGGCACCAAATCCGCCGCGCCCTATGCCGTCGACTGGACGTCGAACAATGTGGCCAACGGCAGCCACACCGTCACGGCGATGGCGGTCGACGCTGCCGGTAATCGCACGACGTCGTCGCCGGTGACGATCACCGTGAGCAATTCGTCGCCGACCACGCCGACCTCGACGGTGTGGTTCGACGATGCGCTGCCCGCCGGCGCGCAGCCCGGAGCTTCCGGCGGCGACGACTGGACGTGGATCGGCACGGCGCCCGCGCCCCACGCCGGTGCCCGCGCGCATCAGTCGGCGATCGCGAGCGGGCTGCACGAACACTATTTCAACTACGCCAGCACGCCCTTCGCCCTCGCGGCGAACGATTACATCTACACCTGGGTCTACATGGATCCGGCCAATCCGCCGCAGGAGCTGATGCTGAGTTTCTTCGACGGCGCGAGCTGGGAGCATCGAGCCTACTGGGGCGCGAACGTCATCAGCTACGGGCAGGACGGAACCCCGAGCCGCATCCGCTTCGGTTTCACCGTGCCACCGGTGGGGCAGTGGACCCGGCTCGCGATTCCGGCGAACTCGGTTGGACTCGGCGGCAAGTCGATCGTCGGCATGTCATTCTCGTTGTACGGCGGTCGTGCGACCTGGGATGAAACCGGCAAGTCGGCGAGCGGCGGCGACGTCACCCCGCCGACCGTCCGGATCACCGCGCCCAGCGATGGCGCCACGGTTTCGGGCGTTGTGACGATCTCGGTCCAGGCGAGCGACGACAGCGGGCTCGCGCGAGTCGCGCTGTTGGTCGACGACACCTACGTTGCGGCCGGCGGAACGAGTTTCACCTGGGATTCCCGCCAGGTCACCAATGGTACACACACGATTACCGCCAGCGCGGCCGACAACGCCGGCAATGAAGGTCGGGCCAGCATCCAGGTTTACGTCAACAACGCGGCGACCGGCGATACGCAGCCGCCGGTCGTCAGCATCCTCGAGCCCGCCAACGGTGCGACCGTGACCGGGTGGCCGTACTTCCGAGCGCGGGCCACGGATAACTCAGTCGTGAGCTCGATCGAGCTGAGGATAGACGGCGCGGTGGTGATTTCCCGCACGGGCAACGGCACGGCGGCACTCGATCTCACCACGCAGTGGGCGAGCGCCACGGTGATGAACGGCGCGCATTCGTTCAGCGCCACTGCCACCGACACTGCCGGAAACCAAGCGACCGCCAGCATCACGCTGCAGGTGAACAACAGCGGAGCTTCGGGCGCGGTCCCGTGGGTGAATGGCGCGCTGCCCAACGGGGCGTCGGGCGCAAGTTCCGGCGGCGATGGCTGGAACTGGGTCACGGCGAATCCCCCGTCGTTCGCCGCGCCGCGCGCGCACCAGTCGAACATCGCGAGCGGGCTGCATGAACATTATTTCGCCGGTGCGACGGACCAGCTGCAGATCTTCGCCGGCGACGTGCTGTACGCGTACGTTTACCTCGACCCCGCGAATCCCCCGCAGGAGGCGATGTTGAGCTGGAACGACGGGCACTGGGAGCATCGCGCCTACTGGGGGGCTAATCTCATACCGTACGGCACCGGGAACACGAACGGCCGCCGGGCGATGGGCGCACTGCCCGCCGCCGGCCAATGGGTGCGATTGGAGGTGGCCGCCGCGCTCGTCGGGCTCGAGGGCTCCCGCTTGCAGGGGATGTCGTTCACGCTTTATGGCGGGCGGGCCACGTGGGACACCGCCGGCAAGCTGGCGTCGACGGGTGACGTGGCCGCACCGACCGTCGCGCTGACCGCACCGGCCAATGGTGCCATCGTCGATGGCTCGGTGACCCTGGCGGCAACCGCGGCGGACAACGTGGGCGTGAGCGTCGTGGAATTCCGCGTCGATGGCGTCGCCGTCGGCCAGGCTGCCTCGTCATCGTATTCATTTTCCTGGAACACCACGAGCGTGCCGAACGGCTCGCACGTGCTGACCGCCGTCGCCCGCGATGCCGCCGGCAACTCGACGACGTCGGCGGCGGTGACCGTGACCGTCAGCAATTCGGCCACGCCGCCCCCCACCGGCGAAATCGTCTGGGTGGATGACGACGTGCCGGGCGGCGCAGTGGCTGGAGGCAGCGGGGGTGACGCGTGGACCTGGGTCACAACCAACCCGGCGCCGGTTTCCGGCGCCCGCGCGCATCAGTCCGCCCTCGCGACCGGCGTGCACGAGCACTTCTTTGGCGGGGTGACCGCGCCGCTGCACCTCGAGGGCGGGGACACGCTGCTGGCCTACGTCTACCTCGACCCGGCCAATCCGCCTCGCGAACTCATGCTGAGCTGGTTCAGCGGCAACTGGGAGCACCGCGCCTACTGGGGTGAGAACTTGATCACCTACGGCACGGATCGGACCGCTAGTCGCTTCCCAATGGGGGCGTTGCCTCCCGCGGGCCAGTGGATCCGGCTCGAAGTCCCCGCGAATGCGGTGGGCTTCACCGCCGCCGCCGACATCACCGGGATGTCGTTCTCGCTCTACGACGGGCGCGCCACCTGGGATCGCGCGGGCAAGCGCTCGACGCAGTCGACCACCGGCGACACCACGCCACCGACTGCCGCCATTCTCGCGCCCGCGCCCGGCGCGACGGTGTCCGGCCAGGTGCTGGTCGACCTGCGATTCACCGACAATGTCAGCGTGCGCCGGATTGCCCTGCTCGTCGACGGTCGCGTGGTGATTTCCGACAATTCGTGGAACCAGCCCACGCTGGGGCTCGGCGTGTACTGGAACTCGACGACCGGGGCGAACGGCAGCCATGCGCTGGCGGCGCAGGCCTGGGATGCAGCCGGGAACACCACCGTGTCCACCAGCGTGATGGTGACAGTCAACAATCCCGCGCCGCCGGCTTCCGCCGACACCACCGCGCCGACCGTCGCGCTGACCGCGCCCGCGAACAACGCAACTGTATCCGGAAATGTGACTCTGGCGGCGAGTGCGACGGACAATGTCGGCGTGACGACCGTCACCTTCCGGCTCGACGGCACGGCGATCGGGGCCGTTTCGGCCGCACCCTATGGCATGCCCTGGAATACCACCGGCACGACCAACGGTTCGCATGCGCTTGCCGCGGTGGCGAGCGACGCCGCCGGCAACCAGGCCACGTCGTCGACGGTGATCGTGTCGGTGAACAATGCCACGTCAGGCGGCGCGGTGATCTGGATGGACAGCGCAGTGCCCGCCAGCGCCAGTACCGGCGCGTCCGGCGGCGACGCGTGGACCTGGGTGACGAGCAATCCCGCGCCCTTTGCCGGTACGCGCGTGCACCAGTCGGCCCTCGCGAGCGGCGTGCACGACCACTCTTTCGTCGGCACGACGTCGCCGCTGCAGGTCTTCGCCGGCGACACGCTGTTTGTGTACGTGTACGTCGATCCGGCGAACCGGCCGCGCGAAATCATGCTCAGCTTCAACGACGGCACGTGGGAGCATCGCGCGTATTGGGGTTCCAACGACATCACCTACGGCGAGGAGGGCACGAGTTCGCGGCGCAACCTCGGGGCGCTGCCGGCGGCCGGGCAATGGGTGAGGCTGGAGATTCCCGCGCGGCTCGTCGGCTTGGAGGGCCGGAGCGTCAACGGCATGTCCTTCACGCTGGTCGGCGGCCGGGCGACGTGGGATATCGCGGGCAAGGTGAGCCCGTAGTTCACGCTCGCCGCCGCGTTGGCGTTACGTAGTGGCGGGGGGCGGTTTCCCCGCCCACCGGTACGCGACTCCCGGCGTTGCGGCAGGCGGCTGCGTCGGTGGTGATTTACGACGTTTTGACGGAGTCCCCCACACAGCACCCTTGGGCCAAGTATTACAGCGAGCGCGGAATTTCGCGTCCGGTCGTGGCGGACGTGGTGCGCCCGGCTCGCCGCGCTCCGAAGGCCAGCTCGCCGGCTCGCGCGGCGGCGGCGGGCCCGATCTCCAGCGAACTGGCGGCCGCGGTGGCCGCGGTGAATGCCGAGGTCAACTCCACACCGGGGTCGACGACGTCCTTCCTCTCGCCGCGGCAGCGGGAAATCGCCCTGCGCGAAGCCAAGCGGCAGGCCCGCTGGCGGTCCGTGCGCTTCGTGGCGATGGCGGCGGCGGGGTTGGTCTGTCTCCATTTTGCGGTGACGCGTTTTTTCTGTCGTGCACCCTCGGAAGACGCCGTGGCTGTCCACCTGCAAAGCCTGCCCGAGACGTTGCTCCCCTACTTTTCGACGGCGCGCCAGCCGCTGCAGGCCGACGGAGTGACCATCACCCAGGCCGACCAGATTGACGCGCAGCACATCCGGTACGTCGCGACGGTCACGCTCCGGCTGCGCAAACCGCTTTACGTTGGGGCCGTGACGAACGGCACCGCCCAGTATCGCCGGCTGCAGGAGGCGGTGCAGCGCGCGCAGGCGCAGGAATCGCGGCTGAAGCTCTTCACGGACACCGAGACGCCGGACGCGCCGAGCCTGCCGATGCTGTTGCAGCGTTCGCACCAGGAAGGCGAGACGGTGGTCGTGCGGGTGCCGTTCATCGCGCGGCGCTTTGGCTGGCAGTGGCGGCTCGAGGAGCCGCAGCTTGGGTTGCGGGTCGCGAACCGCGTGCTCGAAGGCGACAGCCTCGACCGCTATGGGGACGCGCCGTACCTGATTTTTGGCGGGCCGGCGACCCTGGCGGAAGTCCGCCGCCGGACCAAGATTGCCAATAACTACGTGCTCGCGGTGGCCAAGGAAGTGCAGCGCCACGCGGACGGGGAAGCGATTGCCGAGACGGCGCCGGCGCATCCGATCGCCGACCGCGCGGCGACGGTGGCGCTGGCCGACTTGCCGGCCCAGCCCGCCGGAGCCGAGCAGGTGCTGGACGCGTCGCTCGCGGATCAACCGGCGCAAGCCGCGGATACGAGCAGCGCCGACCTCGCCAACGTCGAAGCCCGCCCCGCGATCGATCCGAACGCGCCGGCCGTCTTCCTGGCGCCGTCGCTCAAGTATTTCTCGGCGCCGCCGCGGACCGTGGTGCGCTGATTTCCGCGCTTAAGGTTCGACCGCCGGCGCGGCGGCCGTTTTGGTTCCGGGCAATTTCCCGCCCGATGCGCTTTGCGACGATTCTTCCTCGCGCGTCCCTCGCACCCGTGCCGGTGGTCGCCGCGGCCGACGGGTCCTGGCTCGAACTCGCGGCCCTGATTGGGCGCGAAGTACCCCACCTGCAGGCGGCTTTGCCCTGGTTGATGACGCACGACCGCCCGCAGAGCGATCGGCTCACGCACTGGAAGGGCCCGCGGTATCGGGAAAGCGAATTCACTTTTCTGCCGCCCATTCCACGGCCGCCGGCCTTCCGCGATTTCTACGCCTTCGAGCAGCACGTGAAGACCGCCCGCGCCCGCCGCGGCCTGGAGGTTCCCCCTGCCTGGTACGAGCTGCCGGTGTTCTACTTTTCCAACCACAACGCCTTGGTTGGCCACGATGCGGCCGTCTACGCCCCGGCCGGGTCACAGGAGCTCGACTACGAACTCGAGCTCGGCGTGGTGATCGGCCACGGCGGCCGCGACATCCCCGCCGAACGCGCCTGGGAGCACGTCTTCGGTTTCACGATCGTGAACGATTTCAGCGCGCGTGATCTCCAGCGAAAGGAAATGACGGTCGGGCTTGGGCCGGCGAAGGGAAAGGATTTCGCCACCGCGGTTGGGCCGTGGATTGTACCGCGCGGCGCGCTCCAGGACCGCATCTCCGGCGCAAGCCTCACGCTCGAAATGACCGCGCGCGTGAACGGCCGCGAACTGTCGCGGGGCAGCGTGGCCGCGTTGCAGCATCCGATTCCGCAATTGATCGCCCACGCCTCGCGCGATGCCGATTTGTTTCCCGGTGACTTGCTCGGCACGGGCACGGTCGGGACCGGCTGCATCCTCGAGCTTGGCGCCGAAAATACCGGCGGCTGGCTCAAGCCGGGTGACGTGGTCGAACTCGAAATCGAGCGGCTCGGCGTTCTGCGGACACGGATTGTGCCGCGTCCGTAGAGAATCCAACCACGCCGTGGAATGGGGGGCGGGGTCTCCCGACTCCGCCGAATTTCACGCGACGGCGGGGTCCGGAGACCCCGCCCTACCTCGCGATCTCACTCGCTCACCCGCGTCGCCGGGGGCAGCCCGCGCAATGCGCGCGGCTTGGTCTCGTCCAACTGGCCCGGAGGCTCGCGCAAGCTGGCGAGATACTCGACGATATCGCGCAGTTCGCGCTTCGTGAGGATCGACCCGTAGATCTCCGGCATGCCGCTCGGTGCGCCGTCGCGCCGGGCAATGTCGGACTTCTGCACCGTGACGACCAGACTGTCGGTGTTGCGCAACGTGAGTTCGTCCGCGGTTTCGCTGGCGACAATTCCCGCGGCCACGCCGCCGCTTTTCCGGGTGACGACAATCGTGTCGAAGCCCGGCGCAATGTGCGCGTTCGGCTTCACGACCGACTCGAGCAGGTATTCGCGCGGATATTTCGCGCCGACCCCGGCGAGGTTCGGCCCGGCGTCGCCGCCGTCCGCGCCCGCGCGATGGCAGCGAATACAGGCCAGCGTGGGCTGATTGCGGAAGATCCGTTCGCCGCGGGTGCGATCGCCGCCGGCCAGCGCAACGCGGTAGGGCGCGAGCGGATCGTTGCTGGCGGTGAGCGCCGCTTCGCGCTGGGTGAGGAGTGCCTTGATCGCCGGATCGCTGCGCCGTTCCGCGGCCATGACGGCTTCAAGTTGCACGGCTGGCGCCACCCGGCCGGTGATAAGTTGCTCGAGCTGCTGCTTCACGAGGGCGTCAGCGGACGGGTGCTTCAGCCCGCCGAGCGCACGGAGCGCCACTTTCTTTTCCTCGACCGATCCCTTGGTGAGCAGATTCGCGAGTACCGGCGCGGTTGCGTCCGGCGACATCCGCGCGGAAATTGGCAGCGCCGCCAGCCGCAGGGCCGACGACGAGGATTCACCGGCCGCTTTCACCGCGGCGGGCAGCCGCTTGTCCTTGATCTTGTCCATGGCCGCGAGTGCCGCGGCGCGCGTCTCCCCGGGCAACTGGCCGTTCTGCACCGCGGCGAAGAGCGCGTCGCTGGCGCCCGCGACTTCGAGCTTTTGCAGGGTTTCGAGCGCGGCGGTTTGGACCGGGGCGGGCGTATCGGCCGCGAGCAGTTCCGCAAGCACGGGCTGCACTGCCTTCACCGCGACGTCGCGGCTGCGCGTCTTCTCCGGCAGCGGCCGGTAGACGCCGACCAGCCGGTCGCGTTGCAGCGGTTTCGGCCATTGCGCGAGCTGCTCGAGCGCCTCCGCCCGCGCGCGCGGGGGTGCATCCCTGCGTGCGGCGTATTTCGCCAGTGCCAGCGCGTTCTCGGGCCGTCCGGCGCGGAAGTGCGCATTGAGCGCGCGGAAGATCACGGGTTCGTCCGTCAGCGGCTGATCGATCAGGGCGGCGAGCGCCGGCATCGCCTCCGGAATCGGCGCATCGTTGATCGCCAGTGCGGCCTCGCGCACGATGATACTGTCGGTATCGGTGAGAAACCTGGCGACCTCGGCGCTCTTCAGCCGCCGCAGCGCCAGCACGACGCCGAGCCGCACGGCCGGCGACGCGTCCTTGATCGCAGCGGAAAGCGCCGCGCGGTTGTTGCCGCCCACCAGCCCCATCACCAGGGCGTGGCGGAGATACTGGTCCTCGTTGTGGTTGGCCCGGAGCGCGGCGATCAGCGCCGGCGCGGCGCCGGCGTGCTGCAGTTTGCCAAGGCCTTGCGCGGCGAAGAATTTCACGCGGTGGCTTTCGTCCTCCAGCGCACCGACGAGCGCATCCGCGTCGGCCGCGCTGCGCGCGTCGCCCAGTACCTTGAGGGCCTGGGCCCGGACTTCCGCGTCGTGGTCGCGCCGCAGCGGTCGAACGGCTGCGAGCGCCGACTTGTCCTTCGCCGCGAGCTGGCCGAGGCCCCAGATGGCGTGACGCCGGGCGAGCGCGGACGAACTTCCATTCGCGGCGACACCGGCGAGCACCGGCACACTCGTGCGGCCGCGCTCCGCGAGGGTGAATTGCGCTTCCAATCGCACGCGCCAATCCGGATGCGCGAGCAGCCTGGCCAGCTCCTCGTTGCCGCGCTTCGTCCAATCGCCGGCGATGAGCCGCTGCGTTTCCTTCACCACCGGATCGTTCACGTGCTGCGGATCGGCAATCGCATAGATTCGGCCGCGCTTCGATTTCGGCCAGCCGTCCGCCCAGTCTGAGGTATAGAGTCGGCCGTCGGGACCGAACTTGACGTCGGTGGGCAACGCCGAGGTCAGGAAAGGTTTCGCATCGGCGATTTCATACGACGCGCCTTTCGGTTTCAGCGTGTAGGTGTAGATGCCGGAGCGGGCGATCGCGCCCTTGAAATGCGTGATGAACAGGTGGCCCGCGTACGACGGGTTGAGGCCCGTGCCTGGATAATAATCGATGCCGGACGGGCCGTCCTCGATATTGCAGATGGGCGGGAGCAGGTAAGCGGCCTGACCCGGGTGGCGCTGGTGCCAGAGGTGGTCGGCGAGCCACGGGCTGTTTTTGCCGAGCGGCGGAAACTGATAACCGACCCGCCAGCCGCTGTCGCCGTTTTCGACCACGTGCACCAGCCGCTCTTCGTCGCCCTGGTCGCAGTCGTTGTCGCCGGTGAGCAGGTCGCCAAATTCGTTGAACACGAGCGACTGCGGGTTGCGCAGTCCCGTCGCGAACACCTCGAGTTGCGTGCCGTCGGGGTTGCAGCGATACACCGCACCGTTATCCGGCGTGTCCACGGTCGAGCCGTCCGGACCCTTCGCGTGCGCGCCGCGATCGCCGTTGCTGAAGTAGAGCTTCCCGTCGGGACCGAACACGAGGCCGTGCAGATCGTGGCCGGTGAAATTGAACCGGACGCCGTAGCCCCGGCTGATTTCCTTGCGCGTCTCGGCTTTCGTGTCGCCGGTGAACTGCCACACGCTTGGTATGTTCGTGAAGTAGACTTTGCCGCGGCGGGCGAGCACGCCCGAGGCGATCCCATCGAGCGGCGAGTTGAAGCCGTCGGCGTAGACGTAGCTCTGGTCGGCGACGCCGTCGCCGTTCGTGTCCGCGAGCAGCCGCACGACTTCGCCCTCGATCGAGAGCTCTTTTTCGCCGGCCGGACCGAACGCCTTTTTGATCAGCTTCGTGCGGTCCTCCACCGTGCGGCAGGCGAGTTCGTCCTCGAGCATCCACATGTAGTCGCGGATATCGAGCACGCTGCTGCGGTAGCGGTACGTCTCCGCCACGAAGATACGGCCCTGCTCGTCGAAATTGAATGCGACCGGATTCGCGAGCATCGGCTCGGCGGCCCAGAGTTTGATCTCGAGGCCCGCCGGCACCTTCATCCGGTTCAGCGCCTGCTTCGCTTCGTCGGAGGCCGGTGCGATTTCCGGTTTCGGCTGGCGGGTGCCGGCATCCTTGATCTTGCCGATGCTGCCCGGCCTTGCTTCCTCGCCTTCCTCATCGGCGTCAGCCGCGCGAGCGAGCGAAACGGTGGACACGATTGCCGCAAGCAACACGGCGCGGAGCGGGAACAGTCGGTACATGGGGAGGCGGAACGTAGGTGAGGGGAAGTTCGACGCAAGACGCGGCCGCGCGAAAATGTATGCGTCGCGATTTTTGGGCGGCATGCTCGTCGCACCACGTTGCGCGGCAAGCGCGCAACTACACTGGATCCGCCCTCTAGTCTTTTGCGCGCCGCAGGGTATCGCAGACAATGGCGGCGGCGATCGCGGCGTTGAGCGATTCCGCACCGCCGTACCGCGGAATCGTGATGCGGCGCGTAACGTGATGGGCGACGGCCGCCGACAGCCCGCGGCCTTCGCTGCCGATGACCACCACCGCGTCGCGCAGGGCGGGCAACTCGTGCACATCGTCCCCGGCGAGATCGCAGCCAAGCACGGGCGTGTCCGGCGCATGCGTTCTCAGTTCCGCCAGTGCGCCCGCCAAGTCGGCCGTGTGCGTCCGAACGCGCGCGAACGAGCCCATGCTGGCGTTGATCACTTTCTGGTGGAAAAGATCCGCGCAATCCGGCGAGAGCACCACGCGGTCGAAACCGAACCAGTCGGCGACCCGCAGCAGCGTGCCGACATTTCCCGCGTCCTGGATCCCGTCCAAGGCAAGGCTGCGCCCGCGGTGCAGTTCGCCGGAGGTGAGCGGGACGCGCTTGATTGGCCCCACCGCGAGAACGCTGGAATGGGTCGGGAAGTGGCTGGCGCGCGCCATTTCCTCCGCGCTCACGCGGGTCGTTGGAATCTGTGGGCGGGGTGCCCTCACCCCGCTTGGTGCCGGCTCTC
>Ga0082335_1003470_pt1 | contig 25866 bp, 21 predicted proteins | sample Subgrocontami58m_FD_72375 | JGI IMG/M metagenome (GOLD analysis project Ga0082335, IMG submission 72375) | Subsurface groundwater microbial communities from S. Glens Falls, New York, USA - GMW37 contaminated, 5.8 m (SPADES assembly) (version 2) ...
GAAGTTGAGGTTGATGGTTGAAAGTCAGTTGTGGTTGTAGGTTGAGGGTTGAGGTTCGATGCCTGAATCGCCCTGGGTTGCGGGCCGCGCCTGCTCTGTGTCACTTCCGGAGGAAGTCGACCGGCTCCTCGAGGAGCTTTCGCATTCGTGAACGACCGTCAAGGAGGGAAGCGATGAAGTGGATCACCAGGGAGCGGGTGAAGGTCGACCGGGTTGCGTGCCCGTGGCTCATCCGCAGGTTCGTCGACAAGGACGCGACGTTCCTGTTCGTGCCGTCGGACAAGGTCGCGGAGGTCGCGAAGGCCGAGGGGGCCACGCCGTACGACGTATCGAACGTCGAGCTGGGACACCACGGACCGGAGTGCTCGTTCGACGCGTTCGTGAAGAAGTACGGGCTCGCGAAGGACGCGGCGATCGTGCTCCTCGCGAAGATCGTGAACGGCGCCGACACCGACAACGAACTGTGGCACCAGCCGGAGGCCGCAGGCCTCAACGCGATCGCCGAGGGGTTCCGCCACCTGGGCCTCGCGGACGACCACGCGATCCTCGCCCTCGAGTTCCCCGTCTATGACGCGCTCTACGCCTACTGCCAGCAGATGGTGAAGCAGGGGAAGCCGGACGGGGCATTCCGGTAGGCGCCCTGACGGGCGCCGACGGGGCGCCCGCGCAGCGGGCCGGCGCCCTCACGGGCGCGACTCCATGAGGAGAAGACCCGCGCGGCGGTGCCGCGCGGGTCCCATGCTACTTCTTCCGACGCTTGAACTTCATCTTCCGACGCATCTTCTTGTACTTGTGCTTGCGCATTTTCTTGCGCCGCTTCTTGATGACGCTGCCCATGGACCCTCCGAGGAGGCGGATACCGACACACTCTGCGCGGGAGACTCTTCCGCGCGATTACTTCTCGAGCTCGCTGAACGCCTTCGTGATCTTCCCGACGAGGCCGTACTCCAACGCCTGACCGGACGTGAGCCAGAAGTCGCGATCGGCGTCCTTCGTCACGCCCTCGAGCGTCTTCCCCGTCTCGTCCGCGACGATCCGGTTGTAGCACTCGCGCAGCCGCAGGATCTCGTTCGCGTTGATCTCGATGTCGCTCGCCGACCCCATCATCTGAGTCGACGGCTGGTGGAGCAGGAACCGCGAGTTCGGCGTGCAGAACCGCCTCTCCCTCGGGGCCGCGAGGTAGATCAGCACCCCGGCGCTCGCGCAGAGTCCGTCGCAGATCGTACGCACGGGCGGCTTCACGAACCTGAGCATGTCGAAGATGGCGAATCCGCTGTCGGCGCTGCCGCCCGGCGAGTTCACGTAGACCGTGATCGGCGACTTGTCGTCGTCCTGCTGCATCAGGATCAGCGCCGTCGCGATGCGGCGGTGCATCCGGTCGTTGACCTCGCCGAAGGCGAAGATCGCCCGCGTCTTGAGGGCGCGCATCGAGAGCGCGGCCTCCCCCTTGTCCCCGCCTTCTTCCTCGGCGAGCCGGCTCGGTGCGATGTCGGTCATTTCCCTCTCCATGTGGTGAAGAGGGATTCTAACGAGGCGCGCCGCGCGGGGCAAGCTTACCAGAGCCCGTGCTGACCCGCGGCGCCCTGGTGCGAGTAGAGCGCCTTCTTGTACTTCTCGAATTCGCGGCTCTTCACGTACCGATCCGGGAGGTTCTTCGCCAGGTACCCGACGTACTGCTCCGCCGAGTACGGCTTCCCACCCTCGCTGAGGAGGTTCCCGTCGATGTCGAACGGCTGCAGGGCGAACTCGGGGAGGCCGCGTCCGCGGAAGAACTTGTTCGACGGCTGGTGGACGAGGTCCTCGTACTTTGCGTTCGAGCGCGGCTCGCGCGTGGCGCAGACCTCGCGCGCGATCTTCTTCGCCTCCAGGCCGTTCATCCCGGGGTTCCGGAGCTGGACGAGCGCGGAGTTCACGTCGTCGATGACCCCCTTCACCTCCTCGATGTACTGCCCTTGCGCCTGGCCGTTCGTGCGGTCCTTGAAGCCGAAGTAGACGGCCGTCTCTCCGCCCGCCTCGTTGCCGAACATCTCGAGGCCGCGCGGATACCACTCGTTCATCGCCTTCTGCACGTCGGCGACCGCCCAGCTCCCCTCCCCCTTCGCACCGCGGACCGCGATCTCCTTGACGAGGCGGCGGCCCGTGCCGATGTGGAACCCCTCCTCGCTGAACATCGGGCCCATGCTGCGGGCGACGGGGGCGTAGCTGAACGCCTTCTGCATCTCGAGCTGGTACTTGCCGACGAGGTCGATCACCATCGCGAACATCGCGTTGTCGAGGAAGTCGTTGAACTCGATGTTGAAGGCGTCGAGGACGTGGCCGCCGGTCTCCATCTGGAGGAGCATCTCGATCGTCTCCTCCGTGACGTCGCCGCCGCCGAGGCGCTTCCAGGTGGGGTCGTGGTCGAGCATCCAGAAGCACTGGTAGGCGTGCCGCAGCTCCTCGGCCATGATGCGGAGGACACTGTACTTCGCCTCGTCGCCGGTGGCGGTCTCGAGGCTCATCCGGTGCTGCTGGATGGAGCCGAGCTCGGTCGAGCACTGCGCCTTGATGATGTCGCGGGCGGAGTAGAACATGTTCCCAGTCATCTCCCCCGCCTTTTCGAAGCGCTTCTGGCCCGCATAGGCGCCGACCTCGACGAACTCGCTCTTGAGGTTGCCGATCTTCGCGAGGAGGGCAAAGGGGGTCTGGCCGGGGAAGTACTTCTCCCAGTTCTTCTCGAGGAGGCCCATCTCGGGGAAGTTCTTCTTCTGCCAGCCGACGATGGCCTCGTGGTACTTGGGGTGGATGAGCTCGGTCGTGTAGGCGGCCATGCGGACCTCCTGACGTGCGGGGCGAATTACTTTATATGTTAAGTATCTCGGTTCCCGGGCGCAAGGGGAATTCCGCGACCTGATTCGTAGGATTCGGGGCGGCGGTCGCCGAGCAGGTCGTTCCACTCGTTCAGGCGCTTCGAGCGCGCCTGTGCGGGGTCAACCTCGACGAAGCGGGCCTCCTCGACGTCGGCGCCCGCGGCGGCGAGGACGTCGGCTCGCATGCCCACGACCTGGCTGCGGCCGATGTAGGCGAGCCTCTTTCCCCCGCGCTCCTCGACGCCGATGCGGTTCGCTGTGACTGCGAAGACGCGGTTCTCCAGGCAGCGGGTCGGCATCGCAGCGGGGCAGTACGGAAGCACGAGGTTCGCCGGGTGCGCCACGACCTCCGCGCCGCGGAGCGCGAGCGTCCGCATCGACTCGGGGAAGAACCAGTCGAAGCAGACCATCACCCCGACGCGGACGCCTCCGAGATCCCAGACGGGGAAGCCGAGGTCGCCGGGCGCGAACCAGCGCTTCTCCTCGGCGTAGAGGTGGACCTTGCGGTAGGTGCCGACGACGCCCCGCGGGCCGACGATGATCGCGGAGTTGTAGAGGCGGCCGCCGGTGCGCTCTGCGATCCCGGCGACGAGGTGGCCCCCCACGCGCGCCGCGAGCGATGCGAGCGCGGGGCAGATCACGGCGTCGGGGACCTCGATCGCGGCGGCCTCGACCTCGTCCTTCGAGTTGAAGAGGTAGCCGCAGTGGAAGAGCTCCGGGAGGACGACGAGGTCGGCCTTCGCGCCCGCGAGGAGGCGATCGACGCGAGAGAGGTTCTCCTCGGGCCGGCCGAAGAGGCAATCGAACTGGACGAAGCCGATGCGCATGGGGTCACGCTAGCAGCGCGGGCGGAGGAGGTCAACAGCCCGCAGAAACGAATGGTCCGCAGCCCTCCTCGCTGGGCACGGACCCACCGTGGAGGGACGCGCCGTTCAACACGAAGCCACGAAGGAGGCACGAAGTTGCACGAAGCGGTGGCCGAGCGCGCGCGGCCGCGGCCGCAGAATTGTCCATGCACAGGGGACCTGTCTGCGACCTCTTCGTGGACCTTCGTGCCTTCGTGTTGAAATGCGCGTCCTCACCGCCTGTACGTGTCGTGTCTCCGATCTCGTCGCACCGGACCTCGGCTTGCGAAATGCATATTGAGGATTGCGCATTCCGTGTGCTACCTTCGCGCCCCGCCAAGGACTCTCTCATGCCGAAGATCGCGTTCATCGGGACCCACGGGGTCGGAAAGACGATCCTCACCTTCAGCGTCGCCAGCGCGCTCCGCAAGGTGAGCATCGACGCCGACGTCTCCTACGAGAACTCCCGCCACTCCCCCTTCCCCATCAACGAAGGCACCACCCTCGCCGCACAGACCTGGATCTTCGCGTCGCAGGTCAAGAGCGAGCTCGAGGCCTCCATCCGCTCCTCCATCGTCATCTGCGACCGCGCCGTCCTCGACAACTACGCCTACATGGTCCGCGCCTGCGGCACCCAGGATCACCTCCACGGCTTCATCCGCAAGTGGAACGAAACCTACGACCTCTTCTTCTTCGTCCCGATCATCGACGAGACGGTCGCGGCGGACAAGCAGCGCGCGACGTCGACCGAGTTCCAGCGCCAGATCCAGGGGATCGTCGAGGAGCTGATCGGCAAGTTCGGCGTGAAGTCGAAGACGATCCGCCTCCCGCAGAAGCGCGAGGCCCACATGGAGCTCATCCTCCACGCCCTCGAGAAGTCCGGCATCCTCGGCACCGAGCCGTTCCAGAAGCAGATGTTCTGATGCCCGCCTCAACCCTCCGTGCCGACGTCCTCGTGATTGGAGGAGGCCTCGTCGGCTGCTCCGTCGCGTACGAGTGCGCAAAGCGCGGCCTCTCCGTCGTCGTCGCCGAGCGCGGCGAGGCGGGACGCGCCGCGTCGTGGGCCGCGGCGGGGATCCTGACGCCCATCCACCTCGCCGACTATCCCCCCGCCCTCGTCGCCCTCTGCACGGCCGCGCAGGCCTCGTACGAGGGGTGGACGGCCGAGGTCCGCGCCGAATCCGGGATCGATCCCGAATTCCGACGGACCGGGATGCTTGTTCTCGCGCTCGAGGAAGGGGACCTCGCGGAAGTCGAGAAGCTCCTCGCGTGGAAGCGCGAGCACGGCCAACCGTGCGAGGAGCTCGACGCGGCCGCGGCAGCGAAGGTCGAGCCGCTCGCGAACCCGAAGATGCTGCGGGCGCTCCATCTGCCGGACATCGCGCAGGTGAGGAACAACCGCCTCGTCCGCGCGGTCGCCGCCGCCGCGACGCGGAGGAGGGCCACAATTCTCGAGCGGACCGAGGCCCTCGACCTGCTCACCGACGGAGGCCGCGTCGTCGGTGCGCACACGACGCAGGGAAACGTCTACGCCGCGTCGACGGTCCTCGCCGCAGGCGCCTGGTCGCGCGCAATCGCGGAGCGGGTCGGAGTCACCGTCGCGGTCGAGCCGGTGCGAGGCCAGATGCTCCTGACCGAGGTCCCGGGCGGACGCCTCTCGAAGATGGTCCTCGCCGGCGAGCAGTACCTCGTTCCGCGCGCCGACGGGCGTGTGCTCGTGGGGAGCACCACAGAGCGGGCCGGCTTCGATGCCTCCGTCACGCTTGATGGTGTACGCGCGCTGGGCGAGGCGGCCGCCCGCATGGTCCCTTCGCTTGCGAGCGCACCGCTCCGCGCGTCGTGGGCCGGCCTCCGTCCGGGAAGCCCGGATCGGATCCCCTTCCTCGGGCCCGTGACAGGGCTCCCAGGTCTCCTCCTTGCCTGCGGGCACTTCCGGAACGGCATTCTGCTCGGGCCGATCACGGGGCGGCTCATCGCGCAAACGATCACGGGAGAGGCGACCGAGGTGCCGCTCGCGCCCTACGCGCCGGGGCGGTAGGACGCAGGCGCCCTCACGGGCGCCGATCCGCGGCGCCCTCACGGGCGCCTCTCCATCGAGCGCGCAGCCCGTCGCAGATCCGCTTCGGCGTCCCGGGGCCCCCGTAGACGAACCCCGTGAAGACCTGCACGAGGTTCGCCCCCGCCTCGAGCATCCGCGCCGCGTCGTCCGCGTCGAAGATCCCTCCGACCCCGATGATCGGCGCCTTCGTGTGCGCACGAAGCAGCGAGACGACCTCGACGGCCCGCGCGAAGACGGGCTTCCCCGAGAGGCCCCCCTCCGCAGGGGGATTCGCCGTCGAGAGCCCCTTCCGCTCGACCGTCGTGTTCGTCGCGATGAACCCCGTCACCCCCGCCGCGAGCGCCGTGTCCGCGATGCGGCGCAGGTCGTCGTCCGCGTGGTCCGGCGCGACCTTGAGGAACACCGGCTTCGCGCCGTGTGAGCGCACCTCCTCCATGACCCCCGCGAGGAGCGCCGAGAGCCTCTCCTCGTCCGCGAGGTCCCGCAGGCCCGGCGTGTTCGGCGAGGAGACGTTGACGACGAGGTAGTCCGCGTACCCGTGGAGCCTCGCGATGCACGCGCGGTAGTCGTCCACGGCGCGGTCGAGCGGCGTGTCCTTGTTCTTCCCGACGTTGATGCCGACGGGGACGCGCCGCGTGCGGGTCGCCGCCAGCGTGGCCGCCATCGCCTCGGCGCCGTGGTTGTTGAACCCGAGGCGGTTGACGAGCGCCCGATCGCGAGGGAGGCGCCACATCCGCGGCCGCGGGTTCCCGGGCTGCGCGAGCGGGGTGACCGTGCCGACCTCGACGAAGCCGAAGCCGATCCCCGCGAGCCCCTCGGTGACCTCGCCGTCCTTGTCGAAGCCGGCGGCGACGCCGACGGGGTTCGGGAAGCGGATCCCCGCGACCTCCACGCCCAGCACCGGGTCCTGGGGCTCGGGCCCGTCGTGCCAGGATCGCGTCCAGGCCCCGCGCTCGGCGAGCCAGCGCATGGCGAGGGCGTGCGCCCGCTCGGGGTCGAGCGCGAAGAGGAGCGGGCGGAAGAGACCGTACAAGCTACAGGAAGCGGTTGACGTTGTCGGGCCGGTTCGGCGGCTCCTTCGAGTCGCGCGGCGTGATCGCCGCGTTCTGCTTGTAGGCGGGCGTGAGGTCGCGGTTGACCTTCGCGTAGTTCGGGTCCTCGTCCTCCGACGCCATGATTGCGTCGACCGGGCACTCGGGCATGCAGAGGCCGCAGGAGATGCAGACGTCCGGGTCGATGATCATGAACTTCTGGCCCTCGTGTTCGCCGGGCCAGATGCAGTTCACGGGACAAACCGCGACGCAGTCGGCGTACTGCTCGCCCAGGCAACGCTGCCCGATGATGTATGCCATGACGTCGAGTGCTCCTCTTTCTTGGACGGACGCGCACGATATCGGCGCCCCGCGGGGGTGTCAAGTCTTTGCCGGTTCAAGCCCGGGGGGCCCTCTGGACGATGAATAGAGGGGCACCTCGGGAGGGATCCATGCGCATTTTCGCCTTGTTCGCGGCACTCCTTGTCCTCGTCGGCTGCTCGACCGGGCCCGCGCCAAGCCGCGACACCCAGGCCCGGGCGGACGCCGCGAAGAACACGCAACGCGTGAAAATCACGCCCGTCGTCGGCGCCACCGTCGAGGATTCAAGGCACCGGGGCGTCATGCTCTGCGCCACCTGCGGGGGGCCGGTCGACGACAAGGGCGCCTGCCCCCGCTGCAACGCGATGGGGATGCCCGGCTTCGGCATCGCGCCGACGGGCAAGGTGAGGCGCTCTACCTCACCTCGCTAACCGCGTGCCCGGCGGGGCAGCGCGACACCTCGCCGCCCAGCTCCATCTTGCCGTAGCCGCGATCGCACGAGAGGCAGTACCACATCGGCTGCCCCGTGGCCGCCATCGCCTGCGCCACCTCGAATTGGTTCATGTGGCCGCGGCGAACGAGCAGCTCCCCGAGCCGCAGGTAGATCCCCCGGTCCGCGAGGGACGCCTGCATGCGAAGCCCCTCGGAGACCTCCTCCGGCTCCGCAAGCCGCATCTTCTGCACGACGCGGCCGAAGAGGGTGTCTTCGCGCCTGAGCGCCCCCCACCCCGCGGGGGCCTTCAGGCGCAGCGTCTGCTCGGAGAGGAGATCGCCGAGCTCGGAGTGCGTGAGGATTCCCCGGATGACGAGGAGCGCGCCGAGCGGCGTCGATTTCCTCGAGCCCTGCTCGGCAAGGACGCCGTCCAGTTGCGAGCGGGTGAGCATCCCAAGCTCGACGGCGATTTCTCCCAGCAGCACGGCTACCCGGTCGCTCATACGGGCGGATCCTACCGCGGCGAGGCGCTTCGCTTGAAGTACATCTTGTATCCGCCCTTCCACCGAACCACCTGGGGATCGGTGTACTGCTCCCCCTTCGCGGCCGTCAGGCGCACGCCCGGCTCCTCCTTCCAGGAGACCCCGTCGGTGGAGGCGAAGCTGTGGACCTCGTTCGCCTCGTGCGCGCGCTGGTCGAAGGCGTAGAGCCGCAGCTTGTCGCCGACCCTGATCGGCGCCGTCGTCCCCCACCCCTTCAGGTCGAGATCCTGCATGTAGGTGAACTCGAGGCCGTCCTTCGAGGTCGCGATCACCGTGTTCCCGCGACCGAAGACGTACATGTACCAGCGGTCCTTCCACCAGAAGACGTCGGGGTCGACGAGCGCCTCTTGCGAGAACGCGGTCCCCTTGTCCTCGAAATGGACGCCGTCCTCGGAGACGGCGCGGCGGACCTCGTGTGAGCCGGCGGCATCCGGGTTCGCTTCGCAGGAGAAGTAGTAGAGGACGTACATACCGCCGTCGAGGAGCAGCGCGCTCGGGTCGAGCGCCTTCTGCGCGGGCACTCCCTTGATCTCGAGGCCGAGCTTCTTGAAGTGGATCCCGTCCTCGCTCTCCGCGACGTTCGCCGACTCGGGGGCCTCGGAGGCGTCGACGAAGTAGACGCGGACCTTCCCGTCGTCCGTGACCACGGCGCATGGAACGGAGGCGTGCTCCAGGCGGGTCCCCTCGTCGAGCGTCCACGCGAGGCCGTCTTTCGAGGAGGCGGAGAGGACGACGTGCGCGCGGGGGCCGCCGTCGCCTCCTCCCCCCTTCTTCGGCCGCGGCCCGGGCTGTTCCGCGAAGAGCGGCAGCGCGACGAGCAGGAGGGCGATGATCTTCATGCGGGGGGTTCTCCGTCGGATGCCTCTGAGATCCACAGGACCTCGCCAGCATTGTGCCCCTCCTGCTTGTGGGCGAACTCGTCGATCTCCTCCCGCTGCAGGTCGGCGAGGATGGTGGTGGTCTCGCGCTCGATCCGCGCGGCCGTCCCGACCCGCGACACGAGGCCGTCGAGGAGCGAGTAGAGCGCCGGAACGACGAACAGCGTGAGGAACGTGGAGACGAGCACGCCGCCGATCACGGCGACGGCCATCGGCTGCCGCAGCTCCGCCGCGGGGCCCGCCGCGAATGCCGCGGGAATGGCGCCAGCGACCGTCGAGAGCGACGTCATGAGGATCGGCCTCAGGCGCTTTGGGCAGGCGTGCAGGAGGGCCTGCTCGCACGTGTCACCCCGGAGCTTCCGCTCGTTCGTGAAGTCGACGAGGAGGATCGAGTTCTTCTTCACGATCCCCATGAGGAGGATGATCCCGATGAAGCTGTAGAGGTTGAGCGTGAGGCCGCCGATGTAGAGCGCGACGACCGCCCCCGTCAGGCTGAACGGCAGCGCCGTCAGGACCGTGAACGGGTGGGCGAAGCTGTTGAACTGCGCAGCCAGGATCATGTAGGCGATCACGACCCCGAAGAGGAGCGCGAAGGCGAGCTGGCTGAACGACTCCTTCATCGTCTGCGCGGTCCCCGAGAGCGAGATGCGGTACCCCTCCGGGAGGATGTGCGCGGCGATGTCCTGGAGGTGGTTGATCGCGTCCCCCTGCGATTTCCCCTGCGGGACGTTCGCGAAGATCGTCACCGCGCGCTCGCGGGAGCGCCGCGTGATCGCAAGGAGGCTCGGCTTCTCCTCGACGCTGACCAGGCTGGAGAGCGGCACGAGGTCGCCGTTCGCGGCGCGGACCTTCAGGCGGCCGATGTCCTCGGGGCGGGTGCGCTCCCCCGCCAGGAGCCTCGCGCGGACATCGTAGCGCCTCCCCTTGTCCTTGTACTTCCCGACGCGGACGCCACCGACGAGGGCGTTCACGGTCTGTGCGATCGCGTCCATCGAGACCCCGAGCGCGGCGGCGCGCGGGCGGTCGGGGATCACCTGCGCCTCGGGCATCCCGACGAGCAGGTCGGTGTGGACGTCGGAGTAGTTCCCGTCCTGCCGCATCTCCGTGATGAAGCCGTCCGCGGACTTCGCGAGCGTCGCCCAGTCGGGCCCCTGGATGGAGAACTCCACGGGGAAGCCCCGCTGCGCGCTGAACCCCTGCAAGGAGATGTCCTGGAGGAAGGCGTCCATGCCGGGGATCTTCCCCCACTCCGCGCGCATCTGGTTCATGAACTCCTGGAGCCCGACGTCGCGCTGCGACTTCGGGACGAGCGTGACGAAGAGGATCGCCGTGTTCACCTCGCCGCCGCCGAAGCCCCCGACCGCGCCGAAGTAGCGGAACACCTCCTTGCGATTCATGAGGGCCTCTTCGCAGCGCTTCAGGACGCGATCCGTCACGTCGATCGACGAACCGACGGGCGTCTGGATCCGCGTGAGGAAGATCGAGATGTCCTGCGGAGGAGAGAGTTCCGTCTTCATGCGGAAGAAGAGAATGAGCGAGATCGCGAAGACGAGCGTGGAGGCGCCGAGGACCGTCCAGCGGTGGCGCAGCACCCACGGCAGCGCCGTGCGGTAGGCCGCCGCGACCCCCTCGAAGGCCCTCTCGACGGCCCGGCCGAACCGCGTCGTCCGCTCGCCGACGGAGAGGAACTGCGCGCAACGGGACGGCGTGAGCGTCAGGGCCTCGAGGAGCGAGAGCATCACGCAGACCGAGATCGTCACGCCGAACTGGAAGAAGAAGGCGCCGACGATCCCCTTCATGAAGGCGACCGGCAGGAAGATCGCCACGATCGCGGCCGTCGCGGCCATCGCGGCGAAGGCGATCTGCCTCGTCCCGGCCACGGCGGCGCGGATCCGCCCCTCCCCCTCCTCCGCCCGGCGGAAGATGTTCTCGAGGACCATGATCGAGTCGTCGACGACGATCCCGACCGCGAGCGAAAGCGCGAGGAGCGAGAATGTGTTCAGCGTGAACCCGAAGAAGTACATCGCGGCAAACGTGCCGACGATCGAGGTCGGGATCGAGAGGAGCACGTTCACCGTCGAGCTGATCGCCCCGAGGAAGAGCCAGCAGACGAGCGCCGTGAGGAGGACGGAGAGGCCGAGGGTGACCTCGATCTCCTGGATCGACTCCTCGACCGAAGCGGTGCCGTCGAAGACGACGTCGAGAGAACAGTCGGGCGGGATCTCCTTCCGGAGCTTCTCGAGCATCGCCTTCACGCCCTTGGCGACGGAGACGGCGTTCGCGCCGCGCTGCTTCTTGACGCCAACCCCTTGCGCGGGCATCCCCATGCTCCGCGCGATGCGTCGGCGATCCTCGAGGCCGTCCTCGACGACCGCGACGTCGGAGAGGCGGATCTGCGCGCCGCCCTGCTGTTTCACGACGATCGCGCGGAACTGGTCGATGTCGAGCGCCTCGCCCTCCGTGCGGACGTTGACCTCCCGCGCGCCCGACTCCAGGCGCCCCGCGGGCAGCTCCAGGTGCTCGCGCTGGAGCGCGGAGATGACGTCGGTCACCGTGAGGCGGAAGGCGTCGAGCTTCGCGTCGTCGATCCAGACGCGAACGGATCGCTCGCGGTACCCTCCCATCATGACCTCGCCCACGCCGGGGACGGTCTGGAGCCGCTCGCGCAGCTTGAAGCGCGCGATGTCGGCGAGGAACTGCGGAGGCCGCGGCCCCGAGAGCGCGACCCAGAGGATCGGCTGGTCCTCGGGGTTCGTCTTCGTGACGATCGCGGGGTCCATCCCCTTCGGCAGCCGCGTTCCCGCCTGCGCGATCTTCGTCTGCACGTCCTGCAGCGCCGCGTCGATGTTCCGCCCGATCTGGAACTCGACCGTAACGGTCGCCGCGCCCTGGCGCGACGAGGAGGTGATGTCCTTCACCCCCTCCACGCTCATGCAGGCGTCCTCGACGATGTCGACAACGTCGGTCTCCATGACCTCCGGAGAGGCCCCCTCGAACGTGAGCTGGACCGTCACCTGGGGGAAGTCGATGTCGGGCATCTTCGAGACGCCCAGGCGCGACACGCCGATCCCCCCAAGGACGAGGAGCGCGAGCATCAGCATCCAGGCGAAGACGGGCTTCTTGATGGAGACGTCGGAGAGGCGCATCAGTTCTTCGTCGCGGCGGGCGCGACGACCTCGATGGAGACTCCGTCGGAGAGCATCCTCGCCCCTTCCAGGACGATGGTCTGACCCGCATCGACGCCGGAGAGGATCTCGATCCCCCCCTCCTCGGTGTGGAGGCCGAGTTGGACGGGGACGAGTCGCGCCTTCGCGCCGTCGACGAGGAAGACGACGAACCCCTTCTCGGTCGGGAGGATCGCCTCCTCGGGGATGACGACGGCCTTGTCGGAGCCGCCGACCCGGACGGTGACCGAGGCGAAGAAGCCGGGCTTGAGGCCGGGCTGGGGGTCGGTGACGTCGGCGAGGACCTCGACCATGCGGGACGCGGGGTCGGCCGTGGCGTGGATGTGGGCGAGCTTTGCATGGAAGAGGTGCTTCGGGAACGGAGCGACGGCGAAGGTGATCTCGGACTTCGCCGTGATGCGGACCGACTCGCCCTCGTTCACGCGAAAGCGAACGCGGAGGTTGCGGGCGTCGACGAGCGTTGCGATCTTCTCGCCGACCTTCAAGTACTGCGCGGCGGAGACGTGCTTCATCTCGACCACGCCGGCGATCGGGGAGTGGACCTCGGAGTCGGCGAGCCGCTTCTTCGCGAGGGCGAGGGCAGACTCGGCGACCTGGACGGCGGCCTTCGCCTCCGCCTCGCCGGCCTCCCACTGGCCGAAGGCGGCGCGGGTGCGCTTGACCGTGGCCTCCTGGTTGGCCATCTCTTCGTCGGAGACCCAGCTCGCGTTCTGGGCGCGGAGGCCTCGGCGACGCTCGAGATTCGCTTCCGCCTCCTCGAGCATGGCCCTTGCGCCGGCGAGCTGGGCGGTGGATTGACGTGCGGCGGCCTCGGCGCGGGTAACGGCGCGCTCGGCCTGTTCCTTCTCGAGGGCGTACTTCTGCCCGTCAATGACGGCGAGGACGTCGTCCGGGGTGACCTCCTTCCCCTCCTCGAAGGCGAGCTTCTCGATGGAGCCCTCGACGCGGGCGGGGATGGTGACCATCTCGTGCGGCTCGATGGAGCCGGTCGCGGAGACGACGTAGGAGAGGGGGCGCGCCTCGGCGACGATGGTGGTCACGCGGTAGGTGCGGGACGCGGGTTTCGCGGCGGAAGCGGGGGCCTTCGCGCACCCTGCGAGGAGGGCGAGGGCCAGGACGGGGAGGAGGCGGCTCATTTCGACCTCACGCCATCGAGGAACAGGGAGACGATTTCGCGGACGAGGCGGCGGCGGGGGACGCGAAGCGCCCCCGGCTCGCGGAAGATCATGCGGGCCATGGCGAACCAGGCGACCAGGCCCACGAAGGACCGCGCGGCGACGGGGGCATCGAGGCGGCGAAACGTCCCTTTGCGCGCCTGGCGGCGGAGGTAGGCGGCGATGACGAGGCGGAGGCCTGCGGCGCGGGCGCGGTCGAAGGCCTGGGCGAGGGGGTGTCCCTCGAGGGCGGAGAAGAGGAGGAGGCGCATGAAGCTGGGGTCGTCCTCGATGCGCTGGAGGAGGTTGGCGGCGATGCGGCCGAAGAACTGCGCGGGGGGTTCGTCGCTCGTCGCGAGGGAGGAGAGGGGGAGGGCGCGTTCGGCCTCCTCGATCTTGCGGCGGAGGATGGCGCGGTACAGGGCGTCCTTGTCGGGGAAGTGGCGGAAGACCATCGCCTCGCTGACGCCGGCCGCGCGCGCGAGGTCGCGGGTGCGCGCGCCCGCGGAGCCGTAGCGGGCGAAGAGGCCCATGGAGGCGGTGAGGATCTTCTCGCGTCGGGCGGCGGCGGTGAGTCGACGGGGCATAAGTGAGCACATACTTACTTAGGATGGGGGAGAATGCAAGGGGAGATTCCATCCTGGAGGGGCGCGGATGGCGATCCACGAATGCGCACGAATCGGCACGAATGGGAGCCTGCACGCGCATTGCGATCCACGAAGACACACGGAGACACACCAAGGCGGCATCGAGGTCCGCAGCGAGCTCGACGCGATTCCATGCTTCTCCCGATCTTCCGCTCTGGCAGCTCACTCTCGACGCCCGGGTTCCTGGAGTATCCTCCCGTGTCTCGCTCTCAGCGCCCACGTTCCGGGAGTATCCTCCCGTCGACGCAACCCCCAGCCCGCGGAGCGGGCGGCAGGGAATGGCCTGGCGCGCAAGCGCCAGGAACCCCGCGTGGACCAGGCGCCGTAGCCCGCGCAGCGGGCGGCAGCGCTGCGGGGGGAGGGGGGCCGCTCCTGCGGGATGCACCCCGCGTTGCGATCCACGAATGTGCACGAATCGACACGAACGGGAAGCTGCCGGAGGGCAGGAGCGTGAACCGCTACTCAGAGGGGACCCAGCCCACCGAGTTCATGTCCCCGTCCTCTGACCATGTGAAGTGTTCGACCATTTGGAGACCGCCCTCCTCGCACCCACCATGGGGGTCGCCGGTGATCGCCGCCCGAACGAGTGACAGGTGCAGCGGAGGCCCATTCCCCGTGGAACTCGAAGCGCGCATCGACACGGCGAACACCAATGCTCTGCGAAGTTGCTCCGGCGTGATGAATCCGCGAATTCCGAACTCGAGGCCCTCGGATTGTTTTCCGATGAAGATGAGCGGAGGGCGTTCTGCCACATCCTTTCGCTTGCCTCCTCGAACGTGCCATACGCACACGCAGCACCTCTCGAGGACATCCGCAACGACGGGATTCAAGCAGGTCTCGATTCGAATGCGACGGCGAGTGTCCTCCCCTGCCGTATCGTTTGTCCCGTCATCGACGTTGACGACGACCGTCAAGGTCATTGCCGGCAAGGTTGCCGGAGGGGACCAGGGAACCACGATCTTCCAGGGCCCCTCCTCTACGTGCCAGAGCGAATCGGCATGGCGCTCCAGGATGACCCCCGCACGCTCCTTCACCTCGGGGTCGGGATCGTGCATGTAGGCATCCCACACGGCCGGGGCGGATCGACGCCCCAGGTCGATCAGGGCCGCCTGTGCCCTCTCGCGGACTTCGAACTCGTCAGAGCCCAGGTCCTGTACGAGGCGGGTCGTCGGATCCACGACGGTGGATTCGTCCTCGGCGAAGGCGGCGCAGCAGATCGCGAGAGACAGCAGGACGCGGAACACGAAGACCTCCGCTTCGATCCTACGATCCCCGTTCCCCTCGATGCAACCGCGCCGGTAGAATGCCCTCGGAGGTGCGTCATGAAGTCCTGCGCGCTCACCATTCTGGTCTCATACGCACTGGCCTTCGCCGGCGACAAGCCGACGCCGCCCGGGCAGCCCGAGAAGGGCCCCGGCGGCGCCGAATACAGACACGCGAAGGTCACCGAGTGGGACCGCGGGAAGGGTGACCTCCAGTACTGGGTCTTCGAGCCCGACGAGCCGAAGCCGGAGAAGGCGCCCCTCGTCGTCTTCCTCCACGGCTGGGGAGGAATGCTCCCCGCGCCATACCGCGCCTGGATCGATCACCTCGTGAGACGAGGGAACATCGTCGTCTACCCCCGCTACCAGGGCACCCTCCTCTCCAGCGCGAAGAAGTTCGATCGCAACGTCTACGCGGCCCTCCACAGCGCCCTCGACGCCCTCGCCGAGGAGGGGCACGTCCACCCCGACCTCGAACGCGTTGCCGTCGTCGGACACTCGTTCGGCGGGTCCATAACCGTGAACTACGCCGCCTCCGCCGAACGCGAGAAGCTCCCCGCCCCGAAGACGATCATGGTCATCCAGCCGGGGAACGGATCAAACCTCTTCATGAAGATGGCAATCGAGGACCTCTCCTCGATCCCCAAAGGGACGCTGGCGCTCGTCGTCGCGGGCGAGGACGACACCGTCGTCGGGACCGAGACCGCGGTGCGGTACTTCAACGAGATGACATCGATCCCGCCCGAGAACAAGGACTACATCCTGCTGCGCACCGACGAGCACGGCGAGCCCGCGCTCCGCGCGACCCACTTCGCGCCGTGCTGCCCGCGGCCGGGGGAGAAGCGCGAGTTCCTGAACATCGCGGGAAGCCTCATCGACGGAGGGGCCATGGGTGTCGACGCCTTCGATTGGCGCGGGACGTGGAGGTGGTTCGACGCCCTACGCGACGCGGCGTTCGAGGGGAAGAACCGCGAGCAGGCGCTCGGGAACACGCCGGAGCAGCGCGACCTCGGCGCGTGGAGCGACGGGACGCGGGTCCGAGAGCCGCTCGTCACCGCCGAGCCGAAGTGATCAAGCCCCTCCGCCGACGCGCTCACGCGCGTCCGGCCCGCTGCGCGGGCGCCCCGCGGCTCGCTGACGCGAGCCTCTCCATGACGTGTTGACGCGAGTCTATCCGTGGCGCGCTGACGCGGGCCTCTCCGGCTAGTCTCAGCCGACCTTCCCCTTCGTCCAGACCTCGTCCTCGACCCGGCGGAGGTGCTCCTCCACGGGGACGAGGAGGACCTCGCGCGACTCGCGGTGCGACCTCGCCATGCGGTTGAGCGCAGCGATCCTGCGCGCCCAGGGGGAGGGCTTCGGCTCTGGCTCGGTGAGCGCAGCCCGCTCACGCTCGACCCCCGCGCGCTCCGCATCCAGCGCCGCGGCGCGCTCCACGTGCATCGCCTGGATCGCCTCCTTCGAGGCACTGGCCATCCGGAGCGCGAGGTCGGCCTCCTCGCGGAACCGCGGCGGCCTCCAGAATCCTTTCACCTCGGAGACGATTCTCCCATCCTGGGTGCAGAAGATGCAGCGGACGTTCCCTCCTCCCGCACCCTCGGGGAACTGGGCGAGGAGCTCCTCGGAGTGGCGGGACGCCGAACCGAGGAAGAGCCCGGGGTCGAGGCTCGCCTTCGCGCAGGCGAAGTTGCGCGCGAGGAAGTCCTCGATTTCGGGGTCAGAGAACGTCACGGTTCTCTGGGCGTCGGCGGCGAGTCAGCACTGGCGGTCGATGTCGCCGATCACCGCGAGGACGAAGATGGGACGGCCCGTGCGGCGCGCGTCGTCGAGCGCTAGGGCGAGGTCGGTCTGCCAGACGATCTTCGCACGAGCAGCCGGTGCCGGCGTCGTGTGACACCCCGTGACGAAGGCGAGGGCAACGGCAACGAGGCAGCGGACTGCGAATCCGCAATCCGCAATCCGCAATCGACAACAATCCGCAGTCCGCAATCCGAAATCCGCAATCGAAGGGGCCTCGACGAGGCCCAATGAGTCTATCCTCAGGAGATCACGCCGCCGCGCTTCCCCTCCTCCTGGATCGCCGTGAGGATCGGCTCGACCGGCTGGCGGAGGACCTCCGACGTCGACCCAAACGTCGTCGAGAGGAGACCGAGCGCCGCGTAGAGCTTGCTCTCCTCGGTCGTGCCAGGACGCGCGCGAGCCGCCTCGCAGTGGTCGTAGAGTTCCTGGCGCTCGCGGTCGACATCCTTCTGGCGCGCGACGAGACGCCCCTCGAGGTCCTTCCCGTCGGCCAGGGTGAGCGCGAACTCGCACTCGTGCCGGTACCGCGCGGGGTCCCAGTATCCCTCGAGGTAGTAGAGGACGTGACCTTCGCTGTCGCAGAAATAGGAGCGGATGTTCCCGCCTCCCCCGCCGAGGGGGTACTGCTTCGCCTCCTCCTGCGAGAAGGGGGTCTGCGCCTGACTGGGTTCCGAAGCCTTGCCGGAGATGAGCTCGGGCTGCTGGTTCGACCAGACGAGGACGAAGTCGCGGTTCATCCGGTCGGTGGTCTCGGGGTCTGCGAACGTCACGGTCCGCATGAGGTTTCCGCCCATTCACGACCAACCGTCGGGCTCGCCGATGGTGCTGAAGACGAGGATGGGCTTGTGCTCCTGTCGCGCTTGGACGATGGCGGAGGCGACGTCGCGCTGCCAGCGGGGCTTCGTAATGGCGGCGAGGATCACCAGGATGCGCTGGCGGACCTCGGGGTCGGGGTCCTGCGCTGCGGCCTGGATGGCGGGGAGGGCGGCTCGGCCGATGTCGATGAGGGCCCTTTCCGCGGCGTCGCGGGCGTCGTAGGCGTCGGCGCCGAGCTGATGGATGAGCTCCGCGACCTTCGCGGGGTCCGGGGCGTCGGCGACGGCGATCGAAGCGAGGAAGAGCGCAAGGACGGCGGGGATCACGAGGCGGGGCATGAGGACCTCCGTACGTCGACCTGTGGGATTCTACCTATGGACGTACCGGGGGTCCATCGGGTTCTGGAATTCCGTCACGGTTCAAGGTGTCACTCGCGTGCCCGTGCCCGTGCCCGTGCCCCTGCCCGTGCCCGATGCGCAGGTGTGCGCCCGCAGAATCGGGCTGGAGCACGAGCACGGGCACGGGCACGGGCACGCGGGTGATGCCCGGAATGCGAACCAGGCCGGACCTTGCGGCCCGGCCTGGTTCAGAATATTAACCCCGGCATCGACCTACTTTCCCGCCGAAGTGATTCCCGACAGTATCATCGGCCCCAAGGGCTTAACGACCGTATTCGGAATGGGAACGGGTGTGGCCCCTTGGGTATTGGGACACCGGGATTTTTTCTCTCGATAAGGGCAAGGGACGAACCCTTGCCAAAGTAACACCTGTCGGGCGCTCCCGACAGGCCGGCTCATTGGCTAACCTATCGATTGTGCTCGAGAGAAAGGACTATGGTTTCGCAAAGGCGCAGCTCTCATTTCTTCGTGCTGCGCTTTTTCGAGCCCGGAGGCTCGGAAAAACGCGGTCAAGCGGACGGGCGATTAGTACGGCTCAGCTGAAGCGATTGCTCGCCTTACACATGCCGCCTATCAACGTGGTAGTCTACCACGACCCTTAACGGAGATCTAGTCTTGAGGGGGGCTTCCCGCTTAGATGCTTTCAGCGGTTATCCCTGCCGGACATAGCTACCCTGCGATTGCCCTTAGTAGGACAACAGGTACACCAGAGGTCCGTCCACTCCGATCCTCTCGTACTAGGAGCAGCTCCTCTCAAATCTCCAGCGCCCACAGAGGATAGGGACCGACCTGGCTCACGCCGGTCTAAACCCAGCTCACGTACCGCTATTGATCGGCGAACAGCCGAACCCTTGGGACCTTCTCCAGCCCCAGGATGCGATGAGCCGACATCGAGGTGCCAAACCTCGCCGTCGATGTGGACTCTTGGGCGAGATCAGCCTGTTATCCCCGGAGTACCTTTTGTCTGATGAGCGATGGCCCTTCCACTCGGAATCCACCGGATCACTAGTCCCTGCTTTCACACCTGCTCGACGTATTGGGTCTCGCAGTTAAGCGCGCTTATGCACTTACACTCGTCACGCGATTGCCAACCGCGTTGAGCGCGCCTTAGGACTCCTCCGTTACTCTTTGGGAGGAAACCGCCCCAGTTAAACTGCCCACCTATCACTGTCCCCCGTCAGGTTTCACTGCTCGGAGTTAGGCTCCTAACATGTCAGGAGTGGTATTTCACCGTCGGCTCAGCCCAAGCCGGAGCCTGGGCTTCAGCGCCTCCCACCTATCCTACGCAAGACAGGTCAAAAGCCAATAATAGGCTACAGTAAAGGTTCACGGGGTCTTTCCGTCCATCTGCGGGTAAGCGGTATCTTCACCGCCGCTGCAATTTCGCCCAGCTCCTCTACGAGACACCGGCCAAGTGATTACGCTATTCATGCGCGTCGGAACTTACCCGACAAGGAACTTCGCTACCTTAGGACCGTCATAGTTACGGCCGCCCTTCACCGGGGCTTCGGTTCACAGCTTCGCAGGGTTACCCCCACTAACCGATTCCCTTAACCTTCCGGCAGCGGGCAAGCGTCAGTCTGTATACAGCGGCTTTTACGCCTTGGCACAGACCTGTGTTTTTAGTAAACAGTTCCCCGGCCCGATTCTCTGCGACCCTCTACCGCTTCAGATGCAAGACCTTACACGGCAAAGGGCACTCCTTGTCCCGAAGTTACGGAGTCATTTTGCCTAGTTCCTTATAGAGGGGTCACTGGAGCGCCTTGGTATACTCAACTCGCCTACCTGTGTCGGTTTTAGTACGGTCACGAACTCTCGTCCCTTAGCGGCTTTTCTCGTCAGCATGGCATCAGCTACTTCCCCCGCAATTGGGGTCCCCATCACGTCTCGGCGTTCCTTTCGGAGGGCCTTTTGAGCCCCCGCCTACACGCTTGGCCGGACTTCTATCGTCCAGGATAGCCTAGCCTCCTGCACCCCCGCATCGGTGATAACCTCGAGCCCGCGGTTCCGGAATGTTGACCGGATTCCCATCAGCTACGCCTTTCGACCTCGCCTTAGGGGCCGACTGACCCTGGGCGGAATTACCTTCCCCAGGAAACCTTAGGCTTTCGGCGGTAGAGCTTCTCACTCTACTTAGCACGCTACTTATGCCCGGATAATCTCTTCCATGCTGTCCAGGCGTCCTTTCGGTCGCCCTTCATCCTCGACATGGAATGCTCCCCTACCACGACACTGCGTCCGAAGACACTGTGTCATCCAAGGCTTCGGCGTCGGACTTGAGGCCCGATCATTTTCGGCGCGTGGGTGCTCGACTAGTAAGCTATTACGCACTTTTTAAATGGTGGCTGCTTCTAAGCCAACATCCTAGCTGTCTATGCACCCACACTTCCTTTTACACTTAGTCCGAACTTAGGGACCTTAGCCGTTGGTCTGGGCTGTTTCCCTCTCGAGAAGCAAGCTTAGCCCCACCTCTCTGACTCCCGGGTTACGGCGTATGGTATTCGGAGTTTGGTTGGGTATGGTAGCCTGGTGGGCCCCAAAACCCATTCAGTAGCTCTACCCCCACACGCTATTACCCGAGGCTAGCCCTAAAGCTATTTCGGGGAGTACCAGCTATTCGCCAGTTTGATTAGTCTTTCGCTCCTACCCACAGCTCACGGGATAACTTTTCAACGTTATGCCCTACCGGTCCTCCCTGCGGTGTCACCCGCAGTTCAACCTGACCATAGGTAGATCACTGGCATTCGGGTCTATTGATGGATACTAAATCGCGCATTTCGCACTCGGTTTCCCTTCGGCTCCGGCGCATAACGCCTTAGCCTTGCATCCACCAATAACTCCCGGGCTCATTATGCAAAAGGCACGTCATCAGGCGTGAGTTCCACCCAGTTGCCCGGGTTTCCCACATAGCCCTTTGACCGTTCGTAAGCACATGGTTTCAGGTTCTAATTTCACTCCCTTATCGAGGGTTCTTTTCACCATTCGCTCGCGCTACTTAGTTCGCTATCGGTGACCAGGCTGTGCTTAGCCTTAGGCGGTGGTCCGCCCAGATTCATGCCGGCTTTCCCGGGACCGGCATTACTTGGGAAATCAACCAAAGGAGGGCTTCCGGTTTCGCCTACGGGACTGTCACCCGCTATGGTTCCACATTCCAGAGGATTCGGCTACCTTGGCCTTTGTAACTCCTCTCCCAGCCGGCGGGCCAGGACAACTGATCCCCACGACCCCCGAAAAGCAACGACCGCCGTCTTGACACCTTTCGGGTTTAGGCTGTTCCGCGTTCGCTCGCCGCTACTGACGGAGTAGATGGCTCTTTCTTTTCCTGCGGTTACTGAGATGTGTCACTTCGCCGCGTTTGCCCCCGTTGTTGCCAACGGGTAGTACGGACAGCTTGCACCGCCGTACTGGGTTTCCCCATTCGGAAATCCTCGGATCAACGCCTGCTTGGCGGCTCCCCGAGGCTTATCGCAGCCTGCAACGTCCTTCATCGCCACCTGGTCCCCAGGCATCCCCCATGTGCTCTTGTTAGCTTGACCGCGCTTTCCCTCGCTCCCGAGGTCACGATCCGCGCGAGCGGATCTTTCCTGTCTCCCAGGCCGTCGCGTCTCCGCGACGTGTCGCCCCCCGCTGGTTGAAGCGGACCCGCTTTCGCGGACCCCCAGCGCTCGGCCGCCCAGGTTCCAGGCGCACAGCCAGAGTGGCTACTGGATGGAGTTCCTTGGGGGAACGCCATCCTCGGAGCCCACTCATGCACGAAGAGTGAGAACTGGCGCACTTTGCGAAACCATTTTATCAGAGACCTGCGGCTGCCTTCGCGACGCCCTTGCGGGCGCCACTCCGACAGCTCGGGGATCAGCTTTCGCATCTCCCCGTTGCATCGTCGGAAGGCCTCCACGAGGCCCATCGACGACACAACGGGATTCACCGACGACAACGCCTTCCCGGCTCATGGCGGGAAGAGATTGAACCCCTGGGAACGATGGAGACGACCGGGGTCGAACCGGCAACCTCCGGCTTGCAAAGCCGGCGCTCTCCCAGTTGAGCTACGTCCCCGATCCACGAAGGCACACGAAGACACACGGAGAAAGGCGCTCTCGTGTGGCTTCGTGTGTCTCCGTGGAAGGGGATGGGCCCAGTAGGACTTGAACCTACGACCTCACGCTTATCAAGCGTGCGCTCTAGACCAACTGAGCTATGAGCCCAATGAGAGAACGCAGGCACGATTAGCGTGAAGAACCCGGCAACGGGCGGGCAGGAGGCGCCATCTCGGCCGCGCTACGGTCCGCACCCTCTCGGGGGCGGGTTCCACGTCGCGACTCTGCTTGCGCCTGCCTGTCCCGTCCAGTACCGTGATCAACGCGAGTGGCCGGCCCTTCCAGTCCGAGTCAAGCCCGGACGCTATCCGTTGAAGATGTCGGCATCTCGCAGAGAATATTAATGACAGGCCGAAGGGTGAGACGTGCTGATGGGGCTTGCCTACCCCAAGCCAGCCCGAAGGCCGGCGGTCGCCCCTTTCGGAACAACCCACCCCCGTCCTCGAGCCCTTGCGGACACGATTCCAGGGGTGCCAGTAGGGGTCGGACGCCCATTCTTCCCCGTTGCATATCACCACCCAGAGTGTTTATGGCGCCTGTACAGACGCCACCCTGAGCAGAGGCTTCGAGAAAGCCAAGGTTATGCACCTTAGAAAGGAGGTGATCCAGCCGCTGATTCCCCAACGGCTACCTTGTTACGACTTAGCCCTCCTCACAGCGCATGTCTTAGGCACCTCCCTCCTTGCGGTTGGGTCAGTGACTTAGGACGTACACTGCTTGGGTGGCTTGACGGGCGGTGTGTACAAGGCTCGGGAACATATTCACCGCGGCGTGGCTGATCCGCGATTACTAGCGATTCCAGCTTCACGGGGGCGAATTGCAGCCCCCGATCCGTACTGAGGCCAGCTTTTTGGGATTGGCTCCAGCTTGCGCTTTGGCAACCCTTTGTACCGGCCATTGTGGCACGTGTGTAGCCCCGGACATAAGGGCCATGATGACTTGACGTCATCCCCACCTTCCTCCTACTTAACGTAGGCAGTCTCACTAGAGTCCCGCCCTTTCGGGCATGGCAACTAGTGACAAGGGTTTCGCTCGTTATGGGACTTAACCCGACATCTCACGACACGAGCTGACGACAGCCATGCAACACCTGTGCTAGCTCCTCTTGCGAGGTCGTTCCCTTTTCAGGGTTCTACCACTAGCATGTCAAGCCCGGGTAAGGTTCTTCGCGTTGCATCGAATTGAACCACATGCTCCACCGCTTGTGCGAGCCCCCGTCAATTCCTTTGAGTTTTAATCTTGCGACCGTACTCCCCAGGCGGCAGACTTAATGCGTTAGCTGCAGCAGAGAGAACATCAGATTCCCCCTACCTAGTCTGCAACGTTTAGGGCTGGGACTACCGGGGTATCTAATCCCGTTTGCTCCCCCAGCTTTCGTACCTCAGCGTCAGGACGTCACCAGTGGGTCGCTTTCGCCTCCGGCGTTCCACTAGATATCTACGCATTTCACCGCTCCACCTAGTGTTCCACCCACCCCTCAACGCCTCAAGCTTGCCAGTATCAAGCGCACTTCCACGGGTAAGCCGTGGGCTTCCACACCTGACTTAACAAGCCGCCTACGTACCCTTTACGCCCAGTGAATCCGAGCAACGCTTGCACTCTCCGTATTACCGCAGCTGCTGGCACGGAGTTAGCCGGTGCTTTTTCTCCGGGTAACGTCAATCTAAGAGGCTGTTAACCCCCCAGATTTCTTCCCCGGTAAAAGAGGTTTACAACCCGAAGGCCTTCATCCCTCACGCGGCGTCGCTGCGTCAGGCTTTCGCCCATTGCGCAAGATTCCCTACTGCTGCCTCCCGTAGGAGTGGGGACAGTGTCTCAGTTCCCCTGTGGCCGATCAGCCTCTCAGCCCGGCTACCCGTCAAAGCCTTGGTGGGCCGTTACCCCGCCAACTAGCTGATAGGACCTGGGCCCCTCCTCGAACGACACCTTTCGGCATCCTTTCACCGCAAATGGATGTCCACCCGCGGTCGTACGTGGTATTACGACCCCTTTCGGAGAGTTATCCCACTTTCGAGGGTAGGTTGCCCGGGTATTACTCACCCGTTCGCCGCTTTACTCCCGGAGTTGCCCCCGGTTTCTCGCTCGACTTGCATGTATTAGGCGCGCCGCCAGCGTTAGCTCTGAACCAGGATCAAATTCTTCAATCAGAAGATTGGTCCAGTTCTGGATTCTGGATTGGGATTGTCGCAAGTACGACGGTCCAGGACGTGAAATCACGGCCTAGACGCCGTACTTCACGCCCCACCCTTCGGCTGCCAAATTTTCAAGGATCGAGCGGCAGTATGACCGCCGCTTGCTCTTTGTGAGCCCCGCCATTATAGGCGGCCGGAGACCCGGGTCAAGCGAATTCCCGCTCTTTTACCGGATCTTTTCTTTCCGGAACCAACCCCGCCCGGAGGCCTATTTCACGCGGTTCAGGCCCTTCTCGGCCCTCCGCGCGTGTCTCGGCCCCCATGCGGGCGCCCCCGTTTCGCGTTCCCCGGCGACCGGCGACGATGTGGATGCCGCCGTGCGCTTCTTCCTGGAACCACAGGGCGAGGCTCGAAGGCCTCGGCCCCCAAGGGCGTGCATCTGGACTATCGGCAAGACGCCGAAGTCTCTTGAGTAGTGGAACTCCCCTCCCGCCAGGAGGTTCACGGGCAGGTGGTCTGCCGCCTCAACCCTATTTGGGAGGCGTGCTTGCGAAGACACGCAATCCGGTCTTCACACCCGTGCCCGCCGTCGCCGGCTTCGACCAGCAGACCTTCGCCTGCGCCCGGTAGATCTCGAGTGACCCCGGATGGCAGATCGACAACTCCAGGACCGTGTCCTTCCGGAGCGGACGCTTCGTCCAAATCGACATCCCGTCACGGCTTACGTCCATCGATACCGTGAGCTGGGCGCGGTCAGCCTCTCCCTCCGGACGGTACGACACCAGCATGTACCGGTGCGCACGACGGTCCCTCCGGCGCTCGAACTCCGCCTCGTTCCGGATCAGGTCCTGGTGCGAAATGAAGTCCGTCACGCGTCGATCTCCTCTCTCGGGCTCTACTTCCGGAGACGGTCCCGGGGCCCCGATCCATTCCACTCCTCCACCCCGGGGATTTCCTTTGACCCCCGCCCCGGCACCCGGTATGACGTCCGGACCTCATCCGGAGTCCTCGATGCGCCTCCTTCCTGTCCTCCTCCTCGCCTCCATTCTCCTCCACGCCGACGAGAAGCCGAAGCCGCCCCTCGAGCTCGTCGCGCCTGCCCCGCCCTCGTCGACTTGGCGGGATCAGGACCTCACCAAGGCCGATCCGGACGAACTCCGCGCCGAGGCGAAGTCGCTTGCTTACGAAGACTCCCTCCCCGCGGAGGCCGTGCAACTGCAGCATTGGGCTGTCGTTGCGAAGCCCGAGCGAGGTCACTACAGCCTCGCCTGCTTCTACGCCCTCGCTGCGAACCCCGACGCGGCGTTCTACTGGCTGCAGTACTGCGGCATGGAGGGTGAAGGCGCCGATCCGGAGTGGGCCCTCGAGGACCCCGACCTCGAGTCGATCCGCAGCGACGCCCGCTGGAAGCCCATGCACGACT
>Ga0082335_1003471_pt1 | contig 25862 bp, 23 predicted proteins | sample Subgrocontami58m_FD_72375 | JGI IMG/M metagenome (GOLD analysis project Ga0082335, IMG submission 72375) | Subsurface groundwater microbial communities from S. Glens Falls, New York, USA - GMW37 contaminated, 5.8 m (SPADES assembly) (version 2) ...
AATGAACGAAATGAAACGGCTGCGCTGCCGCGCGCGCGTGTAGCGCAGACCGATGAAAAGTTCGTAGGATTGCAAGTTCGACACCGCCGCGAAAGCGCAAGTTTGCCACAATGCGGGCGCAACGGCGTAAAACACGCGGGGGCGAGCGGACTCGTTACTGGCGAAGCCAGCCGTCTGCGGGTAGCGCGCCGTGGCCCCCGTTCCCGCAACCGGGCGTTCCGCTAACGTGTCACGGGGGCGCGCGGACTCGTTACTGGCGAAGCCAGCCGTCTGCGGGTAGCGCGCCTTGGCCCCCGTTCCCGCAACCGGGCGTTCCGCTAACGTGTCACGGGGGCCACCTGCATGTGAATGGTAAACTGCACGCGACCAAACACGGTTCATCGCATGCGCTGCACTCTGCTGATTTCCGATTTGTTGCCGCCAGCCACATTCGGCAACGAGCCTTATCAGGACCTGCGCACCCCGGTACTGGAAACACTGCTGGCACGCGGCACGGTCGTGCGGCAGCCGGCACTCGAGCGCGACGCCTGGTTGTGCCGCGCTTTCGGCGTCGCCAGGCAACAGGACTGGCCCATCGCGCCACTGACGCTGGCGGCGGACGGCGTCGATCCGCAGCATTATTACTGGCTGCGCGCGGATCCGGTCGAGCTGCGCATGGAACGCAACCGGCTGGTGCTGGCACGCGCCGTGTCAGACCTCGACACCACTGAAACGCGCGGGCTGCTTGCGGCACTCAACCTGCACTTTGCGCGCGACGGAATCACTCTGCTCGCGCCCTTTCCACAGCGCTGGTATCTGCGCGTGGACCGCGCACCGGGAATCGCGACCACACCGCTCGCCTGCGCGGTGCATCGCGATATCGAAGCCCATCTGCCGCAAGGTGACGCTGCGCTCGACTGGCACCGCGTGATCAACGAAGCACAGATGGTGCTGCACGAGCATGCAGTAAACGTGGCGCGTGAAGCGCGGGGGGCCGCCCTCGTCAACAGCGTCTGGCTGTGGGGCGGCGGCGCGGCGCCGGCAACCAGCCGTCCGCTCTACGATGCAGCGTGGGGTGACGATCCCCTGACCCGGTCGCTCGCGGCCGCCGCGAGCGTCGCGCGGCACGACATCGTCGGCGACGGCAGCACGTGGCTTCGTGCGGCAGCCGCGGCGGGCAACAATCATTTACTGGTGCTCGATCAGTTGTCGAATGCGTTGCGCACGGGCGGTATTGCGGCGTGGCGCGAACAACTGGCGCTGCTCGAGCGCGACTGGATGGCGCCGCTCGTGTCGGCGCTGCGCGCGAGGAAAATTTCGGCCATCACGCTGGCGGCGACCAACAGCGGCAACCTGCTCGAAGCTACGGTCACGCCGACCCTGTTGTGGCGGCTATGGCGGCGTACACGTCCGCTCCCAAGCTACTCCGGCTAACTACGTATGGCACTTACCATTTCCACGCGCAATGCGCCCGGCGCATCAATTGCCGCGCTGACCGGCGCCGGCGTGCCGCCGCTGCTGGCGCGCATTTACGCCGCGCGCGGCGTGACTTCGCCGCGGCAGCTCGCAACCGATTTCGGCGGGCTGGTGCCGCTCGCCCGCATGCACAACCTCGAGCGCATGGCGACGCTGCTTGCCGACGCAATTGCGGCGCGCGAGCGGCTGCTGATCGTCGCCGACTATGACTCCGACGGCGCGACCGCCTGCGCGATCGGCATACGCGCGCTGCGCGAATTCGGCGCGCAAGTCGATTATCTGGTCCCCAACCGCTTCGAATACGGCTACGGTCTGACGACGGAGATCGTCGAACTCGCCAAAACCCTGAAAAACCCCGACATCCTGATCACGGTTGACAACGGCATCGCGAGCGTTGACGGCGTGGCAGCCGCCAACCGGCTCGGCATGCGCGTGCTGATCACCGATCATCACCTGCCCGGCGCAACGCTGCCGGACGCGCAGTGCATCATCAATCCCAATCAGCCGGGATGCGGCTTTCCGAGCAAACACCTCGCCGGCGTCGGCGTGATGTTCTATCTGATGCTCGCGCTGCGCGCCGAGCTGCGCAAACGCGGCGCGTTTGACAGCGGCCCCAACCTTGCCAGCCTCCTCGACCTGGTGGCCCTGGGTACCGTGGCTGATGTGGTACGGCTCGACGACAATAACCGGATACTGGTGCAACAGGGCCTGCAGCGCATACGCGCCGGCAAGACCTGGCCCGGAATCGCCGCACTGATGAAGGTCGCCGGGCGCGATCCCGCCAGGGCGTCGACCTACGACCTGGGTTTCGTGCTCGGCCCGCGGCTGAATGCCGCCGGCCGGCTCGACGACATGGCGGTCGGCATTGAATGCCTGATCAGCAACGACCCCGCCGCCGCCGAGCGCATCGCGCACGAGCTCGATCGATTGAACCGTGAACGCCGCTCAATCGAGGCCGGCATGCATGACAACGCGCTGGCGATACTCGATCAGCTCTCGCCGCAGGACAGCTACAGCCTGTGCCTGTTCGATCCGACCTGGCACCAGGGCGTGATCGGCATCCTGGCCTCACGCCTCAAGGAACGCTGGCATCGTCCGGTGATTGCGTTTGCGCACGGCAGCGGCGGCGAGATCAAGGGCTCGGGCCGCTCGATCAGCGCGCTGCATTTGCGCGACGCGCTCGACCTGGTGTCCAAGCGCGAGCCGGGTCTGCTGCTCAGGTTCGGCGGGCATGCGGCGGCAGCCGGACTGACGCTGCACGCAGCCGACTTCGGGCGCTTCAGCGCCGCGTTCGAAGCGGCTGCGCAAGCGCTGCTCACGCCCGCCGACCTCGCACGCAGCATCGAGACCGACGGTGCGCTGCCCGCCGGAAATCTGACGCTCGAGACAGCGCGGCTGCTCGAACAGCAGGTGTGGGGACAGGGTTTTCCGGCCCCGACGTTTGATGATGAATTCGGTGTGGTGCAGCAGCGCATCGTCGGCGAACGGCACCTCAAGCTGCGTCTCGCCAAAGACGGCGCCGAATATGAAGCGATGCTGTTCTCCCACACCGCGCCGCTGCCGGGACGCGTGCGCGCGGTCTATCGTCTCGCCGTCAACGAATACAGCGGTGCCCGGAAGCTGCAGGTCACCATAGAACACTGGCAACCGCTGTAACGACATGATTGCGCAAGCCGCGGGCTCATTTCACCGCAAAACAATAGAACAGCCCGTCACCGCCCGTGGGACGCACTCGCTCCTGACTACAACCCAGCGTCGGGTGGGCCGAATTCCAGGACGTGGCCCATGAAACGTCGATGGGGCCCGCGCGATCATGATGCCCCGTCATCGCCGAGCCATCGGTCCCGCCCTTCGTCCAGTTGCCGCAGGTCATGTCTGGAAATGGAGCACCCGGAAAAGCTGTGCCGTCGGGTCGCGAGCCGGTCAGCATGTCGTGCTTGTTGGGCTTCTCCGTGCGGCTGTTTACGGGCCGCCCGTTTTCGTCCAATGCCGTCAGTTTCGTCAGGTTGTTGTTGGCCGAGTGCAGTTCTTCGACGCTCCTCGCAATCACTGCGCCCTTGGCGTTCTGCCAGGGGCCGGTACCGATCCGGTCGCGCGCATTCACGAAGTTCGGATCGTTCAGCTTCGGTGCCTGCGTGCTCAGATAGGCACGCCAGCTGCGATTGCCGGCACCCGCCGCCTGCGCGAGCGATTGGCAGTGCCGGTCTGCCCCCTGAAGGCCGCCCAGGTCGCCGCCCTTGCCCGGCCCGGCACTGGTCACAAAAAAGGTCATTTCCTTGGGGCCCGGCTGTACGCTTGCGCAACCAACGACCGTAATCAAGCCGGCCGCGGCCAGCCACACCCTTCCCACTGTGGTTTGCATCACGCTCTCCTCTTTGCTCTGGTTGGTTTGGTAGCGAGCTGCGACCGCGCACCGCGCAGCAGGATCAGCGATCGCGAGCGGCTCACGATTGATCTTGAGGCAATCGCCAAAGCTCGTCAATGATTAGTTCGTTCTGCCTCCTGTATAATCGATGTTTTCCGAATCGATTCCGCAATGGAAGCAGAACAACTCAATGCCATAGCACGGCGGCTGCAGGACCTGGGCCAGCGCAACGCCGAGCTGCGGAGGTATCTTTGACTTCGAAGCGAAGCAGCGGCGCCTCGCCGAAGTCGTCAAGCTAGCCGAAGACCCGTCGATCTGGAGCGACGGCAAGCGCGCCCAGGAGCTGGGGCGCGAGCGCAAAGCGCTCGAAGCACTGGTGGTCGCGATGGCGAAGCTTGATCAGGACCTGCGGGACGCGGCCGAACTGTTCGCGATGGCGCGCGCCGAAAATGACGACGCGTCGCTCAGGATCCTGGAGTCCGAAGCGCACGCACTCGAGAAAACCGTCGCCGATCTGGAATTCCAGCGGATGTTCTCGAATCCGATGGATCCAAACAGCTGTTTCGTCGATATCCAGGCCGGCTCCGGCGGCACCGAGGCGCAGGATTGGGCGCAGATTCTGGAGCGCATGTATTTGCGCTACTGCGAACGCAAAGGCTTCCGCGTCGAGCTGCTCGAGGAATCGCCGGGCGAAGTGGCGGGTCTGAAGAGCGCGTCCCTCAAGGTGATCGGCGATTATGCTTACGGCCACCTGCGCACCGAGTCCGGCATCCACCGCCTGGTGCGCAAGTCGCCGTTCGATTCCAACAACCGGCGTCATACGTCGTTCGCGAGCGTGTTCGTCTATCCCGAGGTCGACGAGACCATCGCGATTGCAATCAACCCGGCCGACCTGCGCATCGACACCTTTCGCGCTTCCGGCGCAGGCGGCCAGCACATCAACAAGACCGATTCGGCGATCCGCATTACCCACGCGCCGACCGGCATCGTGGTGCAATGCCAGAACGACCGTTCGCAGCACCGCAACCGCGCCGAAGCGATGGCGATGCTGAAAGCGCGCCTCTACGAACTCGAACTCAGGAAGCGCACCGAGGAAAAACAGGCGATGGAGGACTCCAAGAGCGACATCGGCTGGGGTCACCAGATCCGCTCCTATGTGCTCGACCAGTCGCGCATCAAGGATCTGCGCACCCACGTCGAAATCGGCAACACCCAGGCGGTGCTGGACGGCGATCTGGATGATTTCATCACCGCCAGTCTCAAGCAGAACGTATGACGGCGCGCCCGCGCCGCAACTCAGGCCCTCATTAGGAATGACCATGGACGACAAGAACGCCCCGCCGCCGCAGCCTGACGACAATCAGATCATCGCCGAGCGGCGCGCCAAGCTGAAAGCGCTGCGCGAGAAAGGCATTGCGTTTCCCAATAAATTCCTGCGCACCGACTTTGCCTCCGATCTGCTGGAAAAACACGAGGAACGCGACCGCGACTCGCTCGATCTGAATCCGGTCGCCGTCAAAGTCGCCGGGCGCATGATGCTCAAGCGCGTGATGGGCAAAGCGAGCTTCGCGACCATTCAGGACATGAGCGGCAGCATCCAGCTCTACCTGACCGACAGCTATCCCGGCAAGGAACAGCACGCGGCGTTCAAGCATTACGACAGCGGCGATATCATTGGTGCCGAAGGCGTGTTGTTCAAGACGCAGAAAGGCGAGCTCACGGTGCGCGTCAAAGCGCTCCACCTGCTGACCAAATCGCTGCGGCCGCTGCCCGAGAAATTCCACGGCCTGACGGATCAGGAAAGCCGCTACCGCCAGCGCTATCTCGATCTGATCGCCAACGAAGACGCGCGGCTCACGTTCGTGCTGCGCTCACGGATCGTGCAGGGCGTGCGCGAATTCCTGCTGAACCGCCGCTTCCTGGAAGTTGAAACGCCGATGATGCAGCCGATTCCCGGCGGCGCGACGGCCCGCCCGTTTGTGACGCACCACAACGCGCTGGACATGAAGCTGTATCTGCGCATTGCGCCCGAGCTCTACCTCAAGCGGCTGGTGGTCGGCGGATTCGAGAAAGTGTTCGAGCTCAACCGCAATTTCCGCAACGAAGGCATTTCGACCCGCCACAACCCCGAATTCACCATGGTCGAGCTTTATGTCGCGTACCGCGATTATCGTTACATGATGGCGCTGCTGCAACAATTGATCGGCGACGTTGCGCAGGCCGTGTGCGGCACCCGCGCGATCACCTATCAGGGCCGTGAAATCGATCTCGAAAAGCCGTTCGCGCGGCTCACCATTACGCAGGCGATCAGGCAATTCCACCCCGAAATCCCCGAGGAGCTGCTGCACAGCCGTGAGGCGCTGATCGGCAAGCTCAGGGAACTCAACCTCCCCTGCCGCGAGCAGGACGGAATCGGCGGGCTGCAGCTGACGCTGTTTGAGGGCACTACCGAGTCCGAGCTGTTTCAGCCGACCTACATCATCGACTATCCGGCCGAAGTGTCGCCGCTGGCACGCCGCAGCGACGTGGACCCGAATCTCGCCGAGCGCTTCGAGCTCTATATCGCCGGGCGCGAAATTGCCAATGGCTTTTCCGAACTCAACGACCCCGAAGACCAGGCCGCGCGCTTCCACGAGCAGGCGCGGCAGAAGGACGCGGGCGATGAGGAAGCCATGCACTACGACGCCGACTACATCCGCGCGCTCGAGTACGGGCTGCCTCCGACCGCGGGGGCCGGCATCGGCATCGACCGGCTCGTCATGCTCCTGACCGACAGCCCCAGCATTCGGGACGTGATTCTGTTTCCGCAAATGCGTCCCGAATAATTCGCGGTTGCCGGGCCGCCGTGAACCAGCCCTTGTGGCAACCTTCTGCCGACGCGATCGCCGCGTCCCGCATGACCGCGTTCATGCGCGCGGCGGAGAGTCAGTTTGGCGTCCAGTTGCCCGATTACGCGGCGCTCTACGACTGGTCGATCCGGGAGCCTGAGCGGTTCTGGCGCGCCGTATGGACGTTTTGCGGCGTGATCGCCGCGCACCAGGGCGAGGTCGTGCTCGAGCACGGCGACCGCATGCCGGGCGCGCGCTGGTTTCCGCAGGCGCGCCTCAATTTTGCGGCGAACCTGTTGCGGCGCAACGACAGCGAGCCCGCGATCATATTCTGGGGCGAAGACCGGGTACGAAGCAGCATCACGTTCGCCGAGCTGCATCACGAAGTCTCGCGCCTCGCCCAGGCGCTGCGTGCCGCCGGCGTCCGGGCCGGTGACCGGGTCGCCGCTTACATGCCGAATGTGCCCGGCACCGTAATCGCGATGCTCGCCACAGCGAGCATCGGCGCAATCTGGTCGTCGTGCTCGCCGGACTTCGGCGTGCAGGGCGTGCTCGACCGCTTTGGCCAGATCGAGCCCAAAATCCTGTTCTGCACGGATGGCTATTTCTATAACGGCAAGACCATCGAACTCATCGAACGCCTGGTGGAAATAGCCAGACATCTGCCGTCGGTGCAAAAGGTCATCGTCGTGCCCTACGCCCGGAGCGACCCCGGAATCGGCGCAATTCCCAACGCCGCCATCGTGCATGACTTCATGGCGCCATTCGCCGCGCGCGCCATCGAATTCGAACAGCTGCCGTTCGATCACCCGCTCTACATCCTGTATTCATCCGGCACCACCGGTGCGCCGAAATGCATCGTTCATGGCGCAGGCGGCACGCTGCTGCAGCATCTGAAGGAGCACGTGCTGCACGTCGACGCCGGACGGGACGACCGCATGTTCTATTTCACCACCTGCGGCTGGATGATGTGGAACTGGCTCGCGTCGGGACTTGCGGCTGGCTGCGCAATCCTGCTCTATGACGGCTCACCGTTCGTTCGCGACGGCACCATCCTGTTCGATTTCGCCGACGCGGCAGGCATGACGATATTCGGCACGTCCGCCAAATTCATCGATGGGCTCGCCAAAGCCGGATTGAAGCCGGCGCAAACGCACCGGCTCGACCGGCTGCGCGTGATGATGTCGACCGGCTCACCGCTCGCTCCCGAGGGCTTTGACTACGTTTACCAGAACGTCAAGCACGACATCAACCTCGCGTCGATTTCGGGCGGTACCGACATCATTTCCACTTTCGTGCTCGGCAATCCGCTGCTGCCCGTATGGCGCGGCGAAATCCAGTGCCGCGGCCTCGGCATGAAAGTCGAGGTCTACAACGAGGACGGCAAGCCGGTGCGCGGCGCAAAAGGCGAGCTGGTGTGCAGCGCGCCCTTCCCATCGATGCCGGTGGGCTTCTGGAACGATGCTGACGGCGCGAAATACCATGCCGCGTACTTCGAGAAGTTTCCCAACGTCTGGTGCCACGGCGACTATGTCGAGCTCACGGCTCACGACGGCATGATCATCTACGGCCGCTCCGACGCGGTGCTCAACCCAGGCGGCGTGCGCATCGGCACCGCCGAAATCTACCGCCAGGTCGAGCAACTGGACGAAGTGGTCGAGAGCCTGGTCGTCGGCCAGGACTGGCCGCCCGAAAACCCCAACGACGTCCGTGTCGTGCTGTTCGTGCGGCTGCGCGAAGGCTTGACCCTCGATCCGGCGCTCGCCGAGCGGATCCGGCAACACATCCGCACCAACACCACGCCGCGCCATGTCCCCGCAAAAGTCGTGCAGGTTGCCGACATCCCGCGCACCAAGAGCGGTAAGATTGTCGAACTCGCGGTGCGCAACGTCGTGCACGGCCGCCCGGTCAGGAATCTGGAAGCGCTGGCGAACCCCGAGGCACTTGAACTGTTTCGCGCCCGTCCCGAATTATTGATTTGATGCTGCTGCAGGCCAGCGCCGGCGCCCGCCGCCCCGGCGGTGCAGGGGAGCTTGCCACATACCCTACCGGGGTATATCATGGGCGGGTCGTCACAGGCCCATCATGTCCTCCATTGCCCCTCAAGCGATTGATCAACCCGCCCCCGGCGTCCCGCTGCAGACCGCCGAATTCGCGCTGGAAGGAATGACCTGCGCCGCCTGCGCGGCACGCATCGAGAAAACGCTCAGCCGCGTGCCGGGAGTTGACGCGCACGTCAATTTCGCTTCGGAACGCGCGACCATCCAGTACGACCCGGGCAAAACCGACGTCGCGGCATTGATTGCCGCCGTCAGCAAGGCGGGCTACGGCGCGCGAGCGGTGACCGGATTTGACGACTCGGAGGAACGCCGCCGGCACGAATCCGCCTATCGCGCCACGCGGCGGGAATTCTGGATCGCGGCACTGCTTACCGCTCCACTGCTCGCGCAAATGGCGCTGATGTTTACCACGGTGCATGGCGAACTGCTGCCGCGCTGGCTGCAGTTCGTGCTGGCGACGCCCGTGCAATTGTGGATCGGGCGGCGTTTTTATGCGGGCGCCTGGCACTCGCTGCGCGGGGGCGGCGCCAGCATGGATGTGCTGATCGCGCTCGGCACCACCATGGCCTATGGTTTCAGCGTTGCCGTGACCGTCTTCGACCTGCCCTACCATGTCTACTTCGAGGCCGGCGCCGCGATCATCACGCTGGTGCTGATGGGCAAGCTGCTCGAAGCGCGCGCCAAGGGCAGGACTTCGGACGCGATTGCGCAACTCATCAGGCTGCAGCCGAAAACCGCGCGCGTCGAGCGCGGCGGCAAAGTCATCGAGATCGATATCGCGCAAATCAGGGCCGGCGATATTTTCGTCGTCAGGCCCGGAGAAGCCATCCCGGTGGACGGCGTCGTCCTGGAGGGCGCTTCCAGCATCGACGAAGCGATGCTGACGGGAGAAAGCATGCCGGTCATGAAACAGAACGACGCCCGCGTCTACGCGGCGACGCTCAACCAGGAGGGGTTGCTCAGGTGCCGTGCGACGGGTGTCGGCAGCGCAACCGTGCTCGCGGGCATCATTCGCCTCGTCGCCGAGGCGCAAGGCTCGAAGGCGCCGATCCAGCGGCTTGCCGACCGCATCTCGGGAATCTTTGTACCGGTAGTGGTCGCGATCGCGATCGTCACCTGGGCTGGCTGGTGGTTTTTGGCGGGCGATTTTCCGGCCGCGCTGGTGAATGCCGTCGCGGTGCTGGTGATCGCCTGTCCGTGCGCGCTGGGTCTCGCGACACCGACCGCCATCATGGTCGGCACCGGCCGCGGCGCCCGCTCGGGAATACTCATCAGGAATGCAGCCGCGCTCGAGCGCGCCGGCAGCATCGATCTGCTCGTCGTCGACAAGACCGGAACGCTGACTACCGGCCGGCCGGAGGTCACCGACGTGGTTGCCTTCGGCGCGCACGGCGAAACCGAAGTCCTGCGCGTCGCGGCCGCGGTCGAACAGGGTTCGGAACACCCGCTCGCGCGCGCGATCCTCGCCGCAGCAGCCGCGCATCAGATCACCCCGCCGCCGCTCTCGGACTTCGCCGCTGTCGCCGGCAAAGGCGCACGCGCAACCATCGACGCTCAAACGGTACTGCTCGGTTCGCCGCTGTTCCTGCGCGAGAACCACATCGCGCTCGATGGCGCGCAGCTCGAGGCGCTGCAGTCGCAGGGCAAGACCGTGATCGCGATCGCGCGCGACGGCGCCGCAATCGGCCTGATCGCGATCGCCGACCGGCTGCGGCCCACCTCGCATGCCGCGGTAGCGGCGATACGCGGGCTCGGCATCGAGGTCCTGATGCTCACCGGCGACAATGCGGCGACGGCGCGCGCAATCGCCGCGCAGGCCGGCATTGAACGCTCGCTTGCGGACGTGCTGCCGCAGCACAAGGCGGCTGCCGTACAAAAACTCCGCGCCGAAGGCCGCACCGTCGGCATGGCGGGCGACGGCATCAACGATGCGCCTGCACTCGCGGCGGCTGACGTCGGTTTTGCCGTTGCCAGCGGCTCCGATGTCGCCATACATGCGGCCGACGTCACGCTGATGCGCAGCGATCTGATGAGCGTAGCGGATGCGGTGGAACTCTCGCGCAGCACGCTCAACAAGATCCGCCAGAATCTGTTCTTCGCGTTCGTCTACAACGTGCTTGGCATCCCGCTCGCGGCATTCGGCATGCTCAATCCGGTGATCGCCGGGGCGGCAATGGCACTGAGTTCCGTATCCGTCGTCAGCAATTCGCTGTTACTGCGCAGATGGAAACCGGTGAAATCGTGAGGCAGGAAGCGTCAAAAGGAGAAACCATGGAAACGACCGTAGTGAAAATCAGCGGCATGACCTGCATGGGCTGCGTCAGCAGCGTGAAGAAAGTGCTGACGGCGCTCGAGGGCGTGCAAAGTGTCGATGTTGTCCTCGAAAAGGCGCAGGCAACGATCGTCTACGACGCCGCGCGTGCCGGCCCGGGGCAGTTCAGGACCGCAATCGAGGACGCGGGTTTTGAAACGAACTGACGGAGTTGCCGCAAAGCGCGTCGTGCAGCCGCGCAAGCAGACGCTGCTGAAACGGCTCAACCGCATCGAAGGCCAGGTGCGCGGCGTGGCGCGCATGATCCAGGACGACCGCTACTGCGTCGACGTGATCACCCAGCTTGCCGCCGCACGCGCCGCGCTCGACGCGGTAGCGCTGCGGCTGCTTGAAGATCATACCCAGGGGTGCGTGCAATCCGCGATCCGCTGCGGCCGCGGCGATCACGCGATCGGCGAATTGATGCAGGTGGTGCGGAAATTCTCGCGTTGAGCGCGCGGCGCTAATAGCTCCAGTTCCAGATCTGCCACCACCGCTTGCCATCCCCCCCCGCCTGGCCGGTCAGGTACTTGCTCTTGGGAAAATTGGCTTTCATTACCCGCTCCGCGTCGTTGCGCAGGTCGGTCATGCCGAGCTTGTCGTAAGCCTGGACGAGGATCAGCAATCCCTCTTCGTTGGCGGGAGCCTGCGGGTAATTCTTGAGCGCGTACTGGGCCCGGTTCGCGGCGGCAACGAAAGCGCTGCGTTTCATGTAATAACGCGCGACGTTTACTTCATGCGATGCCAGCGTGTTGACCAGGTAATTCATGCGCTGGATCGAATCCGGCGTGTATTTGCTCTTGGGAAAGCGCGTCACCAGGTCCTTGAACGCCTGGAATGCCTCGCGTGACGCTTTCGGATCGCGCTCGGTCATGTCCTGGCCGGCATACGCACCAAGGAGCCCCAAATCGTCGTTGAAACTGGCGAGCCCCCTCAGGTAGTACGCATAATCGACGCTGGGATGGTTGGGATGCAGCTTGATGAAGCGGTCCGCGGCCGCGATTGCCGAGGCAACATCCCTGTCCTTGTAATAGGCGTATGCGATTTCGAGCTGCGCCTGCTGCGCGTAGCGGCCGTAAGGATAGCGCGACTCCAGCTTTTCATAGAGCTTGATCGCTTTTTCGTAGTTGCTGGCGGCGAGCTCGCTTTTCGCTTCGGTATACAGCTTGCTCGCCGACCAGCCCTTGGTTTCGTCGATCTGGTCCGGAAGCAGCCCGCACGCCGACAGGCATAGGGCAAGAAATAACGCTAAACTTGATCGCATAAATGAGTCCCGCGGAAAAAGCACAAAATTATAACGCAACCCGCGCGTTACCGGCACCGGTCGAATTGACCGTGGCGCCGGAATGCGCGGGTCAACGGTTGGACCAGGCGCTGTCGCGTTTGTTGCCGGAATTCTCCCGCAGCCGGCTCGCGCACTGGATCCGCACCCGGCGCGTCGAGCTCGACGGACGTCCCGCGCTGCCCAAGGCCAAGGTCTGGGGCGGTGAGAAAGTGCTGCTCTATCCCCTGCCCGACCCGGCTGCAACTGCGGCGGCGCCGGAGGACATAGCGCTCGATATCGTTCACGAAGATGCGGCGCTGCTGGTGATCGCCAAGCCCGCCGGGCTGGTCGTGCATCCGGGCAGCGGCAATTGGAGCGGCACGCTGCTGAATGCGTTGCTCGCGCACGCGCCGCAGCTCGCGAGCCTGCCGCGCGCAGGTATCGTGCATCGTCTCGACAAAAACACCAGCGGCCTGCTGGTCGTCGCGAAAACGCTTCCCGCCCAGACCAGTCTGGTGCGCCAGCTGCAAGCGCATAGCGTCAGGCGCGAGTACCTCGCGTTGGTGCACGGCCGCGTTGCGCGCGACGGCAAGGTCGAGGCGCCGATCGGCCGCCACCCGGTACAACGCACACGCATGGCAGTGGTCGCGCGCGGCAAACCTGCGGTCACCCACTTCCAGGTAATGGAACGCTACCTGAACGCGACGCTCCTGCGCTGCCGGCTCGAAACGGGGCGCACGCACCAGATCCGCGTCCACCTGCAATCGCTCGGCCACCCGCTGGTCGGCGACCCGGTCTATGGCAGGAACCGGAAGAGCGCCGATGCCGTGCTGGCCGGGTTTGCGCGTCAGGCACTGCACGCCGAGCGGCTCGAATTCCTGCATCCCGCCAGCGGCAAGACAGCGGCGTGGCAAGCGCCGCTGCCCGCGGACCTGCATGCCCTGATTGCCGCATTGCGAGCGCAATCCGCGGTGACGGCGTGAAAGCTCCGTACGACTGGATCGTTCCCGACTGGCCTGCGCCGCCCGGCGTAAGAAGCCTGATTACGACCCGCAACGGCGGAGTCAGCGCCGGCGCCTACGGGAGCTTCAACCTGGGTCTGCGCACCGGCGATGACGAGGCGGCGGTGCACGCCAACCGGAAGTTGCTGCGCGCATGGCTGCCGCAGGAACCCAAATGGCTGCGCCAGGTGCACGGCGCGAAGGTGGTTGTCGCCGATGGCCTGGCCGGCCTCCCTGAGGCGGACGCCAGCATCGCGCGTAACACCGGGACCGTATGCGCGGTGATGATCGCCGACTGCATGCCGGTGCTGCTGTGCGATGAGGCCGGCAGCGTCATCGGCATTGCGCACGCCGGCTGGCGCGGCTTGAGTTCGGGCGTCATTGAAAACGCAGTGCGTGAAACGGCTGTCGCGCCGCGCGAACTGCTCGCGTGGCTCGGCCCCGCGATCGGCCCCGACGCGTTTGAGGTCGGCAGCGAGGTGCGGGAAGCGTTTCTCAACGCGGATCCCGCCGCGGCTGAGGCATTCAAGCCTTACCGCGCAGGCAAATGGCTTGCCGACCTGTTCAGGCTCGCGCGCCAGCGTCTCGCGCGCTGCGGCGTGCAACAGGTGTTCGGCGGCGGATTGTGCACCCATCGCGATGCCGCACGTTTTTATTCCTACCGCCGCGACCCGGTGACGGGCCGCATGGCCGCGCTGATCTGGCTCGACCCCGTTCAGGCGCACCCGAAATGACGTTCCCGGCTTGACACGTCATCTATAATGTTTGCATGTCGGTATTAGCCTGGATCATCGTTGCCAGCGTGGCCGGCGGCGTGTTGAGCGTCGTTGCCGCCGCCGCGTTCGCTTTCAACGCGCGTACTGCGCACGTGCCGATTCTGATCAGTTATGCGGTCGGCGCGCTGCTTGGCGCGGTATTCCTCGAAATCCTGCCGCACGCGTTTGCCAGCGCGAAGAGCTTCGAGCAGATGGCAGCCACCGTGCTCGCGGGGATCCTGCTGTTCTTCGTGCTCGAAAAGCTGGTGCTGTGGCGCCACTGCCACGAATCGCAATGCGAGGCGCACGAAGCGCAACCGGCGCAGCACGATCACGGCCGCAGCGGCATGATGATCATGATTGGAGACACCTTCCACAACTTCGTCGATGGCATCCTGATCGCAGCCGCCTTTCTCGCCGACGTGCAGCTGGGACTGGTGACCGCGATCGCGATCATCGCGCACGAAGTGCCGCAGGAAGTCGGCGATTTCCTGGTGCTGCTGCATTCCGGCTACAGCAAGCGCTACGCGCTCGTGCTGAACGTGCTGTCGAGCCTGGCGATGATGGTGGGTGGCGTGCTCGCCTATTTCACGCTGCAGGCCATGCAGCAATGGATACCGTCGCTGCTGGCGCTCGCCGCCGCGAGCATGATCTACGTTTCAGTCGCGGATCTCATTCCCGGCCTGCATCGCCGTCCGGAAATCCGCGCCACCGTGCAGCAGGTGGCGCTGATCGCCACCGGGATCGGCACGATCTGGGGTGTCGGCGTGTGGCTTCATTGAGCGATGAATCCGCCGCCCCGGTCGATGCAGGCGATGGTTGAAGATCTGGATCTCGCCAGCCGCAGGTTGTTCGAAGATGTGCTCGGTTCGCTGTCCGCGGGACAACGGCTCGAGAGCGCGGAAGCCTGGCAGGCGCTGGCGGCGGACCTCGCGCAGGACAGCGCGCGCTGGGCCGCGCTGCAGCAGCGCTATTACCAGCGCCATCTCGAATTATGGACGGCCACGATCGGGCGCGCGGACGCGGCAGGTTCCACCGCGGCCCCGCCAGCGCCGGTCGCGGTGCCCGAACCGGGAGACCGGCGCTTTCAATCCCCTGAATGGCGGGAACTGCCGTATTTCGATTATCTGAAACAGGCCTACCTGATCAACTCGCGCTGGCTGACGGAAGTCGTCGAGGCCGCGCGGCTCGACGCGCCGGCCAAGCGCAAACTGCGCTTTATCACGCGCCAACTGGTGGACGCCGCAGCGCCCGCCAACTTTCCGGCGACCAATCCCGAAGTCCTGAAGCTCGCGTCCGAGACTCGTGGCGAAAGCCTGCTGCGTGGCCTCGAAAACCTCAACGAGGATCGCCGGAAAGGCCGCATCTCGACGACCGATGAATCAGCGTTCGAAGTCGGCCGCAACATCGCGGTGACGCCGGGCGCAGTGGTTTACGAAAACGAGCTGATGCAGCTGATCCAGTACCGTCCGGTCACCGATTCCGTCCACGCGCGGCCGCTGGTGATGGTCCCGCCGTGCATCAACAAGTACTACATCCTCGACCTGCAGCCGGAAAATTCGTTCGTGCGCCATGCGGTCGCGCAGGGACACACCGTATTCATGGTGTCGTGGCGCAACGTGTCCGCGGACATGGGGAGCATCACCTGGGATCAATATCTCGAACAAGGCGTGATCAGGGCGCTCGAAGTTGCCCGCGCGATCTGCGGCGTGAGGCAAGTCAATGCGCTCGGCTTTTGCGTCGGCGGCACGCTGCTGGCCGCCGCGCTCGCGGTGCTGCGCGCGAAGCGGCGCAACCTCGCGGCGAGCGTTACTTACCTCGCCACCATGCTCGACTTCGGCGATGCCGGGGATCTTTCGGTATACATCGACAAAGCTTACGTTACCCGGCGCGAAAGGGATTTCGCGCAGGGCGGCGTGCTCCAAGGCGAGGAACTCGCGCTCAGCTTTTCCAGCCTGCGACCCAACGATCTGATCTGGAACTACGTCGTCAACAACTACCTCAAGGGACGCAAACCGCAGGCCTTCGATCTGCTCTACTGGAACAGCGACAGCACCAACCTCCCCGGCGCAATGTTCGTCTACTACGTGCGCAACACCTATCTGGAAAACAATCTGTGCGTTCCGCGCAGGCTGACCAACTGCGGCGTCAAGGTGGATCTCTCGAAGATCAGGCTGCCGGCTTTCGTCCTCGCCTCGCGGGAGGACCACATCGTACCCTGGAAAAGCGCCTACCGGACCACGCAACTGGTCGGCGGCAAAATCGAGTTCGTGCTGGCCGCCAGCGGGCATATCGCGGGCGTCATCAATCCGCCGTCGCAAAACCGCCGCCATTACTGGCTCAATCCGGCTTTGCCGCCGGATCCCGATGCCTGGCTCGCCGGCGCGCGCGCGCAGCCCGGCAGCTGGTGGAGCCGGTGGAGCGAATGGCTGGCCGGACACGGCGGTGGCAGCGTTGCCGCGCGCCCCGGGTTGGGCAGCGCGCGCTATCCGGCAATCGAGCCGGCGCCCGGGCGTTACGTCAAACAACACTGCGATTGATCAAGACACGATTTTGAGGCTTCATGTTAGTCTGCAAGTGTCGCTTGCAGAGGAGAACACACAATGTCCAGAGTAGCGGTTGTCACCGGCGGCATGGGCGGGCTTGGCGAGGCGATCTGCGTCAAGCTGTCAGCCATGGATTACCGGGTGGTCGCCACGCATTCGCCGGGCAACACCAAGGCACAGCAATGGCTCACCGACATGAAAAACCGGGGCCACGTATTCCATGCCGTGCAGGTTGACGTCGCGGATTTCGATTCGTGCGCGGCCGCGGTCAAGCAGACCGAGGCCGAGGTCGGCCCGATCGACGTGCTGGTCAACAATGCCGGCATCACGCGCGACATGACATTCAGGAAAATGGGCAAGGCAGACTGGGACGCGGTGATGCGCACCAATCTCGACAGCGTTTTCAACATGACCAAAGCGGTGCTCGACAATATGGTGGACCGCGGCTGGGGCCGCGTGATCAACGTCTCTTCGGTCAATGGGCAGAAAGGCGCGTTCGGCCAGACCAACTACTCTGCCGCCAAGGCCGGGATGCACGGTTTCACCAAGGCGCTGGCGCTGGAAGTCGCGCGCAAGGGCGTGACGGTGAACACGATTTCACCCGGCTATATCGGAACCAAAATGGTGATGGCGATCCCGAAAGAAGTGCTGGATGCCAAGATCATCCCGCAAATCCCGGTCGGACGCCTCGGCAAGCCGGAAGAAGTCGCCGGCCTCGTCGCCTACCTGTGTTCCGACGAGGCCGCCTTTGTCACGGGTGCCAATATCGCCATCAACGGCGGCCAGCACATGCAATAGCCACTGCTTTTGGTGTCGCCGCCTTGACGCTGCGTATGCTGCGGCGCACAATCCAAATACATACTTTTGCAGTCGAGGTCAGGTTATGAGCGAGCATCTGCGTATCATCAAGAAGTATCCGAACCGCCGGCTTTATGACACTACGACCAGCAGCTACATCACGCTCGCGGATGTCAAGAAACTGGTGCTCGATCAAATCGGGTTCAGGGTCGAGGACGCCAAGTCCAAGGAGGATCTGACGCGCGCCATCCTGCTGCAGATTATTCTCGAGGAAGAAAGCGGCAACGGCGCGCCGATGTTTTCGAGCGACGCGCTGTCCCAGATCATCCGCTTCTACGGCAACGCGATGCAGGGGATGATGGGCGGTTACCTCGAGAAAAACATCCACACCTTCGTCGAGATCCAGAAAAAACTGCAGGAACAGTCGAATGCAATTTACGGCGGAACGCCGCCCATGCTCAACCCCGATGCGTGGGGCGAATTTCTCAAGATGCAGGGCCCCGCGATCCAGGGCCTGATGGGCAGCTATCTCGAGCAAAGCGCCAACGCATTCCTCGAGATGCAGCAGCAACTGCAAAAACAGACGCGCAACCTGTTCGGCACCTTCCCCTTCCCCAACTTCGCCGCTTCCAATCCGTTCGCGCAGCCGCAACGCGATGACGCCGCAGGCAACTCCAGCAAATCCGCGCCCAAGGATGAAGGCGGCAAAAAAGACGGCGCCTGAAATAGCGCGCGCGCGGCCCCGGGCCGCGCCCAAAATCGGTTTCGTCTCGCTCGGCTGTCCCAAGGCGCTGGTTGATTCCGAGCGCATCCTCACGCAGTTGCGCGCCGAGGGTTATCTCATCGCGCCGGCTTATAAGGATGCGGACCTGGTCGTCGTCAACACGTGCGGCTTCATCGACGCCGCGGTTGAGGAATCGCTCGAGGCGATCGGCGAAGCGCTTGCCGAAAACGGCCGCGTGATCGTCACCGGCTGCCTTGGCGCCAAAGGCAATATCGTCAAGGAGACCCATCCGCGCGTGCTTGCGGTTACGGGCCCGCATGCAACCGACGCCGTGATGGAGGCGGTGCACACGCACCTGCGGCAGCCGCACGACCCCTACACCGACCTGATTCCGCCGCAGGGAATAAGACTCACGCCCCGGCACTACGCATACCTGAAGATCGCCGAGGGCTGCAACCACCGCTGCACGTTCTGCATCATCCCGTCGCTGCGCGGGGATCTCGTCAGCCGTCCTGTCGGCGAAATCATGCAGGAAGCGGAAAACCTGGTCAAAGCCGGCGTGAAAGAGCTGTTGGTGGTTTCTCAGGACACCAGCGCTTATGGCGTCGACGTCAAATACCGCACCGGCTTCTGGCACGGCCGCCCGCTGAAGACGCGCATGACGGAACTGGCCCGCGCGCTCGGCAGCCTCGGGGTGTGGGTGCGGCTGCATTACGTCTACCCCTACCCGCACGTCGACGAAGTGATTCCGCTGATGGCGGAGGGGAAAATTCTGCCGTATCTCGACGTGCCGTTTCAGCACGCGAGCCCGGGAATACTCAAGGCGATGAAACGCCCGGCAAGCTCGGAAAACAACCTTGCGCGCATCAGGCGCTGGCGCGAAATCTGTCCCGAGTTGACGATACGCAGCACCTTTATCACCGGTTTCCCCGGCGAAACCGACGCCGATTTCAGGCAACTGCTGGAATTCATCGAGGCAGCGCAACTCGACCGTGTCGGCTGCTTCGTCTATTCCCCGGTCGACGGCGCGAAGGCGAATGAGTTGCCCGGGCACGTGCCTGAAGCAATCAAGGAAGAACGCAAGGCGCGCTTCATGGCGCTGCAGGAAAATATCAGTGCGACGCGCCTCAGGCGCAGGATAGGCAGCACATTGACGGTCCTGGTCGACACGGTCAGCTCCAGGGGTGCGGCTGCGCGCAGCAGCGCCGATGCGCCGGACATCGACGGTGTGGTGCACGTCGCGCCGCACGCAACGCTCAAGTCCGGCGAATTTGCGCGCGTGAAGATCGCGGCCTCTGACACCCACGACCTGAAAGGCGCAGTCGCCTGATGTGGGAGCAATTGAAGCGCTGGGCAGTGGGACTGAAGAGCGAAGGCATGACCCTGTGGTTCTGCTGCCGGCACCCGGATATGCCATTGCTGCCCAAGCTGCTCGCGTTTGTCGTGGTCGGTTATTTCCTGAGCCCGATTGACCTGATTCCCGATTTCATTCCGGTACTGGGCTATCTCGATGACTTGATCCTGGTGCCGATCGGAATCTACTTCACGTTGAAGCTGGTGCCGCAGCACGTCATCGAGGAATCCCGCGCCAAAGCGTGCGACTGGATCGCCGCGCAGCGGCCGAAGCCGAAGAGCATCATCGCCGCGGTGGTCATCATAGTCTTGTGGATGCTGTTCTTCGCGGCGCTATGGCAATACTCCGGCGCCGAGGTGATGCGCCTGTTTGGCGCAGTTTGGTAGGGCGCAGCTTCAGCGCGCCGCCAAGCAACGAACCCGATCGGAAGTCAATGGCGCGATAAATCCGCGCCCTACGGGGGCAGTGATGAAGTCGTGGGCAGCAGATACTCCCGGCCTCGCTCGAAAAATGCGATCACCTCCGCGATATCGCGCGTGCCCTTCATGGCCGGCAGGCTGGCCAGAATGCGCCTGCCATAGCCTTTGCTGAAGAGACGCGGGTCGCAGATCATCAGCACGCCGCGATCGGTCTCGTCGCGAATCAGCCGCCCCGCCCCCTGCTTGAGCGTGATCACCGCCTGCGGCAGCTGAAACTCGACGAACGCGTTGCGTCCCTCGCGCCTGATACGCTCGATGCGCGCCGCGAGCAGCGGGTCGTCGGGCGGCGCAAACGGCAGTTTGTCGATCACCACCAGCGACAGCGCCTCGCCGCGCACATCCACGCCCTCCCAGAACGATTGGCTGCCGATCAGCACTGCATTGCCGAGCCTCCGGAAACGCTCGAGCAGCTCGGTGCGCGATCCCTCCCCCTGCAGCAGCAGCGGATAGTCGAGCTGGCGACGGAAAAACGCGTCCTTCAACAGCGCGTGTCCATCACGCATCGCGCGCAGGCTGGTGAACAACATGAACGCGCGTCCGCCGCTCGCTTCGAGCGCAGGCAACGCCGCGGCGACCACCGCCGGGGTATAGTCCGGCGTATTGGGATCGGGCATGCCTTTGGGCACGTAAAGCAGCGCGTGATTCGCGAAATCGAAAGGGCTGTCCCACGACTGCGCGCGCGCCTCGGCAAGGCCCATCTGGCTGCGGTAATGACTGAAGTCACCGCCCACGGACAGCGTCGCCGAGGTGAAGATCCATGACCGTGCGCGGTCGCTGATCTGGCCCTGAAAAACCCCGGCAATCGACAGCGGCGTCGCGTTGAGATGCAGCGCGTGGCCAAACAGCTCGACCCAGCGCACCCGTTCGGGATCGTCATGGTCGCGCCAGCGGCCAATCTGCTCGGACAGCGCGCGAGCACGCTGCCAGCATTTCTCGAGTCCTTCACTGCGCTCGGCCTGTAACTCGAGCACAGTCGCGAGCGCATCAAGGCTGGCACAAACCGCGTCGAGCGCCGGCCCGAACCCGCGAACGCGATCGAGCGCCTGGAACGGAAAGCGCCCGCTGTCCTCCTGGAACGCGAGCCGCAAATCACGTGCCGCCTTGTCGAATGCCTGGGTGGCGGCGGGCAGCGCCGCGAAGTCTTTCGCCGAGACCGCCGCCTCGATGCGCGCATCGCGCGCCAATTCGATCAACTGTGAAGTCGACACGCTGGTGCCGAAAAACAGGCTCGCCGTCCCCGGCAATTGATGCGCTTCATCGAGGATGACGGTGTTCGACGCCGGCAGCAGTTCCGACACGCCTTCGTCGCGCAGCACGACATCGGCAAAAAACAAATGATGGTTGACGACGACGACATCCGCGGCCAGCGCCTGCTTGCGGGCCTCCATGACGAAACATTTCGAATAATGCGCGCACTCCGAGCCCAGGCAATTCTCGCGCGTCGAGGTTACATACGACCAGAGGCTCGCGTTTTCCGGTACCGCCGGCAGGTCGCTTTTGTCGCCGGTTGCGCTGTTACGCGCGAAATTCGCGACCAGCGGCAGGTAGCGCGCATCGTCGCGGCTCGGGAACCGGCCTTCGTGCTGCGCGCGTTCGAGGTAATAATGGCAGACGTAATTCGCGCGGCCCTTGAGCAGCGCCACCGTGACCGGCACCTTGAGCGCCTCGCGCACGACCTGGATATCGCGGTCGAACAACTGATCCTGCAGCGTCTTGGTGCCGGTTGAGAGGATCACCTTGCCGCCGGAGAGCAGCGCGGGCACCAGATAAGCAAAGGTCTTGCCGGTGCCTGTTCCGGCTTCGGCAATCAAAACCGAGTTGTTCTTGATCGCATCAGCAACCGCGCGCGCCATTTCGAGCTGGCCCTGCCGTACGCGAAAGCCGGTTACCGCCTTTGCGAGCGGACCGTGAGCGGAGAATATCGTATCGAGATCCTGCATTGCGTAACCCCCTTCGGAAGCGTAACGTATGCAAGGCAAACAGAAAAGGAGAACGTCCATGGGTAATCGCGACAGGCAGCGCAGGGAACCGAAAAAACCGAAGCAACCGAAGAAGCCTGCTCCGGCAGTCCACGGATAGCGTTTTCACTGCGCCTTGGCGCTGCGTTGACGCCTGACCGCAGGTTACTTGACATCGCTGTCACGCAGCTTCGCAACGTGACCTACCAATATGCGGCATTATTTGAGACATTATGCTTAGTCGATGATCGACCTGTATTGCGAGCGCATTGGAGCCGGACTGCTCGCCGAACCGGTCAACGCTTTGACCAACGCCGCGTTCTTCATTGCGGCGTGGGCGGCCTGGTCGCTCGCCCGCCGCTCGCATCGACTTTCGCCCGCCCTCTGGGTACTGGTCGCATTGTCGATCGCGATCGGAACCGGCAGCGCGTTGTTTCATACGTTTGCCAGCGGTTGGGCCAGAATTCTCGATGAGGTCCCTATCCTGCTGTTTCAGCTTTGCTACCTGTGGCTGTATGCCCGGCGCATCATGAGGCTGCGGACCGGGTTCGCGGCCGCGGCGATAGCCGCATACATGGTCGCCGCTTATTTCGGGAGGCAATTCCCGCATCTGCTCAACGGCTCGCTCGTCTACGCGCCGGCGTTGATTCTTCTGCTGGGCCTGGGCCTCTACCATTTCCTGCGCCACAAGGCCGGGCGCCTCCTGCTGCTCGCCACCACGGGTGTTTTTCTGATCGCGCTTGCTTTGCGCTCGGTCGATGAAGCCGCATGCCCTTTTATTCCGATTGGCACGCACTTTCTCTGGCATGTGCTGATTGCCGTTGTGCTCTACCTGTCGATGCGGGCTTTGATCCTCAATTGGCCGGTGCGAATTCGACAAATCTAGCTATTCAAGACCATTTACAACCGGCGCGATGTCACTTATAGTCGCGGCAATGAAAAAAACGATAACAATACTTGCAGGGTTGATCGCGTTCTCCGTCCCTCCCGCGCTGGCTGCGGACGAGGTTGCCGAGACCGCCGTTGTTTCTTCCGTCACGGTTTCCGCCAGCGCCGGCGGCTATTTCGAACGCGCACGCGAACTGGTAATGCACACGCTCGCGCTGATCGGGGTCAACTACAAGTACGGGGGCGGCTCGCCCGATAGCGGGTTCGATTGCAGCGGCCTGGTCAGCCACGTGTTCAAGGAAGTCATTGGCCTGACGCTGCCGCGCGACTCGCAGTCAATGAGCAGGGTTGGGGAGAAAGTCGACAAAACGGAACTGCAGCCCGGCGATCTGGTGTTTTTCAATACTCGCAGACGGCCGTTTTCGCACGTCGGCATCTACATCGGCGAGGAACGTTTCGTGCATGCGCCAAGCCGCGGCCGAGACGTCGAGGTTTCGTCCATGCACAGCCGCTACTGGAACAAGCGTTTCAATGGCGCACGCCGGTTGAACTTCTAATCACTTACTCGCCGTCACCGTTTTCTCGGTGACCTTCAGCTTGAGCGCGGCGATCGCCGCCAGCCCCGCTTTTTCGCCTTCGATGATGGCCTGATGCCGGCTGTCGAAATCGGTGCCGTGCGTCGCGCCGGTAGCGGGGCGGATCACGAAGACTTGACAAATGATAGTAATTCTCATTAAATACGAGAACTATTCTCAATAACAATACCACTTTAACCTTGATCTATAACCGGAGTTTCTATAATGTTCAATGACTTATGGAACAAATTCAGATTTCCTGAGCTGATCTCGTTGACCGGTGCTTTCAGCTTGCTGCTGGCAGCCATGGCGTTTGTTGCCGGAACGTCGCAGACCGCATTCGCTCAGGATAAGGTGCTGAACCTCTATTCCGCCCGGCATTACCAGACTGATGAGGCGCTTTATACCAATTTCACCAAAGCCACCGGTATCAAGATCAACCGCATTGAGGGCGGCGAAGACGCGCTGATGGAGCGCATCCGAAACGAAGGCCCCAACAGTCCGGCTGATGTGCTGATCACGGTCGATGTCGGCCGCTTGTGGCGAGCTGACGAGATGGGGTTGTTCGCGCCGGTGAAATCGAAGCTGCTCGAAACCCGCATCCCCGCCAATTACCGCGACCCCAAGGGCCACTGGTTCGGCTTCTCGACGCGCGCGCGCGTCATTGCCTATAACAAAAACAAGATCCAGCCGTCGGAGCTGAGCAGCTACGAAGAGCTCGCTGATCCCAAATTCAAAGGCAGGATCTGCACACGCTCTGCGAGCCACGTCTACAACCTTTCATTGATGGGCTCCATCATCGGCGCGCTCGGCGAAGCAAAAGCCGAAGCCTGGGCCAAAGGTGTCGCCGGGAATCTCGCGCGTCAGCCCAAGGGTGGCGACACCGACCAGCTGCGCGCAGTGGCCGCCGGTGAGTGCGATATCGCCATCAGCAACACTTACTACTACGCGCGGCTGCTGCGTTCGGACAAGACAGAGGACAAGAAGCTCACCGCAACCGTCGGCGTAATCTGGCCCAACCAGAACAACCGCGGCACCCACGTCAACATCTCCGGCGGCGGCATGCTCAAGTACGCACCGCACAAGGAAGCAGCGGTCAAGTTCCTCGAGTATCTGGTGAGCAACGACGCGCAGCTTTACTTCGCGGACGGCAACAACGAGTGGCCGGTGGTGACTGGCGTTGCCAGCAACAATCCGGCGCTGAAAGCGCTCGGCTCATTCAAGGCCGATCCCATCAACATCGCAGTGATCGGCAAAAACCAGCCGCTGGCGCAGAAGATTTTCGATCGCGTCGGTTACAAATAACCTTCGCCGTCAGCACGACATGACAAGCTCTTCATCAAACCAATGGAGCGGGTTGCTTGGGAAGTTCCATGACGTGAGGCGTTTCGGCACGCGTACGCGCAATGCGCAGTGACAGCACGATCAGCGGCAGCAGGCTGACCGCAACGATCGCGAGCGCCGAAGTCGAAGCTTCGCCAAGCCGCTCGTCGACGGCCAGGTTGTAGGCCTGCACCGCCAGCGTGTCGAAATTGAACGGCCGCATCACGAACGTCGCTGGCAGTTCTTTCATCACGTCGATGAACACCAGCAGGCCGGCGGTAAGCAGGCTGCCCCGCATCAGCGGACCGTGCACCTTGAACAGTGTGCCGAGTGGGCCGACGCCGAGTGAACGCGCCGCCTCGTCCATGCTCGGCGTGATCTTGGTAAGCCCCGCCTCCACCGTCTGCAGCGCAACCGTGAGGAAGCGCACCAGATAAGCATAGACCAGCGCCGTGATGCTGCCCGTCAGCAGCAAGCCGGTGCTGATATCGAAATGCACGCGCATCCACGCGTCGACTGCGTTGTCGAGCCGCGCCACCGGCACCAGGATACCGATCGCGATCACCGCGCCGGGTATTGCGTAACCCAGGCCGGCCAGGCGGTTGGCGGCGCGCGTGAGCGGCCCGGGACGCAGCCGCAGCGCATAGGCCATCACCAGCGCCAGCATCACGCCCGCCAGCGCGGTCACGCCCGCCAATGTAAAACTGTTCAAAATGAGCGTCAGGAAGTGCGCGCCGAACTGCGCGTCGCCTTCGGTGAGCGCCATTTGCAGCAGCAGGCCGGTCGGCAGCAGGAATCCGAGCACCAGCGGAACGCAGCAAATCAGTGCGGCCGCAAGAGCGCGAATGCCATGCAGCTGATAGCGCGCCGGCCGTTTGCGTCCACCGGCATTGTGAAAACGCGCGCGGCCGCGGCTCAAGCGCTCGAGCAGCAGCACCGACACCACGAAACCGAGCAGCAGCGCGGACAATTGCGCGGCAGCTACGCGATCGCCCAGCGACAGCCACGCGTGATAGATTCCGGTGGTAAAAGTCGGCACCGCAAAGTAGGAAACCGTGCCGAAGTCGGCCAGCGTTTCCATCAGCGCGAGCGTGGTGCCGGCGGCGATTGCCGGGCGCGCCAGCGGCAGCGCGAGGTGGAAGAAACTGCCCCACGGCCCGTAGCCGAGCGTGCGTCCC
>Ga0082335_1003472_pt1 | contig 25861 bp, 40 predicted proteins | sample Subgrocontami58m_FD_72375 | JGI IMG/M metagenome (GOLD analysis project Ga0082335, IMG submission 72375) | Subsurface groundwater microbial communities from S. Glens Falls, New York, USA - GMW37 contaminated, 5.8 m (SPADES assembly) (version 2) ...
CCGAGACTATTAAGACCATAGTGGGTGTGGGCCATGCCACAGTCTATAGAGCTGTTGAGGGTAAGAGGAAGGAACTGGGGATTGGGTACAGGCCCAGAGGGTTGAGTAAGAGGGCAGTATAGGCAGTTATGGGCTGGGTATGTGTATGTATCTATCACTCACCCACGCCTTGCTGTCCTGACATTTAGTACATCTGGTTTCGTATAGCCAGGACTTGGGGAGGCCGTAGAGATACGCTACGGCCCCAATCAGTCTTTGGATTAGTCTTCCTCCACAGAAGGAACAGTACACTTTAAGCTCTGAGTCCCCCATGCCTGTACGGTCTTGTCTTGTTGTACTCCATCTTGCGTCTTACGCAGTCCTCTATATCTATCCCATAGACCTCACACACGTCTAGGATTCGTATAATAGCATCAGCAAACTCTATTCCTATACCCTCTGGCTTGCCATTCTTTTCGTATACATGGGGATTTCCTTGCCGCCACTCCTCTAATGCCTCGGACAACTCGGAATGTATGAGGGCTATAACCTCCCCAAACGAACGGTCATTGTCCCACCAGCCGTGGTCTACTGCTGTACTGTGTATTTCCTTCTGTATATTGGCGATGTCCATCTGATTACACTTTCTCCTTATATTCCATCATACGAGTAAGGAACTTCTCAGCGCCCTCCCTTCTGAGATCATCGAAGTCCCATCCTCTTATTTGGCACATTATATCTATCTGGGTAAGCATATCCATTACCTCAGATTTGGCGTAAGCGTCACCGGCAATCTCAGGCTTGTCCCCGAACCTTATATATAGAAGGGAGTCTACCATTCTCCCAAATTCTTTCAGGAGAAATAGGCAGGTCTCTTGCCAGGTCTGCTCTCCGAAGAGGGATGTGCGGATGAGTAGCCCTTTTCGTATCTGCTTTATTACATCCCTTGAGTCATAATTCATCCGGATTTATACTTTCCTGTACTCAGTATCCAGAGCCTCAGTACCATCCCCCAACTCCACTACCTTATAGTCTCCAAATATAACAGGGTCTACCTCCACCAAACATTTATAAACCCCCATTGCTAGCCTCCGTATCTCTACCTCTGCATGTTCACTAGCCCTCATCTCCAGGAAGTGTCTCCAGGCGCGGGCATTGGCAGTTACCACTATTGGGGCTTCAGTTTCATTGGGGAGGAGGGATCTGGCGGCTTGGTTTACCTTCTTTCTTAGGTCTGTTTTCTGATCAGCAGAGAGGATTTCAGATTCCCCAGACTCTTGTACCTTCATAAGATACTCAGCTACGCTTCTATAGCCATTAGCGGTATCATCAATGCGCCCAATGAAGAAGTGATGTAGTACGGGGTCTTCTTGGTACTCCGGCCTCTCAACAAACCTCAACACCTTCCCATCTACATACCTCTGGCTAACCTGACTATAAGCAAACCCAGCCCTGTGCCTTACCAGTTCATGGGTTATGCTTCTCGAGATCCCATATAATAGGAAGGAGTAATTGGTATGTTCCAACACGGACCCATGAGATTGGGATTTGATATTATCAAAGTACCTTTTGGCGTTATTGTTCATGGTACGTCCAGGCCCAAAGGACATATAACATAACTGCCCCGCCAGTTTGGACAACTGTGTACCGTCTGGCAGGACTGTAGTGTCGGAGACATAATCCAGAAACTTCAACTCGCGATCAAAGCCGTCCAAGAATGTACGTATGTTATCCATATCCACTGACGGTCTTGAGATCATGACAATCCCAGGGTGTGTAAGGTATGGTGTACCCTGCGATGTGTATTTCGGCTCTGAGATTATAGATGGTAAACTCATATATCCTTTCCTTCCTCATACCTATACCAGCCAGATATGACTTTTGTAAACTTCTTGTTCCTGTACAACTCCACTCTAATCACACTCTCCGCGGCCTTAACCGACTGAAACCATCCGTATTCGGTTAGCTTCTCTGCCAGTGGGTATACCACCACCAAGCCGTATGATGTCCTCCCGGATACCAGGGCACATACCTCGCCCACGGACATATCTGCTATCTCCTCCGGGGAAATATCAGGGGGGGATAGTAACCTGTCCAAACAATAGTAGACAGATCTCCATGCGCGATACTGGGGGGCCAAGTCTCTATCTGCTGAAAGTATCTCCTGGAGTTTGGACAGCAGAGGTAGAGAGTGTTTTACGTGTGTGGTTATCGGGTATGACAATGGAGTTCCTACCTGCTGGTACGTATAGTGAGAAACGGCTTGGACTCCTTCTCCTCATAACTGCTATCAATAACCTCGGCACTCACCCCATTCATTAACAGCTTCTCAGGACTGAGACTCCTGCTGGTCCTGCTTGTTATACTTAAACTCTTAATGGCCCCACTGGGCAACACCACTCCCACTGACTGCTTGTGCTTGACTCCCTCCTCTACTAGCAGTGCCATGATGGTCTCGGATATGGTGGCCTTCATAGCCTGTATGTCCTTCTCCTGCGCCGCTAGTTGGTCGTACTGGTCTGCCAGTGAAGTAACAGATGCCAGAGTGGATGGATTCTTCAGAGTTATGTCCATTTTATAGTGTCCTCTCCATTCTTTTCTTCTACTCGGGAATATGCCTAACATTTATTTGAGCTTCTCCATGGATCCCCAGGAGTGGCCCCACTTTGCCTCTGCCGCAATCGGAATGGGGAGGTCCAAATCTCTGCCCACACTCTCCATAGCCTCTTTGACTACGGCAGCGGTTACTAATAACTCCTCCTCCGGGACTTCAAACATCAATTCATCGTGGATCTGCAATAATGCCTTTGCTCCTAGTCCATACTCATGTATAGCCTCCCTGCTCTTTCTCATTCCCATCTTGATTATCCCCTGTGCCCAACTTTGAATTTTATGGTTGACAGCTTCCCTCAGTCCTTCTTCTACTACGGACTGCTTGCTGCTACCTATCTGCGGAATATTCCGCCTTCTCCCGAATGGGTCTGTTACATACCCATACCTCCTTGCCTCTGCCTTGGTCTCCTCTATATAATCCTTCACTCCTGGCCGGGCAGAGAAGAAAGAGTCAATGACATTCTGAGACTGCATATCCGTCCAGTTGGACTCTGGAAACTCGGCTATGATCTGTACCGTAAGGCCGGATGCGGATATGCCATATACAATGCCAAAATTGCAGGTCTTGGCTATGTACCTCAGCATCTCGGTTATCTGATTGAAGATGTCCATACAGGTCTGGGAGTGGACATCAAATTTGGGGTCCTCTCTGTATCCCCGAATAAGACTCTCATCGCCGGATATTATTGCCACACCGCGTATCTCTATCTGGGAGAGGTCTACAGAGAGCAGTACCCGTCCATCCAGGGCTTGTACTCCCCCTCTCAGCTTCCTACCCCTGGCAGTCCTGGTGGGAATGTTCATCAGGTTTGGCTCTTCCATTGCTAGTCTGCCTGTCAGGACATTGGTATATTTGATTCTCCCTCTTATTCTGTTGTCCACACCTGCATGTATTGGTATTCCATCATCATAGGTAGATATAAGTTTGGCGATTTGAGACCGCTCTATTATGAAGGGGATTATAGGGTGAGACGTCTTAACAAGCTCCAGCACATCGGCAGCAGTAGAGGGCTTTCCACTTTTTGTTTTCTTGGGGATTTTAACCCCCAGTTTGGTTAGTACCTCTGCCCTTTGATCCGTACTGCCCACATTAAATTCCCTACCGGCGAGGGAGTATATCTTGCCCTCTATTTCGGCAATCTCTGTTAGGTGTTCCAGCTTGAGTCCTTTGTAGAAGTCCTTATCCACCAGTACCCCATTGGTCTCCATATCCACAATCATAGGGAGAGCTTCCATATCAATCTTGTACACCTGCTCTAGTCCCTGTTCCTTAATCATGGGGTGTAGGATATTAAACAACCTTAGAGTTGCATCAGGGTCACGGCCTGAATACCAGACTACATCCTCCCAGGGGGCAGTATCTAGCCCGGCCATAGGCATAGTACCCAATACTATTTCTGCTGGATGTCTTAGTTCTTCCTCTACGTTATGCCATCTATCCCAAGGGTCTGCACCTTTGTTTACCGTATCTGCAAGTATGGCCTTTGCTCTTTTGACCAGGCTCTTCTTTCTGCCTTGTGGACCCAGTTCTTCTTCCGGCCACGGCCATCCTCCCCAGTGTAATTCTCCGTCTGTTATTACTTTTTCCAGGTACTCGACACTGAGAGGAAGCTGTCCTGGTTTGACTAGATCAGAATACTCCCTCATGGACATCCCACAGTACCTATGAGAGAGGTCTTTTAAGCCTCTGGATTCAAGCTGTAGTAGGTGCGCCATAAGCATGGTGTCATGGCAGCGTGAGATTGGGATGGTGATGCCTATTTTGGCTAAGACTTTTAGATCATAGGTTAGGTTGTGAAAGATGAATTGGACATTAGTGTTCTGTACCCAGGTATCTATAGCAGTTCTGAGGTTCTCAAACTGTGCTTGGGCCACCACCAATCCTAATCCTGATGTAGTAGATAGGGACACTAGGTAAGGTATACCATCTGGTAAGGATTCTGTGTCTATCCCTATGTAGCCAGAAGTGTATCCAAGCCACAGTCTGGGGTCTGCTGTAAAGTAATTCTCTCTTCCTGCCCACTCATCAACCACCTCCCCCTCCACAGTCCCGCCATGCAGTAACTTCCCCAGAGCTGCAAAATCATCCTTAACAAATCCCATATACCTCTTCTGTCTTAACCCTGCTGCGGGATGGTACATAGGGAAAATGACTCTCCCATCCGCCATCTCTACGGGCCTCCCATGCCCGGCCTCCATAGTGGTGAACCTATCACCTAAGAAATACTTGGCAGCAACCACTCCCATAGCAACTATAACTTTGGGCTTTACTAATTCCAGTTCTTGTTCCAGCCAGATACCGGCACAGAACTTGCCCTCATCTTCTGTGGGGGTTCTATTCCCCAGAGGCCGACATTTACAGATATTGGAAATGAATACCCTACTGCGATCTACACCTATGCTCTCCAGATACCTGTTAAGCTCCCGTCCGGCGTCGCCTTGGAACGGCCTTCCTGTCTTATCTTCTTTACTGTTATGAACAAACACACCATTGGCAGCAAAATTGTGATAAGTGTCTACTTCCATATCGTAGACATCTTCTTCCCCAAGATATTCTATAGAGACTATTTTATGATTGTCAGGGAACTCCAGTGTGAGTCTGCGTTCTGCCTCCTCTTCGGAGAATCTCTTCATTAGGTATTTTTTGCGATAGTCATAGGTTTTGTGTAGTTGCTTTACAGTTTCAGACCTTGCTGAATTGGAAGCGTAGACTGCTTCTATGTGTCTGTCCCTTACATCGGGATCCGTCAATACTTCCTTCATCCTAGCACTCATATTGGTGCGATACTTTTCGCTCTGCATCACGGCAGCATGTCTCGCTCGGACTTCTGGGTTAAACATTTGGTTGTGGTGTAGTCCATGTATCTTAGCATGACTAACTACTGTCTCTAGGTCTAGGTTGTCCCAAGCATCATTGAGTTTATTCAGATCATCGTGGTGGCATTGTTCTGCTTCTCCCAACTCTCTACCTATCTTGTAGCCGAGCAGGAATCTAGGCTCTTTCTGCACGGACTTGTACGAAGTACCAATGTATGAGTAACCATTGGTAGTCCGTCTCAGGAGTGGCTGAATAGAGTGTCCTACGGACAAGCCCTCATCTATAGATAAGTAGTCACTGGGACTTCTTAATCCTCCAAATGGATCATGCTTAATATGACGTTTAAGCAGGAATTTGTGATTACTTGTAACTACTAGCGAATCTGTCAATGTAATCTTCCGATTGCCTTTAGCATATCCCCACTGGTAGGTGACTCTGTAAACGGGTTTGCGTCCTGTACGCCACACTTTTGTAGCCTGCCCTATAACTAGTTCTTGGCTACCCACATCGAATGAATAGACAAGTGGGGTTTGTCCTACTAAGTCCTTTATAGGAATGCCATCTGGATATACGGACTTGTCCCTGAAGGCTACGTCTATAAGCGAGTCGCTACTTATACAGCCAGGGGCCTCCCCTACAAACATTATGTCTGCGTCTATTGGGCCTTCTCCGGGGACAGGGCCGGCGCACTTGGCTCTCAGGGGGCATATATCACAGGCGCGGTTGTATATGTAGAGGGGGTTTGTGGTGGTCAACTGGTATGCTCCTTTACCCACTCCATAGACTGTATGAGACCCTCCAAGCCGCCGCACTCCTGTATAAATGTAATCACATCCTCATTTAACACGTCTAATAGTGTAAAGTCATCTCTGCCTGCTAACATCCTATCCCAACCCTCTTTGTCAGTCCAATGCTGATCCAAAATAACCTCTTTGTGTATTATAAGCTTGATTGGCATCACTTACTCCTTTATCTCGACTCCTACTGTTTTAGTGCGAGTGCAACATCACAATCAGGCAGACAGCCCTTCCATGCTCCTCGTCCGCACCACCTACAATAGCCATCCTCGTCCTCACTGATCAGAATTAGCGCATCCCGTAGCTGCTTGTTCTTGGCCTCCAACTGTTCTAGGTAGGCTAGTATGTCATTGGTAGTTTTATCCTGTTCTTGGTCAACCATGACAATAGCGCCTAGTATCTGCGCCCTTACTCTATCGGTTTTCTCTAATGCCTCTATGTGCCGTACTGCCCATCGCAAGTCTTGTGGCGCGTGGGCTATAAATTCGGCATCGTCCTCTTGTCAATTGCGTAAAGTCTCAGGGTCGGTGCCATTATCCGAATACCCTCCAGTTGTACAGAACCATACAGTATACCATTTATACCAAAACCCATTTCTTTTCAATTCCACAATATTTACCTCACAACATTAAGAAGAAAATTAGGTGGCAACGAAGCAGAATCACCTGCAATAACCACTGTTGTTGGTCCAACACCATTCCAATGTTGCACAGCTTCTAATTCAATCAATTGTGGATTATCTTTCAACGCAACTGACTTAATTCTAATACTGTCGGCTTCAGCCGTAGCCTTAACAACAAATTGTTCAGCTTCGATCTTGATACGTTCTAAATCATTTTCTGCTTGACGTGCACGTTGTTCAGCAGTTACCTTAGCTTCGATTGCAGCATTGAACTCTGGGCTAAAATCAAAATTAGTTATATTAATAGTATCCACTACAACACCATTAGGTTCAAGACGTTCTCTTAAAGTATGCTCTATAGTAGTCTTTACTGATTCTCTATTTGTAATCAATTCTTCTGCTGTGTACTTTGCTGTATTGGCTTTAACAGCTTCTTGTATTGCAGGTTCTATAATAACCGCTTGTATTGATCCTCTAAAAGTTTGATATATAGTTGCTACTCTACTAGGTTCTAATCTAGCATTCAAAGTAACTTCAGCACTAATCACCTGTAAATCTTTGCTAGCTGCGGCAGCTGTTGCTTTAATAGCATTAGTTCTAACATTCATTAATTTTAGGTCATCAGCAAAAGGCATAATAAAATGTATGCCTTCATCACGTATATCACCTGTAACAGCACCCCACGTTGTTTTTACACCACGTTCACCCGATGGTACCATTTTACATGATGAAAACATTACCAAAAGAAAAGCTATTGCTAGTATCCCTAAACATCCAAGACCAACACCAAAGGCATTACCATGTGTTTCTTCTCGCATTACTCATTCCTCCAACTTTCAACTTACTTTTTAATTATATAGAAAAATTCTTGTTTTATTACCTAATTAGTTTGATCTAATAATGTGCGTATATTTGTTCCTATTCGGTCTCCTAGTCCACTCGCCTGGCGTTATCTTCGCTAGTCGTTCTCTTATTTCCTCAAGCCTAGTCATACGTCCATCTCCTTCATGGCCGGCAACTCCAGGGACGCCATTGATATGCTCTCCACAATCCGATAGCCCATAACAGTCTGTCATGCTCGACGTATATCGACAGTCCGGCAGCTTCCATAGGCCCCTGGTGGTACTTAGGGTATATCTGTAACTGCCCAAGCTCGCCAAGCAGTCCCACACGGATGCTCTGATACCCACTCTCGCACCAGTTGACTGGTAAGAAGTCCCTGCCGAAGTCACCGGGCGCTATGATACGCTCATGTACATTGGAGCCGATAACCGCGTATCCAAACCCGTCCACCAACTGCTCGTATGTGATGGATGTGCCGGACTCGACAAAATCAGCGTCGGGACCGGAGGCGAACGCACCTGTCCCACAACTCAGCACGATGATAAGCAGCGCGAGGGGCAATAGTAACAGGTTGAGTGTTTTCACCGGCTCACCGCTGTCAGAAACCCACAATACAGCAGCCAGAGCGCGCCTATCCATAGGACTGTGTACACCACGCCTACTTTCATTACTCTCCCGCAATCTCCTTCCTGATCTTCTCAGCCTTACCCTTGCCAATACCCTCTATCTCCATCCACTCTCTCTTCTCTGCCAGGACCATACTCACCACACCCCCACTTCCAAACTTCTCCTCCACTCTCGCACTGAGATCATTACCCACACCAGGCAGTTCCATTGCCCAGCGCCGCAACAGACTCACCTGTCCTACGTAGTTCCCCACCACCCTCTGCCTCTGCCACTGCCGTGTACTGTTGTGGTCTTCAATTGGTTTCTGCCACCAGTGAAACAAGTCTATGAGTGCTTTGGCAGACTCCTTCTCGGAATTAACTCTCTTTACTGTGATGCCCTCTACGACCTCCAATGTATTGAGGTAGTTGTCTATTCGGGCATACTCCACATGGGATCCCCCAGGGAGTTCTAGTGGCCCCCATTCCCTCTTCCTTGTAGTTGGGTTCCATTTCTGTATCTCTATGAGGCCATCAGCCCCCGGCCTCCATAAGTCTTCTACGAATAGGTATGCCCAATCATATTGCCCTTCCCCCTGGCCCTGTGACTGCATACGGCGGACTTGGGAGTTGAGCCTGTGGGAATAGCAGACACATATACATAGATCCAATATCCGTTTTCTCTCTACCCAGATAGACTTCTGGCGGTAGTTGAAGAACACTCCATCCCCCTCTGTGATGGGGAGACGGGATCCTATTCCGCCTAAGAGTTTTAGGTATGAGTCTGTTGTCTCCGTAGAGAGGTATATTAGATTAGACATTACTCAGTTCCATGATACTCTCACAAAGGAGGAGAAGGTCCTCACGGTACATAGTCATTTTGTACCTCTCGACAAACCTAAATCCTCTGCGTAAAGTAGTCAAAGGACTCTCCGATGCGCGATCTAAGTTGGACAATCTTAGTGTCCCTCTCGCTATGCTGTTTTCATTCATACGCTTAACCACCCCCATCTCAACACCAAATGCAAACTGGCATACATTCCAGTCAAAGTAATCTAATAGGGCATCTACTGAATTTAGGGAATTGTGGCGAATAACTTGTATGGGGATGCCACTTGGGGATCTGTACTGACAAAGTATGGTGAAGTCTGCGATTGAGTCTGCATACGTTGGTACATCCTCATCATCTGATATGGCAGTAAGCCCAAGATCGGGAGTGTGTACCGTGTCTGATAGGAGGAAAATATCGTAGTCCCTCGGAGATCGGAATAGTAGATGGTCTCTTACTGCCCCACCCGCTAGTACACATGGACTTCCTGTTTGCTCTGTTATTGTAGATAGAAGTTCATTTATTCCATCCCACTGCATGTCCTAACTCCACATCATAGGTATAATCATCTCTAAATTAGCCATCTCATTCACCCAATCCGTCCCGTTGAGATTGGCATTTATCCCACAGTTATCAATCGTGGCGTGAAAGCTATTATCGGCAGGGTTTCTCCAAGCTGTGACATTAACCTGCACCTGGTCCGGCATCTGGTTCCAGCCATCCAGGACATATCTGCCGGTCTTCTTGTCGGCTATGTATTCATTTTGAAGCCTATGTACAACTGCCACAGACTTGCTACTCTCGTACATATCCCAGAAAAGGGACTTCAATTCGGCATAGAATATCCCGTACTCCCGCGACAACACCCCCTGCAATGCTCCCAGATGGGCCAATCTACCCAGGTCGTAGTAATCCGTGGCCGGGTCAATCACTAGCGATTTCAGAAAAGGACTGTCCAGCACTCCATGTATGGCCCCCACCACCTGATTCCACGCCTCTTTATATTCTACGGCAGTTGTTTGACGGTTCTTGGACACCTCCTTGAGCCTCAGCCGCGTGAAGTCCATCACGGCTACCTCCCCCCTCTTTATGTAGGGGATAGCTGTGTCCAGGGTCCTCTTCTCCAGGGCTATGAGTCCAATGGGTTTGGGAAGACTGAGAGCCAGACTGGTTTTGCCGCTCTTCTCCAACCCCTGTATGTTGAATATCCCTCTCTGGCTTGCGTCTGGGATGTCGAATGTGAAACCGGACGGGAGCTGGTTCTGGGATTGTAGATTTGTATTAGGAGTTGTCATTGGCTGGCCCCTTCTGTATTAGTGTGTGGAGATCGAAGTACCTGTACACCTGATCGTATCTGAAGGTAATTTTCTGCTTTCCTTCAGGGAAGCCCACAGCCTCTACTTCTACTTCATACATCCCTGTACCCAGATTCTCGTCCACCAGCTTGTCACATCTAGTCATTGGTTTTTCCTACTCCTCCTTAATCTTTACTAACTCTCTATTGTTCCTGATCATCTGCCAGTTCTCTACCAGTTCATGCCACTCAAACCAGACCCGCACCGGATCTATCTTTGGCGCAGGGGGTCTATAGTTCCCACATGGATACAAAATAGTGAACAATACCGACAGTATAGGCGTATCGAACTTCTTACTGAGTGCGTACAGATACGCCTTAACCTGCGCCATGCGTTTCCAGTCTTCTCTTATGTCCTTATCCGCACTTGCCCATATCACCTTGTATTCATGTACTTCCAGCCCGGACACCCCCTGCCCTATTGCTAATCCGTCAGGGGTAAACGCTATCCCATCCTCTTCTAGCTCTCCTATCCGTATGACCATCAACTCGGGATCTGACAGGTATCCTTCGATTATCTTCTCCCAGAGGAAGCCCAGATCACCGGACAGCCGCCACTCCCCATCCATGATGTCCCCCTCATTCGGCCTTATCTTTCCTATCCTTGTGCCGACCTCGTATATAATAGAAGTCACATGAGGGAGATTGGTACTACGGGTGTGGTCCAGTGCTGAGACCGCAGCGTGGAGCCTGGCTTCTATATCTGTGGTTGGGAGATGTTCAATTCTCAATTAGGAGCCTGTTCCCCCAAACCATTTAGCGTACTTACCTGCCCAGTGGGCATAACAGAATCCTACTCGATTATGCACTGTACGTCCTTTTACTGTGACAGTAACGATGTCCACTACTCTGATTGCCCCCTTTCCGCATGGTCCTGGATCCGTTTCGTAACTATCCGTTCTATAGCTACGAACAACAGTGACTCGGCAGATTTCCCCTTCTTTTGGTTTGTCCAATGTATAAACTTTTGTCACAACAGGGAGACTCATATACCCTACCCCTTACGATCTTTATTTAGCGTCTATCCTCTTAAATTCTTGGGCCAATTCCCCGTACCTTCGTCCGATCTCCATTACCTGCTCTCCGGTTAGAGGACATACACCTGCAAGCTCGGTAAGCTCTACCACGTTTCTTATGTTATTCATGTTGGTGAGTCCGCCTACCCTGACAGCTTCGTAGGCCCAGAACATTTGCTTAGTAATTTCCATTGTCTCTGCCTCATCTACATAGTCTTCGGCATCTTCTATCTCCAACTTCCCCCCACAAGCAGGACACGGAGTAGTTTTGACTACATCTTCTACCGACATCTTATTGCCGAATCCATCACGCACTTCTATGCCCATACCGCAGTCCAAGCAAGCCGCCAGTATCTCCATCTACCTTCTCCCTAGTTTCTTATATACTTTATAGAAGGACAGTACCTACGGATCTCACGTAGCCCGGATTACAGTCGTAGCTACACCGGAAGGGGATAGCTTTAACGAGGATGCCGACACCCCGTACGATTTCCCTTAGCTCTGCACTACTGTACTGCCCTTCTTATAGACTCCATACTGCTTCTTTATGGAGTCTATAAGAAGGGGAAGACCATGACGGCCTTCCACTTCTTTTTAGCTGGACGCTGTCAGAGACCCAGACCCAGACCCAGACCCAGACCCAGACCTAGACCAAGACCAAGACCTAGACCTAGACCCAGACCCAGACCCAGACCTAGACCAAGACCCAGACCCAGACCCAGACCTAGACCCAGACCCAGACCCAGACCCAGACCTAGACCAAGACCCAGACCCAGACCCAGACCTAGACCCAGACCCAGACCCAGACCCAGACCTAGACCTAGACCCAGACCAAGACCTAGACCAAGACCCATGTCGTCTCATGATCATTTCAACACCCCGTAGGACTCTACAGCCGACAAACGCACATACCAGTCATGTGGTAGCGTCTGTACATCTTTCCACTGCGGTGTATGTAGTTCCCCGGTCTCGTAGACTATAGCCGCCTCCTCCAGCTTTGCCTGTACGCTGTCCACGCCTACAAGTTTCCCCGTGTAGATATAGTTGACACAAAACAGCGTCACCCTCTCCCCAAGCAGAGTTTCTAAACCTTCGGACTCACCTAGCTCAATAATCTTCTTCATGTCCGATCTCACTCCTTCCTAGCCCAGACTTATTACTCCATTCTCAAATTTGACTCCGGCAATGCTGCCCAAGAAATCATCCTTGTTTATCTGCCCTATGATGGACACCCGCGCCTTGGGGTCCCCCTCATAGTTATTGATAATCCAGACCGACAGTTGAGCTTTGGTGAGGGGTTCCCCCACTGTGGCTAAGGCAGTGAGAACCGTGTTTGCCGCATCAGATGCCAGGTCCCCATTGGCGGATATAGCTGCCTGTACCGGAGCAGTGGCCTGCATTTGAGGTACGGGACTTCCTCCCACATTCGGCGCAGCTCCCCCGCTATTGGTATTGGTGGGCACTGCTCCCTTGTTCTCCCAGGGCAGCTTGTGGATCTTGCTCACATACAGGACTGTCCGCTCTCTCTGCTGCTCGCCCTCTGCCGGCGCGGTCTGTGGTAATCCATCTCTCTTAGGTGCGGGTTTCCTTCTCCAGAAGCCGTATAGCCCAATGAGATCGGTCTTGCAGTTGCCGGTGAACTTATTTACCGGAAAGCCTGCGTTCACCAGCTCCCTCATAAGATCCGCTACATTGCTGCCTCCAGGAAGGCCCTTTGTGGGTGTCGCTACCGAGGCCCCGCCATTGACAATGGCCACTCTAGTGGGGTGTCCAACTGACCATACCTGCTCATTCTCGGCCCCCTCATCGTCTACGATCTTGAGCTTGAGGGCTATTGTAGGAGGGGCCTTCCCCTGGTAGTCCCAGAAGACAAACTCTGCGTCAGATATGAGGCCATTTGCCTCTCCGAATAGGCCGCCCTGAGTCTGGTCTGCCGGGTCAAAACTTGCTACTGCCCAATCTGATTGATCCTGTGATTGCTGTACCATTAGTTGTCCTCCATGTATTTTTGTGATCTAGCTAACCTATCTGTGTGACTTCCCTCCCTACTTCTTCATGCTTTTCCGTTCCTCCCTCTTCAATCTTTCTGTTGAGATAACTGTGTACTCTTTGCTGAGTTCTATTCCTACGGCTTTTCTTCCGTGTTTGAGGGCCGCTAGGAGAGTAGTGCCTGTTCCGGCGAAGGGGTCTAATACCACATCCCCCTCTCGACTCCCCATAAGGATGCAATTCTCAGGAAGGTCCATAGGAAACGAATTCCCTGTAATAAATACTCTACCCTGCCGCCTAGCTACCCATGTACCCTTCTCGGTCTGTGGACACCATACTGTGCCTGTGTACTTCTCCACACTTTTGTTGGGAGAACGCCCATTTGTGCCTCTGAATGTTCTAAACTTATGGGTAGACAAGTAAAGTCTCCAGATAGACCTATTTAGTGCATGGGTAACTACGGCGGAAAAGCCTAACCGTACTGCTAGAGCTTGTACCATGTCCATTACTGTTTTATCCTTTTGTGTGAAGCTCAGACGAGTACCCCCACGAATAGACCCATCTCCCGCTATGAGTCCGTCTAACAAGGCTCTTACCAAGTCTTTACTCCACAATAGGACACCATTTGGTAGTTGCTTTTTGGGGGACAGTTCCCGCAGCTTGGCAGCTACATACCCGTTTACTCTGAAGGTAACTTGTTTTGTAGGATGGCCTCTCCAAAGTCGTGTGTACTCAGCAGCATGGTATTCAGCCTCGGTAGCCTCCAGAAGGTCTTTTATTCGTTGTACCTTTTCTGGATTAGCAGATGAAGACTGATATATCTCTATTGCAGAACTGTCCCTACACTCATGGCCCTCAGCAATATACCAACCCACCAACTCTGCCCACTCAGGAGATACAGGTTTGCAGCCCACAAAGTCCCAATGGGCAGCAGTGGGGATAGCATGAGTAGGCAGAAGCTCATCTGCCCTTCTAATGTACGGGTCCGCATACCCTCTATAGTTCCGCACTACACATCTATGATTGGGAGTCATGAGTAGCCGTAAGTCCCTGTGTTCTACAGAAACCATGTCTTGGTCCTCTACATCGTAACTAGAGACATTAAGCAAAGACCCCCAAGACAGCCTATCCATCTCCATATCGTATTGGGCTACTAACTCGCCCAACCGCAACTGAGCGTATGGTTTCCAGCCCTCGGCGGTGAGACACTCAGTTTCCTCGTCCACACAGGAGAAATGGGATCCCCAGTTATCCGTACTCCCACATTTACTGCATACTCCTACCTCCATCTGCCCCTTTTCCTTCGTGAGTCCAGTGTCCCCTCCATCTACATGGTTGACAGCACCCAATACGGGACTGTCCTCTGCCTCTGCCTTCTGTTTCCAGGTCACAGGCTTCTTTACTTTGGGAAGGCGTTTATACTCACTCTGGTCATATACGGTATTGCAGTTAGTACAGAGTTGCCATCCGAAGCCGCGAGTTCCGAAGTGCCATACCATACGGGCATTGCGTCCTGCCGGGTGATTGAACTGGTCGGGTCTTAGGGTATTGTGTCCTCCATCTGGATATTTCCCGTCCTCATTGGGGTTGAAATTGTTCTCTGCCCGGCGGAGGGAGACAGGGGAGTGGGACTCCCTTAGTGCATCCATATCCGCATAGTACCTGCCCTTCTTGGTGAACATGAAGATGTATTCATAACTGCGACTGGGCCTGTCCTTTGTGGAGTTATGAGAGATCAGCCCATCGCCTATCAGGAAAAGCCCTCCTTCCACTTCTATCTCTACCATTTCCCGCTCACCCTCTAATACCTTCCTTCCACGCGGAGGAACTTGATAGACTCCTGGCTGCTCCTTCTTTTCCTTACGTCTACTCGCGTAAGGAGTAGACAGGGACCAAGACTGATAGGTATTTCCTGTACGTTTATCTGTGTATTTATGTCCACCTTTTGATGTGATTACCCCCACGCTACTAGCCAATGTGGACAGATCGTCTCGCAGTCTTATAGACGCACTCGCCGCCGACCAGCCATTGTTACGGTAGTGTCCATCCCCTTCTACATACCCCTCTAGTAATCCTAGTCGGAACTCCAATGGACAGTTGAGCAGCAAATCTATATTTAATTGTTTGGTCTTGACATCTCCTGTGATGAAGGAAGAAATGAATCTCTGCACTGATTCATCACTGAATCTAAACTCCACAGCATTACGGTATGGTTTATGGCTGTACTGTATGTGCAACTGGGTTAAGGTATATCCTACCCGCTGTAGAAGCTCCTCTTCATGCGCTCCTAGTGTTAATTTTATTCTGAACCCTCCATCCCCATCCTTTCCCCCCTCAGCCGCATAAATTCCTACCAAGAACCCTGACAAAGCATCTAATTGAAATCTCCCCATAGACATCACAGTAGGATCCAAGAACCTATCTATAGGACTGTAGAGAAAGTAATCGTTATATCCCTCATTCCTAATCTCTGATGCCTCTTTAGGTTCCCATCTAACCCTCCGCCTGTCCGAGGACACAGGAAATCTATGCCCAGGCGAGCAGATTACAGACTCTACCTTACTTGCATGTACATACAGAGCAGGCTTTACCACATTCCAGAGATTTAATATGGGGACAAAACCATTAGGGCCTAGAATTAGAGGTTGTGGGGTCATCATAGGGATGTCCTTAATCCTTACTCTGGATACCCATCCACTCTGCCGTACAAATACTTGAGTTTCAGGGTCTAGGCACTCTGGCATGTTATTCCCAGTGTAGGTATTATTCTTGAGATGCTCCTTTAATCTCTCCCACCAGTCCTCAATGTGTGTTCCTGTATCCCAGATAGCGCTACCTTTAGCTTCCTCTTCAAACGGTTTTAATAGCTCCTCTACTCCTTTCTTATTGAAACTCACCCCCTTTCCCCATATTATGTCTGCGCGCCTGAACCAGCCGTCTTCCTGTAGGGCTTGGGCTACTCTGCCCGGCATACCTGCGAGGTCTTTTGGTTTCATCCCCGGCGCATTGGCTCTATAGTTTTGGTCTTCCCTCCCCCATCTACTCACTCCCCCAGTCTTACTTGCCTTTTGTGGGGCATTAGTACCAGCTATGTAACTATCCGCTACATTCCAAAACATAATCCCATCCTCAGCCAGAACCTCTTTCAATGCCCTGCATATCATCACGGAATGACAGCAATAACAGACTGCACAGAGTTCGCCATCTGGCCTCTTGCAATCCAAAATTGGTTCCAAGCCCAAGCTCCCCCACCATGCTCCACATAAAGTACATATCCCAGATGCAATCTCAGGCTTACCCTCCGCGGCCATAGTGGAGTACTTCTCAGTCTCGGTACTGCCGGCGTGGGCAAACTTAGTGGGAGGGGTAGGTGAAGTTGCCCACGCCGGCCCAAACCTGGAAGTCTCAGTTCCCCTACTGTCGCCAAAGTCCCTTCCATTATGATCACGCTGAGGGGGGTTATTTGGCTTTGGCATGTTAGTTGGCTCCCATGCCCCCTCTCTTATATCCCTTACCTTCTCCCCAGTCTCCTTAGCCTCCTCTGCTACATGCTGCCATCTGGTACTGGATGTGTAATGTTCTCCTCCCAGTCCCGCCTCTACCATCACTCCATGAGGACAATTCTCCTGCTCCTCATTAACTACCCATAACCTCTCCGTTCCCTTATTTATTCTCAGGCCGCATTTTCACCAGTACGGGGGCGATGTAACGATAGTGTTTACTTTGATTCCCATTAACTGTAGAAACTCGATTCCATCGAATACATCGCCCCGAATAAGGGTAGCCTTTCCGTTGTCGAATGGTACATCAATTTGCCCCCGCACTGTATAAACTCACCTCCTTCCACTGCTTATTGTTCACGATCAGACAAACTGAGACATAATGCACACCTAATTGTTTGGCAATACGTCTCTGTGGCAGACCGGAACTTGCAAGTTCTCTTACTTGCCGAACTGTATCCCAAGTTATTTTAGCCATTGGGTTGTACTCGCCCGATACATTAGCTCTCCTTCCTCTAGTATCCATATCTCTTATATTGTCTAAGGGTGTGCCTTCATATAGGCGGAAAAAATTAACACACAGGGGAGTGTCGCAGGTATGGCAGAGCATCTTAGGCCAAATTCCTGTGACTAGGTAGTAGGCCACTCTATGTGCGAAGGCCGATTTACCCATACCGAGTAACAGTGCTGAAAACCTCCCATAACCGTCCTTGTCGGGGGAACATTTCCACAGCCAGCAATCCCCAGAAAAATCCACCTTTGACCAGAATCTATCTAAGAACCTAGCTATATCTTCTCCCTGTACGAGAGTGGCCTTGTTATTGTCAAATGGCACTTGGATATTCATATCTATGATTCCTTCGATTCCTGATCATTCATCTGTCTTCTCCACCACTCCAACCTCTCATCCCCCTCTGAGTTACTCTGTACCACTCTGTCCCCCTTTATACTTTCCCAGCCCGTCTCTCTTATCTGCTTCTCCCAGTCCTCAGCTTGGCTCAACCACGCCTCCACATCCATCCTGTCCACTGCGTGGGCCGAATCCCCGAATCCCAACCACCAGGTAGGTTTGAGGTCCTTACCCCCATCACCGGCAGCAGAATATCCCGTGGTGTACCACACCCAGAACGGACCCACTGTGAACTTATGATCCAGAGGCAATGCCCCATTGTGGTCCGCAGCTAACATGGCGGACAAGTTCTGTATTATGAGTTGGAACTGATCCCAGGTGACATCTCTGCCCAGTACCCTGCTGACATTCATGGTGTAGACACTGTTGTCCCCGGCGCAGTGCTGGCAGGTTACGGTTCCCAGTCCGCCTACCTGTGCCACCCAGCCAAGATGTATGAGCTTCCCCGGAACGTGTACACCAAGGACAAAGGCCGGCCGAAATTCTCTTGGGGGGATTTCTGAAGTCATATCAAACTCTCCCTTTACCACTCGTTATAATCCACAACAGGCTCCACCATGTCCTTACTGTTAACCATCCCGCTATCCCCATACCTGCCGTACCCCACAACCATGAGATGCCAGTCAACCTCCAGCCTCACCCTCCGCTCATTGAACTCGGCAGTACAGCCTGCCTTTATGCAGTGGAAATCTACAAGTGATAAGGGGGTATCTCCATCTACTATCTCATCCTGTACCCAGTGATGGGGAGGGTCACTGCATACACCCTCCGAAGCGGCAATCTCCTTTGATCTCGCTTCGAGAAAGTCCTTCTGCTTCTTGGTGATGATTGTGGACGGGCCAAGGCCGGTCCCCGCTTTGAAGACTTCCATCACACCCTTGGATGTAATGTCAGTCTTGCGTCTTGTTCTTGTAGATACCACTGTCCTAGCCCTCCTTTAAGTCTTTATACCTATGCCCTAACAAGCGGATCTGGCACTGTATCCATACTCCCCCTGTAACTATCCAGCCACCAGTCCGGAAACTGCGCCCTGGCCCTCTTCATGAACCACGAAATAGCATCATCAACTATTATTGTCTCAGCCCTATCATCGGCACTTCTAACCGCTCTCCCACACTCCTGTACGATAACCTGAGCCGCCTGGTAATTGGCCCACTCCTTATCAGAAGCTCTTCTGGCCTTCTCCAATACATCCGTACTTGTCCGGAATGGTACCTTGCCCACAATCACGTATCTGCAATCTTCATGCGGCAAGTCCACACCCGTAGTCATAGAGGGACTAACCAAAATAGCCGGACTTGGGCTGTTCTTGAATCTAGCTACTGCCCACTCAGCCTTGCCGGCATCATGGGTAATCATAAGCCCCCTATGCCGGCTGTGATTCATAAGATACCTTGCCCTATCAAAGGAGGTAGTATGAATAAGGCCCTTCCGATCCAGTCGCCTGTCTATGATCTGGTCTATCCTGTCAGTCCACACAGCCAGATTTGCCCTGTTATAACTCATGTCACAGGTCTTTACATGGACAATTGGCCTGTTCTCTACCGGAAATGCAGAGGGGAATGATAGATACTCTACCTCTCGTCTCTGCTCCGGGGATAACAAATAATCCAGTGTCTTCTCAGTCATGGTCGCGGACATGAACACCGTCTGGCTGGGCCACTTATACAATCTGCCAGGCCATAACGGGACTACGTTAAACCCCTCCTTATTGCTCAGGTCCAAGAACCAGGGAGTTAAATCCTCTTTAAGAGTGGCCAGGTGATGAACTCTGTATTCCAGCCTCTCCAATCTCCGGGACAGTCTCACGGCATCCTTGTTATCCGGCCTGCTCTTGGCATCGTTCTTGGCCCTCGCGGCTCGGAGACTGGCAACTGAAGCCACCCTCACCGCCCACGCTTTGACACTCTCGAGATCCTCCCCAAAGGCCATATCCCCCAGGATCCCCAAGTCTGAGCCTGAGAATGGCAGACTGAAGAATTTCTCCAGTTCATCATTCAACAAATGCGCTTCATCACATATCCGCAATGTGAATGGGTCTCCCAATCCGTTTCCAAATCTGGTCTGTGACAGGTAATAAGCATAGTTGCTCAGGACAGGCTCTTTGGTATTGCTGGCTAGCTTCAACCTATCATAGTAATAGCAGCCACCGGTCCTGTACGCGCAGGATGTACCGGCATGGCATGGGGCATCATCTACTGTGACCTTCTCTAGGGTCCTCTCAGCCTGGAGACGGCAGATGTAGTTCCCCTGCCCCCTGATGCTTACCAAGTCTGAGAACCCCTCTTCTTCCTGGTCCTGTAGGAGTTTGGTACTGACCAATATAACTGCGCGGTTCTTGCTGCTAGGTGAGACGTGCATCTTGGCCAGTAATGCCCCCAGGACAGACTTACCGCTACCTGTTGGGAGACACGCAGCTATAAGGGAGGAGTCAGACTGGATAGCCTTAGTGAAAGCATCTTCCTGATTTGGAAACCAAGCACTGTACTTTGCATCCAGCCCTAGTTGATTTGGAGGAGGGAGAATCCCATTACCGTTACTATTCATTGATACTTCTCTTTAACTGCCATAATATCCTGTCTAGCCATGCCCTCTGATTATTACTTAAAGCACTTGGCTCTATCCCAATCAGAGAGGTGTGTACAAAGTCCCACACCCTGTGCCAGTAGGTTCCTCTCTCGTTCTCGGCTTTCAACTGGTCAAGCTCGTTCAACATCTGCCTAGAGAACCCGTGTATAGATAATTTTTCCCCATAGGTCTTGTTTGCCCAATCCTCATTACCCATACCCTTACCTGATTACCCTTTCAACCACCAGAATCGGCAGAGATATAAGCGCAAAGAGAACCAATGCAGTGGCTATCAAAGACGCAAAATCCTCAGTGTTCACGAGTTCCCCTTTTCCTTAACCCACCTAGCGGTCCATATTGGCAGTTCCTTATTCTTGGCAATCTCATATTCGTTATAGTCCCCAAAGCACAGATGGTACTCTACATCAGCCTCCGGAAACCTCACAGAATAGGCATGACCCGCACACAGCTCGGTCCCGCACTTATCGCAGGCTACAACTGCAATGTCCGCTCTATTGACGCTGCATGGGGTGAGTTTCAGCTTTGCCATTATCCTTTACCTCCTACACCTACAGTCAATACTGCTGCTGTGGTCTTCCTCATGCCCCTTATCCAGACTGCATATATAGGTATGCTTCTTAGCCCAGAGCTTGCAGTCCTTTTGTACTTCCCCACTGCATCCTCTGAGGCCGGTGGATTTGGGGATGTTATAGGGGATCTCCCTGTACCCGGCCTGTTTGAGTGAGAAGTTCATTCTTGAGATTTTTTCCATGGTCTTTTTAAGCATAGGTATCAGTCCTATTCTTTTTTATATCTTCCTTAGTCCTCTCCTAGACCAGAGGCAGACTTACTCATACCTCTGGTCTATGAGAACATTAAGAAACGGGCCGGACTATCGCGCTTTTACATACTCGCTCTGTACAACCACGCACACATATACATCACCCTCTTTCTTTCTATTTATGCCATGCAGCCAGCACTAATGGGATTTGGTGAATATAAACTGGGGTTACACGGCTCTACCTCCACTCCCGTTGTTGTTTATGCGTCTGTCTAAGCACATCCTGTCTAACTACAGCTTCCGTCTCTTTCTCGGTAATCAGTTCCGCCACTGCCATGAGTCTCACATCGTAGCCAGCCTCGCGATAGGGCTTGCTCCACGCACCCGTACCTCCACAGAGGTCAAGAATAATCTTAGGCATCATCATCCCCAGCAGTATCCCTATCCGCTGAATCCTCTGTCGGCGTAGCCGTACCAGGGGGGTCAAGGGGGGAGTATCCCCCTTTCTCGATAAGGTCCAACCTCTCTTCATACAGTGTCCTCCAGACCCCAAGCGGCATCTCCTCTATAATTGCTCTCTCCTTGCCTATAAGCGCCTCCACCTGAGCAAACAGTCCATCACGCCTCAGTTGCATTACCTCTATCTCTATCTCCCCTATTGCTTCCAAATGTTGCCGTAAGTACATAGAGTCTCGTGCCACCTTGAGGGTCAGCTTGTAGCCGAACCAGGCCGAATCCACATGCTCTTGCTCCTTCATCAGGACCTCAAACATGAAGTGATGAAGCGCCGCTCTTTGGAGTTCTTGTACATTGGAGAAAGGAAATCTCCGGCTATCCACTATGTGCTCTGCCGCGTGTATTTCCGCCGGATGAAACGATGTCCTCACCGATGTGCTATGCCCCGTCTTATCGCGCCAGGGTATTCTGTACTTGTCCTCGTCATTGTCCTGGTCGGATGGCAAGAATGAGGCAATCTGGTCAATCTGGTTGTGTCCATTAAGTTTTAATTTCCCGTTTATGGATACCATTTCCCTGCTAATCCTTATCCTTTATTTTTATGGGTAACAGATAGTATCCACCTAGCGGTACTACTATGGGACACCCGCGAGACTTTAGGAGCAATAAAAAGGGCAGGTAAGGCTTGCATATCCGCAATAATTCTGCAAGACTTATCTGCCCAATATATAGTGCTATAACCAACAGGATTAGATACTCTAATCATTGGGGGTTGTCCTATCCCTCTCTTTTATACTTAGCTCCCAAAGCTCTCACCTTTCGGGAGCTATGTTGTTTTACCTGTTACTCTATACTCTCTGGGGGGACTATGGGGCGACTGGAATGTCCTAAACCAGTCTGGACCATAATCCCCTCAGAGAGTATAGAGTGGCCTCTACCTTATACCCTCTAGCAGATCATCTATAGAGATCGGTCTTTCCAGTATTTTGGTATAAAGCTCTGCCAGCTTCTTCATATCTCGATAGCCGATCTCCTTGTATCTGCCGGTCTCAAATTTAGACAGCCGGGACGGGTCTACCCCTGTACCCACGGCTACGTCCCAGAGGCTCAGTCCTGTTTCTTCCCTTAGAATACGTGCAACCTTCATACATTGCATTTTAGACTACCTTTTGGCTGTTTGTCAATGCTTTGTGTCAAAATAAAATGATGGGACAGAACTGGGTATCTCTAGTAGTCATTGCTCTACCTCTGTCAGCGTGACGCTCGACTCGACAAACGAGCCATCCGTTGTGACTAGACGTTCTGTCTGGCTACTCATTCCAACGCCTCCTTGACCTGCGAGTACAGCCCGGGCTCGATCTGCATCTCCATTTATCTGTTCTCCTTCTGCCATAGCCAGACCATCCAGTACAGGACGCACCCGACCACGATGACAGCCCAAAAGGGCGAAATATCAGTGGCATGATACCACATCATAATATTATCTCCTTCCGTCCAACTTTGGGCACTATCTCTTCCCTACGATTATCCCTGTTGAAGTCCACCGTCCACCATCTGCACAACATCCGGGTGATCCCAGTCCTTAATCTCCGGCACTTCCAAGCCCTGCGATTCATACCAGTGCTGCCAAGCCATAGCCCAACAACAGTACGGCCTGCGGGAGCTGTTGTGACGGCCTGCACATCTGAACGGCGCTGGGTGTGTGTTATATCCTACCCGGCCGTGGGTATACCAGACCTTATGCCCGCTATACTTCGGCTTGGGAGCTTTCCTGCTTGCTTTGAGTGCTTCATTTGCATACCAGTCGCCGCGCCCTGGAGTAAGTCTCACCTGGTATTTGTATTTCCCCTCTTGGACCTCGAATAAGGGTAGTTGTGAAGTGGATGTAGTCATTTGTCCCTTATTCCCCCCTCAGTCTGAATACTATATGCTCCTGCACGTTCTGAGGCAGATCACCCCAGGCTATTTTCTTTCCCAGGTGTTTACCCGGCATAGCTCCCTCCCCCCACTGACTAAATCCTTGTGGATGTGTAGGGGAGTTATTGAGGGCAATATATGAGTATGTGCCAAGTCTGTATGAAGGGTATGCCCTTCTACTTAGGATTACCGTGTACCTGTCTATGTAGTCTGGTGCGTCGTACATCCGTAAGACCTGCTTAGGTTTTGATATGATTGTAGATGTAGTTTCCATTTATTCCTTATCCCTCCCTTTTATATATTGCTAGTGCTAATCCTAATTCATCATACCCTTATCCTTTTATCCCTCCTCCCCACTCCTTGAACCGGTATACTCCCTGCAAATCTCACCATCCTCAAACATTGTTACATCCTCACCACTTCCACGACCACTGCCCGATTGGCTAGCGCGTACATAAGTACCGTAGGCTCTGCGCGCACTGTCCTTGTTCTGCCCCTCGTACACCGTTCCTATATTGCCAACCACTACCTCGTATTTTGCCATGATTTATTCCTTATCCCTCCCTTTTGTATACTGCTAATGCCAATTCCTGTCCCCTCTTAGCACTGCTTGATACCCATAAAATACTACTCCTTATAATAGTTATGGGTATCTGGCAAGGTTAAGACTAATCCTGATCCTGATCCTGATCCAGTTTAATCTGGGTAGGCAATAGCCAATATCGTTGTAACCGATGTGTTTGAATGAAGTGGCAGAGTTTCCCACTAATTCTCTTTAACATATCTGCTGATCCAGTCCCAGACTTTCAACCTCCTTTCTGATCCGGTAATCTATAATCTCCTTTGCCTCTTGTAATACATATTCCAACTCACTCCTACCATTGAGGAGATTATGCTCCGGGTAGAAGCCCCAGCAAGAACCGTCCTCTACCTCCTCGCCCAGCTCATCCTTGATAACATATCCGTATACCATCCCCCGGAGATAATCATCGTAGGTTTGCACCTCGTGTGCCAGATACCTGGATACGCGCTTCCTGAGTTTGGAGCTTATCCTTTTCACGCCGTACTCCTCCCGCACCTTTGCCTTGGTGATGTAGATAAATCCAACTGTACCCCAGTCCCAACCGGCGGAATCTGCCGCTTTAAATCTGCCATTGTCGGGGGATATGGATATGTCGGAGTGATCGAAGAGATACAGTGGCTTTATAACTGCAATGGGTCCCTCATCCGCTTCCACCGCCTTCACCACGTCACTGAGTGTGCCGTAGCAGTCTGAGTTATAGTTATGCTTATCTCCCAAGTCATAACGCCGGTGGAAGCATATCATTGTCCCTAGATTGTCCCACTCTCTGGGGCTTTCTGCGTCCTCATCCTGTATTATCTCTATGGTATGTCCCTTGTATGCTTCCACTACTGGATATTTGGTATCTTCTATCTCTTCCATTTGATGCACTACTGAGGCTGAGACTGTAGATATGGTTTTGGTTGTCATTTGTCCTATTCCCTCCTTATTGTTGTCTATACTGACCTTTTCAACTGCCGGGCTATGTATTCGTCAATCTCCGGCCTATTCTCTTTGATGAAAGCGGCCTTACTGAGCTTAGACCCTCGACACCATAGGTAGAGACCTTCATCATTATCTATCCATGTATTTTCCTTATCCCTCCCTTGTTACTATTTAGGTTCTCCCATAGCCATATCAGATATGAATTGATATGGCTAAAGGAAAATCTAACCTACTATCTGCGGTATTTAAGTAGTCTCATTATCCCTTACATCCTAGACATACTCTGTCCTTGCCTACATCCATAGGACCGGCGTAAATGGCTTCCAGCTCCTCCGGTCCCACTTCTACTCCACAAACAAAGACAATCTGTGTATCTAAAGGTTTTGGTGACTGCCAGATCCTTAATGTGTGCCATAATCCGCGCACCTTAAACCACTTCATTGTCTTCTCCCTCCTCATCCTCCAACTCTTCTAACCTATCCCGGAGCGCCTGGAGGACTATATTGTAGACCTCCATCTTCTCTGACTGCTGACCTCCCTGTAGCAGTCTCACTATCCCGGCGTGGGTATCCGCGCCATAATCTTCCATATACTGATCGCAATATCCTATCCGGCTCAAGTGACTACCCAGCCACTTGATAAGATCGTGATTGTAAATATCCGGCTCAATTTCCGGCTCATCCGGGTCTGATAGCTCCTGGATAAGGTCTAGAGCATCGATCACAAACTCATATTTGTGATCATCCGGGAGCATATC
>Ga0082335_1003473_pt1 | contig 25833 bp, 22 predicted proteins | sample Subgrocontami58m_FD_72375 | JGI IMG/M metagenome (GOLD analysis project Ga0082335, IMG submission 72375) | Subsurface groundwater microbial communities from S. Glens Falls, New York, USA - GMW37 contaminated, 5.8 m (SPADES assembly) (version 2) ...
TGCCAAGCGCACCGACCAGATGTGCCAGATGTGCCATGGAACTGATTCAAAAAATCCGCCTGTTATCCCGGTTGCGATGGCCAAGCAGACAGGATGCGTCTCCTGTCACGCCCCGAACTCTATGGCTCCCGCTCCATCAGACCACGCCAGCCGGACAAACCAGACGTGCGCCTCTTGTCATGATACTTCCGGACCAGAGCCTCCTACGATGCCGGCCGTGATGGCGAAATTGACCACCTGTAGCGGCTGCCATGATACCAAGGCCATGTCTCCACTGCCGGCTGACCATGCCAACCGCACCGATCAGCAATGTGTGTCGTGCCATGGCGTTTCGGCCAAAGATCCTCCTACGGTTCCCCCGGTGATGGTGAAGCAGACGGACTGCAATTCCTGTCACAAGCAGGGAGCAATCTCGCCGGCTCCGGTGAGTCACACTACACGGACAAACCAGACGTGCTCCTCTTGTCATGGCAGTGCGGCCACCGATCCGCCGGTCATCCCGGTGGTTATGGCAAAGCTGACCGACTGCAATTCCTGCCACCAGCAGGGAGCGACCTCGCCGGCCCCGGTATCCCATGCCAAGCGTAGTAACCAGACATGCTCTTCCTGCCACGTCCAGACCGCTTCTAAGATACCAACGGCGCCACACACGCTGGCTGACAGGCCGGCATGCACCAAGTGTCATACCGGAAGTGTGCTAAAGGCACTGCCGGCAAGCCATGCCAAACGTACAGACCAGATGTGTCAGGCCTGCCATGGTGAAGCCGCCTCGCTCCCGCCAATGATACCGCACAAGTTGGAAGGACGGACGCAATGCGCCCTGTGCCATGGAGCTACCCAGTGACGCGGGCGCCCGGCCGAGCGGGCCCCTTTGCCGACCTGGCCGGAGCCACGGCGCCTTGAAGAGGGAGATCCCGTTGGGCAGTTCAGCTACCCGGAAGGCGTCACCCGGGACAACCCGGGCACTCTCTATATAGCAGAATGAGGCAACCGAAGAATACGGGCACGGAAGTACTGAATGCCCACCTGGTCCTTACGCCAGCGGGAGAGTGAAGTAGAAGGTGCTGCCCTTACCAGGCTCGCTCTCGGCCCAGATACGGCCACCATGGGCCTCTACCAGCATCCGGGTAATATAGAGGCCCAAACCTATGCCCTCCGTCCGCCGCGCCCCCCTGGCCCGGTAGAACCTCTCGAAGACATGAGGCAGGTCCTCCGGCGCAATACCCTCGCCCTGATCAGCTACTGACACCATGATCGCCCTATTCTCCACTTGATGCGCGGTGATCACGACCGGCCTATCCGATCCAGAATACTTCAGTGCATTGGTCAGGAGATTCAGGATAATGCGCTCCAGGCGATCCAGGTCTGCATTTACCGGGGGCAGCCCTTCTCCCACTTCCAGTATCACACGACCATCGCCAATTGCCGGCGCACTGCGCTCCAGGAAGTCTTGCAGGAACTGCCGTAAATCGACAGGCCAGCAGTCAAGACGTAATTGGCCGGCCTCTATCCGGGCGGAATCCACCAGGTCTTGAATCATTGCATTCATCCGCCTGGACGCCGTAATAATGGCCTCGGCACTACGTCCCGGGCGTCCGGCCAGGCCTGCCGCCTCGATATCCCGCTTCAAGAACTGTGTCTGGGCCTGGATAACAGTGAGCGGCCCGCGAAGGTCGTGGGAGATTAGCGAAAGGTACTCTTCCCGAAATCGTTCGGCGCGCTTCCGTTCCGTTATGTCAATTCCAAAGGAGATCGTCCCTGCTATCCTGCCCTTCTCCCGCATTACGCTATTGCGCCAGGAGATATCCCGCTCCTCGCCCGATTTGGTGATAATGGGATTCTCAGAGCTGGTGGGAAGCAGGCCGCCCTTGACCAGCGTGCTGAACATCACCGCGACCTGAGGGTACCGGTCCCTGGGCACCAGAAGCTCAAACCAGTTCTTCCCCAAGACCTCTCCCCTTCTGTAACCCGTGACCTTCTCAGCCGCCCTGTTGAACAGGACGATGTTCGCCTGCAGGTCCAGCCCAATAATCATCGCGTTGGCCGTATTGATGAGCCTGTCCGAGTAATCCTTTGCAGCCTTTAGATTCTCTTCTGCCTGCTTCCGCTCAGTAATATTCCGCACGAAGACAATGGTCTCGCCTTCCAGGAACGGCAGAAGCCTGGCTTCAAAGATCTGGTCTTCTTCTCGCAGCCGAAGCGGGTATTCGACAGTAACAAGGGTATTTGTGGCATGGACCCGATCGACGGCACGCTGAAGCAGCTCCACGACCTCAGAAGGTAGAACATCCCGCATCCTCTTCCCAAGGAAGGCTTTCGTGGGCACGTAAAGGTCGGCGGTCAACCCGGCCTTGTAATCAAGTATCTTTCCTTCAGGGTCAATGCGGAAGTAGAGGTCCGGCAGCGCCCGGAAGATTGCCTGTAGTTCGGAGCTTGTCCGGACTAGCTGCTGCTCGGCACGCTTGCGCTCCGTGATGTCCTGGAAATACACCGATAGCCGTTCTGGCGCAGGATAGACATGCACATCCAGCCATATTCCAAGGAACGGAAAGAACTCCTCGAACGCAACCGATTCCTGCTCCGACATGCCCCGCTGGCATTCGCGCTCGAATCTAGAGCCAACCAGGTCAGGAAATGCTTCACCCATAGGCATTCCCATAAGCTCTCCCCGGCTCCTCTGTAGGATGCGCTCCGCCTCCTTGTTAACGTACGTGAAGCGGAATTCCCGGTCCAGGGCGATGAAGGCATCCGTAATGCTTTCAAGTATACTGGAGATGCGCTGACGCGCATCCTCAGCGAGGCCCCTCTGACGCCGTTCAGCCTCAAATAGCCTCGCGTTGGCCAGAGCCAGGGAAACTGAGGTTGCCAGTTCAGAGGCAAAGTCAATATCATCCTCAGTGAAGGCGACCGGCGCGGACTGGTAGCAGAAGAAAAAGGCGCCGAAGACCTCGTCCTTGGCAACCAGAGGGGCCACAAGGACTGACCTGATCCCATACGCGTCCAATACCTGGTGATTAACCCGCTCATCGTCTGACACATCGTCGACAGATACAGGCCGGCCAGTCCCAATAGCCAGCGCCGCGTGGGGCAAATCATCATCCGTCAGAAGCTTCCCGGCAATTGCCTCTGACATACCGTGAGCGTACTTCATCATCCAGGATTCCTGCTCACGAAGCCCTATAACGGTCGACTCGCATCCTATGACCCTTCCGGCCTGCACAACCACGCGCTGCATAATCTCGTCAAAATCAAGCGTGGAAGTAATCGTAACATTGATGTCGTTAAGGGCGTCGCTCTTCTTCCGAGCATCCACCTGCCGGGCGAAGAGCCGGTCTCGTTCCTCTTCAGCGCGCTTCCTCTCGCTGATATCGCGGATAATGTTCAAGAGTACCTTTTCATTTCCGATGATTGCGCTCTGCGAGCTAACCTCGACCGGGAAAGTAGTCCCGTTCTTGCGCCGGTGGACCGCTTCAAGCAGATGGCCGCTTGCTTCAGTTCTAGCTACCTGGATGGCGCTGATAGGAGGAGGAGTCGAAATACCCAGCCTGGCAGCATCCATGGAGATCAGCTCTTCTAAGGTATACCCGTATGCACGCACAGCGGCCTCGTTGGCCTCCATGATGGTTCCGTCGGGGCGGATAAAGAGGATGATGTCACGGGTGTGACGGGAGAGGAGCTGGTATCGCTGCAACATCGCCTCACGGGTTTGCACCTCATCAGCCATGTGATTGAAGGCGCTGGCAACTTCCGCGACCTCGGCCGGTCCCCGAATGTCAGTACGGCGCCCCAATTCACCACGGCCGATAGCCAGGGCATGTTGCCTCAAACCCTCCAGCGGACCGGCAATGCTTCTAGCTATGGCCACCGCGGCAAGCAACGCCGCCACGGCCACGGAAAGCAGCAGTGCCAGATCACGAAGAAGATCCCCAAGCACGGGCCCCATAACCTCGGACTCCGGACGAGTAGCTATGGCGGCCCACCCGATCGCGCCGATGGGAGAAATGCCCTGCATTTCCGCCTCGCGGTCAGGGGAGAGACGCACCATGCCGGTAACCTCCTGGCCGGCCAGTGCTGTCTTGATCAGTGGATTGTTGTTGATCCAGTTGCGTTGATCCCATGACATGGACAACTCCGGATAACGGTAGACGCCAAGACCTTGAGGGTCGACGATAGCGATTGAGGCGCCTCCCGAACGGGCCACCGATAGGACCTCTCCAAGACGCTCCGGATCTACAGCCGCCAGCATCACGCCTTCGAGCATACCGCCACTGTTCCTGATTCCCCGGGCCAGCGTGAAGGTCGGAGTGCCGGTTATCTTGCCGATAACCAGGTCACCAATTGCCCAGCTCTTCCCCGCGAGAACAGATTGAAAATACTTCCGGTCGGAGACATCCAACCCTATCGCCTCCAAGTCGCCGGCAGCAATGATGCGTCCCTGGGGAGTCGCCCAGCCGTAGAAACGGACCGAGGGGTATTCGTTATCGCTTTCGTCCAGGAGTGTGTTGGCCAGCTCTACCGAGAAGGGCTGAGACGAAGTGAGAGCCAGCCCCACCGCCGCCTCCTGGTGCAAAATATCATTCACATAGCTGTTAAAGGTCCTGGCAACTGCCCGTGCCAGCTCCAGGTTGAAGTTTAACTCTATAGCACGGCGTTCCTCTACCCTGCTGAACTGGAAAGCTCCAGCCAACAGCAAGACCGGGACGAGCACGACAAGTAGCACCATCACTCCCCGTGCCCAGATCGAGCGAGGAAGCAACCGGCCCATTTGGTCTCATTATCCTTCGGATTCCTACCCGAGTTTCGCGGCTATCTCTTATAGCGCTGTACCCTACCACAGCCCCCCACCCAATTTAAGCGGATCGAAAGAATAAGTGTTGGACCAGGAAATGTAACTCCTGTCAGTCTCGGTAATACTACCTTACTTAAGAGGCAGAACCGGCAAGCCGGCCAAAGTGTGCGTGGAGAAGAAGGAGCCCCCTGGCAACCTCAACACAATTATACACCTTTTCGCATTGATTCAATACACGAAAGTAACTGGATTTCCAGATTTTACCGGTAAGACCGCGCAATTAGTCGGGCCAGGCCCAAGCGATAACGCAAGATAACATGACAGCTTCAATAGTTTTCTGGTTACAATTTGTATAGTCGTTTCGTCCAATGAAAGATATTTCTTTTCGTTTTTTTCAGTTACTCCGGGAACCTTCGCGCTACACTACGTGAAGTGGCAAACCTGCGATAGCCCTCTTGCTAGGCCTTGCGCGGGCCGAAGGAATGTGGCACAATACACCCGATATACACCAGCCCCTCCACCAAGCCTGTTGGCTTCCACGGAGGAGGAGGAGAAGATGGTCGCAGGAGGAAGAATGCAGAGCGAAGCCACAACTCTCGGACCGCTAAGAATCCCTTAGGCTGCCAGACCAGCTGCATGACCGGCGAAACCAGGGCCCCGTACCGAGAGAAAAAGTAGGAGATTTAATGATCGCTCCTGCACACTTCCGTAGCGAAACCAAGAGCACGGGAAAAGGGCGCCACTGCTGTTACTTCTATGAAACAGAAGAAGAGCACAGGTCGTTACTATCGACTCTCCGCCGGCAGGGGTCAGACCGGGATCAGCACACAATTTACCTGCTAGACAGCCCGTTGACTGCGAGCTTCTGTCCAGGCTCAGGCCAGACGGCCTCACCAATCGACCTAAATTCAGGTCACTCTAGAACGAGCGTCATACAGGCGGACCATGCTTTCGTCCCCGACGAGCTGATATCTGCTCTTCGAGTTGAGATTGAGCGAACGAAGGCCGAAGGAATCCTGGACCTGCAAATTATCTGCCACATGCCCTGCCCCGGCGGGCCACACCCCAGCGCCGGACGGATCATGGAGTTCGAGTCCAAGCTGGACCAACTGGTGCTCAGCGGCGGTTGCACATGCACCTGCTTATACGGAGCGACTAACGTTGATCCCGCGTTGCTTGTAGGGGTCATGTCCGCCCACCCAACTGTTATCATCGAAGGCGAGCGCTGCGACAACCTGTACTATACACCCCCGCTGAAGGTGTCCGAAGTTGGACGCCCAGCAGCGACACTCCGTCGCCGGCTTAGCAACCTATCCTCACGTCAGAGGCTGGAGCGCGCCCAGCAGTTCCTTGCCGACGCAGGAAACCTGCTGGCATCCTCACTTGACTACGAGACCACCCTTCAAAGCGTGTTGCATTCAGCAGTACCATTCCTCGCCGACTGGTGCGTAGTGGACATCGTTGAGCAAGGCTCTGTACAACGGGTGGCGATCTCCTCCTCCGATCCATCCAAGGAGAGTTTGCTACGAGAGCTCGCAAGGCGTTATGTTCAGCGGATGGACATGCATCCGGCCGGTTCCGTAATCTCTTCTAACAAGCCGGGCTGGCGCCGGGATGTGGATGATTCTTTCCTCAAGAGGCTCTCTTTTGACGACCCGCACTTTGAGATGCTGCGCACTATGGGGACCAAGTCAATCATCTCTGTGCCTCTCGTAGCGCGGGGCTGCACGTTCGGGGTAATTACGTTTGCCACCGCAGAATCAGGTCGCCGGTATGATCAGGCCGACCTATCCCTGGCAGAAGAGCTTGCACGCCGGGCCGCCCTGGCCGTGGATAACGCCCGGCTATACCGGGAATCACAGGTAGCGATCGAGGCGCGCGACGAATTCCTGTCCGCAGCCTCCCATGAGCTTAAGACGCCCGTAACGAGTCTCCGAGGCTTTGCCCAACTGACCGTTCGTAGGCTGGGTAATGACGGCGCTTTAGACCCTAAACAACTCCGCCGCGCACTCGAGGTGATAGATCAGCAGTCCGATAGGCTGGCCCGCTTGGTTGACCAGCTCCTGGATGTTTCCCGCATTCAGTGCGGCCAGCTTTCACTCGATCGCAGACCCACAGATATTCGCAGTCTGGTGATAGGTATAGTAGCCAACTCACAAGAGCATAGCCTCCGCCATGCGCTGGCGCTCAATGCGCCGTATGCAATGCCAGCGCTTGTCGACCCACTCCGACTGGAGCAGGTAGTGACCAACCTGATCGACAATGCGATCAAGTATAGCCCCGACGGTGGAGCTATCAGTATTGATTTGTCAGCGTCCGGCCCGGACATGGTCCAGATAACCGTGGCCGATGAAGGTATCGGCATCTCGCCCGAACACCGGCAACATATCTTTGACCGTTTCTACCAGGCTCACGCAGACAGCCACTACGGGGGCATTGGTATGGGCCTGTATATCAGCCGTCAGATCGTAACTTTACATGGAGGCCACATCGAGGTGGAATGCCCGCCAGAGGGAGGCGCCCGCTTTGTAGTGAGCCTACCGACTAACTTTACACCGAGGGGGTTATAGTGAGCAAAGCAAGGTGTATACTGGTTGTCGAAGACGACGAAAGCATCCGAGACCTGGTGAATATGACCTTGTGTGATGAAGGGTACGAGGTCCTAACGGCGCCCCACGGGGCAGCCGCCCTGGATGTAATTGAGAGGTCAAAGCCGGACTTCATTCTGCTTGACATGTGCATGCCGGTAATGGATGGGTGGGAATTCTCACGCGTCTACAAGCAGACACCCGGACCGCACGCGCCAATCGTCGTCCTCACAGCAGCGCATCATGCGGCATCGCCAGCCGCAGAGATCGAAGCCGATGGTTACCTGTCCAAGCCATTTGATCTGGACGACCTGCTCGACCTGGTGTCGCTGCATACAGGCCATGGCAAGAGCGCAGCCTGACTGTTCTAAGGGCCGGAGAGGAGCGAACAGCAAATCCGGGCTTCGCTCACTCTCCTACTTCTGAGGCTCTATTATCACCTTTATCGATTGATTATCCTGGGGCTGGCTGACAAGCCGAAATCCCTTCACCGTGTCGGCTAGAGCAAAGCGGTGCGTTATCATATCGTTCACGCGGACGCTCCCAGCCCGAATAAGCTCTAGCGCTGTCAGACAATCAGACGGCGCGGCGCCGTAGGCGCTCGTCAGGGTCATCTCCGTTCTCCAGAATAGATCGTTGACCGGTGTAGGAATGGTAGCCCCTTCTCTAGCAGCACCGAAGAAGAGAGTTGTGCCCCCCCTTTCAACCGAAGACAGCGCCTGGGGCATAAAAGCCGCCCGGCAAATCACCGCCAGGTCCGCGAGCTTACCGCCATTCAATTCCCGCAACTGTGACGGCACGTCGTCATTGGCGTTGATTACGTTGTCCGCACCCAGTTGCAGGGCTGCGTCAAGGCGGTATCCTATAGAATCCACTGCGAAAATGCGTCCCGCACCCAGTGCCCTTGCGAGGTGAATGTGCAACAGACCGGAGATACCCGCGCCTGCAACCAAAACGCTCTGTCCAGGCCGAAGCCGCGCCTGTCTCTGTCCACGCAGCACACATGCTAGAGGCTCGACAAAAGAGCCATCCTCATAAGACACCTCGTCTGGAAGCGGGAATACGCCACCCAGTTCCACGTTAATTGCCGGGACACGGACGTATTCGGCGAAGCCTCCAGGCTCGAACTTAGTTCCCTTGAGCAACAGGTCGCAGGTGGTGTGGTGACCGCTGCGGCAGTAATGGCAGGTGTAACAGGGAACATGATGAGTGGCGGCCACCCGGTCGCCGACATTGTAGCCTTTCACACCGTTGCCGATAGCGACAATCTCGCCGGCAACCTCATGTCCCAGCACCAGTGGGGCCCGGCCCAGCCGGTACCACTCCATCACATCACTTCCGCAGATACCGCTCGCCTCAATGCGTATCAGGACGTCGCCCGGTCCCACCTGGGGAGCAGGGATCTCTTCCACCCGGACGTCCTGGTTGTTGTACCACATGGCAACGCGCACTGTTACTCTCCTTTTGAACCCTTTATCTCTGAAGCTCTATAAACGAGGCCAACGCCAGATACATCGCGGAATCAGGAGCAGGCCCCTACCGGTCAGGTCCGTTACGAGACGGTACGCCCACCGTTAACATCAAGGGTGACACCCGTAATATAGCGGGCCTGGTCAGAGGCCAGGAAGACGACTACCGGCGCAATATCTTCCACCTGCGCCAGCCGCCTCAACGGGATCTGGTTAAGAATCTGGTCCTTTCCCCCCGCCGGCATGGATTCCCAGACATTCCGCTGGCTGTCCTTGGAAAGGGTCCATCCTGGCGCTACAGCATTGACATTGATACCGTACGGCCCAAGCTCGATCGCCATCGCACGTGTCAGACCGGTGACGCCGGCCTTGGCTGCCGTGTACTGAAGGCGTCCGGCCGGTGCGTTCAGTATATTCCGGGCCGCCTCGGAGGCGATGTTGATAATGCTGCCTCGGCCTTGCTCACGCATGGGTTTTGCCGCGGTCCTGGAACAAAGAAAGGTACCTTTGAGGTTAAGATCGACTACCCGGTCCCAGTCCTCCTCGGGCACTTCTTCCACGTACTGGGCAGGACGGGAGCCGATAAGACCTCCGGCGTTGTTCACGAGGATGTCTACCCTTCCGAAGCTTGCCAGAACTGTCTTGAAAAGAGTATCCACCTGACCGGATTCGGTGACGTCCGCCGCCACGGCCAGGGCAGTGCCGCCGCTCCGCCGTATTTCACCGGCCACATCTTCAGCAGTCTGCGCGTTGCGGCCATTCACGACAACCGTGGCTCCTTCAGCAGCCATTGCCAGGGCGGTTGCCTTCCCGATGCCCGAGGTTGACCCCGTCACCACGGCCACCATGTTCTCTAAACGCATCGTCGATTGCCTCCTAGAATGCTACGTGATAGCACTTGCCATCTCCTCACCCTCCGGGTTGTATCACGGATGCCCGCCTCAGCACTATGCAACCGTGCGGCCACCGTTAACGTCAATAGTAGCTCCTGTGATGTACCGGGACTCGTCAGAGGCCAGGAAGACCGCCACCGGGGCGATGTCCTCCACCTCAGCCAGCCTCCTAAGAGGGACCGCCTGAATAATGCGGGCCTTCTCCTCCGGCGACATTGATTCCCAGGCTGCCCGCTGGCTCTCTTTCGAGAAGGTCCATCCGGGCGCGACGGCATTAACATTGATCCCGTACGGCCCGAGCTCTATCGCCATAGCTCTCGTCAGTCCGGTCACTCCAGCCTTCGCTGCCGTATACTGAAAGCGCCCGGTCGGCCCCTTGTGTATATTACGGGACGCCTCTGAAGCGATGTTGATAATCTTTCCTCTACCCTGCTCTCGCATCAGCCCTGCGACAGCCCTCGAGCAAAGGAAGGTCCCCTTCAGGTTAAGGTCCACCACACGGTCCCAGTCTTCCTCGCGTACTTCTTCCATGTACTGGGCAGGGCGCGACCCCGCAACCCCACCAGCGTTGTTTACCAGGATATCTATCCGCCCGAAACTTGAAAGTACTGACTGTACCAGCTCGTCCACCCGCTCGGCGACGGTAACGTCCGCCGCCACCCCCAGAGCAGCGGCCCCGCTCTGCCGTATTTCGCCGGCCACGTCCTCTGCCTCCTGGCCGTGACGGCAGTTCACCACCACCCTGGCACCCTCGGCAGCCATTGCCATGACGATTGCCTTGCCAATCCCGGAGGTTGAGCCCGTTACTATAGCCACCATGTTTTCTAGTCGCATCGTTAATAGCTCCCGGCAACAACGTTCGGCCTAATGCTATGACATCGGCATCAAAGCGTCAAGGAGGTCCACATTTGGGGTAACGGTCGGCAGCCTCTTCCGGAGACACTCTCGCTGTGACGAGAGCGGAGGATTGTCTGCTCGTTCGGTGTGGCTATCAACAGGCGTGCCAGCTAGAGGCACGGCAGGGGCGACCGCCGGCACGGCGGCAGACGAAGGACGATAGTGTTGCCGGCAGGCTGTCTGCGTTATCGTCCTTCGTCTGGTAGCATTCCGTTAGCAGAGGTTAGCTCGGTAAGCTGGACCTATGCAGGGCTCTGGGCCCCGATGTTCTCCTTCAGGTAGCTGATGCAGGTCTGGATAGGAGTCATGGGACCGAATACTTCCTGGACACCCAGCTCTTTGAGCGCCGGAATATCCCGGTCCGGGATAATTCCGCCGCACAGGATGGGAATATCGCCAGCGCCCCGGGCCTTCAACTCTTCGATAATGCGGCCAGTCATAGGTAGGTGCGCGCCAGACAGGATGCTTATGAGCACGACGTCCACATCCTCCTGGACAGCGGCGGATGCAATCGCTTCCGGCGTCTGGTGGATTCCGGTGTAGATGACCTCCATGCCAGCGTCCCTCAGAGCGACAGCCAGTATCTTGGCGCCCCGATCATGAGGGTCCAATCCCGGCTTTCCGATAAGAACTCTAAGTGTATGTTGCTCGCTCAATCCAAGCCCCCCGTTCATAGGTTAACCACGTGTAGCTAGTGCTTTATTTTACCAGAAATTCTGGATAAGGCAATAATTGCCTTCCTTATGGTGAAACTCCAGTTCCTTGACCCATGCGGGTGGTGGATGCTAATATCGGTTCATGACCGAGGGCTGCTCAGCAAACAAGACCGTGACGTCTTTCGCTTGAGAGAAAAGCTCTCCCACCGCCTGTCGGTGGAGATGCAAATGACGGCAGCACACGAGGAGCTGCCGGTCATCGTAGAGTACTCCGGAACAGTGGAGTCCGTTCGGGCCTTCTCCCATCAGTCAGTCCGCCAGCATTTTCGCCTTGCTCCCTTCGCAGCCCTTTCTCTGACCTCCAGGGACATTCAATCGGTCGCAAAAGACCCGCGCATCGTAAAGATATGGAAGGACAGCCCGATACACACGTGCCTGGACAAGTCAGCACCAATTATGGGAGCTCCGGCGGTATGGCAGGCGGGTTTCACGGGACGCGGTATAAGGGTTGCGATCGTAGATACCGGCGTAGACGTTAACCACCCGTCCATCTCCGGCCGGGTGATCGCCACTCACGACCTGACCGGCGAGGGCTTCGGCGATGCCAACGGTCACGGCACACATGTAGCCGGAATCGTTGCCAGCGCGGATTCCCGCTACCGGGGAGTTGCGCCTGAGGCCAGCATCCTGGCAGCCAAGGTAATGGGAGCGTTCGGATCGGGCTCGACTAGCTGGGCCATGGCCGGAGTAGAATGGGCCGTCGAAAAGGGTGCGCAGGTGATCAACCTGTCGCTGGGCAGCGACGGCGCCAATGACGGGACTGATCCGCTCTCTCGCACCTGTGACGCCGCGGCTGGACGCGGAGTGTCAGTGTGCGTAGCGGCGGGTAACACCGGCCCGCTTTCCGGCAGTGTCGGCTCCCCCGGCTGTGCCCGGAAGGTGATCACCATCGGCGCCAGCACTGACGACGACCGGGTAGCTGATTTCAGCTCCCGCGGCCCCACGTCGGACGGACGCACCAAGCCGGACATACTGTTTCCGGGCCACAACATAATTTCTGCCCGAGCCAGCGGTACGAAGATGGGTAACCCCATCAACGATCTCTTTACAGAAGCCAGTGGAACGAGCATGGCCTGCCCGCATGCCAGCGGAGCCGTAGCATTGCTGCTCCAGGCCAGGCCGGGTCTCTCTCCCGCCCAGGTGAAGGACCTGCTGACCGGCACAGCCGTGAACCTGGGCATCCCACCGAACGTCCAGGGCGCCGGGCGCGCCAATGTGTACGGCGCCCTTCGTGGTGAGCGGTCGTCAGACCCGCCACAGCAACCGCAGCCCTCCCCGACGCCAGCCCAGCCCGGCAAGGGCTGTCTGCCATCCATCTTCTGGTCATTCGTCAAGTAAGCTTTGCCACCGCTGTCGCCGGATTCTATAATATCTCTGTAATAAACATACACCGGCGGCGTTTACGTGAACGAACTGGCATTGGTGAATGGACAAGTAATAACCATCGAGGGCCGGCGCCCAGAGGCGGAAGCCGTACTGGTGCGCGGCGGCCGGATTGCCGCCGTGGGCACCAGCCGAGAGATAATGTCAGAACGCCAGACGCACGGCGAGCTGATAGACTTGAAGGGCAGGACCCTTCTGCCCGGCTTCATAGATACCCATGTGCACCTGATCTCTACAGGGCTCTCCCTGATGGGCCCTCGTCTGGAGACCTGTAGCTCAATCAAGCAAGTGCTCGAGGCGCTGGCAACGGAGGCTCAACGGCAGCCGATCATAGTAAAAGCCAGCGGCTTGGAGCCGTCCGCCCTGACTGGCGGAGATCGTCTGACCCGCTGGGAGCTGGACCGGGTTACCCCAAACAAGATGGCTTACGTGGTGAGCCGGGACGGACATACTGTGGTAGTCAATACTCGCACCCTCAGTGAGCTGGACCTGCCCCCTGAGACGCCGGGCATAGACCGGGACCGCTCCACCGGTGACATCACCGGCATCCTGAGGGCGGATGCCCGAAAGATCGCCGGCGACCGGCTGACAAATGTCTCCGGGGACCATCGGAAAGAAGCTATTTACCTGGCTATGAACAAAGCCATCGATGTTGGTCTAACCACAGTCCACGCTCTGGACGGGAGCTGGCCGCGCGGGCACGAGGATATCGAGATGCTTCTATCCCTGGCCCCTTCACTTCCAAGTAAAGTTGTGGTATATTACCAAACCAGGGAAGTAGAAAAGGTCCGGGAGCTGGGGCTGCCCCGAATCGGCGGTTGCCTGCTAGTGGACGGGAGCATCGCCTCCCACACGGCAGCTCTTACAGCCCCGTATACCGATAATCCCGACACGGAGGGAGTGCTCTATTTCAGCGACCAGGAGCTACAGACCTTCATTAGGGAGGCCCACTTATCAGGTCTCCAGGTGAGCATGCATGCTATTGGCGATCGGGCCATTGAACAGATCCTGACCGCCTACCAGGTCGTCCTTGAGCAGTACCCAAGGCCGGACCACCGGCACCGGATAGAGCATTTCCTGTTGGCGCAGCCCTGCCACATACAGAGAGCCTCACGTCTGGGTCTTAACATCGCCATGCAGCCCGCTTTCCTTCATTTCTGGCAGGGACGCAAGAACCTCTACGTTGACCGCCTCGGGCCGGAGAGAGCCAGGGGGGTCAACCCGTTGCGCCAGGTTACGGATGCCGGCATCCCTATGGCAGGCGGGAGTGATAGCTTCGTCACACCAATGAACCCGTTGCTGGGCATCCACGCAGCCGTAAACGATCACCCTGTCGAGAATCGCCTCACGCCATACGAGGCGCTGGAAGCTTTCACTATCAACGGTGCGAGGCTTGCCTTCGAGGAGGACCAGAAGGGGAGTATACGGAAGGGGAAGGCCGCCGATCTCGTAGTGCTGGGAGAAAACCCCATACATTGCCCGCCGGCATGTATCAAGGACATCCCGGTAGAGATGACCATCGTGGAGGGGGTTATACAGAAGGCTTGAGGAAGGGTTATAGGCCCTGGTATCGGCTGCCCCGCCCCCTTAGAAGGGCCGGAGGCCTTGCCGTTCCTGTACTGCTTGTCGTTTTGGCGTCCCTTATCCTTCGACCGATGCCTTCAACCGGCGCACCACCATCGCCTGACATACGCGCAGCGACACTGTCCCCCGTGCTATCCCAGGACAATGCCTCCTCGATAGTATGGGGCCTGTCCGTACCCGGTGGAGGCAACACTGGCTTCACTCTGAGCAACGGTTCCACCTGGGGCATCTATAACTCACCTATCTATCAGGCCGACTTCTCGTTCAATGCTGTAGCCCTGTCCTGGAACGCTCAGGTGCCAGAGGGGAGTCAGATTGTGTTGGAGATTCGGGCCAGCCCTGACGGGCAACAGTGGTCGGAATGGTTCGTTGCGGATGACTCCAAGGAAGAGCAGAGCGCCAACGGCTCTGAATACCACAGCCAGCTCATAGTCGCCACCGGCCGTTATGTCCGGTACTCCGCCACCCTGTACGCCGCCAACCCTGACCTGTCTCCCACATTGAGCGATGTGAGGGTACTTTACATTGACTCTTCTCAGGGACCGTCCGTGACAAAGGCCCAGGGCGTGGGGCCTGCCCGCCGTCCGGCTGACATGACCACCCCACCCATCATATCCAGGGCCGGATGGGGGTCGCCTGAGCCCAGCTCTTCCACCCGCTGGCCTCCCTCGTACCGGGAGTGGAAGAAGGTTGCCCTGCACGATACGGTCACCAAGAACAATGACCCCAATCCGGCTGCCACGGTCCGGGCCATCTGGTACTACCACGCCAATACCCTTGGGTGGGGTGACATCGGCTATAATTATCTTATCGATCCCTACGGTAATATCTACGAAGGGCGATTCGGCGGAGAGAATGCCACCGGTGGACACGTGCTGGCCTGCTATAATCCGGGCAGCATAGGCATAGCCTTTCTGGGAGACTACCGCTATGCGGAGATGCCCCAGGCTATGAGTGACGCCCTGGAAAGCCTGATGGCCGCCAAGACCTACCAGCACAACATTAATCCCCTTGGCGCTGGCGATTTCGGAGGCAGTGACGATAACGGCGCCTTCTGGCAGCTATGGCTGCCCAACATCTTCTCTCACCGGGACCTGGCCGGCAGTTGCGGCAACAATCACTCCGACCCGGGTACACTGGTCTATAACCGGTCCCAGGAGTTCCGCGATGCTACCTGGAACCTGTACCCCATATACGGCGAGACCTGGGTAGACAGCAGCTCGCCGAACCGTATGCTGGCAGGTTCTTCAACCAGCGTTGCGGTTACCGTGAGGAACACTGGCACGGCGGTCTGGTCGAATGACAACAACTTCCGGCTGGGGTATCGCTGGTACAGTCGGGACGGCGCCGAGGTCACTCAAGCCGGGGGGGGCTACCAGCGAGCGCATCTTCCACAGGATATCCCATTCGGACAGGCCGTCATGATAAACGCCCAGATCACCGCGCCCGCCAGCCCCGGGACCTACACGCTACAGTGGGACATGGTCCAGGAAGGCGTCACCTGGTTTGCCCAGCAGTCCAACTCGCCGCTAAACGTGACCGTCACGGTAAATGAGCCTACCTATATTGCTCAATTCGCCGGCCAGAGCGGCCATGTGCGGTTCTTCCCCGGCGACACCAGGGTGGCCTATTTCGACCTGAAGAATACCGGAACGGCCACGTGGTACCGGTCCGGACAGAACTATATCAGGCTGGGCACCTTCGACCCACCCGACCGGTCCAGTCCCATCGCCACGGCCGGTGATTGGGCAAATCCCACGCGTGCCTCGTATATGGACCAGGAAGTTGTGCAGCCTGGGCAGACAGCTCGCTTCACCTTCATCGCCACGGCGCCGGCCCAGCCCGGAGTGTATTCGGAACACTTCAGCCTGGTGGCGGAGGGCAAGACCTGGTTCGGTCCTAACATGTACCTCGACTTTACTGTGCTGCCATCCAGGAAGTTGTATTTGCCGGAGCTCCTGCAAAGGTACCTGGGTAGTTGGTGATGGCCGGCTCCAAGCCGATAGGCGTTTTTGACTCAGGGATTGGGGGTCTGTCTGTCGTAGCCGAGATACGGAAGCTGCTCCCGGCCGAGAGTATCCTGTATTATGCGGACACGCTGAACTGCCCGTACGGGCCCCGTTCTTCAGATGAGATCACCCGGCTGGCGATCGACGCAAGCAGCTTCCTGATCGACCAGGGAGCCAAGCTTATCGTCGTGGCCTGTAACACCGCTTCCAGCGTGGCGCTGACCACCCTGCGCACCATGTTCGAAGTCCCTTTTGTGGGGATGGTTCCTGGCGTAAAGCCAGCCACCCTGGCCACAAGGGCCCGCAAGGTGCTGGTCCTGGCTACTGAGGCTACCGTCCAGGCCGAGGTGTTTAGCGAGCTTGTGGACCAGTTTGCAGCGGGCATACAGGTTCACACGCGGGCCTGTCCGGGCCTGGTGGACCTGGTTGAAGCCTGCGAGATCGAGCCCGGACGAACAGAAGCCCTTCTGCGAGAATACCTTGAGCCGGTACAATCCTGCGGCGTGGACGCCGTCGTCCTTGGATGCACTCACTTTGTATTCCTGCGTGATGTTATCCAGAAGCTGGTGGGCGATGGCGTTCAGGTTATCGATACGGGAGAGGCCGTCGCCCGCCAGGTGCAGCGAGTCCTGCACGAGCAAGGCATCGAGGCCGGCATCGGCTCCCGAGGCGCCCTTACCCTCATGGCAAGTGGCGGACGCCAAAGGCTCGATGCTGCGGCCGAGAGGCTGCTGGGACTGGCGCTCGAACCGGCGCCCCCTGCCCGAACTAAGAAGCACCTGCGCTCCTCTCACTAAGAGACCGGTCCAGCCTGACTGGTGTGTCATTCCCGCGCCCCATCTGTCATTCCAGCACCCCTTCTGTCATTCCACAGTTAACTTTGTCATTCCAGCGAAGGCTGGAATCCAGGCGGGGAGTGGGGAATCCCACGCAGCCGAGTACTACCGGGGAAAGAGCAGGGTTAGCCCGTATACCAGAGGACAGTCTCCTGGCTACTTACTTACCATGCAGACGTTAGGCCAACCCGCCTGGCTGCCTGGACGTCCATTGGCGGGCTGCATCGCCAGCCCCCAGCCCCTCTGGATTCCAGCCTTCGCTGGAATGACAGATTATGGTTGATCCGCTATGACCGCTGCGGTATTGGAAACCGCTGCGGTCTGGCACGACATCGAGGACAGCTGTATCAGCAACCTTCCGAACGCGCCATTAGACGGCCACAGAGCGACAATTAGTTGGATTAGATGTGGCACTGCCTCGCCCGCGGGCCGCACTATCGGCCCAGTTGCTTCCTGGCTACCTGTTCCAGCGGCTACCACACTTATCCAGAGGGCGAGTCTTCCTTCTGGACCGGTGTTGTAGCGCTGCTGCCGTTCAGGCCGCCAGGATTGGAGGCCTCTGGCTGACCTGTCAGGCCAGTCTCACGCCCGGCCCTGTCCCTTCGCTGGTGGCGCTCGCGAGCAATGTCCGGGATCATCAGGGCCAGCGGAATCGTCAACTGAAATGCCACAGCGATCGTAATGAATATCATCCGCATACCGGCTGCCTTATCCTCAAAGAACGACAGCGCCAGCACGACCGCCGAGATGCCCATGATGCCTCCGGTCATCCGGAACATTCCCCGTAGCCCGCTAATGGCAGCCGCCTTCTCCGGGAGCAGCTCTATCGAGGCGTTGTTGGACGCCGGCGCCACCATTCCGGTGCCGATGCCGGAGATCCCGACGATAAGCGCAGTAAGCACGAATCCATCCAGCTCAAGAGGGCCGATGAAGACCTGGTTCAGGCCAAAGCTGAGAACTACCAGGCTGACTGTAATAATCTCCATCCCGAGCACCATGGGAAGCCTGTAGCCAAGCCGGATCAAGAAGATGCTCGCCATGAAGGCTGTTATTATCCCGGTCACTGACCGGGGCGTCAGAATCAGGCCGCTCTGCACGGCGCTTAGATTGTATTGCACCACCGCATAGTAGGGGACGAAGGTGAAGAAGCCGAGTACGCAAGCCCCCCAGACAAAGTTGTAGATGTTTGCCGGCAAGAACGGGTGTCGTGCCATCAGGCGCACGTCCAGTATTGGCTGCTCTACTCTTCTCTCCTGCCTCACAAAGAGAAAGAAGAGAACTGCCCCGGCCAGCAACATTACCCAGGGCAAGGGTGTTTGCAGGATTGCCGGACTGTTACCGATAGAGGTCATGGCGTACATGATGGTGACCATGCCACCCACGAACAGTGCCAGACCTGCCACGTCCAACCGCTGCGGCGGAGCGGGCTTGCGCTTCTCGTGAAGCAGCAGTTGTATTCCGATCAGGATCACGAGACCGATAGGCAGGTTGATAAAGAACATTTCCCGCCAGGACCAGTGCTGCAAGATCCAACCTCCCACGTTCGGGCCGATGAGGCTGCCGATCGGGAAGATACTGGTAAATAGGCCAATAACCTGGTTCCGGTTTTTCCTGCTGAACTGGTCGCTGACTATGCCCACAGCAGATGGCATCAGACCACCGGCACCGATCGCCTGGATAGCCCTGAAAACGATCAGAAAGCCAATGTTCGGCGCCAAACCGCTCAGGAGCGAGCCTACAGTGAAGCATCCGACACAGAACAGGAAGAGGCGCTTCCGGCCGAGCGAGTCGCTCATTCTGCCGGCCACAGGCATCGCCACTATCTGGACGAGCTGGTAGGCGGTTATGGTCCAGCTTACCCAGTTCAGAGACGTATCCAGGGAGACTGACAGGGCCGGGATAGCCACGGCAACAATGGTCTGGTCGATGGAGCTCATCAGTATCCCGAGCGCGGCCAGACCAAACAATACCCAGCGGACAGGAACCGGAGAACCGGAACTAACTTGAGGGCCGGAGTCTGACAACCCGGTGGTCACTTCGATTCCACGCCTGTACGTGGACTTCGGGGGCAGCGCTTCGTGGGTGCTTATCCCCCGCCAGGCTTTACAAGGGGCAACCTTTCACGGCAGAGCGGACAGGCTTCAGGATCATAGCTTGGTATGGGCAGACGCAGGCAGGAGAAGAGTGGTACACCGAACGTCGGAGGAGGATCGCTGCGGTCCACCAGTACGCCAACCCCCACCGGCTGGGCTCCCCAGCGGACAACCTCGTCGACCACCAGCCTCAGTGACCCGCCAGTGGTAAGGATATCATCGACTATCAGTACCCGCTCGGAGGGGGCGAGCGCCAGGCTGCGACGGAAAACACGCCCCTCACCCTGCTTCTCGGCAAAGATGGCCCGGACCCCCATCTGTCGGGCAACCTCGAATGCCAGAATGATCCCGCCAGTGGTGGGCCCGGCTACAACCTGAAAGTCCAGCCCGCGGAACTCCTCAACCATGAGCGAGCAGAGTTCTTGGGTATAAGCGGGGTGCTGCAGGATCCGGAACTTCTCAACATACGCGCCGGAGTGGCGTCCGGACGTGAGCAGGAAATGGCCCTCCAGCAATGTGCCGGTCTCCCGGAGGATTTGCTTTGCTCGTCCGTCAGAGCCGCCCCTCGTTGACTCCATCTAAGGGCCAACTGCCAGCGCGTAGTTGGCGACCAGCCCCATGTTACGTACCGGCCAGTAAATCACCCAGGCCTTGCCTATGATATTCCCACGGGGAACGACGCCCCAGACGTGAGAGTCACTGCTGTTATTCCGATTGTCGCCAAGCACGAAATAGTTCTCCGGAGGGATGGTCTGCAACGAGACGGTGTAGCTGGGATGGTCCTGTAGGTAGGGCTCATCGATCAGCCGCCCGTTGACCCACAACTGTCCGTTCCTCACCTGGACGGTATCTCCGGGGCCGGCGATAATTCGCTTGATGAAGTCCTTCGTCGGGTCTTTTGGATACCGGAAGACGACGACGTCGCCGGGCTTGGGCGAGCCGAACGGCTCTATCTCACTGTCTCTCAACACGTCAAGACCGGGAAAGCCTTCGAAGAAGCTCGTGTCGATGGACGTATAGGCAGCCTTATTCACCAGAAGATACTGGCCGGTGTGGAGCGTCGGCTCCATACTGGATCCCTCGACCTTGAAGTTCTGCACCAGCGAATGGACGAGAAAAAAGACAATCGCTGTCAGAAGAATGGTCTCGAGAATCTCTCTAACCGCGTTTTTCATTTATGCATCCAGAAGCCCCGGCTCACTCGGCTATTATAACCAAAGGCCGACCCTAAATCTACAACGGCTCTCGGTCAGGGCGGCCGCCAAAGGCTTGTGCGCCCAGCCATTGGCTTTGAGCTTGAACGCTCACAACACCCTGTGCTATCCTGCTGCCTGAGGGTCCTCTATTTAAATAATACATAGCGGCACCGCATATGTAAACGGCTATACGGGTAAAGTGAATTTACCGGGAAACTTTTGCGAAAGAGGAGCAGAGGCATGGCGGATAGGGCTCAGCCCACCAGCAAATACATAGTAGGGCCGGTAAACCGCTTCGACCAGCGGTATGACATGTACAAGCGTGTCCGCTGGGACCCCAACCTGAAGGAGTTGGGCAAGAAGCTCTGGAACGCCTCCGTGCCCAAGGGCAAGGAAGGGTACACCCTCGTGGAGCGTGCCTTTGAGAACGCCGGCTGGTACGTGGAGATGGCCTTTTCCAAGGGGATCCAGATACACGACTTCGGACTATATAGCTGGAATCCCCCGGAAGGCGCCCACTACCACGCCCTTCCGCCCGGCGTAAGGATGGAGGGAGCCCATCCGGCCCAGACATCAAAGCTCGTAAAGAGGGTGGCGGAGGCTCTGGGAGCCTGCCTGACCGGCGTATGTGAGCTGGACCAGCGCTGGCTATATTCCCACTCGTTCCACTTTGTCACCAGAGAGCACCAGGAGCTGCACCTACCGCCCGAGGTCCGCTATGCAGTAGTAGTGGCCATCGAAATGGACTATGAGATGGTCAGGACCAGCCCTTCCGCCGTAGCCGGGTCCACGGTTGGCATCGCCTATTCACAGATGGCGTTTGTCGCCGGGTCGTTGGCCCAGTTCATCAGGGACCTCGGCTACCAGGCTTTTCCCTCCGGGAACGACACCGGCCTGAACGTGCCCATGGCGATAGACGCCGGCATGGGAGAGCTGGGACGGAATGGGATACTCATCACCAGGGACTTCGGCCCCCGCGTCCGCCTGGCGAAGGTCTTGACCGACCTCCCATTGGAGCCGGACCCTCCGCTCGAAATGGGAGTCCTCGATATGTGTGAAAAGTGCAAAAAGTGCGCCCGGTATTGCCCCGGCCAGGCCATCTCCCACGGCGAGCGCACCGCGGAGCCTGTAAACATGTCCAACAACAGTGGCGTGCTCAAGTGGCCGGTTAACGCCGAGAAATGTCTGAACTACTGGGCCGTAAACGGCACCACCTGCACCAATTGCATCCGGGTCTGCCCATTCAACAAGCCGGACGGTCTGCTGCATTCAACGGTGCGTTGGGGAGTCAAGCATACACCCTGGGCCAACCGCCTGTTCGTCAAAGGGGACGACCTCCTGGGCTACCATAAGCCGAAGAGGGCGAACCAGTACTGGGATGAATAGCGTTGAGAGCCCGGGGGAAGACGTAGCGCGGCCGGCTACGCAGGCTGGCTGAGTAGCAATGGCCAGATGGTTATGTCAAGCAGGCAACGGCACCAGACATTCTACAGTGTCGTTCCTCGGACTATTGACCAGCGACGAGACCCGGTAGGCTTCCATTTCCTCCGCCGGATACGGCTTCAAGAGGTCAATCAGCGCCGGAACATCATCATTGTCCGGGTCAAGCCAGAAAGTCTCCGCTTCTCGAGGCAATATCACGGGCATACGGTTGTGGATACTCTCCATCAGCTCGTTGGCGGTCGTTGTTATAATCGCACAGGACCGTACTGCCTGGCCGTCCGGGCCACGCCACTCCTCCCACATCCCGGCAAAAGCGAACGGCACGTGTAGCTTCAGGAAGATGTGCATGGGGATCTTCGCACGGCCCGCTTGTCGCCACTCGTAGAACCCATCGGCCAGTATCAGGCACCGACGCTTGCGCAGAGCAGTACGGAAAGCGGGCTTGACTGCCACCGTCTCCGCTCTGGCGTTAATCATGCGTGAGCCCACCGACAGGTCCTTCGCCCATGGCGGGACCAGGCCCCAGCGCAGGTACTCCGCCCGCCGTCCACCATCATTGGTAATGGCCAGCACCTTTTGCGTCGGGGCGATGTTGTAGCGGGGTTGATAGATCACGTCGTCAAGCAGCACGTAGAAACGCCCCTGTAGATCGCCGACGTCAGTTGCGAGCGAAAACCGGCCACACATAATTCCACGTTACACTATGGCAAGACTATAGGCAACGGTCCGGCACAGGAAATTGGGGCTAATGAAGAGGATTGCTGGCGGAGGGAGTGGGATTCGAACCCACGTACCAGCTCACACCGGTAAACCGCTTAGCAGGCGGCCGCACTAGGCCTCTATGCGATCCCTCCGCACGTAGCTCTCACTGGCGGAGGGAGTGGGATTCGAACCCACGGTCCCAAAAGGGACAACGGTTTTCAAGACCGCCTCCTTAAACCGCTCGGACACCCCTCCGTGTTGAGCCAATTAAGTATAGCAATACGGGGTATCACTGTCAAAGGAATTTGGATTGTCTCCCCTTGACGCTATATGCCAAGTCACCTATAATTCATACTTGCGGGGGCCGAAGTGGCGGAATGGTAGACGCGGCAGTCTCAAAAACTGTTGGGGGGCAACCCCCGTGTGGGTCCGACTCCCACCTTCGGCACCATGAAGCAAAGTTCGGCGCAGTGTCAACGAAAGGGGTAAGGATGGCAGTCTATCCGGTCCGGATAACGGTAGCCTCACAGACAGGCAAGTGCGTGGCATGCCACAAGGAAGGCGACTCCTGGCTTATCGAGGGCAACCTGACGCCGGGAGGGATCTGTATGGGAGCGTACAACACAATCGCTCCGAATATTCGGACCCTGCGTTTCGGGGGCGAATACCCGTGGGAAGAGGACAAGGACGCCACGACCGTCGCCTGTCCTGACGCCAAGAACCCCGTGGTCTTCGAGGTCCGGAGGCTACGCCAGCCCTAACTGAACAAACCCCTTGCCGAGTGGTGTAGCGGTAGCACAGAGGACTTTGGATCCTTTGACCCAGGTTCGAATCCTGGCTCGGCAGCCAGTTTAGAATATTCCCCGGTAGCTCAATGGTAGAGCGGGCGGCTGTTAACCGCTAGGTTGTAGGTTCGAGTCCTGCCCGGGGAGCCAAGTTTTTTGCTAACTGTCCAGAAAACCTCTCCGCCCTTACAGGGCGACACATGCCGCGGATTCACCCTTTGGCGTGCCGAAAGTGAAGACCAGACCTTCCTGGAGGGAGCGGGAAAGGCATCCTAACAAATGAGCCCGAAGCTACCGCGCATCACTGCACAAGAATTGCTGCGCGCTCTCCAGCGTGACGGGTGGGTAGTAGACCGCCAGCAGGGAAGCCACGTTCAGCTATGGAATCCAGCAAGAGAAGGGTTGGTGACAGTGGCCTACCATTCGGGCAGGATCATCAAGCTCAAGACGCTGGCTACTGTTTTGAAGCAGGCCGGATGGACAGTCGACGACCTGAGGAGACTCCTATGACCAGAGAATACCGCTACATGATAATCTTGCACCCTGACCCGGAAGACGGCGGCTACACCGTCACGGTCCCTTCCTTACCAGGTATTGCTACCGAAGGGGAGACCATCGAGGAGGCAATCTCCATGGCCAAGGAGGCCATCGCTCTGCACATCGAGGGACTCATCGCCCACGGGTTAGCGGTGCCCGAAGAAGATACGAACGCGCAGGCGCTCATCGTGGGCGTAGCGGCTTAGACGTAACGCAACATCTTCAGGGTTATTGCCGCAGTATCTCTGCCTTGTATGGCTCACGGTTTGCCATCCTCCCACCCGATCCCCAGCGCCTTTCTGACCTGCGCCAGGTCTTTGCCCGGAGGGTAATAGGGTCCATCTTTCTTTTCAAAGAGGATGTGCCCAGGATACGCTTCCCGAACGAGACATGCTCTGTTCCCATTGCCCGAATTCCTTCTCATGCCCAACTCCTTCGCCAAAATGGAGATACAGGAGGCAAGCTGTTGCTTGCCTCCGACAGAGGCAAAAGAAGGAGCGGGTGAATGGGGTCAAGGGTTTAGGGCAAGCAAGGGGAGGGATAAATAGCGTAAGCGGTTTATGCTCACCGCAGCTTGCCGGAGACTCTCTTGGCAGCCTGGTCGAATTTCGTGCTCCGGATGACATCCGGCGGGAATACCCGAACGGTGTCCGCGAACTTGCCGACGGGGGTACCTGGAACACCATTGCTGGTCAGCCGACGGACGATTCGGAAATGGCCCTTTTGTTGGCCCGCATGCTGGCGGATCAGAGACTGTATGATCCCGAGGAAGCCAGGAAAGCGTACATCTTCTGGTTAGGCCCTGACCGAATCTAATCACACCCGTAAGGAGATTTTCTGCATTGGACATCCCACGGATATTCAACATCACCGAAAGCGCTCACCGCATCCACAACCCGATCACACCCGAGAAGCTCGCCACACTCGGCGCGGCGCTGCGCCTGGAATCGGGGGCCCGAGTGCTTGACCTCGGCAGCGGTTCGGGGGAGATGCTGTGCACTTGGGCGCGTGACCACGGCGTCATTGGCACCGGCATCGACATGAGCCAATTGTTCACCGAGCAAGCGAAACTCCGCGCTGAAGAACTCGGCGTCACCGATCAAGTCAAGTTCATCCATGGCGATGCCGCCGGCTATGTCTCTGACGAGAAGGTCGATGTGGCAGCCTGTGTCGGCGCCACTTGGATCGGCGGGGGAGCCGCCGGCACTATCGAGCTTCTGGCGCGGAGCTTGCGCACCGAAGGGATCATCCTCATCGGCGAGCCCTACTGGCGGCAGTTACCGCCGACGGAAGATGTTGCCAAGGGGTGTCTTGCCAACGCAATCTCCGACTTCCTCATGCTTCCAGAACTTCTCGCGTCTTTCGGCCAGCTTGGCTATGACGTCGTTCAAATGGTTCTGGCTGACCAAGACGGTTGGGACAGATATGAGGCGACCAAATGGCTTACCATGCGCCGATGGCTTGAAGCCAATCCCGACGACGAGTTGGCGAAAGAGGTTCGAGCCCGACTGGCCTCGGAACCCGAGCGCTACGCCGCTTACACGCGTGAGTACCTGGGCTGGGGTGTGTTCGCGCTAATGACGCGGTGATGAGTTGCGGCATCCGGCGGAGATGAGGCACCAATTGGCAGTCTTGCCTTCTGAAGACGCTGCGCGGTTCATTAACCAGCGCAACTCATGTAATGCGGAGGCTCGCGCTGTGCGGTGTCCCGGCAGGGCTGCGTGGAGGGTTATGACTCAAGTGTCATCATGCTGCTGAGCATACTATAATGGCACCATGAGACGTACAACGATTGTTGCCCCGGACGACCTGATCGATCGGCTGCGGCGGGAGGCTACAGAGCGGGGGGTCTCACTGGCAACCGTGATGCGTGAGGCCCTGGAGGAGAAGGCTAGGAGCTGGCGGCCGAAGCC
>Ga0082335_1003474_pt1 | contig 25833 bp, 20 predicted proteins | sample Subgrocontami58m_FD_72375 | JGI IMG/M metagenome (GOLD analysis project Ga0082335, IMG submission 72375) | Subsurface groundwater microbial communities from S. Glens Falls, New York, USA - GMW37 contaminated, 5.8 m (SPADES assembly) (version 2) ...
GCGGGCGCAGCGCTCATCGGCGCGGACGGGCTGCGCTCGCGCGTGCGCGAGATCGTGATCGGCGACGGGGCGCCGCGCGTCGTCGGCCACGTCACCTACCGCGGCGTCGTCCCGATCGACGGGGTGAAGGACCGCGCGCATTTCAACGACATGGTGATCTGGATCGGTCCGAACCTGCACCTGGTGCAATACCGCCTGCGCGGCGGTACGGTCATGAACAACGTCGCGACCGTGGTCAGCAGCCGGTTCAGGGAAGGCGTCACCGAATTCGGCGGGCCGGACGAGCTGCTCGAAGTCTTCACCCGCACCACGCCGCACGTGCGCGACATGCTCGGCTACGTCGGCAAGGACAAGCAATGGGTGCTCCACGACCGCGATCCGGTGCCGGGCTGGTCGCGCGGCAGGGCGGCGCTGCTCGGCGACGCGGCGCACCCGACGCTGCAGTACTTGGCGCAGGGCGCCTGCATGGCGATCGAGGACGCGGTCGTTCTCGCCTCTCTGCTCGCGCAGGCGGGCGTGGACATTGCCGGCGCCTTCCTCGCCTACGAGAAGGAGCGCTACCTGCGCACCGCGCGCGTGCAGATCACCGCGCGCATCTTCGGCGAGATCATCCACTGCGGCGGCGGGGCCCGCGACCTGCGCAACCACCTGCTGTCGCAGCGCACGCCGGAGACCTACTGGGAAGTCGACTGGCTGTATCGCGGGATTCAGGTCCAGTAGCTTCCGTGACTTCCGCGCGGTTGCGCGTCATGAGGCGTGCTCCTGCCTAGGCCACTCTAGGCCAAATGGCCTATTCCCCGTCCGTCTGGAAGAAGCTCAAATGCATTACAGAGAACCCGGTTCACCCGTCCCCTGGCAGTGCGCCTGTGGACATACGACTCCCGCTCGTTTCCAGCGAAGCGCGGGTCGGTGCCGAAACGCGGAACAGACGCATCCATGCCGACGGCTTTCAACGCGAGCAAGCTCTTCCCGAAGGATGCGGAGGTGGTCGAGCTGAGCTTCGAGCCCGGGCAGTCGTTGCGGGCGAGAATCCAGGGTGTCCGCGCCGCGCAGGATGATCGAACCACTCAGGTGAGCGACGTCGTCTTCGCGGGCGTGGAAAGAATCGAGATGCGGTTCAAGATCGGGGAGGCCAATCCCCGCATCGAAAGCGCGGTCTATCGGCTCCAGGACGCCACGCACGCGCAGTGCAGCCGCGGATCCGATCTTCCCGTCGGCCTGAGCGTGCACACGAATTCAGGCTCCGTCACCGTCTTCTGCCGGTCCATCGAGCGCGTCGTGCTGCAGGAATCGAAGATCGACTCGGCGCCGCCAGTCGCGAAGCCGGGCTAGGAGTCCTTCCGATGGTGATCCAGCGACTGCGCAGGTTCGAAGCCAGGCCCGGGGCGTACTTGCGCCTGGACCTGAGCGCGGTCGTCAGCCCGGGTGCCGGCGAACAGTGGGTGGAGGAATCGACCCTGATCTTCGGGGAATGCAGCGAAATGGAAATTTCCCTGCGGGGGGACGGGCTGCCGCAGATGCGCTCGGCGCTCGAAGCGCTATCGGCAAGTCAGGCCGAAACCGCGGGCGGGCCGGAGGCGATGGGCGATTCCGGCGGGACCTGGCATGACTATCGCCTGGAATTCGACGTCGGCCATATCGCCGTTCGAGCAATGAGATACTCGTTCTGCATTACGCGAACCCATCCGTCGATTCCCGGTCGGGAGCTGCGGGAATTGCGGTGAAACGGGCCGCGCCTTGGGCGCCGGCGGCTCAAACGCTTGCGCGCTGCTTCAGCTTCGATGCGATCACCGTGCGCAGCATATTCGGGTCGGCGGGCTTGAGGAGCAGGCTGTAGCCGAGGCGCGCGGCCTCTTCGATGAGCCTGGGCGTGGTGGTGCCCGTGAGAAGGATCGCCGGGATCTCCGGATCGAGCTCGCGATGCAGGCGGTCGATGACATGGATCCCGGTCTTGCCCTGCTCGAGCCAGTAGTCGGCGACGATCACGTCCGGCATTCTGCCGGCGGCATAGACCTTGTCGAGAACGTCGTCCCCGCTGCGCGAGGTAATGACTTCCGTTCCCCATTCCGTGAGCAGCAATCTCATCCCTTCGACGATCGGGTCGTCGTCGTCGATCACCGCGATCAGCGCGCCCTTGATGTCGACGCGGGACGGCTCGGACTGCGGAGTCCTCGCCACGGGGGCGGGCGGTACGCCCGCCGGGACGGAGAAACGGAACAGCGTGCCGCGCCCGGGACGCGACGCGAGCGTCATTTCGTATCCGCCGAGCAGGTCGCACAGGCGCTTGACGATCGAGAGCCCGAGGCCGAGCCCGCGCCGGGCGCTCCGCTGCAGATTGCCGGCCTGATAGAACTCGTCGAACACTTTCGACTGCTCTGCGGCCGGAATGCCGATTCCGGTATCCCATACCTCGAACAGGATCCTTTCCCCGCGGCGGCGGCAGCCCAGCAGCACCCCGCCGCGTTCCGTATAGCGCAGGGCGTTGCTGAGCAGATTGCGCAGGATGCGCTCGAGCAGGATCGGATCGCTGTGCAGCCATGCCGTGCAGGTTCGCACCGATAGTCGCAGGCCTTTCTCCGAGGCGACGGGCTCGAACTCGGTGCGCAGCCGATCGAGCATCTTGCACGCCTGGAAATGCTCCAGGCTTACCTGGATGGCGCCGGCGTCGATCTTGGACAGATCGAGCAGCTCCCCGAAGAGCGCGTTCAATGCGTCGATCGAAGCGCGCACGTTCGTCACGAGGTGGGCGACTGCCGGCTCGAGCGGCTTTTCGTTCAGCGCGCCCGCAAGCAGGCCCAGCGCATGCAGCGGTTGGCGCAAGTCGTGGCTGGCCGCGGCGAAGAACTGCGACTTGGCCTGGCTCAGCCGCTGGGTCGCCTCATTCGCGCGGGCGAGCTCGCTGTTGCGCTGCTTCAATTGCTCGGCGAGCGCTTCGTTCTCGAACCGGATCCGGAGCAGATCCTCCATGTTGCGTGCGTGGTTGCGCGAAAAGGACAGGATCGCCAGCATGATGATCGCCTCGACGATCATGAGTATGTAGTGGTTCGGCACGTCGGCCAATCCGGCGCGTACTGCAAACGGCAGCAATGCCGGAATCGTGAACGCGTACGCTGTTGCGACGTGACTGGAAATGAGCGGGATCGCCGCGGTCGCGGCACCGAAAACCAGGATCGAGACGAGGAGTTGCTCGCTCGGGCGGCTCGTGTCCCAGAAAAGGATCGCAGTTGCGCCCCACAGGAGGCCGGAAAGTGCAGAGGCACGAACCCATTCGGCTTCCCAGCGATCGACCGTATGGTCATGGATGCCTTCGCGAACAAAGCGCCGATAGTGAAGCACCCTTCGCACCTGGTTCGCGATGACGATCGCAAGCCACGCGATCATCTCGTGGTTCCAGTGCGCCTCCCAGAGAATCGCAACGAGCACGAGCTTTGCGACCACCGTATAGGCGATCGATGTCGGAAGCTGGCGATACAGAAGCGTGACCCGCTCCAGGCGCACGCGCATGGCGAGTTCGCGCTGCTCGATGTGTGTCGTGTGCATTCGAAGGGCAGGGTCGGCTAGTTCTCGGGCTGTGCGTTCAAGGCGAGCTGCGGCAGCCTCACTCCGAGCCTGCCCAGGGCAAAGACAGCCTCGGTGCGGTTGGTCACGCCCAGGGCCTTGAGCACCGCGGCGACGTGGATCTTGACGGTGCCCTCGGCGAGGCCGAGTTCGCGGCAGATGAGCTTGTTCGACTTTCCCTGGACGAGCAGCGCGAGCACCTGGCTCTGGCGCTGCGTGAGGCCAAGGCCCTGCGGCTTGGGCGAGTTGGCGGTCGCCGCAAAGGCCAGCGACCCGGCGGCGGCCGGGGACTGGTGCAGTACCTCGACCGGCAGATAGACACCGCCCGCGAGCACGAAGCGAAGCACGTTGACGATGACATCGCTCGGCGAGGTCTTGGGAATGAAGCCCATCGCGCCGGCGTCGATCGCGCGCGTGACCACGGGGGGGAGGTCGTAGGCGGAGAACACCACCACCGGCACCTGCGGCCAGCGCTCGCGCAGCAGCGGCAGGGTTTCCATGCCGTCTTCTCCCGGAAGCGCGAGATCGAGAATGATCAGGCGCAGGTTCTGCGTTGCCTCGAGCACCGCGATCGCGTCTTGCGCGGACTGGGCCTCCAGCACCCGGATGTCCGGGTCCAGTGTCCTCAAGACCTGCTTCAGCGCTTCGCGTATCAGCGGGTGGTCGTCGACCACGAGGATCGTCATGTTCTTCGCCCGCTCCCCCTCACGCGGAAGTCCCGCCCCAGCGCGCAATTCTGCGGGTCCGTGGGCCCTAACGCAATGCCTGCTCGACCGCCAGTTCCAGGCGGTCCTCGAACCCGCGCAGCGCGTCGCGCAGGTCGAACAGGCGTGCGTTCGCGGCGCGGATGCGATTGCCGAGCTCCATGCGCGCGCCGGGCTCGCGCGCGAGCCGCACGGCGGTTTGCACGTAGTCGTCGCGGTCCCGCGCGATGCCGTCGGGGATCTGCATCAGTCGATAGCAGCCGCAGGCGAAGCGGCCGCGGAGGAAGGGCGTGGGCAGCGTCACCACCGGCACGCCGAGCGCGAGCGCCTCGAGCGTGGTGTTGCCGCCGCCGAAATGCAGCGGATCGAGGATGACCGGCATCGTGCTCAGCCGCTTCAGGTAGCCGGCATAGTCGAGACGCGGCAAAAGCTCGATCCTGCGCGCGTCTTCGCCGAGCCGCAGCTTCAATCGCGCGCGGATTTCCGGGCCCGCGAACGGGCCCGGGTCGTCGAACAGCGTGATCGTGCCCTGCGGGTCACGCTCGAGGATGCCCGCAATGACCTCGTCGAAATCCGGATGGAGCTTGAAAGGAAGTTGCGGGCAGCAGTAGCGCGAGGCTCCGGCCGGGGCAGTGGCTTGAATGCGCGGCGGGTCGGCGATCGAGAGAAGAAATCCGGGAATTCGCCAGAGGCGCTCGCTGTAATGCGCCTGCGCGTCCTGCGCCTCGGCCTCGTCGCCGCTCGCGAAGGCGTCGATCGTGTCGATGCCGCTTGTGACCGGATGCCCGGCAAGCAGGCACTGGACCGGAGCGAGGCGCCAGAAGGCGAGAAAGTAGGTGACCGGCTCCATGCCGATGTCGGTGAAGATCAGAGCGTCGGGTGCCGACTCGCGGATCGCGCGTGCAACCGCCGATACGCTCCTGGGCAGGTCGATGTAACGATCGGCGCTGCGGCGAAACCCGGCGTTGATTTCGTCCGTGCCGGGATCGATTGCGAACACGACGACTTCGAAGCGCTCGCGATCCAGACCCTCGACGATGGGCAGCGCGGCTCGACCCACCGAATGGTGGCAGAAGTAGGTCGACACGAACCCCACCCGCAGGCGTTTGCCGGAGCGCCTGAAGGCCGCGGGCGGCGGCGCGACCGGATACGCCTTGCGCACGAGCGATGCGAGCTTTCGCAGCGCCGGCAGGACGTCTTCGCCGAGATAGGCGAGGCGGAATGGCGCCAGGCCGACCTCGATCTCGGGCTGGCGCAGCACGAAGCCGTCTTCCTCGAGCAGCGCATCGATGCCGCGTTCGAAGTCCGCGAGCGTTTCGCGGATGTGTTCGCGCGAGCGATGGACGGCCGGCAGGAACAGGGCCCTGCGCAGGCGCAGGGCTGCGCTTTGCGGCCGGACCTGGTCGACCAGCGTGCGCGCCCGCGCCGCGTCCCCCGTGCCCGCGACCAGCGTCGCGAGATTGAGCCGCGCCTCGGCGAAGTCCGGCCGCGCCTGAAGCGCCTGTTCCAGGCGCATCTGCGCCTGCTCGAGCATGCGCGCGCGCTCGCAGGCGCCGGCGGCCTTGAACAGCACGACGGGATCGCGCGCGAACGGGTTCTCGGGGATGGCGAGCGCGGCCTCGTACTCCAGCGCCGCGCCCGTGAAATCGCCGGTCGAGAACAGCCACTCGGCAAGCTGTAGGCGATACGCGGGTTCCGCAGGCGCGGCGAGGATCGCCGCTCTCGCTTCGGCCATCGCCTCCGCAGGACGCTGCTGCCGTTCCGCGATGAGCGCCCTCAGGTAGTGACCGTTTGCGACAGAATCCGCCTGTGCGCACATGGCGTCCGCGATCGCCGCGGCGTCCTCGATGCGGCCGCCTTCGAGCAAGGCGTGTCCCGACGCGAAGTCGGGCACAGCGGTTTCCGCCGGGCGTAGGAGCCGGGCGAGCTTGCGCAACAGCATGAGGTGTGCCCCGGTGGGTGACGCCTCAGTCTAGCGGAGATGCCGCTGGCTCGGGGCGACGCACCTGTGGGATACTTTCGCGCGGCCGACTGCGCGTCCCGACGCCCCGAAAGCCCGGGTGGTGAAACTGGTAGACACAAGGGACTTAAAATCCCTCGACCCCAAACAGGTCATGCCGGTTCGATTCCGGCCCCGGGCACCATCTCTAGGATCCGATAACGTCCGCTAGCATCCGACAACATCCTACACTTTCCTGATTTAACAGGAGAAATAGGCGATAGATCGCCCGAAGCCGTCCGAAGCCGTATGTTGACAGCCAGCCCAAAAAAGGGGTACTTTTCGTCCAGATACCCCGACCCTTTGGAAAAGTACCCCGATGCCTCTGACAGACAAGGCGGTGCGCAACTTAAGGCCTCAGGCGCGGCCCTACAAGATCACAGACGGCCACGGCATGTATCTCCTGGTGTCGCCGAAGGGCGCGAAGTATTGGCGGCTGAAGTTTCGCCACGGCGGAAAGGAGAAGCTCCTTGCACTCGGCGTGTTCCCTGAAATCGGGCTCGCCGAGGCGCGCAGGCGACGTGCGAAGGCAAGGGCTTTGCTCTACGAAGGTGATGATCCCTGTGCCGTGCGTCAAGCCAAGAAGCGCATGGCGCTCCTGCTCTCCGGCAACTCATTCGAGACCGTAGCGCGCGAGTGGTACGAGAATCAGCGCGACGGATGGTCCGACTCCCATGCGGGGCAGGTGCTGGTGCGCCTTCAGCGCGAGTTGTTCCCGAGGCTGGGTGCGCGCCCCATTGCCGAGATCGATGCGCCCGAGCTGCTTTACGTGCTACGCGGCATCGAGAAGCGCGGCGCCCTGGAACTGACCTCGAAAGTGCGAATCGTCGCAGGGCAGATATTCCGCTACGCCATCGCGACCGGGCGCGCAAAGTATGATCCCTCGCGCGATCTGAAAGGCGCACTCAAGGTGCGCGAAGAGCGGCACTACGCGCGCTTGGCCGAAGCGGACCTGCCCGAGTTCCTCGCCAAGCTCGACGCCTACGACGGCAATACGATGACGCGCCTGGCACTGAAGCTGCTGGTGCTGACCTTCGTTCGTACCGGCGAATTGCGCGCGGCGAAGTGGACCGAGTTCGACTTCGACAAACGCGAATGGCGCATCCCCGCCGAGCGCATGAAGACGCGCGCCGAACACCTTGTCCCGCTTTCCACGCAAGCCCTCGAGGCGCTCGATCAATTGCAACAGATCACCCCCAGGCGCGAGCACGTTTTTCCGAACGAGCACCATCCGCGCAATTGCATGAGCGAGAACACGATCCTGTTTGCGCTTTACCGCATGGGCTACAGGGGACGCGCGACGGGGCACGGTTTCCGCGCAACGGCATCAACGATCCTGAATGAGCAGGGCTGGGACGCCGACGTCATCGAGCGGCAATTGGCGCACAAGGAAGCGAACAAAGTCCGCGCCGCCTACCACCATGCCGAGTATCTCGCCGAGCGACGCAAGATGATGCAAGCATGGGCCGACTACCTCGACGGCCTCGCCGCCGGCGCGAACGTAACCCCGATCAGAAAGGTGGCGCACGCCGCCTCTTCATCCCTCTCCCCCCGGGAGAGGGACCGAGGGTGAGGGAAAGTGTCGGCAGTGCCCGCCCACGCATCTGCAAGACCCCTTCTAGACGCCTGCGCCCCGCTGCCGGCGCGCAGCTCTGCGAGCACCGCCAGCGGGGCGCGCCAATGGCAGTAACACAATGCCGTTCAGTGTCAAAATGACACTCAGGCGACGGGATCTTTTTTTGCACTTTGGCTTGGCCCATCAGTCGGTTAAGCCTTCTTTACACGAGGTCTAAAACTATTGCGCACGATTCCAATGGGTTTCCGGGGTGTTTGATGGCTGAATTTGTCACGGTAAAGAAGGCAGCAAAATGGCTCGGCGTGTCTGAGCAGCGCGTGCGCGCATTACTCAGTTCTGGTCGTCTTTCCGGCGCCAAAGATGATCGCAACACTTGGCGAGTGCAGTGGCCGGTGGAAGTGAGCTTCGGAAGGAGAGGCCCAGCCCTCGGCTTGAGCGGCTCGGATCGGTTCATTGTTCAACGGCTGTTCAATTCCAGGGTGCGAGTCTTCGATGCAAAGGAGCGAGGCTGACTCGTAGCAGGCGTGGAGTTCTGAAGCATATTGGCTTTCCGACCGGGGTAGATCTGGGTAGTGACGCAAGACCATTTAGGTGTCCCGAGCGGCTGTACCCGACCCTAAGCGGTCATCTTCACTCCACTGGCCTATGGGACAGGGCCGACTTCCAAGCGTACCATCGTTCCAGTAGCACCTTTTGCGAGGAGTATTGGACATGTCTATGGAAGTGCGCGCGACCAACACGAAACTGCATGAGGCATGTCAGCGTATCCGGTCTAGTTGGCAATCTGTCAACCACTAAGAGTTAGAAGTCACGATACGTTTAGCCGGGCAATGACAAAGAAGGTATTTCTCAGCCATGCGTGCGAGGACAAAGAGCGCTTTGTCTTACCGTTTGCGACAGCGCTACGGGCACACGGGTTGGACGTATGGATAGACCGATGGGAAATGCTCCCAGGGGACAGCTTAGTCGATAAGATTTTTGAGGAAGGGCTAAAGAATGCATCGGCGGTAATTGTAGTGCTGTCAGTACATAGCGTTCAGAAGAAGTGGGTTCGCGAGGAACTTAATGCCGCGACAATTAAACGAGTCACGACGGGAACTAAGCTGATACCGGTGGTCATCGATAACTGCGACATACCAGAAAGCCTTAGGACCGTGGTCTGGGAGCGCGTAGCCGATTTGAGCCATTTCGAAGACGCCGTAGACCGAGTAGTTGCAGCTGTTCACGATACGCGTGATAAACCGGCAATTGGTACACCACCTGCGTATTCGTCGTCGATCGTTCACGAAATTGCCGGCTTAAAGCGAACGGATGCATTTGTGCTGAAAGTGTCGTGTGAGCGAGCGATTGCTGATAGCAATCTCTTCATCGAACCGACCAAGGTTTTCTGCGCAGGAACCGCTACTGAGATTCCCGAAACAATTCTTTCCGAGTCGCTAGAAATCCTAGATCAACAGGGCTTTATCAAGCTGCACCGAGTCCTAGCTCCGGGGCCGCACACTTATCAACTTACGACTTACGGTCTCGATAGGTATTTGCGCATCTATTTGTCCGGCTACGACAAGTTGATTCGAGACGTTGCGTTGTGTCTTGTTAACGGCGGGCTTTCCGACAATAAGGCTATCGCCGAATCAATTGGCCAACCCGTCGTCCTAGTCGATCATGCCTTTGATCTGCTTGAAGCCAACGGGCATGTGCGGCAAAGTAAGCTAATCGGCGGCGTCACACATGTCTATCAGGTTGCGCCATCTCTGAAGAGAGCGCTGAGCTGAGTCGCTTGTGACTTCTAACTTCTCGCCCCGCCCAGACGCGCCGGACTCGTCGCGCCATCATCGGCCGCCGTGCCCGGCGCGCCGGTGGGCGCCACGCTATTTGTAGAAGAGATGTCGCTTCCTTCAGCCGTATTCCTCGACACCAGTGTCTTCGCTGGGCAGCAGTACAATTTTTCGTCGACCGCCCTCGCATCGTTCATTCCAGTATCGAAGAAGCACGCACTGAAACTTCTCCTTCCAGATCCGACTGAACGTGAAATTGTCCGGCAGATCCGCGAGCGTTCTCAGGACGCACTGAAGGCGCTTGATGAAGCCAGAAGGCGCGCACCATTCCTTGCCAAATGGAAGCACTTTCCTTCCCGAATGTCGTTGCACATTCCTGACTGGGAAGTCATGCGCATCGCTATGGCGGAGTGGCAGGAATTCTTGAAGCAGTTTGATCTCCTGAAGCTTGAGTACGCGGACGTAGATGTGAAGAAGGTGATGGGGTGGTATGACTCGATCTCGCCTCCATTCCGAGAAGGGAAGAAGCGAAAAGAATTTCCAGATGCCTTCGCGATCGCGATCATCGAGGCGTACGCTAGGAAGAATGACAGCGTTGTCGCAGTCGTTTCGGAAGACCCTGACTTCAGGCTGGCATGTAACCGGTTTTCCTCGCTCCTTTACTTCAAGTCACTCCCTACGCTCACGGAGTTGCTGCTTTCCGACGCGGCCAATACAGAGAAGTGGCGCAGGGCTATTCTCGAAGACTTGAGCGTAATTGAAACTGCGCTTTTCGAAGAAGCTGATGGTCTTGAGTACTTTCACCACGACAGTGACTACACGGTGCAGCGATCTAAGATTCACGGCGCGTCGATAACCGACGTTCGAATCGTAGCTTTCGGGGCGGGCGAATGCACATTGACTTTCGACGCCGAACTCGAAGCGGAGCATCTGCTTAAGTGGAACGAGTGGGGCTACGAACACGGAGAGGCCGAGGAACAGAAGGAATGGATTCTGGAAACGGCGCCAATCACCGGTACCGCAAAGGTTTCGCTAGATACATCAACGAACACGATCAAGGACATCACGTCCATCGAAACAGACATCGCCGAAGTCGAAGTAACTGAAAACCCAAGGTGTCGGTGGTAAGGTGACGACTGACTTAAAGTGGTGCGTACGGGCTGGAAGCGCCGCGCGAGTGTTGGCCACCTTTCTGGCACGCCGTAGACTAAGACGCTAGGCGCCTCGATGACTGTCTGTGCCTATTGCAAGCAGGATCGACAAGCAACAAGAGAGCACGTCATTCCTGCATTTACGTACGCCTTTCAGCAGCAGTTGGAGCAGTCGGTTATCGGTTGGAACGAAGTTGTGCAAGGAATGGTTCGTGGAGAGGCTAAGGTCAAGGATGTTTGCGCAGAATGCAACAACGGTACGCTAAGTGAGCTCGACTCGTACGGTAAGCGGCTGCTCAGTGACTCGGGTCTGTTCGTCCAGAACTACACAAAGAAGACGTTGACTTTAAGGTACGACTACGCGCCGCTTCTCCGCTGGCTCTTAAAGGTATCATTTAATTCTTCTCGCACAGATGGCGCCCACAGCTCTCTATTTGAGGATTACATCGCGTTCGTTCGCGGGCAATCTACGCCACCTCCACGCTATCGGGTTGCCTGTCTCGCGTACCTCGCGGCGCCGGAGGTCTTTGGAAAATCGCGGATTGCAGAAGAATCTTTCGCTCGGGTTTCCGGTGGTTCCAAGCTGCTCAATCCATTCCTAGTTCGAATTTGTTACGGAGGAATCCCCGGTGAACACGAGTACACTCTTAGGTTGAACATTTTCGGCCCCGCGGTCTTCTATCTGTTGCTGTTCCGCGATGGTGTCCTTCCCGGTCATGCTGCTTCGGCGGTCCGGCGCTTATTGAAGGTTGTTCCAGGCGCAGTGGAAATTACACCCAAACTAAGATTCGTCGAACTACAAGCTGGTCGAAAGAGCTGGCTCGATCTCTATGAATATCAAGTACAACGCAATCGGGCAATTGCCGAGGACGCCTAACCTACGGTTGCAGGGGACAATCACGAGCGGGGTGTGTCCGCCGGATTCTGGTACTGGACCACAACGCTGGGGATCTCCGAAGACGAGAGCCAAGCTACGGGATGAGAGCGAAAGATACTCGGTACGTCGCGCACTTCGACATGCTCGGAATGTCTGAGCTAGTGCTACGCGATGTAGATCAAGCTTGGGGAGCTCTCTCAGACCTAGCTCAAGCGAAGGAAGAAATCCTTGGACTGGAGATCGAGGTCCTTAGCAAGAAACTCAAGATCCGAGATCGGGTCTGGACCTTTATGTTCTCAGACACCGTTATCTTGTTCACTTTGGGAGAAGAGCCTGAGGACCTATACGCGGTGGTGGTACTGTGCACGGAGCTCTTCAGTCGCTCTCTACAGAAGTGCGTGCCATTGCGGGGCGGAATTGCGCACGGGGTATTCCGATTCAACTTGGACTGGGAGCTCTTCGCCGGGCCTTCATTGGTCGAAGCCTATAATCTTGGCGAAAGAACGCAGTGGCTCGGCATCGTCATCGATCCCATCGTTGCCGAGAGAGCCACAGCGCTGTCGCTGGAAGTCACACCCGGGCTTTCAGCCATCGATGAGTGGAAGGTTCCCATGAAGACCGGGAGCCGGGAAAGACGTCACGTTATCAACTGGCCGGCTATCTGCCAAAAATCGTTCACCGCCCCAACGCCGTTCACCGCGGAACAGTTCTACCAGGGTTTCGTTCCCCTCTTTGGCCCGTACAGTGAGTTACCGACATCGGTAAAGCGGAAATATGAGAACACCGTTGAGTACATCAACAGTCGTCTCTGACTGGAGACCACTAGTCAGCGCATTGACACTGACGCACAATCAGCGGCGCCGCACTCGCTGTTTGTACGCCGATCATGCGCGGCCTTAGGCCTTTCGTATTCAACTTCCTATGCAGCCCTTCGAATTCCTGATTCCGAAACGACCTGTTTCGCATCAAACGAAGAATAGAAAAAATCTCCAAGCATGGAAGAGCTTCGTGCATGGGGAGGCAAGGAAAGTATGGGCCAACGGCACTCCTCCAGTGTCCTCACCTCCGCTCAGATTCTCGATTGTGTATCTTTGCGATAGTTCACCGGCAGACATAGACAACATCATCAAGCCGATTCAAGATGCTCTTGTTGGGCTGGTCTTTCAGGATGACTTCTTGGTGTCTGATGTCGACAGTCATCGTCGATTTTTGGCAGAGCCCATCGATGTAACAACTCTCCCGACATTGCTCCAGTCTGGAGTTGCTCTGGGAAATGAATGTGTCTATGTGAGAGTCAGCGACGCGCAAGACCTAAGGAGTTACTTATGAATAGCCCTGCGAAAGCGGCACACGAGGAAAAGATTACTTCGTTGGCCTCTGCCTACGCTCAACAAGGATTTACTGTTCTTAGGGAGCCGGCTAGTAGTGATCTACCTTTCGATCTTGGCGACTACAAACCGGACTTGATAGCCCGCAGGGGGGACACTGGTCTGATAGTCGAAGTCAAAACAACGGCGTCTCGAATTTCCGTTGATCGCTTGCAGTCACTCGCTCAGGAGATCTCAAGTCATCCCGGTTGGCGTTTCTTGCTTGTGACATTAGACGATGTTGATTCATCTATGACTCCGACGACGAGCAGTGAATTGGCTACGTGGCCGCAGCTGGTGACAAAGCTGCAGCAAGCGCAGGCCCTCATTGCAGAAGGCGCCCTCGAACCCGCAATGCTGTATCTTTGGAGCATATTTGAGGCTGCACTTCGAAAACGGGCAATTGCTCAAAATATTCCCGTTGAACGACTCCCCGCTACGATGCTTCTAAATCACATGTACTCACAGGGCGAGGTATCGGTTGACGAGGTTGATCTCTTCCGCGATTTCATGAGTAAGCGCAATCGGATCGCCCATGGTGCCAATGAACCAATTGACCCGACCTTAGTCGCCCCTGTTTTTCAATCCGTTAATCGTCTCCTGACAGGCTGGGCGGCACAAGATTCTGCGTAACCACTAAACCGCGCTCGCGGCTCCTGGTCGCTGCGGGCGGGTTAGCTCGACGGTTATGGCAGGCGTCAGGGCAAGCGAACGATTAGGCGGTCGGCAAGCGAGATTCTGGAGAGGTACTTGGCGAAAGTCTCGAAGAAGACGGTGTTGACGACGATTGACGGAACGCCAAAGAAGCGTCTCTTTCTATCGATCATCAGCGATTACGATCTTAAGACTGGTCTTTGTGAGCTTGTCGACAATGCACTGGACTTTTGGATTGCGAACAACAAGAAGCCCGGGCTGGCAATCAGCATCGTGCTCGATCCCGATCGGCAATTTATTCAGGTGCGTGACAATGCGGGTGGGGTAAGTGAGGATGAGGCTCAGTTGCTCATTGCACCTGGTGCCAGTCGCGACGACGCAGGCGACGCGCTCATCGGCATATTCGGCGTCGGAGGAAAACGCGCGGGCGTAGCACTCGGAGAACTAGTTGAGATTCGGACCCGCCACAACGACGGAAAAAGCATCCAAATCGATCTCACTAATGAGTGGATAGAGTCTCCAAGCTGGGACCTCGACATCTATGAGGTGCCGGAACTCGAACGCGGAACTACGACCGTTGACGTTACGAAAGTCCGCCAAGGATTCGACGATCGTGACGTCAAGCGCATTCGCCAGCACCTTGGCGAAACTTACGATTGGTTCATCAAACAGGGCTGCGTAATTGAATTGAACGGTACGCCGGTCTTGCCGACCGCTTTCGATGCTTGGGCATATCCCCCTGACTATTTGCCGCGGAAAGCCGTGTTCACCATTGAGCCAGTAGCTGGCAAGTTTCTGAATGTTTCGTTATCCGGGGGGCTTATCCTTGACCGCGATCCGGAGTTGGATAACTACGGAGTTTACGTCTATTGCAACCACCGGCTGATCGTGAAGGAACTCAAGGTGCGCGACGTTGGTTACTTCGTGTCCGCCGAAGCCGGTGTGCCTCATCCTGACGCCTCACTTTGCCGAGTACTGATTGAATTCTATGGTCCAGCTGAGCTGATGCCATGGAACAGTAGCAAGAGTGGCGTAAACTTTAGTCATCCTGCCTTCATACAAATCCGGCGGCGAGTAATCGATTTCGCGAGCTATTACAGCGGCGTCTCGCGCCGTCTGAAGCATCTCTGGGATAGTATGGTGTTTAATCACCCTGTCGGCAGGATCCAGACGGTTGATCCCACAGACGCACTATCCAATAAGAAGAAGATCCTTCCGAAGCTTCCAAGTACGCGAAATCCGAGCCACATCGAAATGCTCAAGGAGCGCAATGCGAGGCTTCTTAGCGATAAGCCGTGGACACTTGGACTGATTGAAGCGATGGGGCTCGCTGATTTAATCGGTCGGCAGAAATATGAGACCAAGAACAGAATTGTGCTCGTCCTCTTAGACAGCAACTTCGAAATCGCGTTAAAGGAGTTCATTGTCCACAGGAAGGACCTCTTCCCTTCACACACATATACGAACGTGAAACTTGCGGCTCTGTTCGCTCAGCGTACTAACGTCATTAAGGAAGTACAGGCTCACGTTAAGTTTTCCAAGAAGTTGCTCGATAAGGTTAATCACTACTACGACCTTCGCAATGGCTTGATCCACCAGAGGGCGTCCGTACTCGTCACCGACGAGCAAGTGGAAGATTATCGGAAGGTGATAGAGCAAGTCCTCAAAAAGTTGTTCGATGTCAGGTTTCCCGTAGAAAAATGACCACGTAGGGTCGGAGACGAAATGTTTTTGACGATTGGCAGTGCGGTCGGTTACGTCCTTAGTCCCGAGAATGAAGAGTCGGCTGCACGTGTGACTTGGTTGGGCTAAGGTGATCATCGATGTCCGTCAAATGCATCTCGTCTCTGACCCCAAATGACGGCGCCTGAGTACCAAAACCGTGAGCGGGACATTGAGCTTATTCACGCTGGTCTTGTAGTCTTGGAGCATTGTGCAAAACTCAATCAACGGGTACACATCGCATATGAAGAAGGCGCATCCTAACGCTCCGCTCAACCGTACCTGTAGAAAGAGCCGCGCAGGCCGGCGAGCTCGACATTCGGCGTCCGCGATAACGAGTAGCTGTCATCAGCGATAGGAGACTCTGCTGTGCCTGCTGGATATGTGGCAGTACTCGACGTTCTTGGATTCTCAGCCCTTGTCGCAGCGGATGCCACGGGTGAGGGAGTCGAGCGTTACCTTAAGTGCTTGCAACGAGCGAAAGGCGCGTCGGCGGTTAATTATGTAGTCTTTTCGGACAGCATAGTGCTCACGGTGGCAGGTAACGGAGCTGAATCTCTAGTCGCGATTGCTGGCGCCTGTTCTCGGCTCATGAGTGAACTACTACTTGAACACATTCCTATCCGCGGCGCTATTTCTCAGGGCGAATTTGTCAGATCGGCCGTCGGCGAGAGCGTATTCGTTGCGGGCCGAGCTGTTCTAGACGCATATCAATTTGAGCAAGTGCAAGACTGGATAGGCGTGATGATTGCGCCGTCGGCTCTCGTTCGTGTACCCGACCTCGAAGAGCGCTGTCGACTTGCCGATCACACGACCATCGACGCATTTCGAGCAGTAGAGGCTCGTATTGAATGGATGGCGTTCATTCAGCCGTGCCACTCTATACCTTTTCATACTGTCAATTCGTTCGAAAGCTCCAGCTTCGACGGCTTCGCAGTCGTTCCAACAAGTGGTCTCCTTGAGCCAGTGGCATTGCGAGACAACATCAAGGCAGCCATCGACCAGTTGACTTGGCTTCGTGCCATCGCGCCAACACCTGCAGCCCAACGAAAGTACCAGCAGACCACTAGCTGGCTGAATGGTATCCGGGGACTTTGGCATGAGGTCGCGTTCTTTCGCGAGCGAGACCGCTAGGGCTGACGCCAGCGGTATATGGGCGGGGTCGGGAGAGGAGGGACGGGTAGCAGGATAGGCGCGGGGGTATGTTGTGCGGTATTCGCACCGTAAGCACGAGCTCGATTAATTTTGCATCAAGAACTTAGTAAACAACCGCGACCACGGCCCCGGGCACCACGCGCAATTGCGCCCCCACCGAGCCGCCCGGCACCAAATTGGGCTAAATGTCCTCATTAATTTCCAGAATGTGCCGATAAGCAATGTTACGAAGGGCAAACCCACCGAAAGGTGGCGACGCAAAGTTTCCGGGCTAACGGGCGAATGCCCCATGCCGGCGGGACTGCCGGAGCTGTACCGTCATCGCAGCGCCCGCAGCGCGTCCCCCTCGAAGAATGCGAGTCTGTTTTCAACAAATGAAAGGGGTAGACAATGAAACAATCCAGACCGACACGGGCTGGCAAGCGGATCCCGCACGTCGAGCACCCCGCCGAGGGCAGGACGGGCGTCGTGATCGAGCACGAGGAGCATGGCAGGCGGGACGTGATCCGCGTGTCCATTTGGGACCATAAGCTGGAGGACGCTTTTGCGCGGCTCGCGCCCGAACAGGCGCGCGCGCTCGCCGCATCGCTGGTCGATGTCGCGAACAAGGTCGAGTCTCTGCGCCCGAGCAACGTCGTCCCGATCGCGGCTCGCAGCGCGGGCTAGTACTTCACCGATTCGCGGTACGCGGGTACGCGGACCTTCCAGCGCAGGTCCTTGCGGATCAGCGCCGCGAATCCGCTGGCCGTGTCCGCCTCGCCGTGGACCACGAAGGTCTCGCGCGGGGCGGACGCGAAGCATTGCAGCCAGGCGAGCAGGGCGCCGCGGTCGGCATGGGCCGACAGCCCGCCCAGGGTGTGGACGCGCGCCCTGACGGGGACGCTCTCGCCGAACAGCGTCACGCTGCGCGCGCCGTCCACGATCCTGCGCCCGAGCGTGCCGGCCGCCTGAAAGCCGGTGAACAGGATGGAACATTCCGGCCGCGCGAGGTTGTGGTCGAGATGATGCTTGATGCGGCCTCCATCGCACATTCCGCTCGCGGAAATGATGACCGCCCCGGAGCGGATCTTGTTGAGGGACTTGGATTCCTCGACGTCCTCGATGAAGCGAATGCGGATGGGCAGGGACGCCCGGTCCTGCGCGTCCATGAGCGCGCTTTCGTCGAGCACTTCGCGGTGCTTGAGCGTGATCTCGGTCGCCTTCATGGCGAGCGGCGAGTCGACGAACACGTTCAAGCCGTGAAGGCGTCCCTTGGCGGTCTGCTCGACCAGGATCGCGAGCAGCTCCTGCGTGCGGCCCAGCGCGAAGGCGGGCACGATCACGTTGCCGTGGCGCCGGTAGAGCGTGTCGTTGATCGCCTCTACGAGCTCGTTGATGGTCTCCTCGATCCCTCTGTGCATGCGGTTGCCGTAGGTGGATTCGACCAGCAGGACGTCGGCTGTGTCGACCGGCGCCGGGTCCTTAACGACCGGGCGGGACGGCTGGCCGAGATCTCCGGAGTAGACGAGCTTGGTCTTCCGGCCGGATTCGCGCACCCAGACTTCGACGATCGCCGAGCCGAGGATATGGCCCGCGTCGAGGAAGCGCACGCGCACATCCGGATGCGGCTGGAAGTCCTTGCCGTACGCAACACCCTGCACCCGCCGCGCACACGCCTCGGCCTGAGCCACCGTGTACAGCGGCGCGATGTCGCGCCGTAGCCGGCGGTTCTCGTGGCGCATGCGGTTCTGCCACGCCGCTTCCTTCTCCTGGATGAAAGCGCTGTCCTTGAGCATGACCGGGAGCAGATCGGCGGTCGCTTCGGTGGCGTAGATCGCGCCCTTTAGCCCGAACGTGCACAGCCGCGGCAGCAGCCCGCAGTGGTCCAGGTGCGCGTGCGAGACGAGGACGAAATCCAGGCCTTCGATGTCGAAGTCGAGCGCCGCGAGGTTCTTGCGGCCGGCCTCGGGTCCGCCCTGGAACATGCCGCAGTCGATGAGGAAGCGGGTCGCTGCGGTCTCGACGAGGAAGCACGCGCCGGTCACTTCCGAGGCCGCGCCGTGAAACGTGATCTTCATGCGCAGGCGGGAGCCGCGTTCAATGGCGCAGCACGCACTTCTCGTAGAGATCGCCGAGGACGCCCTGCGGATCGTAACGCGCCTTGAGGCGCCGGTAGGCCTCCCGGTCGTAGATCCGCCAGAACGCTTCGGGCGTGTAGTAGCTGTCGGAGTACAGCGACTTGATGCCGCCCAGCGCGTCGACCTGCGCTTCGACGAGGCGGTTGAAATGCCCGGCCGGATGAGCCTGGCGCGTGCGCACCACGTCCCAGAATCCGAAATTGACGTACAGCCGGCCGGGCTCGAGCCGATAGAGGTCGAAGCGCGCGGGCCCGGCGCCGATGGGACAGATCCACACCGGGGTGATGCCGATTTCGCGCAGTAGGAACTCGAGGAACTCCGGGGCGCGCTCGATCGGGATGTCGACGTCCTGGATCACCGATTCAGGATGCCGCCCCGCAAGGCGATCGAGTGCGCGCGTGAACCCCCAGCGGCTGTTCCAGCGCATGAGCCGGGTGTAGGTGCGCGAGTTCAGGCGCGAGCGCCCGTACAGCCGGCGGAGGATGGGATTCTGCGCGCCGAGGTTCTTCGAGCACCAGAACCAGTCGGTGTCCCAGCGCCACAGATAGTCGTGGGTCGTGAGAATGTCGGTCTTTCGCTCGCGGATCGAGCGGTAGTAGATGCGCTCGAACGTGTAGTCGCTCGCGCCGGGCGCAGCGTCGGCGAAGCGGGCGAGCGTCATGTACAGCGCGTCCGCGCCGAACACGACCCCGTCGACGAAATCGGCGTCGGAGCGGCACTCGCGCGCAAGCTCCGCGAAATACGCGTCGGCCCGCGTGAACCGACGATGCTCGATGGCCACGTAGGGCCGCACCGGCAGCGTGCGCGCCTTGACGCGCAGCGCGTAGCCGAGCGTTCCGTAGGAATTGGGGAGACCGTGGAACAGGTCGCGGTGCGCGTTCTCCGGCGTGCAGATCACGACCTCGCCGTTGCCGGTGAGTACGTCCATCTCGAGGACGGTCTCGTGCACGAGCCCGTGGCGGAACGACGTCGCCTCGATTCCGACGCCGGCGACCGCGCCTCCGAGCGTGATCGTCTTGAGCTGGGGCACCACGGCCGGCATGGCCGCGTGGGGCAGCGTGGCGGCGACCAGCGCCTCGTAGCTGGTCATGCCCTCCGCCTCGACCCAGCCGGGCTCGACGCGCAGCACGTGGTCGAAATGGCGCACGTCGATGCGCCGCTTGGGCACCGCGCGCCGGTCGCGGAACAGGTTCGACGTGTCCTTGGCCAGCCCGACGGCCCCTTGCGCCCCGGCGCCGAACCGGGCGAGCAGCTCGTCCCGCCTCGCCTCGTAGGTGTTCATGAGAGTCTGCGCGCTTCGCCGCCGGGTTCGTACAGGAACGCCCGGCTCATCGGATAGTTGGAATGCGTAATATTGCCCTTGCTGTAGACGATCTGGAACAGGTGCGTGCGCCCTTCGGGCAGGCGGAACATTTCGGCACAGGCGTAGAGGTAGGTCCGCCAGATGCGGCGGAAGCGCTCGTCGAATCGCACCGGGTCGAGGCCGTGGATGTGCTCCCAGTTGCGGTCGAAGCGTTCCGCCCACGCGTCCAGCGTGAGCGCGTAGTGCCGGCGCAGGTTTTCGATGTCGACGATTTCCAGTCCGCAATTCTCCATCGCGCCGATGACTTCGACCAGGCTGGGGATCCAGCCGCCCGGGAACACGTTTTCCCGGATGAAGAGCTCGGTGTCGTTGCGCCCGACGTGGCCGATGAAATGCATCATCCCCAGACCTCCCGGCTTCAGGAAATCGGCGTGCGCGCGGACCACGTCGGCGAGCTGGTCGCGTCCGGCGTGCTCGAGCGTGCCGATCGAGACGACCTTGTCGTACTGCGCATTCACCTCGCGGAAGTCGGCTTCGACGACCTGCAGCCGGTCCTCCAGTCCCCGCTGCCGGATCTGCGCTCGCACCCACTCGACCTGCTCGGTCGTCGTGTTGACGCCGGTGACCTGCGCACCGAAGCGTTCCATGGCGTGAAACATGAAGCCGCCGAAGCCGCAGCCGATGTCGACGACCGACTCTCCGGGCCGCAGGCGAAGCTTGCCGCACACATGCTCGATCTTGTTGCGCTGTGCCTGCTCGAGGTTCCGGGTACCCTCCTTCCAGTAGGCGCAGGTGTACATCATCAGAGGATCGTCCAGCCACAGGCGGTAGAAATCCGCGCCCAGGCCGTAGTGGAAACGCGCGTTGGCTTTCGCGCGCGAGCGCGACGCGTTCGAGTGGAGCAGCTCGTGCCACTGGTTGCGAAGCCGGACCAGCGGGTGCGTGACCGAGTCGTATCCCGTCCGCATGCCCACCGCCAGCGCGCGCCGGAAATCTCCGTCGATGTCGACGCTTTGTTCGAAGTGGGAATCCAGCATCCCGATATGCCCGAACAGGGCGGAACGCCATTGTGCACGGCGGGTCCTGAATCTTATGCTGAAGACGGGCTCCGATTGCCGGGTCTGGACCGCGCTGCCGTCGGGAAACTCGACGCGGAAACAGACCGGGGTTCGATTGCCGGCCCCGCGAAGTGCGTACTCGAGTAGCGCTTTCATTGCATCCTTGCCAGCCTGGCTGCGAGTACGCGTCAGCGCGGACGATAGCACACGATTTCCCGATGCGACACCCGCCGCGGCGCTCTGCGAACGGGGCGCGTGGATCACTTGAACATGCGACGGATTGCCGCGACCTATGCACGAAAGGCTCAATTTTTCTCGCCTGAGTCCGTTGAATAGGAGGGTACGGCAATGCGAGCGGAGACAGAGGCGGCGAGGGCGAGTAGAATAATTCCGGTGAGGACGTTAAATGATTGTTTTTGAGCTAATTTGCCCGAGACACCACCGCTTCGAGGGGTGGTTCGCGTCGGCCGAGGATTTCGACGGCCAGAAGGAGCGCGGCCTGCTGTCGTGCCCGGCCTGCGGCCACTCTGGAATAGAGAAGCTGCCGAGCGCGAAGATCCGGACCGGGGAGCCCGAACTCCTGCCGGCGGTGCGCGAGGGAAATCCGCCTGCGGTGGATCCGCGCCGCACACCGACAACTCTGCACGAGCTGATCGATTACGTCCTGCTGAACACCGAGAATGTGGGCAGGGAATTCGCCGCCGAGGCGCGCAGGATTCACCAGAAGGAAGCGCCGTACCGCACCATTCGCGGCACCGCGACGCGCCAGGAAACCGAGGACCTGCTCGACGAAGGCATTCCGGTGATGTCGCTGCCCATTCCGCCGCACGGCGACTGGCACTAGCTTCAGACCAGCGCGCGCACTTTCCTCAGTTCCGGCATGCAGTGCCGGATCCACTGCGCGGTGAGCTTCTCCTGCAGCGAGTTCTGCTTCAGCCTCTCGGACAGGCCGTGGAAGTCCACGCAGTCCAGGGGCTGGTCCTGGTTGAAGCACGAGAACACGTAGCTCACCTTGCCGGTCTGCGGGTCGCGGTGCGGCTGCAGGCACTGCGCGCAGATCTCCTTCATCATGCATTGCATCGGCGAGTTGATCGAGCCGATCGCGAAATGCTGCGCCTTGAGGTAGGGCGCGAGCACTCCGTGGCGGGCCCTGCCCACCGCGGCCATCATGCGGTCCGATCCGATGGCGATGATGCGGTCCACGTCCGAGAGCAGCGGCGTCGGGTCGCCCAGGCGCCCCGAGGCGTAGGCTTCCATCGCCTGCACGATGTTGCCGATGAACGTGCGGTCCTGCGGCCGCCCGGGCTCGAACCCCGGAGCCTCGTCGCAGCACCAGACGATCACGTCCGCGGCGGCCTCGATGTCGGCGACCTTGTAGCGATCGATGATCTTCTTGTAGCCGGCGAAGTAGAGCACCTTCGAGCCGCTGGCGCGGAACGCCTGGCCGATCGAGAACAGCACCGCGTTGCCCAGGCCGCCGCCGGCGAGCAGCACGGTTTCTCCGGCCTGGATGTGCGTGGGGCTGCCCGCCGGGCCCATGAGCACGACCGGCTCGCCCGGGGCGAGCGCCGCGCACAGGTCCGACGATCCCCCCATCTCGAGCACGATGGTCGACACCAGCCCCTGTTCGCGGTCCACCCAGGCGCCCGTGAGCGCGAGCCCCTCCATCTGCATCAGCGTGCCCGCGACCGTCGGCGCGAGCGCCTCGTAGTTCTGCAGCCGGTAGAACTGGCCGGGCTGGAAACGCCGCGCGGCGGCGGGTGCCTGGATGATCACCTCGACGATCGTGGGCGTGAGGCGATTCACTTTGTGTACCGTCGCGCGCAGGTCGCGGTTCATCACGGCGAAGAAGGCATCGCGGCCCGCGTCGCTCGCGGGCGGGCGCTTCGCGAGCACGCGCGAGATCATGGGGTAGCCCTGCTTGGTCGAGCCGAACGCCTTCACCACGTTGCCGAAATACGACGGGTGCAGGTCGCCGAAGAAGGAGACGAAGCGGCCATCGGGGAGCCGCGACATCAGCACGTCCGCCCGCGGGGTCTTCGCGAGGGCGTGCTCCGGCTTGACCGGATTGCCGTCCTCGTCGCAGGCGCGGAAGTACTTCCCGTCGAGGGCGAAGTGCGCCGCGTCCTCGCGCGCGAGCACCGTGTTCGGCTGCGTCCCGGCGGCGACGAACACCGTGCTCGCCGGCAGGCGGATCTCGCCCGCCTCGTGCCACTTCCCGTCATCGCCGAGCGACTGGCGCATCAGGCGGATGCCGTTCGCCGCGCCGTAGTCGTCGACCTCCACGGCGAGGGGGGTCAGCCCTTCGGCGAACACGATCCCTTCCTCGAGCGCCTTCTCGATCTCTTCGTGATTGAGGGTGTACGAGGGGCTGTCGACGAGCCTGCGCCGGTAGGCGATGGTCGCGCCGCCCCAGTGGCGCAGCAGCTCGGCGATGCGCGCCGCCCGTCCCTCGTGCGCGGCCTTGCGGCGCTCGCTGCGGATCGCACGCGCGTGGGACAGGAACTCCTCGGCGATCTCGCGCTCCTCGTCGGTCCAGCGGTCGCGGATCGCGTCCTCGCCCAGCCCGGCGGCGAGCGCCTCGAAGCGGGCGAGGAACTTCTCGACCTGGACCACGTAATAGGCGAGCGATTCGGTCGCGGTGTCGATCGCGGTGAGCCCGCCGCCGATCACGACCACCGGCAGCCGGAGCTGCATGTTGGCGATCGAATTGCGCTTCGCCGCGCCGGTGAGCTGCAGCGCCATCAGGAAGTCGGACGCCGTGCGCACGCCGCGCGCAAGGCCGTTCGGGATGTCCAGCGTGGTCGGCTTGCCCGCGCCCATGCAAAGCGCGACGTGGTCGAATCCCGCGGCGAGCGCGTCATCGAGCGTGATCGTGCCGCCGAAGCGCACGCCGCCGAACATCGCGAACTCCTCGCGCCGCTCGATCAGCAGCCGCACCAGCTTGAGGAAGTTCTTGTCCCAGCGCACGGTGATGCCGTACTCGGCGACCCCGCCGAAGCCGGACTGGACGCGTTCGTCGAGAGATTCGTACATCCGCGCGTCCATCGCGTCGCGGATCGGCTCGAACGGGACGCGGGTTCCGTCCGGCTTCACGCCGGAGATCGATTCGGGCAGGGGCTCGATCTTCAGCCCGTCGATGCCGACGACCTCGTGGCCGTCGTTCATGAGGTGGTGCGCGAGGCTCGATCCGGCCGGCCCCATCCCGACCACGAGGACGCGGTAGCCGCTGCGCGCTTTCGGCAGCGGGCGGCGCAGGCTCAGCGGGTTCCAGCGCGTGAGCAGGCCGTAGATTTCGATTCCCCAGGGCAGGGCGAGCACGTCCCGCAGCGTGCGCGTCTCCGCCTGCGGAATGTTGACCGGCTCCTGCTTCTGGTAGATGCAGGACTTCATGCAGTCGTTGCAGATCCGGTGGCCCGTCGCCGCGGTCATCGGATTGTCGATGCAGATGACGGCGAGCGCCGAGATCGCCTGGCCGGCGGCCTTGAGCGTGTGGAACTCGGAGATCTTCTCCTCCAGCGGACAGCCGGCGAGCTTGACGCCGAACACGCTCTTCTTGAATACGATCTTCTGCGGCTCGGCCGCGGAGGGCTTCTCGCGCAGCCCCTTGGAGCAGGAATCCTTCCCCTGCGCATGGCACCAGATGCAGTAGTTGGCTTCGTCCAGCGCCACGACGAGGCTCGCGCCGGAGTCGGTGAGCTTGAATCCGTCGCGGCGCCGCAGGTGCCCCTGCTGAATCCGGTAGGCGTTCGCGCCGTGCAGGCTGAATCTCTCGGCGTGCCTGAGCAGCCCGTACGGGTCGGTCTTCGCGGGCGCCTTGAACAGCACGCCCGGCTGCGCGTGCTCGCGGCCGTCCTCGGTATGCAGCGCCCACGCGGCGTAGCGCACGGCGAGGTCGAGCTCGCGCTGGTGCGCCGGCTCGTCCTCGAGCCAGCGCGTGACGTGCTTCGCGTAGGTCAGCTCGTCGAACCGGCCGCCGAACAGCCGCCGCAGTTCCCTCTCGATGGCGGGACCGTCGAGATCCTTCGCCTCGTCGGGCTTGATCCTGCTCGCCGCGCGGCGCTGGACGAACTGGCGCTTGACCGGAAACAGCGGCGCCTGTTCCTCGTGCCTGTGGGCGAGCGCGTCGATTTCGTCGTCAATGCCGAACAGCGCGGAAACGAAGCGATCGAGATGCGGCGCGACCTCGAGGATCAGCGCCGACTCGGCCTTCGCATCGAGCGCGTCCGGATCGGCGCGTGCGTCCTGCAGCCGCGCCCTGACCGCCGGGTGGGAACGTTCCAGAAAGCCGAGAAACGCCTCGTCGAGGCGAAGCAGGCCGTCGCGCCGGTAGAGGTCCTGGAACGAGATTCCGAAGGCGAGCTTGAGCATCTCGCGGCGCGCTCTAGCGCTGCAGGTCCTTCAGCTTGTCCTTGGCGTCCTTCCAGGTCTCGGCGTCGGGAAGCGCGTCCTTCTTGTCGGTGATGGTCGGCCACTGCTTCGCGAGTTCGGCGTTCAGTTCCAGGAACTGCTTCTGTTCCGGCGGCACGTCGTCCTCGGCGTAGATCGCGTTGACGGGGCACTCGGGAATGCACACGGCGCAGTCGATGCATTCATCGGGGTCGATGACAAGCATGTTCGGCCCCTCCTTGAAGCAGTCGACGGGGCAGACGTCGACGCAATCGGTGTACTTGCACTTGATGCAGCTTTCTGTAACGACGTGGGTCATGCCTTTCTCCCGGTTCTGGTCTTGGCCCGCAGGGCCTCGTCAATGGATGCGCCGGACGGTGTCGGAAAATTTGTTTGATATTCCAACAAATCGCCCGGAGCGTCAAGCG
>Ga0082335_1003475_pt1 | contig 25832 bp, 24 predicted proteins | sample Subgrocontami58m_FD_72375 | JGI IMG/M metagenome (GOLD analysis project Ga0082335, IMG submission 72375) | Subsurface groundwater microbial communities from S. Glens Falls, New York, USA - GMW37 contaminated, 5.8 m (SPADES assembly) (version 2) ...
CGGACTCCAGGCGGCTCATTCATCTGGCCGAACACCATAACGGTCTTGTCAATGACGCCGGATGCCTTCATCTCATTCCAAAGGTCGTTGCCTTCCCGGGAGCGTTCCCCCACACCGGCAAAAACCGAAAAGCCGCCGTGTTCGGTAGCAATATTGCGGATAAGCTCCTGGATAATGACTGTTTTACCTACACCAGCCCCGCCATAGGCGCCAATCTTACCACCCTTGCTGAACGGAGTGACAAGGTCAATTACCTTGAGGCCAGTCTCCAGCATCTGGGTAGTCGTCTCTTGTTCCTGAAATGAAGGGGGAGTACGATGGATGGGCCAGCGTTCATCGGCTTTAACTTCCCCAAGGTTATCCAGAGCCTCGCCAAAAACATTGAACAGTCGTCCCAGGGTTGCCCGCCCTACAGGGACTGCTACTGCCTGACCCTGGTCTAAAGCGTCCATACCCCGTTTTAATCCCTCGGTAGGGGTGAAGGACAAGCAACGCACCCAGTTATTACCCATGTGCTGTTGCACTTCAAGCACGACTTTGCTGCCATTATTCATAATCTCTATACCGTTATACAGAGCTGGAAGCCCCTCTGGAGGGAACTCAATGTCAACCACAGTACCTATAACCTGGACAACTTTACCTACAGCCATGTTCTCACCTCAATGTTAGTCTGGTTTAATCCGAAACCAGGCCCCTAAGTTCATAAAATACCTTATAATGATCAGCCGAGAGCTGCCGCAGCGCCAGTCATATCCAGCAATTCCTTGGTGATCAGGTCCTGGCGGACCTTGTTGTAAGCCAGCGTTAGATCGGTAATAAGGTCCTTAGCGTTATCGCTTGCGTTACGCATAGCTACCATACGCGCCGACTGTTCACTGGCTATGGTCTCCAGGATAACATGATAAATCTCCATCTCCACAAACCGTGGTAGAAGCTGAGCTAGAACGAACTGCGGGTCCGGTTCGAAAATATATTCCACATTCTGTTTACGGGGCAGATCCGCCGGTTCAATGGGCAGGAGCTGTTGTAATACCGGGCGCTGGGTTACAGTTGTAATAAACTGGGGATAAGCTAAATAGACTACATCTGCTTCTTTGTTGACATAGTCATCAATCACTATTCTAGCGATGGGTGATATATCAAGCATTCCCGGTCTATCCCCCAAACCGGTAAATTCGGCCCGTATCTTCTGTCCGTAACGTGACATAAAGTCACGGCCTTTTTTCCCTATAGTTAATAATACAGTGGGGGTCTTTTGTTCAAGGATAAAACTGGATGTCTTACGGTTTACATTGGTATTAAGGCCCCCGCAAAGGCCCCTATCGGCGGTTATATGGATTATCTCTATTTTATTAACGGGGCGTCTCTCCAGAAGAGGGTGCAAAGCGCCTTCCTTCTGGGGATGAGCAGCGGCCAGGTCAGCCAGTACCTGGCGGATTTTCTGGTCATAAGGACGCCCAGCCAGGCCACGCTCCTGAGCCCGCTTCATCCTGGAAGCAGCAATCATTTCCATAGCTTTGGTTATTTTAGATGTGCTCTGGATAGAGCGGATACGCCGTTTAATTTGTCGTAGAGTAGCCATTGGCTATTCTGTTACCTCACCCTCTGTATTTCGCTCTCCTAAAGGAGAGGGAGACAATCGAAGAATTTAGGCCGACTTGCCGGCATCCTATCCCGTCCTCGATTTATCGGGGAACCCTTGTTATCTGTTTTATCGTAGGGCGTGTTAGACGCTTACCGTCTTCTTAAATTCACCCAGGGCTGCTTTAAGCTTCCCATCCGTATCCGGGGTAATGTTCTTTTCCTTAGCAATAGCTTTTCCAATATCCGGGTAATTAGTTTCTATAAAGCGAAGGAAGGCGCTCTCCCATGCAGCCACTTTATCTACAGCTACATCGTCCAGGTAACCGTTGCCGACAGCATATAATATAGCAACCGTTTTCTCCAATGAGTATGGGGAGTATTGCGGCTGTTTCAGGAGTTCAGTGATGCGCTGGCCCCGTTCCAACTGGGCTTTGGTCGACTTGTCCAGGTCTGCGGTGCCAAATTGAGCAAAAGCTGCCAGCTCTCTGAACTGAGATAGCTCCAGTTTGAGCTTGCCTGCCACCTGTTTCATAGCTTTAGTCTGGGCAGCCCCTCCCACGCGGGATACTGATAGACCCACATTCATAGCCGGGCGTATGCCGGCGTTAAACAGGTCTGTTTCCAGATAAATCTGGCCGTCGGTGATGGAGATGACATTGGTGGGTATATAGGCCGAAATATCACCTGCCTGGGTCTCGATGATTGGCAAGGCGGTAAGAGAACCCCCGCCATGGCCGGTATCTAATTTGGCGGCCCGTTCCAACAAACGGCTGTGCAGATAGAAAACGTCACCGGGATAAGCCTCGCGTCCGGCAGGACGCCGTAGAAGCAGTGAAAGCTGCCGGTATGCCCAGGCATGTTTCGATAAGTCGTCATATATTACCAGTGCATCCTTGCCTTGCTCCATAAACTCCTCTCCCATAGCGCAACCTGAATACGGCGCCAGGTATTGGAGAGGAGCCGGGTCAGCGGCGTTGGCAGCTACAATTATGGTGTGTTCCATTGCTCCATTAGCCGCCAGGATAGCTACAGCCTGGGCCACTTTAGATGCTTTTTGGCCTACTGCAACGTAAATACAAGTCAGGTTCTGGCCCTTCTGATTGATAATTGTGTCCAGGGCAATGGCAGTCTTACCGGTAGAACGGTCTCCGATAATAAGCTCTCGCTGGCCCCGGCCAATGGGGATCATAGCATCTATTGCTTTTATACCTGTTTGTACTGGTGTATCCACAGACTTCCGGATAACCACGTTAGGAGCTATCCGTTCTACAGGGCGTGTTTTGGAGGTCTTAATCGGCCCCTTGCCATCGATAGGTTGTCCTAAAGGGTTGACCACACGGCCAATTAGCGCTTCCCCTACCGGGACCTCTACTATACGTCCGGTGGTACGGACCTCATCGCCCTCTTTAATGGAGGCATATTCGCCCAGAATGGCCGCCCCTACGGTATCTTCTTCCAGGTTAAGAGCAATACCCATAATGCCGTTAGCGAACTCTAATAGCTCATTATATCTGGCGCCAGATAAGCCATGTATACGGGCAATCCCATCTCCGACCTCTACCACCGTTCCCACATCTACCATGGTTACTGTTGCGCCAAACTGCTCTATCTGTTGTTTTATTATTGAGGCTATTTCCTGCCCACGACTTGTCATATCTTGACCTCACCTCCTCCGCTCCGATATATCGGAGACGGTGTCCAACGAGTCCCTTTAAAACTGGACTTCGCCGGACTTGAACCCCATCTCCATCAAGGAGACAGGAAAGAAAAAGACCGGGCCTGTATATCGGCCAGACCTCCAAACCCCCGGTGTACCGGGGTGGAAAACACTTTATTTAATGCCTTCTAGCTATATTCACTAAGTATGGAATAGGATTAACAAACCGGTATCCGCTGCCATAATGCTATCTGGCCAATAAACCACGATGGAGGTTCTCCAGCCGGGCTTTCAAACTGCCGTCAATAACCCGGTCTCCAATTTTAACCACCATGCCTCCGATCAAGACCGGGTCCACCTTAGCTTTTACAGTTATTTTCTTGCCTAAAGCCTGGCCTAACTCCAGGGATAATCTCTGCAGGTTAGCTTCGTCCAGCGGAACGGCGGTGACTACTTCAGCGTGTTCGATGCCATTATGGGCATCAACCAACCGTTCATACTCAACTACAATATCGCCTGCAATTCCCAACCTACCTCGCGCCATGAGGAGACCGGCTAGATTAAGCACCAGTGGATTTACACCCGTGAACAGGTTTTTGAGGACTGATAATTTGTTATCCAACCTGACCCGGGGGTTATCCCAGAAATGTTGGGTTTGCTCATCAGCCAGGACCTGAGCCAGTTTTTTCAAATCAATTCGCCATGTATCCAGAGTCTTTTGCGTTAAAGCAATCTGGAAAATCGCCTGGGCATGGCGTCGCGCTAATGCTTTAGCCAAACTACTTTCCCTTACCTGATTATCCTATCCCTTCAAAGTTTTAGCCTGGGATAAGACATCATCTATAAGCTTCCGATGAGATTCCTTATTCAGGGACTGGTTAATAACCTTTTCCGCAGCCTTGATAGCCAGGTCGGCAAACTCCCGGCGCAGGGCATCCGTAGCATCTTCCATCTCTCGCTGGATTTCGGATCGTGCCCTGGCTATCAGGGCCTCTGCCTCTTGCCTGGCTGCTTTCTGGGCTTCTTCTTTTAGCTTATCGCCCATACGGGAAGCCTGTGCAATCAAAGCCTGGCCCTCTTTTCGAGATGCCTCTATCTGGGCTTTTATCTGCTCTTCAGATTGAGCTGTTTGTAACCTAATCTTTTCTGCCTGATCCATGCTTTCTTTAATCTTCTCGGAGCGTTTGTCCAGCATCTTGAGAATGGGTTTATAGGCAAAAAGATAGAGCAGAATAAGCAGGATAATGAAATTAAGCAACTGAGCTACCAGGCTGGGTAAATTTATGCCTAGCTTAGCTACTCCGCTCTGCTCGGTTTCTGCCGCTAGAATGGTTTGAACCAGCGGGTGATAAACCCCTATTGACATTTTAGTTATACTACCATAGCCAGCAGAATGGCCACTACCAGGGCGTAAATGCCCAGGGCTTCAGCGAAAGCTATGGCAAGGATCATATTCGTTAAAATAGTACCAGCGGCTTCCGGATTGCGACCGATTGCCTGGAGGGCAGAGGAACCCAGCATTCCAATTCCTATACCAGGGCCCAGTAGCCCTAAGCCGATGGCCAACCCTGCCGCCAGAAGCTTCATTGCATCAGGGCTTATACCGCCGGCCACCTGCGCTGCCACCTGGGACATTGGCACTACTGTATCCATTACTACCTTTGCTGTTTCTACAAACATCCTTTTTAGTTTCCCCCTTTCTTAGCTCTTTAAATTAAATATTTACTCGCCGAATGTTTCTATTCTTTGCGGCCTAAAAATGCGCTTATTACGCCGGCTGCAACGACATAGACAGCCACGATAACCGCCCCCAGTATCACCAGCACCAGTGCCGTGCCGAAATCCATATAAAACCCTCCTTGAGCTAGTGCTCTTTATGTTCTTCCTCATGGCCGTGAGCCGCCACAGCCAGAACTGCAAATATCAGTGTTAACAAAGAGAAAATGAGTGCTTGCACTATGCCTACCAGCATCTCCAAACCGTAAACAGCAATCGCAATACCCCATGACCACAGGAAAAATACTATAAGGAACAATATTTCGCCGGCCGTCATATTGCCAAAAAGCCTGAAGGTAAAGCTGACGATGCGCACTAACTCACTCACAAGTTCCAGTATGCCCACAAACAGGTCGATTAGACCCATGGGTTTACCGCGGAACAATCTCTTAACAGCGAAGAATTTACCCAAATAGCGGAAGAACCCTACAGTCGTCACACCCCAGTATTCCACGAAAGCGAAGGAAACTAAAGCCAGTGCCAGGGGAAGGTTAATATCGGTATTGGCAGCCCTTAATAATTCCTTCTTATGTTCACCTTCGAAAACGAGGATAGTGCCAAAGCCGGGGAAAAGGGCGAGATAGGCATTAAACAAAACAAAAAGGAAAATAGTAGCTATCACAGCAAAGAAACGGCGGCCATTTTTCTTCCCGGCGAGACCTTCCACCAAATTCAGCAGCGCCTCAATGATAAACTCAAGGAAGTTCTGTAGCCCTCGCGGTACAAGTTTCATCTTCCGGGTGCCGATAGTAAAAAGTATCAGTAGAACAACAATTGTTAGCCATGCCGCTATGATGGAATTAGTTATGGGAAAACCCGCTATGTTAAAAATGGGTTCTGTAGCGAGGCTGACATGGGGTTGGGTTACTCTTAAGAATTTGAAAGCTTCAGCATCTACGAACTTTGAACCAATAGCCCCATTGATAAAACTGATTACGGCTAATGCTAAAATTGCAATGCCCAGACCAAATAATATCGGTGAGCAGCCCATTTTACGCACTAAAGTTTTTTCCCTCTATTCCCCATTCCCGATCGTAACATCCTCCAGACACCATACATTGCTAATGCAAGCCCCAGGGTTGCACCAACCAGCGCCAGGATGGGTTTAGTGTGAAATTTGCCGTCCAGCCAGAGACCCACAAAAGTCCCTGCCAGAATGGGGATGACGATGAACCACCCGACTCCAATGAGCTTGAATGCAATTTGCCTTCGGTTCATGGCACATCAGCCTTGCGCATTATATCACGCACCTTTTCAGCCGGTCAATAGGTTTATAAAAAAACTCCAAACCTGTAATTTCCCTCTCCCTTGATGGGAGAGGCGTAGGTGTCCGATGATGTCCCGACAGGCGGGACTCATCGAGACTCCGTAAAGGTGAAACACTTTCGGAGAGGGTGAGTTTCTAAATCTACATTCACGGCCTGTGCAAAAAAACTCCAGGACTCAGAGAGCCGGGAGTTTTTGGCTTTAATTACCTAATTTGGAATTTCTATCGCTCACTTCTTGAGGAAAAGGCTATTGAAATCGCCGTCAAAATCCTTGAAGAATTGATGTATATCCAACAGGTCGTCACCACCTACGACCTCGGTATTAACGAATTTATCTTTCTCCGATGGTAAAAGGTCAGTGACTACCTGATAGGCATTCGATTCTTTAATTACAACCGCCATCATCCCGCGACTGCCACACGAAACACAGTGCACATTAAGGAACCATAAATCGTCTCTGTGTCCCAGGACCTGCAATTCCTGTAATTTATAATGCTTCCCACATAGGGCGCATTTCAGGGTAGATAACAATCTTTTCATATGGAGCTCGTCCATAATCTTCGCCCTTTCTTAACCAGCGAAGCATCCAACTATCCAGAGAGGTTTAGAAACAGTCTTAAATCTAGGATCCCTCTTCTCGTTTGCCTTTTTCCAGATCTTCCAGATTTAAACTCTGGATAAAGTCCTTAAAGGCGGAAAGCCTTTTTAACTCTTCCTCAGCTACCGGTTTGGAACTATCTTCAACAAGTTTCTGAGCTTGAGGTATAGCTTTGCCAGTCTCTTTATCCAGTAATATACCGGCCTTCTCCATGACTGATTCGTCTACATAGATCGGGGCTGATACCCGCACTGCCAGAGCCAAGGCATCGCTGGGCCGGGAGTCTATTTCCAATATCTTACCGTTAATCCGGATGTGTATTTTGGCATAGAAAGTATCGTCCTTTAAGTCGCACACAACTACGTTATCTACTGCCGCACCCAGTGTATCGATAACAGAACGGAGCAAATCATGGGTTAAGGGCCGGGGGACAGCTACATCCTGTAGTTTGACGGCTATGGCATCGGCTTCTGACGGTCCAATCCATATAGGCAGATACCGCTCGAAGGATTTCTCCTTGAGAATAACCACCCGCTGGTAATTCATTACGCTAACTCTTATGCTATCAATTGTCATCTCAATCACAGACAGGCCTCCTGACAACCCTAGAAACAGTTTTGATTTTACGCTTAGTTACAGTTCGTGTCAATTCTCGTTGCCCACATTTGCATGTGCCTTAAGCTGCCTCTCCAGTGTGTGTCTTTCGATAAGAACACGGCGCTGGCAACCCAGACAGCGCAAGCCAATATCGGCTCCCAGCCTTACTACCTGCCACCGGTCTTCACCGCAGGGGTGTGGTTTCCTTAACTTAAGTATTTCACCTATACGGAAATCTATTACCAATTTTTAAGCAGCTCTTTCAACCGTTCGGTCAATTCTCCCGAAGGTATCATCTGGCTTTCCTTTCCCCGCCGTTGCTTTACTTCTACAACTCCACCCTTTATCGTCCTGGGGCTAACCGTTAGCCGGATGGGTATTCCCAGCAGGTCGGCGTCATTGAACTTTACACCCGCTGTTTCCGGCCTGTCATCGAACAGGATTTCAAAGCCAGCCGCCTGCAGCTCAGCATAGAGTTTGTCGGCTGCAGAAGCTACCTGTGGCTGGTCTAAAGACAGGCCTACAAGATAAATCTGATACGGCGCAATAGGCGGCGGCCAGATTATACCTCTTTCATCGTTCCCGTACTCCACAGCCGCTGCCAGTAACCGCCCGACGCCAATGCCATAGCAACCCATTATTACCGTTTGTGAGACGCCATCCTTATCCAGGAAGTTAACCCCCATTTTCCCGCTAATGGCAGTTTCCAGTTTGAAAATATGACCTGCTTCGATACCCCTGGTTGCTTTCAAGGGCCGGCCGCAGCGGGGGCAGCCTTCGCCTTCTTTCGCCGTTGAAATATCCGTCATCGTATCAACTGCGAAATCCCGGGGATAATTCACATTTCTTATATGTGTGTCCCTCCGGTTGGCGCCGGCTACAAAATTGGACCCATTGGTTATCGAATGGTCGGCGATGACTTTAACACCTTTAATACCAATAGGAGAGGCATACCCCGGTTCAATTCCTGCGCCCCGGATTTCTTCGTCAGTGGCCAGCCTGAGTTCAGCCCCTTTGAACAGGTTCCGGAGCTTGGTTTCATTGACATCCAGGTCGCCCCGGATTAAAGCAAATACCAGGTTAGCTCCGGCAATGTAAAACACTGCTTTTAATGTTTTTTTACGTGGGATATTCAGAAAACCAGCCACCTCTTCAATGCTCTTCATCCCCGGAGTAGCCACATCCTCCATAGCCATTGGAGCCTCTTTATCGGCCTGTTCCTTTACACTCTCCGCTTTTTCCGCATTAGCAGCGTAATCCCCCTCCGTGCAATAGATAATAGTGTCCTCACCGGAAGGAGCGGTAACCATAAACTCATGGGAGTCCTTACCCCCGATAGCGCCGCTATCGGCCTCCACCATGAGCGTAGGGAGGCCACACCGGTTAAATATGTTCTTGTATGCCTGGGCCATCCGTTTGTAGGTCTCATCCAGACTCTGTCCATCGGTATGGAAGCTATAAGCATCCTTCATGGGGAATTCTCTTACACGGAGAAGGCCGCCGCGCGGGCGTGGCTCGTCCCTGAACTTGGTCTGTATCTGGTACAGGAGAAAAGGCAGGTCGCGATAGCTTTTTATCCAGCGTCTGGCCAGAAGGGTAACGACCTCTTCATGGGTAGGGCCCAGAAGTAAAGAGTGGCCCTTGCGGTCTTTAATATTAAATACAATTTCGCCAAAGGCCAGGTGACGGCCTGTCTCCTCCCATAGTTCAACCGGGTGGAGTACAGGCATACCCAACTCCTGTCCGCCGGCGGCGTCCATCTCTTCGCGGATAATTGCTTCTATTTTTCTCAAGACCCGCCAGCCGAGGGGAAGATAAGAATAAACACCGGCAGCGAGTTGATGTACATAGCCCGCTCTCACCAGAAGCTGATGTGAGATAGTATCCGCTTCAGCGGGATTTTCGCGTAAAGTCCTGGCAAAATATTGAGAAAAACGCATTTTCCATTCCTATCTATTGACCCATAAATCTGGTAATCACACCAATAATAATACCACCGATAATCCCTATCCCTATTATAGGGACATAAGCACGGGTAATAATAGCTGACGGTAGGCTGAGACCAAGTCCCAGCAAAGCTCCAATAACTACAGGATGAATGCCCAACTTAACATTTGGTATCAGAAATCCAATCATAAAGCGGTCAATAAAGGCTCCAGTAATGGCTTCAAATTTCTTTCTCTTATCTTCAAACTTCATGGGAAGCATTATTAAAATATCAATAACACCAAAGCCGAGACCGCACAGAATCCCAAGAGCGATGCTATTCATAGGTTTAACTTCTTTGCTTTTTCTTGTTTAGCTTTTTTTAAATACCATTCAGATAGTTTTTGTGCAAGTGTCTTTAAGTTATTAACAGGAATCACTGCTTTGAATAACTCAGCATTATTTATTTTATTAATAAACTGGACATGTGTTATATCTGTACTATTATTCTCCACAAAAGTTTCCATTCCACCGTGGGCAATGGAGTCTCGCATATGCTTTACGAAGTCTTTTAAAGTAAGTTTTTCGGGTTGCAAACTTTGGTTGCATTTCCTGCATGTTCCAAAAAGTATATGTTGTGGTAATATTCCCCAATCAGCATGCTCGGTAATACGCTTTTCGCTAAGTTGACCACAATACCTTTCTTTGGGTATAACAATAAAAGCAAGTAAGCAACACAGTAAATTTGATATTTCATAGTCACCTTTATATTGAGCAAGATTATTCAACGACCGTTCTACGAAATCCACATTAAAATTCTTCATTTGCGACATTTCGCTCTCCTGTTGGTATGAATAGAATTCAGTGTCCTCAATTGACGTCCACCATATTTGTACTTAACCTCTCTATCTCCCCCATCAGCACCTCAAAATACTCCCCCTCCTCAACCGTCCGCACCGGTTTCCCCTTGCGGAACAGGGTGCCCCTCCCCTTGCCGCAGGCTATGCCTATATCGGCCTCCCGCGCCTCGCCGGGGCCATTGACCACACAGCCCATGACAGCTACTTTGATGGGTTTATCTAACTTGGCAAGGTAAGCCTCCACCTTTCGGGCGAGACCCACAAAATCATATGCCTCGGAGCGTCCGCAGGAGGGGCAGCTCACCAGGACGGGACCATGCTGTCGCAGCTCCAGGCTCTTGAGGATTTCGTAGCCGGCAGCAACCTCTTCAGCGGGAGGGCCGGTAAGGGACACTCTGAGGGTATCGCCGATGCCTTCATAAAGCAGGATACCCAGTCCCACGGCGCTGCGTACCAGACCCGCAGGGGGTGGGCCAGCCTCAGTGATACCCAGATGAAGCGGATAGGATATTTTATTGGATATAAGCCTGTAGGCTTGTATGGTAGTCGGGACATCAAAAGCCTTAAGAGATACCTTTATAAGCTCGAAATCCAGGCTTTCCAACAACTTGACCTGTTCCAGGGCTACAGCCACCATTTTCTCAGAGGTAGAACCTTCCATAGACTTAACGGATTTAGGTAAGCTGCCAGCGTTAACACCGATGCGGATTGGTATCTGGCGCTCTCTTGCGGCATTGACAACAGCGACCACCCGCGCCCTTTCGCCAATGTTGCCGGGGTTAAGGCGTAAGCCGTCAACACCACCTCTTATGGCCGTTAACGCCAGGCGGTAGTCGAAGTGGATATCGGCAATGAGGGGGATATGGATTGCTTTTTTTATGGAGGGAAGGGCCCTTGCAGCTTCCATATCCGGCACCGCCACGCGTATCAGCTCACATCCAGCCTCTTCTAATTCGGTAATCTGCCGGACTGTGGCCGGTACATCCCGCGTATCGGTTTTGGTCATGGACTGGACGGCTATAGGGCTGCCGCCACCTATGGTAACATTTCCTATGGAGATAGGACGGGAAAGACGCCTTTTTTTCATATTTCTATAGTAAATTTGGATTATCCAGGCAAAAACCCTAAATTCTAAGCATTAAATACTAAACAAATTCTAAATCCAAATAACCAAAAAACTGACCCGGCAGTTCGAAATCCGCGTTTCTGATATACCGCAATAGACTAGCTAAGGTGTAGCTATTATTCGTTTTCGAGTTTGTAATATAACTACTTTGAGTTTGTTTAGGATTTAGATATTAGTGTTTAGGATTTTACTCCTAGCTTCCTGTAAGCCGTACGACGTCGAAATAGCTTACCACGACCATCATTGTAATAAGAATGATAAAGCCGATAAGGTGTACCAATTTCTCTTTTTGGGGCGAAATCCGCTTCCCCCTTCGGATTGCCTCAACAAATAGGAACAAGAGACGGCCCCCATCCAGGGCAGGGATAGGAAGCAGGTTGACAATGCCCAGGTTTATACTGATAAAGGCTGCAAAACCAAGCAATGGGCTGACACCCGCCCTTGCCACCTCGCCAGTGGCCTGAGCGATACCGATAGGTCCGGTTACCTGAGGGGCAGTGCGCCGGGCAAACCAGCCAATTACCTCATTTCTGAAGAGTTGAATAGTCTCCGCCAGGTTACGCATCCCCAGGGGTACCGCTTCCCAGATGGGATGAGATTCCCGGACCATGGTGACATTTTGTATTGGAGGCACCTTAATACCCAGCGGTCCTTCCTGGGCTGGGGGCGCCCAGCGGGGTGTCGCCTTTACGGTCTGCCGCTGGCCATTCCTCTCCAACAGCAGGGCAACTTCTTTACCCTGATTAAGATGGATGTTATAGATAAGTTCGTTTGTGTTACGCATCTGCCGGCTGTTTAACTCGAGAATCACATCGCCCTCTTTTATCCCCACCTGTTCTGCTGGAGAGCCAGCAGCTACCTCACCGATAATGACCTTGCCTACGGGCACCTGTTGGGGGATCATAAAGGCAATGCTAAACAGGACAACAGGTAATACCAGGTTCATCAGGGAGCCGGAAACCAGTACCAGGAACCGCACAGGGATGCTTTTGCTGGCCAGACTGCCTGACTCACTGGGGTCTTCTTCGCCGAGGAGACGTACGAAGCCGCCAAGGGGCAGCCAGTTTATCGAATATTCTGTATTTCGCCATTTCACAGCTACCATGCGAGGTGGATATCCGAAGCCGAACTCCTGGACCTTTACGCCGGTCAGCTTGGCGGTAACAAAATGGCCCATTTCATGGACGAATACCAGGACTATTAAGATAACAACTAATGCAACTATTGCCATAATTTACCCTTTTTCGTATTTTTTATATACCCCGGATTTAAACCTGGGGCATTGGTTATGTTGGACTATCTTTAATTAATAAGCGCGCCGGCTAGCTCTCTTGCCCGGGTGCGTCCAAAGGTATCAGCTTCCAACACGCTTTCTAACGAGGTTAAGGATTTATCATGAGATTGTCCGGCGTATTTGCTCAGCGTAAGTTCGATGATCTTTGGTATATCGGTAAATCCAATATGTTCCGATAAGAAGAGTTCTACCGCTACCTCGTCAGCCGCCGAGAGGACTGCCGGGTAAGTCCCTCCGGCCTTGCCTGCCTCCAGCGCTAACCCCAGACAGGGGAAAAGCGCCAGATCCGGTGGTTCAAAAGTAAAAGTAACGGGTTGTTCCCAGTTCAAGCGGGGAAGATAAGGCCAATTCCAGCGTTGAGGATGGGATAGGGCGTACAGGATTGGCAAGCGCATGTCCGGCGGTGCTAGCTGTGCTTTTGTTGAGCCATCCTCAAACTCCACCAGGGAATGTATCATGCTCTGGGGATGCAAAACAATCTGGATTTTATCCCACGACAAATTAAATAGCCAGCGGGCTTCAATTACCTCCATCCCTTTATTCATCAGGGTAGCTGAGTCTACGGTCACCTTCCGCCCCATTTGCCAGACAGGGTGTTTAAGGGCTTCGGTAACTGTAACCCTGGAAAGTCGCCCGGCTGAATAGGTGCGGAATGGGCCGCCGGACGCCGTAAGAAGGATACGGGCAATCTTTCCTTCTTCTCCCTGCAAACACTGCCAGATAGCGCTATGTTCACTATCCATGGGTAATATGGTTACCCGATGCTTCTCGGCTTCGGCTATGACCAACGCACCTGCGGCAACCAGTACCTCTTTATTGGCCAGGGCTACTGACTTTCCCGCCCTTATAGCTGCCAGTGTCGGGAGCAGTCCGGCTATGCCAGCGGTGGCCACTATCACCAAATCAGCCTGGGGTAGGCAGGCAATCTCTTCCATAGATACCCAGGCGCTCCCTGAATGGTTAAATTTTTCTGCTGTTTGGAGAGATAGCCACTGGGGTTGAAACTCCAGGGCTTGCCGCGATAATAATTCGCTATTACTTCCCGCACCCAACCCAACAATTTTCAAACGTTCCGGAAATGCCCTTACTATATCCAAAGTCTGCCGGCCAATGGAGCCGGTTGAGCCTAATAAGGCAATTGTTTTTATCTTACTGCCCATATGACATAATAATACAATACAAGACCTACAAACACAATTGAATCTAATCTATCCAGCATACCGCCATGACCGGGTATCAGCCGGCCTGAATCTTTTACCCCGGAGCGCCGTTTAAGCCAGGATTCTCCCAGATCGCCAAGCTGGGCGATGACGCCGATAAGGCAGCCCAACAACGCTGTTTGAATAAGGTTCATCGGCAATGGGTTCTTAGAAAACCGCTGATAAAGAAACGTTATGAAAAAAACAGCAGCTATCGCCCCAAAGAAGCCTCCTACTGCCCCTTCCTTGGTCTTCTTGGGGCTGATTGTAGGAGCCAGGCGATTTCGGCCCCATTTCTTTCCGACAAAGTAAGCGGTGGTATCGCAGGCAAAGGTCGCTCCCAATCCAATAAATACCCAGGCTTGTCCCAGTGGCTCACGGCGCAATAGAATCCATACCCCCAATAACCCACCCAGGAAAAGGGCTCCGGTCAATGCCCAGCCCCATCCACGAACGGCTGGTTTACGTTTGCCAAATCCCATCAATTCCAGGATAACGAAACCCGGGACGAATGCCCAGGGCAATAGAATTGTTAGCCATTGGGGGAATTCCGGACTTAGAATTATCAAGACAATAGCCAGTGCCTGGCCAAGTGCAAGGTAACGACGTCCCCAGGCAGTAAGGTGGTATAATTCTAGGCTAGCTGTAATGGTAGCAACCGCTACGAGAGCGGTGAACCAGCGCCCTCCAAACCAAACGGCAATAAAAACCAGGGGCAGGATAGCTAAAGAGCTTATAACTCTATTCCTAAGCATTGGTTAATCCGGAACACTACCTTGAATCTTTTGGTCCGGCCTCAAGCCGCCGAAGCGCCGTTGTCTCTGACTGTAGGCCAGGAGAGCATTTTCAATATCAACCTCGTTGAAATCCGGCCAATAGGTTGGGGTAGCATAATATTCACTGTAAGCGGCTTGCCAGAGAAGGAAATTACTCAACCGCAGTTCTCCTCCGGTACGAATTATAAGATCGGGGTCGGGCAGGCCATTAGTATATAGATAATCGGAAAAAATATTTTCATCTATTTTTTCAGGCGCAATCCCGGCGGCAGCAATCCGGCGAACAGCCCCTATTATTTCAGCCCGGCCGCCATAATTAAAGGCGAGACTCAGAGTGATACTGGTATTATTACTGGTAAGCTCGATAGCCTGTTGAACCTGATGGACGAGACGGGGCGAAAGCCCATTCATAGTACCCAGATGGCGGATATGAACGCCCCTTTCATGTAGAGCCTGTGACTCCCGTTTAATCACCTCGCCCAACAGGCGGAACAATCCGCTGACTTCAGATTTAGGTCGACTCCAGTTCTCTGTAGAGAAGGCATAAAGTGTAAGATATTTTACACCGTAGCGGACAAAGGTATCTATTACACGCCGAATGTTTTCAGTGCCTGCTCGGTGTCCTTCAAGCCGGGACAGGCTTCGCTCTTTAGCCCATCGGCCATTGCCATCCATGATTATGGCCACATGTTGTGGAATATGGGAAATAATGGCCATGTTTTATGATGGACTCCTTGCTTTACTTTTTTGACCCTGTTATGGAACACCTATCTCTCGGCTGATAACGACATGCATAATCTCTGAAGTGCCCTCGGTGATAGGGTAGAGCCGCGCATCCCTGTAATATCTTTGGATCGGTGAGTCCATCATGTAACCATAGCCGCCATGTATTTCCATGGCTTCGGCGGTGACATCTATTACTACCTCGCTGGCAAAGAGCTTTGCCATAGAAGCCTCTTTAAGGCAGCGGCGTTTCTGGTCGTACATCCAGGCTGCATAGTAGGTCAGGCAGCGGGCTGCCTCCAGTTGCATTGCCATCCTGGCTAACTTGAAGCTGATAGCCTGGAATTTTCCGATTGGTTGACCGAATTGAACGCGTTCGTTGGAATATTTTACAGAAGCTTCAAAAGCAGCCTGGGCTACCCCAAGGCTCCGGGCGGCATGAGCAATACGACCGCCATCCAGGGTTTCCATAACGTAACGGAACCCTTTTCCTTCCTCGCCAACCAGGTTGCTGGCGGGGACACGGCAATTATCGAATACGAGTTCTGCTGTTTCCGCAGAACGATTACCCAGTTTCTCCATTTTCCGGGCCACGCTGTAACCGGGCGTTCCCTTCTCAACGACGAAGACGCTAACCCCTTTACCTGCCCCTTTGCTTTTATCGGTATAGGCAGCAACGCATACAAAGTCAGCATACGGGCCGTTGGTAATGAAGATCTTATTGCCGTTAATTATATAATGGTCGCCCTGCCTGACAGCCTTAGTTGACATATTGGCAGCGTCAGAGCCTGCATTAGGCTCTGTCAAACCGAAGGCTGATATCATCTGACCTTTGATGGCTGGCACGAGATATTTTTGTTTCAACTCTTCACTTCCATGTTCATTTATCATCGAAGTGCCTAACCCATTGTGAACCATCATTGAGGCTGCAATACCACCCGATATCCGGGCCATCGCTTCAAGCAGGATACATTCGCTGACTTTACCCATTTCGGCGGCGCCATATTTCGACGGATAACGGACGCAGAGGTAACCAAGACTTCCCATGCGAGGATAAAGCTGGATTGGGGTCTTTTCTTTTGCCTCGGCTTCTTCAACCAGGGGAGCAAGCTCTTTTATGCAGAAGTCCCGCACTGCTTGTTGGAACATTTTCTGTTCTTCTGAAAAATCGAAGTCCATTCGGCATCTCCTAACTTTCTAAAAGTTCAACTTCTTTTTGTTTTCCCACCCGGTTGGCCTCTTCGGTAAATCTATCAATAAGTTTTTGCAACTGGTCGGTCGAACGCTTCAATTCGTCAGCAGAGATGGACTTGGCTTTTTCTATCTTGCGCAGGTCTTCCAAAGAGTCACGGCGCATATTTCTCAGCTCTACCCGGGCCTGTTCAACCCTTTTATTAACCAGGCGAACCATCTCCAGTCGCCGCTCCTCGGTAAGCGTCGGGATAACAAGACGAACAACGTTGCCATCGTTTGAAGGTGTGAGACTCAAATCGGACTTTAAAATAGCTTTTTCGATACTACCGACTGATGAGCGGTCCCAGGGCTGGATCAGTAATAAACGGGCCTCAGGAGTGCTGATAGTTGCAAGCTGATTAATAGGGGTAGGGACGCCGTGATAGTCTACCCGAATGTGCTCTACTAGAGCGGGGGAAGCCCGTCCGGTACGCAATGAAGCCAGTTCCCGGCGAATAGCATCTACGGCCCGTTGCATTTGGGCTTCACATTGGACCAGAATATCTTTATTGGTTTTAGCCTGGCTCATTTTCTATCTCCTGGCAGTTTCTAGACTAAAGTGCCATTCGCACCAGAGGTTTTCGAAGTATTTTGCTGGAGGACAGAAGTTACAATGCACCTTGATTCTGGGGTCTATTACGCTGGCGAAGCTCTCAAAATAACCGTGCTCTACCCCTTTACAATTGAAAACACCGGCGCCGGCTTTCAGTCTCTCCACCTGAGATGAGCATTTTAATACTTGAAGAACAGCTTCATGGTCCGATATTTGTTCTATACATATGTCTGCCCACAATGTCCATGTGGGTGCAAGGTTTAGAGCTTTTACCAGGGTGCCGATACCATCCCCGTTGAGCTTGAAGTTATTTTTTACTTGAGTAGCTTCGATTTTACCAAAACGACGCCACACTTCCTCATCCACCTTAATAGCGTTATCTATGCCTAAGCTCTTTTCCATCCCTATGAACCAATAAGCATCTATGCGAAGCATATTATGCAGGGCGTCGTTGAGTAATATCAGGATTGTTTCTCTGGGAAGCTGGGCTATTTCCTCCCACTTCATCGCAGCTACTCCTTACAGTAATCTGGTTGGACGGATAAAGACAATAGCTGAAACTGCGTTTTTATCACTCCAGGCCCTCATAAGTTGATAGGTTAAACTTACTAATGGTCTTATAATAGTCTATAAAAACTGCCCGAAGATGCCCCCAGCCCTGAGATTCTTCGCTTCGGCTCCTCCGAGTAAAACATCGGAGTCCGATGCGTCGGACACAATGACAATTTCGAACAGTCTCAAGTAATGGTTTCGGAGTCCATTTTATTTTAAGACCATTAGTATCTTCCCGGGGACTTGCCCTATCGGTGTACAGCAACCTGAGTTTATCTTACTCTTATCGGGTTATTGGCACGTTCTTTTTCAAACTGGGTTAGTTACCCAATTCAAAACGGCTAAACCTTTTCACCCGCACGTTTTCCCCCACCTTGGCAACGGTCTCAATAATAATATCTTTAATGGTTTTCCTCGGGTCTTTAATGAACGGTTGCTGTAAAAGGCAGGCTTCTTCCGAGTTCACTTTTACGTCAGGCGGAACATCTTCTTGCGTGACAAACTGAGGTGAAGAACCAACCACCTGGAGAACGATGTTGTGAGCTAATTCCTTAAACTCAGGCGTACGAGCGACAAAATCCGTTTCGCAATTCAACTCAACCATGGCCCCTATCCGCCCTCCCGGGTGGATATAGGCTTCAACAAGCCCCTGGTCTGTGGAACGGCTCTGCTTTTTCTCAGCTTTAGCTATCCCACGCTCTCTTAATAACTGAGTAGCTCTATCTACGTCCCCCTGGGTTTCCTGTAATACGTTACGGCATTCCAGGATACCGGCTCCGGTCTTATCTCTCAATTCTTTTACTGCTGTAGCGGTAATCTGCAATTCAGTCTCCTAGGCTGCCTTCTTATCATCGGGGGTAAAAGAAAGGGCTTCAGTTTTTTGTGGTGCGACAGTAGGGCTGGCGGTGGCGCTGGCAGGTGCGCTAACCTCGACTGCAACCCCCTCGTGAGCGGCTTTACCTTCCAGAACTGCATCAGCTATTTTACTGGTAATAAATTTAACAGCGCGAATAGCATCGTCGTTAGCTGGAATTATGTAGTCAATGGGATCAGGGTCGCAATTGGTATCAACCACCCCGACCACCGGTGTTTTCATGCGTTTGGCTTCAGCTAACGCAATTTTTTCCTTCGTGGGATCGATGATAAACAAGGCCGAAGGAAGAGTGGTCATATCTTTGAATCCGCCCATCTGAAAGTTCAAACGTTTTATTTCTTCCTGTAGTTTAAGGGATTCTTTTTTAGGCAGGTTTTCAAAGTCACCTTTTGCTAACTGGTCTTCCAGCCGCACCAGATAATCAATACGGCTCTGAATGGTAACGAAATTCGTTAACATCCCTCCCAACCAGCGTACATTTACATAGGGCATCGAGCACCTTTTTGCTTCCTGCTCTACCGCTTCTTGAGCCTGTTTCTTGGTACCTACGAAGAGGATGGTGCCGCCATCGGCGACAAGTTCCCGAACAAAGTCCCTCGCCTTAGCCAGCATACCGAGGGTTTGCTCCAGATCGATGATGTGGATGCCATTACGCTGGGTAAAGATGTACTTCTTCATCTTCGGGTTCCAGCGGCTGGTTTGATGCCCAAAATGTGCTCCCGCCTCCAGAAGCTCTTTTATGGAAATGGCGGGTATCAACTCTTGTGTCATTTTCTCCTTTCTACAACTGTGTTATAAAATATACCTGCTGAGGTCTTCGTCAGCCACGAGACTACCCACATGTTCAGAAACATACGGTGCATCGATAACAACCTTCTCGCCTGCCTTTTCGGTCGCTGAGAAGCTTATCTCTTCCAGTATCTTTTCCATGATTGTATACAGGCGTCGGGCGCCGATGTTCTCCAGCCTTTCATTCATCATAGATGCTAATCTGGAGATTTCATTGATTGCGTCATCCGCAAACTCAAGTTCAACGCCTTCGGTCCCCATCAGGGCTTTATATTGTTTTGTAAGGGCGTTCTTGGGTTCAACCAGGATTTGCTTCAAGTCTTCAGTGCTCAATGACGATAGCTCAACCCTTAAAGGGAAACGGCCCTGCAACTCGGGGATAAGGTCGGAAGGCTTGCTCTGGTAGAATGCTCCTGCCGCAATGAACAAAATATGTTCGGTCTTGACTGGTCCAAAGTGGGTCATCACCGTAGTGCCCTCTACCACAGGGAGCAGATCCCGTTGGACCCCTTCTCCTGAAACGTCGCGGCCCATTTCCATTCGAGGCCCGGCTAATTTATCCAGTTCGTCAATAAAAACTACCCCGTTTTCTTCGACCTGTTCGATAGCATGGTCAATAACATCGTCAAAGTCAACTAACCGGTTGGCTGCTTCACGGGTAAGGATACGGCGGGCTTCTTTGACAAGAACTTTGCGCCGTTTCTTTTCCTTTGCGTACCCCCGGCGATTAGAATAAAATCTGTAATTATCAGACGCCTCACCAGTATAGTCTAATCCGTCATCTTGGTAGAGATGAGAAGACATATCTTCTAACGGCCCTCCACCCTCAACCTCGGCGCCAACTTCAATCTCTACCGGCTGGTCTTCCAATTGTTGATTCTGGAGTAATTTGGCTACAATCTGGCGGTACCGGTATGGGCGCCTCCGCTGCTGTATCGAGGTATTTTCTCCGGAGGGAATACCTTTGGATTCCTCAGCGCTGATTCCGGCAATACCTTCCGCCTTAACGGCAACTTTAGCTACAGCCCTGGGCCACTGCTGACAAAGATAGTCTATAATCTTTTCAGTGGCCACCTTTTCAGCCTTTGTTTCGACCTCTTTTAATTTTTTTTCATATCCGCGGGTAACAGCCATTTCTGCCAGGTCTGATATTATTGATTCAACATCACGGCCTACATATCCGACCTCGGTAAATTTGGTAGCTTCTACCTTTATAAAAGGTGCGTCTATCATTGCTGCCATCCGGCGGGCAATCTCGGTTTTACCGACACCGGTTGGCCCTATCATCAGAATGTTTTTAGGCATTACATCGCGCCTGAGGTCCTCAGGCAACTTGCGGCGCCGTTCCCGGTTACGGAGAGCAATGGCAACAACCTTTTTTGCGTTATTTTGCCCTACAATATATTTATCAAGCTCTTGCACAATCGCCTTGGGCGAAAGGTTGTTCATTAAAAATTAAACCCTCTCTAGTTCCGTTTTAGTTTAGCATAAGCCTTTGGAAAGGGCAACAGCTAATTAAAGACAGAGATAGACGTAGAGATAGAGTTTGTTTAGTGTTTAGATATTAGTGCTTAGAGTTTCAAGTTTATCTTGGTCAGGGGCTGACCGTGATGCCGGGCACAGAGAGCAATGGCGCTCCCTGCCCGGAGAACCAGGTTATACCCTCATGCACCAAATCCCACTTTAGAGTATAGTTGCCAGCACTTCCCGGAGCTTTCAAGCTTGCCGATAGTGTTATCTGCTGGTTATTGGCCATATCATCAGGAAGGTCTGTCCTTAGCCCATCCCATATCGCTGCTTGTCCCGAGGCGTTTATCCAGTGGTAAGAGAGAAATACAGGGTTGGCCCCACCCTTAGGCCAGGTGAGGGAGCCGGTGTTGGTGATGATGACGGAAACGTTCACCTGCTGGTTGGAAGCTAAACTGGTAGGGGTACTGTGGCTATCCCATTGGACATTGTAAGAAGGTGTAGTGATGGAGACTGCCACATCCAGGGTAGGAGCCGGTGCAAACCAGAACCATGTTACACCTTCCTGTACCACATCCCACCTCAGAATGTACGACCCAGCCGCTGATGGCGCTTTGAGTACCGCATTGATGGTAACCGTCTGGCCGCTGGCTACATCATTGGGCAGGCTGCTTCTCAGACCGTCCCACACCACCGCTGCATCTGCGGTCTGATTCAGCCAGTGATAGGATACCGCCACCGGGTTGACCCCGCCTTTGGGCCACGTCTGGCTACCGGTGTTGGTCAGGGTAATGGAGACGTTGACCGTCTCGCCCGGTTTTATGCCGGACGGAGTGTTATGCGATACCCACTGCACATCCCTGGCCTGTGTAGCCGCTACCGATACATTGGCATCCTGATACGGCGAAGGCACAAACCAGAACCAGGTTACTCCTTCCTGTACCACATCCCACCTCAGAATGTACGACCCAGCCGCTGATGGCGCTTTGAGGACCGCATTGATGGTAACCGTCTGGCCGCTGGCTACATCATTGGGCAGGCTGCTCCTCAGACCGTCCCACACCACCGCTGCATCTGCGGTCTGATTCAGCCAGTGATAGGATACCGCCACCGGGTTGACCCCGCCTTTAGGCCAGGTCTGGCTACCGGTGTTGGTCAGGGTAATGGAGACGTTGACCGTCTCGCCCGGTTTTATGCCGGACGGAGTGTTATGCGATACCCACTGCACATCCAGCGGCTTTGGTCCCGAAGCTACAACCGTATCTGAGACGGATATGGTCTCACTCACACCGATAATCGCCGGGGGAGTCACAGTCGGAGCATCGGACACCGTGACGGTTTCGCTAACATCAAGTGACAGGGTTGGCAGCGCCTCCGGCGAGTCGGAGACAGTAATCGTCTCGGTCACGTCAATGATGGCAGGAGGTGACACAACAGGCGTATCGGATACGGTGACGGTCTCGGTGACATCAAGTGACAGGACTGGCAGCGCCACCGGCGAGTCGGAGACAGTAATCGTCTCGGTCACGTCAATAATGGCAGGAGGTGACACCAAGGGCGTATCGGACACTGTGACGGTTTCGCTAACATCAAGTAACAGGACTGGCAGCGCCACCGGCGAGTCGGAGACCGTAACCGTCTCGGAAACATCAATAATGGCCGGGGGTGACACCACAGGCGTATCGGACACTGTGACAGTCTCGGCGACATCGAGCGACAGGACTGGCAGAACTGCCGGCGTGTCGGAGACAGTAACCGCCTCGGCAACATCAACGACGGCAGCCGGTATCGAACTAAAGCCCTGAGTATACACATCATTATAATTCGTAGGATAGTTCCGGGAGTCTGTCCAGACAACTTGGGCTTTACCGGGGCTTGTAGAAGCCATCGCCAGCCAGTCCTTGTTGCTGTTGACATCGCTCAAGGCGGCGTCAGCAGTCCACAGACGTGTACCATTGGCATTAAGCCTCTGCCCGCGAACGAACAGATATGTGTTTGCCTCTAGCCACGTAAACAGAGCGCCACCTTGAGTGTCAAGGGCTACCCGCGGCGCCGACTGGGCTCCGTTAACGGCTGCAGGCACCTGTATGCCATTTGCGGCCCATATAGCGGCCCCGGCGCTGTTCAATTTCTGTGCGTAAGTAGTGCGGTATGTTAAAGTTGGACGGCCATCCTCCCATACAATAAAGGCTCCACCGGTGTTATCAGCAGCCAGGTCTATGCCAGGCGGCACAGCTCCAATTACCATGCCCTGGCCTCCAGGCGCAGTGCTAACGGGAACTCCTCCAGCTTGCCAGACAACCGAGCCGTTCTGTCCTACCCTCTGGGCGTAGATGTTGAAGTCGCTCGAGTCATTCCCTTGCCAGGCCAGGATAGCGCCGCCGAGACCATCCGGGACCATCTTAAAGTCAGGCGGGTTGGAAATATAGACATCGCCCGCATAGGCGCCCTCCTGGTTGTAGGCGCCCGCAAGCCGCGCTCCGTTCGCGTTGATCCTTGCCACGTTGACCCGCGCCGTAGCGCTCGGCCCTCCTGTGGGTCCGTAACTCCAGGCAACGAAAGCTCCTCCCGCTCCGTCCTCCGCCAGCGCTATGGGCGACGTATTTCCAGAAACTGACCCGGACACGGAGTCTACCACTTCGTCCCACGGCTCAAAGACGAGACTTCCGTTGTCGGTCCAGAGCCTGTTGCCAGCCCCGTTGATGCGCTGCACGGCGACCGTAGTGACGGTGGGATCGCGAGAGACATGCCAATTGGGATAGTCGCCCAACCATGCTATTATCACCCCGCCCGCGCCGTCTGACACCGCCGCCGGCCCGTAGAGGTCATTATCGAAGGTAACCGCCCGAACAGGTGTGCCCCAGAGTAGGTTGCCGTTGCTGTCCAACCGTTGAACATAGATGCGATAAGCGCCGAAGTACTCGCCATCGTCCGCCATATCACCGTCGCCGTTAAAATCCATGAAGGCGCCACGCCACACCACATACACACCCCCCGCGCCATCGGGGACCAGTTTATAGTTCTGATAAACGCTACTGACAATCGGGGTTGCAGCCACACCATTGGCAGGCCAGAGTGTGTCACCGTTATTGTTGAGTTTCTGAACATAGAGCCGCTCCTGCGCATACGCAGGGAAACGTACCCATCCTATAAAAGAATTGCTCGCCGTGTCCGTGACTACGGTCGGATATAGCTCTTCCCCGGTTTGCGTACCTATTGGAATATTGTTTGGAGTGTTGTTGGTCCAAACGGTAGGATCGGGCGCGTCAGAAACGGTAATAGTCTCAATAACAGAGATGCTTATTGTCGCCTGCGCGAGAACGTCTTGCGGCCTGGCCCAATCTGCCACGACGGCCGCCGCTGATGCCAGCAGCGCCACCATGCCCAGGAAGACCAGCCGCCTGATTATAGTTCTCACTCCATGTCCTTGAGGTCGCTATTTGCGCCCATTGTCACCCTCTTCCGTCAAGGGAGCTTTGACCTAAAAGTGCCCCCACTGTCACCCTGAGTCCCGAGGCTTCGAGGCTCAGGGTCTGGGGTGGAGGGGGCAGCCAAATACGAATTGACGCCCATCCCCAGATTCTTCACTCCGTTCAGAATCGATCATGAGTTTAACAAAACTCACCACAAGGATGAAAATGGCTTTGGTAGTCCCTTCGCCCTCGAGGGGAGAAGGTTAGGATGAGGGTTATTTTTAGAATCTTTTTTCACCCTCACTTTTTATCCTCTCCCCTCAAGGGAGAGGAGATTGGGAACATCTATTTTCATAGTAATGACATTTAAGGCAAAGCCCGTCAAGACCGGGGATAGTGCTCGCTCCCCCATATATATTAGTTGAAGCTGATATCTACGGTCACCGCCACCTGCTGGTTCAGGAGCACAGAGACCGGGGTGGTAAGTACCTTATGGGTTAACGGATCCCACGAGCCGTTGGTGCAGGGGCTTGAAGGCGCATTGCTAGATGCGCACCTCAAAACGTATGTCCCAACATTACTAATATTGCCGTTCCTCTGCGCCGTGACGGTACCGCTGAGCCTAACCTTAAAATCGGAGGTCAGGGTGACCTGCAGGTTCTTGACGAGGTATGGCTCGGCGGTTAAGTTCGCGGTATCCGCGCTCTCGGCAATTAGGCAGTTAGCATCACTAGCCCCGTAGCTGCAGGGGCGGTTGCCCGATGTACTATCCAAATAAACTCGAAAGAGACCTGGTGTTGCATTCCTGCCCAGGAAGCGCGCCAGGTCTTCGCTGCCTGCGGGCTGCAGGGCATTCTCGAACTCCTGTCGGCTCACCACCCGGCCATCGAGCTCCCGCACCTCTATGGTCCAGTGGCCGCTCACCTTTATGCCCTCTACTCCCGGCCCTGAAGGCGCGGCCTCTCCGCTGCTTGGGGCCGCCGGGGCTGGCGCTATAGCCTGCTGCACCGCCGGGGCGGCATCGTTTACTGGAAGGGCAACGGCGGTCAAACCCGTCTTCGATGCCGGGATTTGCCCGGCACCGCCCTGGGTCAGCACAAACGCTGCCGCCAGCGCCCCCACGACAATGCTTCCTGCAATCACCCCTGGCCAATTCCTCATGTTCATTGGTTTCCCTCCTTACTATTACGGTTACGTATTTGCGCGATGTCGGCCCCAATATTCGTTTGTACCAATAAGGGACATCAACGCTGCTATCCCGTTGCCTCGTGACAGGCAAACAGGGTGGCATAGGGCATTATCATACGCTGTTGAAAATGTGAAGTCAATGGTACGTATTCACTCATCTAAAATGTTACCGGAGTGGTATGGTTCACTCAATTAAGAATGTTACTAAGGGGGACCATGCCGAACGACGACAAGATGAGTGTGGACGAACGACGCAAATACATCAAGCTGGTGGCACCGCGGTACGCGAAGGCGGCACGAGCAGAGCGCGGTGCGTTGCTGAGCGAGATGACAGCGGTAACAGGGCTGCACCGCAAGAGCCTGCTGCGGTTGCTGCACG
>Ga0082335_1003476_pt1 | contig 25832 bp, 25 predicted proteins | sample Subgrocontami58m_FD_72375 | JGI IMG/M metagenome (GOLD analysis project Ga0082335, IMG submission 72375) | Subsurface groundwater microbial communities from S. Glens Falls, New York, USA - GMW37 contaminated, 5.8 m (SPADES assembly) (version 2) ...
TTGGATGCCATCCTCAGCATCAAACCGAAAATCATTGCTTATGTTTCGTGCGATCCGTCCACGCTGGCGCGCGACGCAGCGCGGCTCATCCACGGGGGCTATCGTTTGGCGGAAGTGACTCCCTTCGACCTCTTTCCCCAAACTTATCACATCGAATCAATTTCAATTTTCGAACTCATCTAACCATGCTCAAGCCGCTTGGTGATTCTGCTGTGCTCCTCCAACTCGGCGATGAAATCAACCCCGCGCTCAATCAACGTGTGCACACGCTCAACGCGCTTTTGCATACCAACGCCATCACAGGCATTCTCGAAACTGTCCCCGCATATTCCACTTTATTGATTCACTACGATCCATTAACTTTGACGTTTGACCAGGTCGCAGATTGGGTGCGGGATAAAACGACTCAGTTGGATGAGTCCTTTCATCGGACGCCGCGCAGGCTTGAGGTCCCGGTAAGATACGGCGGTGCATCGGGTCTGGACCTTGAAGCTGTTGCCATATCAAAAGGCATTTCCCCCGCTGACGTAATCCGCATCCATAGTGAACGTGAATATACGGTGTACATGATGGGCTTCACACCGGGCTTCCCATACATGGGTACTCTGGATGAACGGCTGATCCTGCCGCGCCTGCAAACCCCGCGGACCTTGGTGCGCGCAGGCACTGTCGCCATCGCTGGTTCACAGACGGGAATCTATCCGCTTGACTCACCCGGCGGCTGGCATTTGATCGGCTGGACTCCGCTTACTTTATTTGACCCATCGAGTGATACCCCCTTTCTTTTTTCAGCCGGAGATGTGGTGAAATTCATTCCTTTGGAACCTCTCGAATCCGACAGCTTGCTGCCAGTGACTCCAGAATAAACGAACATGCTTGAAGTGTTGGATGTTTCAGGACTGGTCACTTTTCAAGATTCTGGCAGGCGTGGCTGGCAGAGTTATGGTGTGCCTTTCTCAGGCCCCATGGATTGGTTTGCATATCGCGTTGCGAATTCCTTGGTAAACAGTACAACAGATGCCGCAGTGATTGAAATCGGTTTAGGCGAAGCAGTCTTCCGCGCAAAACGCGATTGTGTTCTGGCGGTCACTGGCGCAGGTTTTGAAGTTGTAAACTATATCTGGACATTCCCATTATGGACATCATTCTATGTGCGCGCGGGCTGGCATGTGCATCTCAAGAAAATAAGCGGGGGCAATTGGGCCTACCTTGCAATCGCCTGCGGATTTGTGACTCCGTCCATTTTAGGCTCTCGGTCAACTTACCTGCGCGGCGGATTGGGTTCTGCCATTTGCGCGGGAGATATTCTGAAAACTGGAAGGCCTGCGAATGAATTGGGAAAACTTGCGGCGCGGAATTTTCCGGTTAAGAAGTATATGAACTACAGTCAATCTCCTGTAATTGAAGTGATCTCAGGCCCGCAACAAGATAAGTTCACTAAAGATGGCATTCAAACTTTTTATGGAAGCGAATATACCTTGAGCAATTCGTTTGACCGCATGGGTTATCGGCTGGAACCTGCGCCGAGGACAGCACAGGAGTCATCTTTGCTCCTTGTGCCATCCTCGGCACAAAACATCACACACCTCGCAAGTGCGGATTTGATCTCGGAAGGCATGACGATGGGCAGTGTGCAAATCCCTGCGAATGGACAACCAATCGTGATGATGGCAGATGCTCCCACAATCGGTGGTTATCCCAAAATTGCAAACGTCATCCGCGCAGATTTGCCCTTGCTGGCACAATGCGAAGCCGGAGTAAGTAAAATTAGATTCAAGGAAACCACAGTGGAAAAAGCACAGGAGAAATATCGTGAAGTTTGCAATTCTTTGAAAACCCCTTACAAATAAAGAATGTCACCCTCCCAAAGGACATCGGGAGAGTGACATAATAATGGGTGAATTATGAAAATAGATTTGAATTGTGATCTTGGCGAAGCCGTTGGCAATGATGAAGCCATTATGCCCTACATCACATCCGCCAATATCGCCTGCGGATTCCATGCTGGGGATGCGGATGTGATGCGGGCTGCGGTGCGGTTTGCAAAGCAATTGGGCGTGAACGTCGGAGCGCATCCAGGTTGGAATGACAGGCAGAACTTTGGCAGGCATGAAATGGATGTTTCAGCACAGGAAGCCGAAGCAATTGTTTTATATCAAATTCAAACATTGGCCGGGATAGCGAAAGCGGAACATGTTGCGCTGACGCATGTCAAGCCGCATGGGGCGTTATACAATCAAGCGGCAAAGGAGCGCGGGTTGGCTGATGCCGTCGCGCGGGCAGTGAAATCTTTCAGCGCAGATATAATTCTGGTTGGGCTGGCAGGCTCACGGTTGTGTGAAGCGGGCCTCGCATTAGGGATTAAGGTTGCAGGCGAGGGATTCCCTGACCGGGCCTACAATCCGGATGGCAGGTTAATGTCACGCAGTCAACCGGGGGCGGTGATCGAGTCGCCTGAAGTGGTCGCTAACAATGCGTTGAAATTAATCAGGGAGGGGATTTTGTTTGGGGGAAGAATTGTAGGCGTGGATACGTTATGCCTGCATGGGGATCATCCGCGCGCGGCGGAGAATGCAAAGTTGCTTCGCAAAACTTTAATCAAAAATGGAATTGAAGTGGTGGGATTTAAGAAATAACGTCATTGCGAGCCGCTGGTCGAGTAGTGCGGGTGTTCTTCCCGCACGTATCGAGACCAAGACGGCGAAGCAATCTCCTGCTTAATGAGGAGATTGCTTCGGGCGGGGTCTCGATACGCCCTTCGCAACGAATACTTCGATAAACTCAGCACATCGCGCTCAGGGCTACTCGACCACCAGCCCTCGCAATGACATGGGTTAACCTTCCGCGATCACGATCACTTTATCTTCCGATGTAAAAGATACTTTCTCGGATTTCTTCGGGTTGGTATGAACGCCGTAGGCTTTCTCTGAGTCATGGCTTTCACTCATTAAGCGATAACCGAGGGCGGTCTCGCCGCGTCTGCGAGCGGCTTCGGTGACGGTGTAGAAATTAACAGGTTGGCCTGCTGCCACATAGTCGCTGATCGGCTTGAGATAGATCTCTGCGCCTTCGGGGTCAAAGATATCGGTAAATACATCCATGAGTTCGGCATTTTCGGAAAGTTGAGCCATCATTAAACTTATGAGATGTTCGCTGACAATGAAGTCATCCACTTTGGCGGCTTCGGCGAGTTCACGATTTCGCAAGTCCAGCATTTCACTGATTATGGAGAATGGTGTTTCATCTCGTTCGGCAATGTCGCGCAGATGAAGCAAGGTAATCAGCGTAATGGCATCCGCTTCCTGCTGCTCGAGATGACTGTATGCCAGAACGATGACATGGTCGTACTCCGAAGCTCCAAGTTTTTCAAGCAAAGCACGGTCACGGATATCGCCTTCCCGAACTGCGATCTTTTGATTTTTAAGTTTGCCATTATCAAGACGGATATTTTTTTCAAGGTTGACAATATCTGAAACAACAGTGATTTGCGAGCCTTTGGCAACATAGTTATCCAACTCGCGAATGATGGTTGAACCGGAGCGGTTCCAGCCGAGGATAAGCGCCCGTTCAGGCTTCGGGCGGGAAGCCTTTCCACTAATTTGAATCAGGCTTTCGTCAAGTGGGATGCGGGAAAGTCCGGATAGATTGATCTTATCCTCGTCAGCAGATAGCACGAAGACCTGGTCACCGGACTGAATACGAGTGTCCATGGGCGGACTCAATGCGATGGTTCCATCAGTTTTGCGAATACCCATCAACGTGGATGTTTCATAAGCATGCAACGAATCGCCAAAAGTTTTCCCTGAAAGCGCAGGTTCCTGTTTGAAGTAAATTTCGTCGCCGCCAAAATTCATCAACTCGGTGTAAACGAGGGAAAGGCCGCTCTGACGCGAGGTCTGCGCGACAACGCGCGCGATAAGATCATTGGTGAGGATGGGCTGCACGAGGTCTTTTGTGCCGATCATCTTGACCACATCCATGTTCTTGGGATCGTGAATTTGTGTAACGATGTGATACGGTTCTGCGCGGCGGTTGGGATTATTGATAAGCGCCAACACAGACTTGATGACATGCGTATCGGGGTCTGTGCCTTCAGCCAGAACGATGATCGAGCGCGCAGTATGAGGGCTGGCGATCTCAAGATCGGTCAGATCAATGGGACTCCCCGAGCGGCAAATGACGCGGGTATTCTTCGTATCGGGGACACGTTCATTGACCGCATCTTCCATCTCGACTTTATCATGGTCTGCCATTATGACGATCACCGCTCCGCTTTTTCGACTCTCATTTGCAAGGACAAGTTCCGAGATGATGGTAAAGATCTGCGGCGTCCAGCCAAGGATGAGGGTGTGATCATTCTCCAGCACCGCCGAGCGGCCTTTGCGTAATGCGTCAAGTTTGTCTTCGAGTCCGTTGTTGATAATACCGATTAACGCGCTGACGACGAATATGCCGCCAAATGTGACAACAAGCATCATGAACAGGAAGAAGAAACTGCCCGTGTCGCCGCCCATGGTGCCTGAATCAAGTGTGCGCAGGAGTGCCATCCATGCCAATTGAAGCAGGCTCATATCATCAGGAGCATTTCCCGTGATCTTTACCAACGCTGCAACAGTAAATATGATCAACCCGGAAAGCACGAATAATGCGGTGATCAATGCGCCTGTGCCGCGCGACATATAATTATCGAACCAATATTGAAAACGTTTTTTAATAGTAGGTGATTTCATTTCTGCTCCTGACGCCTTGATATTTATTCATTATAAGAGGGTTACCCGAATTTGACCTGCCCATTTTTTCCGTCTATACTTGGATTTTCATGTCATTGCGAGGGCGTTCTTGTTCCGCATGTTTTCGCGGCCCGAAGCAATCTCCAACTTTGTGGGAGATTGCGTCGGGAAGAACACCCTCCTCGCAATGACGATATACGAGCAAGTTAAGAAAACTATAATCTTTTAAAAGTAACATCAAATGGACAAGCTAAGTCTATTCGATGCTGGATTTGTTCATTTTACAGAGTGAGGTGAGTTATGTTCCAATTTGAGGGTATGGACCGCCGCAAGGAGGAGGATCGCGTCCGCGCGGAGGGGCGGCTTCCCCCCGGCCAGTCTTTGACCCAGAAATTCCCCGTCTTACATTATGGGCCTGTGCCGATGTTCGATGCCGCCACCTGGGATTTCCGCGTGTGGGGCCAAGTGGAAGAGGAAAAAAGATGGGGTTGGAGTGAGTTCAACGAACTGCCTCGTACAACCATAAAAATGGACCTGCATTGTGTCACGCGCTGGAGCAAATTCGATACGGCCTGGGAAGGCGTTTCCGTGAAGACCCTCGTGGAAAACGGATTGATCAAGATCAAATCGAATGTCACACATGTCATGCAACATGCCGAATATGGCTTTACGGTCAACTTGCCGCTTGAGGTGGTCTTGCAGGATAACTTCCTGCTGGCGACTCATTTTAACGGTGAGGCGATCACGGCCGACCACGGCTATCCATTGCGAGGCGTAGTGGGCTTCATCCCGGGGCGCGAAGACCTTGAAACTCCCTATTTGTGGAAAGGCGCAAAATGGATCAGATCGTTGGAGTTTATGTCTTCTGATAAACGCGGTTTCTGGGAACAGGCTGGTTATCACAACCGCGCAGATGTCTGGCGTGAGGAAAGATTTGGTTAAAGCGGGATTTTCGCCTGCTAAAAATAACCCGCTATTCTGCACCCCTGCTCCCGTTCCCCCAAAGTTTTTGCAACAAGATTTCCGAGCACCGTTGTCGCGTTGCTGATAATAACGGAATTGTATGAAAGGTTAATCATACAAGTCCTTAATTTGCGATTCGGTCATGCCTTCAACAATGGTTGGCTCTCTTTGTTCGGGCAGGTGTTTCTTGCCGTGGAAATCGATCATGTGACCAGACTTGGCGGCTTTTGTTTCAAGATAAAACCGATTATGTTCATTGCCTGGCAAAATATGCGGTATGCGTTCGTTGACCTGCACGCCGTGCTGTGTTAGTTGTTCGATTTTCCTTGGGTTATTGGTCATCAGCCGAATGGACTGGACCTTGAGCGAATGAAGCATGTGCGCGGCAACGGCATAATCGCGTTCGTCATCACGGAAGCCAAGTGCGAGATTTGCTTCAACTGTATCCAGCCCCTGATCCTGCAAACTGTAGGCGCGGATCTTGTTGGTCAGCCCAATACCGCGTCCCTCCTGGCGAAGATAGAGCACAATACCCTTGTCCATTTCACCTATTTTCTTTAAGGAGGCTTCGAGTTGATCACGGCAGTCACAACGCAGCGACCCGATCACATCGCCCGTTAAACATTCGGAATGTAAACGGACCAGCACATCTTCCGCTTCAAATACTTCACCTTTGAGGATCGCAACGTGCTCCTTGCCATCGCGGTTATTTGAAAAAGCAACGATTTGAAAATCACCAAAGCGTGTGGGTAATTCGGCAAGCGCCTCGATATGTACGCAAACTTTATCCTCGCCGTATCCTTCGCATTCATGACAGCAATCTTCTTCAAGCAACAGTTCAATTTGTTCGTGAGTAAATCCGGACATGGTTTCCTCATTATTAAAAACTTAAACACAAAAGTTACGATGCCTGCGCTGAGCCTGCCGAAGTGTACACAATGGTTGGGTGAAAGCGCAATTTTCAGAATTTGTTCCCCTTGGTAACCTTTGTGTTTAACTGATCTTGTATCGCAGAAAGACCCCGCCGTCTTCCCATTTTTCGACATCCATTAATTTCAACTCGATGGCCGCGCCGCGCTTCAAGCCGGCTCCATCGGCGAGAGTGGGGGCGCTTGCGCCGCCGAAGATCATGGGCGCAATGTATATTGCAAGTTCATCCACAAGCCCCAGGCGCAACAACTCAAAATTGAGCCCCCCGCCGCCTTCCACCATCAAATAATCCACGCCTATTTTTTTCAACGTGATCATCATTTGATTCAGGTCAACGCGGGGCGCATCCTGCACAAATACCTCAACGCCCCGCGCACGCAAATTATCCAACTGCCTCATAGATGTGAGTGAGGTTGTAAATATTACCACTCGCGCAGGCCCAGCCTTAATAAAATCTGAGTCAAGCGGGATGTCTGCGACTGTTGCCACTCCTACTTTAACAGGATTTGGCAAAACCCCGCGCTGGATCCTGCCCTCACGCAACGCCTCAGACTTAACGGTGAGCCTGGGCTGCTCTTCAAGCAGTGTCCTGCCCCCGACGAGGATTCCATCCGCCGCGGCGCGCAGTTGATCCACACGCTCCTTATCGCGGTTGGATGAAATAGTAGAGCCTTTGCGTTCGGAGGTATCTATTTTTCCATCCGCTGTCATGGCGATGTTGATGAAGGTGTAGGGGCGGTTCATAGGCTTAATACGAGCCTGAAAAATATTTTTTCAACAAATCACTGATATCCACATTGACGGTCTCGCGCATCACAGCAAAGAAATCAGCGGAGGCGGCGTGCCCGTATGAGTAGCGTCTTGCGTATTCCTTCAAAAATTTCGAGAAGTTGCCATGTCCCATGCGGGTGCGCAGTTCGTCGAGGAATCGCGCGCCCTGGAAATAAACAGCATTTGTATAGGCGCGGAACGAACCGCCGTTATAGATGGTTGTGTCCACGTAGCCCGTTGGCTTGAAAAAATCCACGCGGAATTGCCACCACCAACTAATATTGGCGGGATAGTTATTCTCGTAAAAGATGCGTTCGCTGTAGGTGGAGAGCCCTTCATCCAGCCAGGGTTCGAGGGCGTGGTCGTTCCCAACGAGACTGAACCACCACTGATGCGCAATCTCATGCACGCCGATGGCGGCAAGATTGTTGCGTGCGCCGCCAGTGTATTGACTGTAAAAATCCGTCGCAAGGAAAACCACTCCATCATATTCCATGCCGTCGTTCATGTCCGATTGGACGATGGCGAGGCTTTGATGTGGATATGGGGCAAATTGCGCCGAGAAGGTTTCGATGGCTTGTGCAGCCAATTGCAGGATGCCGTCTCCGCCAGATTTATAGCCGCTGAAATAATACGAGCGCACCGCAACATTCCCGACCGTAGATTCTGAAACAAGAAACTCATCGCTGGCGGAAAATGCAAACGTGCGCGCGCCATACATGCGGTAGCGCGTCCATTCGCTGTTTTGCTCGGCAGATGCGCCTGCTGCGATGACTACACCTGAATCCTTCTTGATATTTAATTCAATATCTGATGAATCATAAACGAGATGCTCACCCCAAGGCATGGGGTCATGCAGTATCCAGCCGTTTTTGTACGGCACAATGAAGGGATACCAGTCCACGAGGTTGATCTGGTTGTAGTCGTAACCGAAGACGCTGTCCGCTTGTTTGGCAGGGATGTTAAGTTTGAAATTAATAGTGAGTGTGGTGGCGGAACCTGCTTGCAAAGGCTGGGGCAGGCTCACGCTCAGGCGTTGACCATTGAGCGTGTATGAAGTTATGGATGCGCCATCCTGCGCAATTGAATTCAGGGCGAATGTATTGGCGTATCGATTGGGTTGAACGGAGAACACGATCTCCGAAAGCAGGGTACCCGTGTTGTTGATATAGCGGATGGTTTGGTCTGTTGTAATTGTCCTGCCATTGAAATCCAGTGTTGAATACAGGACGTAGTTGATGCGCGAAGAGCTTCGCTCCGCGGGCGGAGGGGGTGTTGGAGAAACAGAACCAGTTGTCGGCGTGGGAGGAGGCGGGGTCTGCGAAGCGGTCTGTGTGGGCGTCTGTGTAAGGGTGGATATCACAGTTTCGGGCGAGGTTTGTGTGAATGTCGCGAGTGGTGTATTGACCGATCCTGATGGTTGAAATGGTGTGGGCGTGGGGGATGCGTTCGGGTCTTGCGTGATGAGAATGAAAGTTGGGATGACAGGCACAATTGGGGTTGGGGCGAGGCAGGAGGAAAGAAATGTGAATAGTAAGAAGTAAATAGTAATTGGTAATACATGATTGGCGGTCGAGCAGCCCCGAATGGATTTCGTGGGGCGTTTCGAGACCTGTGTTGCGTTTTGAGTGATGTGGGCTGCGTAAGAGCGAGGCTTGGTCATGGATATATGTTTTGAAAATATTTGCGCAAGAGGTCGGAATAATCCGTGCCGGTATGCTGGCTGAGAATGCGGAAGAAATCATTGGTCATGACGATCTTGCCGCGTCCCTGTGCGAGGTAATCCTGCAGGAAGGCGAAGAAGGCGTCATCACCGATGCGAGCGCGCAGGTCTTCGAGGAAATGTGCGCCCTTTAAATAGACTGTTATTCTGTATGATTCAAAACCTTGCCCATCGTAAACAGGAATATCTATAAAACCTTGAGGTTTGAAAAAATCAACGCGATATATCCACCACTCCTTAACAAGATCGGGATGCAAGGTTTCATAATAGACACGCTCGGAATAAGTCGCAAGCGTTTCATCCAACCAAGGTTGTTGTGCCTGGTCATTCGCAACCTGCTCAAACCACCATTGATGTGAAGTTTCATGCACACCAATAAAAGTCAAATAATTCATGAAGCCGCCATCATATTGGTCATAATACAAAGGCGAATGAAAGTAAAGAGCCGAGAACTCCATACTATCTTTGAAATCTGCCATTACTATCGAGAGAGTTTTATGTGGGTAGGCGCCATAACGCTGACTAAATACTTGAAGCGCCTCGGCAGAAGCCTGCAATACTGCTTGACCGGGAATCTCATTAAAGGGATAGTAATAACTCGAGACTTTCACATCTCCAACTTGTAATGAAGCCACTTGATATTCTCGACTGGCAGAAATTACAAAGGCTCGCGCGGCTGTGATGATGTAGCGGGTGGAGTCTGCAAGTTTTTCAGGCGCTCCGCTGGCAGCGACGATGGGTGCGGTGGCTGGGTCTGTGAACCGGACATTTACTTCATAATCTGCGGCGTCATACACAAGATGTTCGCCGTAATACCAGGGTTCATGCAATATCCATTCGCCGTTGATGTATGGCACAACGAATGGATACCAGTTGGTGAGATTCATCTGGCGAGGTGTATATCCATAAATACGCGGACGTGAGATGCCGGGGTCTTCCTGTTCTGCGAAGGGAAGTGAAAGGGTATATTGAACATCAATTTTGACGATACCTCCCGCAGGCAGGATGGAAGATAGCACAAGGTCGAGTCTTTGACCGGATATGGAATAGGTCGTGGACGCTATTCCATCAATGGTGATGCTGGTTAAACTGAAACTGTCCTGCCAGAGGTTGGGGACAATGGCCATCACAAGTGTGTTGAGTTGATTGCCTGTGAGGTTTGGGTAGAAAATGGTCTCATCCACTGTGACAGTGTGAGCGTCATAATCAATGTTGGTATTCAAGTTGTATTGCGCGCGCTCAAGTGCTGAGACGGGGGCATTTGTCGGTGTGGAAATGTCTGTTGGCAGGGTGGCTGTTTCAGTGGGGACGGGCAGAGTCGCTGTTTCAGTATATACAGCAGGCTCGGGAGATGCGCAGGATGCAAATAGAAAAATAACGAAGATATGCGCTTTAATGTAGTTAATGTTTTTGTTTTGCATGGCATATATTCTAACTTGAATTCAAGTAACAAAAAAAATTCCCACCGAAGCATTCCCTGGAGGAAGATGAAAAGGCCTCCGAAATCCTACCCTGCGGCAGATGATAATAAAAAAAATTATGCGGACTTCATCCGTTTCCACAAAAATGCAATCAGAAAAAACACAGTCGCCGTTAGAACGATCGAGGAGCCTGAAACAATATTGAGATAATAACTTATGTACAGCCCAATGACCGAGGATAGCGCGCCAATTAAGGCAGAAACCAGCATCATCGGCCACAAGCGGCGTGTAAGCAGATAGGCGCTTGCCGCGGGCGTCACCAGCATGGCCGCAGCGAGGCTGACCCCCACAGTTTGAAGCGAGACAACAACCGTCAGCGCCAAAAGCACCAGCATCAGATTGCGCAGGAGTTCAGCAGGCAGGCGCAAGGTCGCGGCAAGAACCGGGTCAAAGGAAATGACGAGGAATGGTTTGAAGAACAGGCCTACCGTCAAAAGGATCGCAAAGCTCAATCCCGCGATCAGCCAAAGATCGGATGTGCTTACGCCCAGCACGTTTCCAAATAAAATGTGAGATAAATCCACCGCGTAGGTTTGCATGGAACTGATCAGTGCCACGCCCAGCGAAAGCGCCGCCGCGAACAGGATGCCAATGGCAGTATCTTCTTTGACCGTTCCTTCCTTTGAAAAGAAACCAATGCTCAAAGCGACAATGACCGCTGCGATTCCTGCACCGACCAGCAGATCGCCGCGAAATAAATAAGCAATTGCCACCCCGGGCAAAATGGCGTGTGCCATCGCGTCACCAAGAAAAGCCATGCCGCGCAGGACGACATACGTCCCCATCACCGCGCACAACACGCCGACGATGACGGAGGCAAGCAGTCCGCGCTGCATGAATTGATAAGCGAGAGGTTCGAGAAGAAAGTTCATTTGATACTTCGACAAGCTCAGCACAAGTTTACGATTTTGGATTTACGATTTACGATTGCGGAGAGTCTTAATGGATGTAACTGTCATAGCAAGGATTTCGTTTGTTTCCATGTAGATATCTGCTGCTTGTTCTCGTTGAACGAGTCCTGACTCGACCAGAATCTCCAGCCAGTATGCAGTTTCATCACTTTCCTCTTCAACGATTTTTAATTTATTGATCATATCAGGTGTTGATTTTGTGCGGCACGTGGCACGCGGCGCGGTAATTCGCGCCAATGGATGTGCCTGATCGTAGAACCTGCCTAGCAATCACATCAGATGCAAGAGAACGCGGCAATTTGTCAACTTGCTTAATGATTGCCACCGCCAATTTTTTTGTTCTTGCCTTGAAAGTCTTTTCGTCCATCTTCTTCTCCTTTTACAGCCCATCAATCAGGATAATCTTTACGAATAATCACTGTTATCAAACAATCGAAAATTGTCAATCGTAAATTTCTAGTCTGGCGGACAACATTCATCAACCAACATCATTCCATCTTCCATGACCAACAGAGAATTGCCAAAGGCTTGCGCCAGATTTTCCTTTGCAAAGACCTCACTCGGCGTCCCGTAGGCGATCAGCCGATGGTTGAGGAGCAGGACGAGGTCGAAGCGCGAAGCGGCTAAATTGAGGTCATGTGTCGAAATAATCGTGGTTACCTGCTGGTTATGCAGGTGATCGAGCAGGGTAAGCGTCACTTCCCGGGTGGTCATATCCACACCCGTGAAGGGTTCATCCATCAATAAAATATGCGGTTCCTGCGCAATCGCGCGCGCCAGAAAAGCGCGCTGCTGCTGTCCGCCGGAAAGTTGACCGATGGAATGGGCCGCCAAATCTGCTATGCCCATTTGTTCAATACTTCTGCGGACGATCTGTTTATCTATTTTTGATGGGCGGCTCAACCATCCCATTTGACCAAAACGCCCCATCATCACCACGTCGCTGACAGTGACTGGGAAACGCCAGTCCACCTCTCCGCGTTGTGGAATGTAAGCCACGCAGTCCTTGTGCGCACCGAGCAATTCACCGTGGATCAAAATGCGTCCGCTTTGCAATGGCAGGATTCCAACCAGCGCTTTGAAGAGTGTAGATTTGCCTGCGCCATTTGGTCCAACCACAGCCACGCGTGCGCCATGCGGCACCTGAAAACTCAGATCGCGCATGACGATCTTTTCGCCATATCCAACGCTGGCTTTTTCAACTTCGAGACGATGATGTGTATGTGTCATTTGATACTTCGACAAGCTCAGTACAAATTTACGATTTTGGATTTACAACTTACGATTTGCGATTTTTGATTTACGATTACGGAGGGTCTTGATGGAGGCGATGGTCATGGCGAGGATTTCGTCAGTTTCTTTGTAAATGTCTGAAATTTGACTCTGGGGAGCCAGACCCGCTTTTGTTAGTAGTTCAAGCCAGTATTCTGTTTCATCGCTTTCCTCTTCAACGATTTTCATTTTATTAATCATATCAGGTGTTGATTTTGCGCGGCATGCGGCCCGATAGTTCGCCCCAATGGATGTGCCTGACCGTATAAGTTGCCTGGCAATCACATCTGATGCAAGGGAACGAGGTAATTTATCAACTTCCTTGATTCTATATTGCACGCGGAGACAATATCTCGACAAGCTCGATAACCAATTGCGGTTTTGTTCAATGGTGATTCGGCGGGACTGCGTAGCGTCCCTGCCTCAGTACATCGTCGCGCCAGCGGCCAGCGCGAAGCGCTTCCATAGTACTGAGCAGGCGGCTTTAGCCCCGCGAATCGCGCCGCACGCGAAGCGAACCGCAATTTATGACCGTGCTTGGTATAGCAACCGCCAATTTTTTCGTTCTGGATTTAAAAGTCTTTTCATCCATGCAGTTCTCTTTTTGCAACCCATCAATCACGATGATTTTTACAAGTAGCCACTGTCAGCAAACAATCGTAAATCGCCGTTAATCTTACTTCAAAGCATCCACAATGCGGGTTATATTATGCTTCATCATGTCAATGTATGTTGCGGCGGGCGCGCCATCAGTTAGCGATTCAAGATACAGATCATCCACAACTTTTGCGTTGGTCTCTGCGGCAATCTGATTGGCAAGATCTGAATTCTCAACTTCGCCGAGGAAAATGGCAGGCGCACCTGCCAATTTGATCTGCTCGATCAATGTAGACATTTCTTTTGCCGAAGTTCCTGCGTCCGTGCTCATGCTGGAGATGACCGCGCCGGCAACTTCAAACCCGTAACGTTCGGCAAAATATCCCAGCGCTTCGTGATTGGTCACCAGTAAACGGCGTTCAGCAGGGATGGTGTTCACCTGTTCCACGATCCAGGCATCAAGTTCTTTGAGCCGGGCAATGTACGCATCAGCATTGGTTTTGTATGTTTCTGCGCCTTCAGCGTCAATTTGAATCAATCCATCGCGGATGTTCTTGACATAGGCGATGACGAGGTTGGGATCGAGCCACATATGCGGATCGACACTGTGTTCACTCCCCGAATCTTCTCTTGGACTTAGACCTGCCGCGGCCTCAATGATCACTCTCTCACCCCCGGTACGCTCACTTGTACTGGCGTGCGGCGCAAGTGTCGCGTCAAGCAATGACTCAATGAAGCGTTCATATTCCAGACCGTTGAGAATGAGCAAGTTGCTCTCGGCGATCTTCGCTACATCCGCAGGTGCAGCTTGATAGGCGTGCGGATCTGCACCGACAGGGAGCAGCGAGCCCACGCTAACGCGGTTGCCTGCGATGTTCTGGGTGATGTCCGCCAGAAAGGTGGTGGAAGTGAGGACTTTCAAACGGCTGTCAATGCTTGTCGGAGAAGACCCGCAACCCGTTAAGAAAAGAGTCGAGAGGGTCGTCATAACGAGAATGGATTTGCAGATCATTTTCATTTGTAATCCTTTTTTATCCCCACCGATTTTACGGTTGACGTTTTTTTGATTATTGATCCTGCCAGCGTAGCGTGTGATAAACAACCGATGTGATCAGTAAAAATCCAGTCAGCCAGCCAGTGATCTTACCGATCGGTTTGCGTTTTTCTTGAGGTTTGCTGAGTTGGCTGGCATTCATTTTTGCGCCGACAGCCGCCATAGCAGGAATGGACGCACAGATCATACACATAAGTATCTCCTTTGTAAGGTATCGGGATCATAAGATATCTGGTTCTTTACGGCGGCGCGCCTTCAATCGGATAGCCTTTGGCGTACCATTCTTTCAATCCGCCAGTCATACTGGTTGCATTATATCCCGCCGCAAGCAGAATATCCCGCCCTTCCTGACTGCGGTTGCCTGAACGACAGACTACCAAAATTTCCCGGCCTTTTGGCACTTCATTGATGTGCGCCTGCAATTGCTCCAGCGGAATCAGTGTGGCGTTTGGTGCGTGATATTCGTCCCACTCCTCCTGCGTGCGGACATCCAAAACAAAGACGCCGCTCTGGTACATTGCATAGGCTTCATCTACGCTGACCTCACGCGCCAGAGCGCCCGTGCGCCCTCCCCCAGACGATGCGATCAAATAGGCCACAAAGGCGATAAACAAGACCATCGCCAATTGCACCGCAGGGCGGCGAAAAAAAGTGGGAGGTCCACTATGGGTGGTGAGTCTACTCTTTCTGATGTTTTTTTCTTCGAGACATTTTGCCCTCACAAGTATTTTGATTTTTATGTTTTCTAGACGCAGGCTTCAAAAATGCTCTTACATTATTTGCTATCTGAAATTGAATTCCTCAAAGTGAATATTCTCCACCGAAACGCCCGCTTCGATAAACTTTTTTTCAAGGGCTTGCACCATCGGGAGCGGACCGCACATGTAAACGTGGTATCCGCGAATGTCTCCGCCTGCGTTCCTGATGATCTCTTCCACGGTCAAGGAACCGCCTGTGGATGAGAAACGGAGGCGTGCCTGCAAACGCGGATTCTTTTTTGCTGTCTCTTCAATTTCATCCACAAAGACCGCTTCCTCGCGGTGGCGGACAGTGTAGTAAAAATCCACATCGTGGTTGAGACCAGTTTTCAGGTCGCGGATGAACGAGAGGAAAGGCGTCACACCGATTCCACCCGCCACCCAGATCTGCTTCGGTCCGCCAGTTTTATGATCAAACATGCCGTACGCGCCTTCGATGCTGGCCGCTGTGCCGGCCTTTAAATTGGCGAACAAATCACGTGTGAAATCGCCGCAGGCTTTGACAGTCAGGCGCAGGACATCTTCATGCGGCGCGCTGGAAATTGTGAAGGGATGCGATTCGTTCAATCCATTTTCCATAAAACGTACAAATAAAAATTGACCTGCGCGCTGTTTTCGAATCGGATCTTTTTTTGCGCGCATTACGACTTCAGTGGTGGATTGGTTGGGATGATTGACTGCTTCCACAATGTATTGCACATATTTCTTAAAGAAACGGCCAAAGACTTCTGTGTAAAGATAGGAGGCCGTTCCGATGATAAAAAAGGTCTGCACCCAATTGATGGCGATGAACGCGTCGAGCGGGTCAGGGACGGTCAGCGCATGGATGAAGGCCAGGATGAAGAAGATACCGATATAACGCTTGAACTTCTTCCAGTCATTGTAATCACCACCGGTCAGCTTGTTTAAAAAGGGAATGCGAGGCGCGAGCGTGATCAGCACAATCGTGACGATGCCCATGAAGGCCATGATCCCCAGGTAATTACCTAGTCCCCAGCCTGTCGTCGTGATAGGCACCGTCAACACATGGGCGAAGATCAATAGGAACGCGGCCGTGCCGGTGTGCCGATGAGTTACATACATTTTGTCCAACCCACCGAAGTATTTTTCGGCCCACTTTGGCCGCGTGGACAGGAACAGCGAGCAGGCCATTAAAATAATGTTGTTCGAGCCAATGATTTCAGCGGCATACTGGCGCGCGAAATTCTCACGGCCGTCGTCCACAGGGGGAAACACAAGCCATACGACAAGGTTCAAAAGGACAAGGGCAATAATTACAAAATTACCAGTATTTCGTTTCATCAGACCTCTGGAATTAAATCAGGAACGATTTTGAATCAAAAGCGATGCAGCCATGACCGCATCGCTGCCTGTTTTCTTCCTTAATAAGATGCAATCGCTTTTTGTTTGTCCGTGAAAACTTCAAATGTATGCTCCTCAAGCAGCGTGGTGTCCGATTATAAACCCGCTTTACGCGCCAGGCGCGTCAGGCGGTGATCAATTTCATTTAACCAATGTTTCCGAATGTAGGCCGGCAGGTCTGCCTGCTCAACTTCCCTGCGCGCCGACCTCGCCCATTTTATGGATGTCTTTACATCGCGTAATTTATGCTCGTAATATTTCGCCAGTTCGATCTGGGCATAGATATGACCCTTCTGCGAGGCTGCCTCCCACAAACGCAGAGCTTGCTCCATATTTCCACGCTTCTTTTGCAGGATGGATAAACGCTTCACGGCCACGCCGAAATCTGCTTCCTCCAGCCCTTGTCCTGAGCCTGTCGAAGGGGCAAGCTCGAGTCCGCGCTCAAACAGACGGGCGGCCTCATCCCAATGGCCGAGGTCTTCAAATAATTTCCCGAGCGCAATGAAATCGAGTCCATGCTCCACGCGGCCGTTATACGGGTCTGTCAGCAGTTCGCTGACGTGACCCAGCAAAGCCGCCATGGCCACCACGTCCATGGCGTTGTGGTAGAACACACCGCCGAGCGGACGCGCATCCCCGGTGCGCAGGTAATCAAAATACAGCCAGGGAATTTCATAACCCGGCACTTCATCGGAGGTGCGCGTAAAACCAAGCACATGCTCTTCGAGATATTTCAAAGCGCGTGAGGGCAGTCTGTCCCGCCATAAACGCCTGGCCAGCGGAAGCAGATCAAGGTGCGCATAATTCTTAAATGGAACGGGGATTCCATGCAGGGAGTAACGGGTAACGAGCAAAGGCGCGTCGAATGACTTCCCATTGAATGTGACCAATGCCTCGCAAGGCGCAAGGAAGTGGATCAAGGCTTCCAGCATGGCAGGTTCTTCGGATGGGTCGCGCAGAAAGAATTGCTGTAAAACGAATTTGCCGTCCACAAAGCGCGCCGCCCCAATCAAAAATGCGTACGTGCCAGTGCCTCCGGCCATGCCGGATGTTTCGGTATCGAGAAAAGCAAACTTGGAGATTGGGAGATTGGAGATACGCGGGTCGTTTGCCCATTCAGAAATTAAAGAAAGAGGGAAGGCCTGCCCAGAGCCTTGTCGAAGGGAAGAAAGATGAGACACCTTTCCATGCAGATAATCTTTTTCAAAGATTTGCTCGGCGACAAAAGCCTCGCCGCGCGGGGTGGAGAGAAAACTCCCAGCCACGACAGAGTCAATTGTGTGGCTGGCAGGCGGGGGCGGCGGGAGATGCGAAGTCCCAACTTTGACGCCGAGTGATTTGAGCTTGTCTGCAAGCGAAGGCATGAAGTCTATTTTATCTTAACCCATGCTCCAGCCGCCGTCCTCGGCGGCGTTTGCAGGGTAAATCTTTCGCCGAGGACGGCGCAAGGAGCAACCTGCCGACTGGAAAGAATATTTGTCATTTCATGCTACACTTGCCGAATTCTTTAACAAGAATTTTTTATGAAACATAAACTTCCCTTGTGGTTAAAACTCTTATATGGTTCCGGCGATTGGGGGATTGCCGGCATTGGTATGATGCGTTCGATTTTTTATGCGTTATACCTGACGGATGTGGTCGGTATTGAACCGCGGCTGGCCTCCATTGGCGCGTTGGTGGGAATTGTGTGGGACGCCGTCAACGACCCGCTCATTGGCACCTTGAGCGACCGCATGAAATCAAAGCTCGGGCGCAGACGTCCCTTCCTGCTGTGGTTTGCCTTTCCATTCGGATTCAGTTTTATGATGCTTTGGTCCGCGCCCAATTGGGATAGCCAGATCGGTCTGCTGATTTATGTGACTCTCGCTTTTATGATCTCTGATACATTGACCACACTCGTGGCAATGCCGTATCTTGCCTTGACTCCCGAACTGACCCAGGACTACGACGAACGCACATCGCTTTCCAGTTTTCGCACCGTCTTCCAGTTATTATCCGCCATGACGATTGTGATTGCCGCGCCCATGATCGTGGATGCGGTCATTATTGGCGGCGGTTCGCAGCAACAGGGATTTTTGCTGGCGGGCGCCGTCTTCGGCGCGATGGGGTCGTTTCCAATTTTCTTCATTGGCTTGTTCGTGCGCGAGCGCTATGCAGAAGAACAGCAGGAGTCGATCCCTTTTCGAGAAACCTTGCGCCATGCCTGGCAGAATATCCCCTTCCGTTATGCGGCGGGCATTTACATGTTCAACTGGTCGGCTGTGGATATGGTTGTCATCACCTTCCCCTTCTTTTTATTGTACTGGGTAGCTGAGGGGGATTTGCTGGCAAAGATCACCATCTTCGGCCTCGACCTCGCGCTTGAATCTGCCTTCTTTGGCGTGCTGATGGGGGTCTGTATTTTATTCGTGCCATTCTGGTTATGGTTTGCAAAACGATACAACAAGATCCAGGCTTATATCGCGGGCATGTCCGCCTGGATCATTGTGCAGGCCATGATCTTCACAATTCAGCCCGGTGAAGTGACCTGCTTGCTGGTCATCGCCGCACTGGCAGGCATCGGTGTTTCGGCCGCGTACATTTTGCCTGATTCCATTTTGCCCGACGTGATCGACTGGGACGAACTGCGCACACACCGCAGGCAGGAGGGAATTTATTACGGCATCCGTACCCTGATCCGTAAGTTGACCGGCGCGCTGGTCATCTTTGTTACTTTGCAAATTTTGGGTTGGTCTGGTTATCAATCTCCGCCCGAGGGTGTGACTCAATTCACTCAGCCCGATTCCGCGCTGCTCTCCATCCGCTTGATGGTTTCATTTATCGGTGTGGCGATATTATTGGGGACAATCATCCTGGCCTGGTCGTATCCGCTTTCACGTGAAAAATATGAGCGCATAGCGAAATTGTTGAAGAGACGCAGAGAAGAGTTAATGGCAGTAAAAAAGCAGGCGTAAAAAATAGACGGCCTTTAGCGTATTGGATTTAACACGTCTCATTCCCGTTTGAAATTGAAATAGCCTTTTAGCAACAAAAACACCCGTCCAAAAAAGGTGTTTTGGCAATTATCTCTTTCACAGCTCAGAGTCGCTCTTTAGGGTATTTTGTGTTTAAATAAGTGAGTACAGGGAAATTCTAAGTGAGTATTAAGTATAAAGGAACTTCCTTGACATTAATAATTTTTGCTCTATAATCTGGATGTAGTACATGTGGTCTATAAAGCACGGAAAGGAAAGAAAAAGGATGAGCGATGTTTTCCCACTCTAATGCAAATGAACTACTTAATTCGCTTTCCGCTCCAGCATACCCTATCTCTGTAACAAGTCGTTTAACAGGAATTACGCGCTGGAGTGTTTCACGTTACTTGCGGGGTTATGAATATAAATCTACCAAAGAAGATATTTACAAGAGACATAAACCCCCAATTGTTGACCAAACTGAAAAAGACTCAACCTATGCGTCTTTTCTTGATTTAATTGATTTGCTTATTGTTAAAGAGTTTCTCAAAAGAGGATTTACACTTCAATATCTACGCCAAGCTCTGGCAGAAGCAAAACGTTATTTAGGGACTCCCCATTTTGCTCGAAGCGAATTTTATACAGGTACTGCTCAAATAATCTTAAAGCTCCCCCAAGATGGTGCTTTAGTTGCTCTGATGACAGGTGGGCAATACGCTATTCCAGAAATAGCAAAGAAACTAAGTGAAAAGTTGGAATTTGAAGATGTTACAGGATATGGCTTTGCTCGAAGGTGGTATCCATATAAAGATAATCGGTCAATTGTCATTGATCCACTAATATCCTTCGGAAGACCTGCTATAGCAGGATACGGAGTATCTACATCTAATATCTACGATCTTTATTTAGGGGAAAACAAGAATCTCACGACTGTGAGCCAATGGTTTGATATTCCCGCTCCTGAAATAATGACTGCGGTTCGGTTTGAACACAGTCTATGGATATAGAGTTTTTTGTTGACGCCGGTTTGAGCCAAAAATTAGTCGAGGGTCTCCGCGCCTTGGGTTATACAAACATTGAACATATTCACGAACAATTTCCGGTGGGGACACTTGACGAAGAATGGTTGGAATATGTGGGGGAAAACAAGCTTGTTGTAATCACTAAAGACAAAATGATACGCAAAAACCCGAAGGAAAAAGAGGCACTAATAAAATATGGCATAGTGGCTTTCTATTTAGGTGGAGATAAACTGAGTATTAAGGAAATGGGTAAGCAATTAATCAACGCATGGGACATGATGGAGGCGTGCGCAATAAAACAGCGGAAAAAGGGGATAGCAGGAGCGTTCATCATTCGTCCTAGAGGAAACAAAATTGAGGTAATCCCACTGACTTAATAAGGCTGACAATTAAGCGCGTCAGACTCAACACGTTTCATCCCGTTTGAGATTGAAATAGCCTTTTAGACGCTCTGAATTCAAGGTGTGTAATACCCATTGAACTTGAAATAACCTAGCATTAAAAGAAAACAAGACCCCTGAAGTTACAGGGGTCTTGTTTTCAATTTTTAGCTCTACGATTCTGGTATTTCACTCGAACTCTGTCCACCGATATTAATAGAAATTTGTTGATGATAATTTTCCCCAATTTCGATTAAATTATCAACTGTTATAAAGTTATTGATTTCTATCTTCAGAGTATTACCATTAATAAATGATTTATCGGTAATCAATTCTCTATGTGGCCCTGAACTTTTGAGAATCTCATTATTCTCTGAAGAACGATATACACTATTCATCGAATGCTCCTCTTTTGTACTACAATCTTATATCATAATCCTTAAATTTGCCTTAACAAATTTGTTGTTTCTAGCCATTTCTAGCCGTTTTTGGTCAAGTTTTAGAGTATTTCCATCCCTGTTGTACTGCTACTAAATTAATACCTATGCCCATATCTGGCTTTCTAACTGCGTTAATTTTTCCTAATGTCCTGTATTCACTTTTGCAGTTCGTGCTTTCTAGAGTTGCAATGAATAGCGAGTAATCAACAGGCAGAACGGTGACCAGTTGAATTTGTTGTAACACATTGTTCAAAACTTGTTGGAGTATTGGTGCTGGCAAATTTGCAGGAATTTGTATTTGATTGACAGGTGCAATTAGTGCAGCGATTTCTGGTTTATTAAGTACAACTTCCAATGGGTTAAATGGTTTTGAACACTCCATTTCATTTTCAACATCTTCCCACACATTCCACATCAATTCTTCTAATTCTTTATTTGGTTGAACTACAGGCAGACCAATTTCTGATGCTTCTGTCCTACTTAAGGGATAACCATGATAAAAGAATGAGGTATTTAATGCTTCAGCAATCGCCTTCGCTTTGTTCTTATCCTCCATATGCAAGCCTAATAATTTCGATCCCATTTCTAATGCAAGAAAAGAACTTCTTCTCGCTACACCAATTGGAATTCCTCCGACATCGTGGGTTATTACTTCAAAGGCTTTTTCTAGTTGCTCCTGATCTGTAATACCAATATCTTTTCTGACGAATTCAATAAAATGCTTTATATCTTCAGACCCGAAACTTATTATTTCTTCTGCCTGCCCTTGTTGTCTTGGCCTTACATATGTCAATTGTGGATCTACTGGCCCTAGATTTGAAAAAGGATGCATTACAATTTCATTTGTACCTAATGCCAGTAGCGTCGCCGCACTAAATGCAGCATAGGGCAAAAGTGCACTAATTTTAGTAAATTTCTCCCTTAGCATACTAATAACACGCCAAGGCACAGTGGGGTCACCGCCATTACTAACTATGAGAATATCTATCTCTTTTTTGTCATCGGGAATTTGCATTAACTGCTTAGTGAATTCTTGTATCATATCTCCAGACATAATACCCGAAGCCCCAGGTCCTTGCCTAGAACTTGTTATGTACACAATAAGAGGTCTTTTACGTGCTTTTTCAATTTGTTGATATAGTTTGACGCGTTCAGTGTATGACATATTTCCTCCACATATTATCTCAAAGCTGATGGATATGAATTAGCATACCACAAAATATTTAGATACGGTCAATTATATTATGCAAGAATCAAAATTGCCTCAAGGGGTAAAAGAGTAAAAGGTAAAGTTTTGAGCATTTATTATTTACCTTCCACGATTTTTATTTCTTCCTCCGTCAACCCATACAACTCATAGACCAACTTATCAATTGCCTCATCCACTTTTGCAATCTCACGCTCCAAAATGCGGACACGGTCATACTCATCCTCAGGCCGCACGGACTGACGCTCTTTTTGCAAAGCCAGCATTTTCTCGACCAGTTTCACAATCTCATCATGTGCAGATTTATCGATAGGATTATTAAAATCTATGAGGTGAATGGGAAGTTGTTTCATAAAAATATATCGCAATTCAAGCCTGCCGCCTTTATCAGGGTCGCCTAAAACTGAACAAACGCGCTTCAAGAAAAGCCAGATTAATTTGGAATTTAATAAACCAAGTAAATACAAATCTTCAATAGGGATAATATATGTCTTGTCGTTTGTATAATATCCATCATTGTCAAAACAAAACCTTGATTCTCTTGAAATAATTGGGTAGATAATTTTAGGAACTTCAAAGTCATCATAATAATCACATGCTCTTAATTCCCACCAGTAATCACCTTTGTCTTGCCTCTTCTCTAAAATTGGTTTGTACTGGGATAAATGATTTGCGAGTGCTGGATAATTCTTTTCAAACCAAACCCAAGCATCTGCCTTCTTGATATTGTTCTCATTTGTCCACCCATCTGGTATGCGAATCAAAAACTTTTCTTTGAAATTGAAGTGATAATTTCTAATATCATCACCCACTAAAAGGGGTTTGATATGCAGACTGCTCTTTTTATCTTGCTTTATCAATAAATTCTTTTGAGATTGGGAAATATAAAAAGCTTCATTGAAACCTGTCTTGATTCCAAAATCAACTTTTCCATTTGTATACTCACTAAGAGGCACGCCTACTTTTTTCATCTTATCTAAAATTACTTGTTCACCACCCCCTGAGAGCGTCCAATTTTCGCTTTGGACTGCACTCTCGTCTAATTGAGTGCTGATACTTTTTACTTCATCGGTCAATGATTCAAAGTCCAATCGTTTGATCGGCGCATACAAAAAGTTTTGCTTTTCCGTTTGCCTTTTTCTTGTAATGATAATAACGGGGAAAGTCGCGGCGTTTTCAAATACTGGCAACTCACCGAAATCAATAATTTCTAAAATCTCTGCGTTCTTCGTCAGGAATTGACGTAAGGCTTTGCCATAGTTCGAGCGCATCCACTTATTGGAAACAATCATGCCAAACAAACCATTTGGCTTGAGTAGTTTATGTGCTTGCTCAATAAAGTAAATATATAAATCCGCAGTTCCTGCAAAGGTTTCAAAATTCTGTTTAGCGTAGGTCTTGAATTCTTCGCCTAGCGTTTCCTGTCTCACATACGGCGGGTTGCCAATGATGATATCAAACCCGCCATCTTTCATAACTTGTGAGAAATTCATTTCAAACGTTTCTTTATGAAGGCTGTCCCCATTCGCGATATTTTCAAGCATCGGCAATTTTTCGCGTGAGTGTAAGCCCCGTAAAAGCAGATTCAAGCGCGCCACTTCCACGGCCTGCTTGTCCTTATCTACACCGAAAATACAGTTTTGCAATACTTCCAACTGACGCGCTCTATCGTGAAAATCAACTTCGCCTCTTTGCGCCTGTCCGCGTTGCTTGGCTACAAAATCATCAATCACGTCAAAGGCTTCGATCAGGAACGAACCAGAACCGCAAGCCATATCCAACACGCGCGGCGGATGCGAAGGGTTGTATCCTTTTTCTTCGAGATAACGTCCCGCCGTTTGCTGAACAATATATTTCGTAACAAAAGCAGGCGTGTAATAAATGCCTTGTGATTTTCGCTTTGTCCGTTTTTCCTCTACGTGTGTTTCTTCCGCGCCCTCTGCAACCACATGACCCAAATATTGTTCGTAGGCTGTGCCTAGCACGTCCGCATCCAATGCATTGAAGTTATAGCGCGTGAAATTCTTTTCGTACAACCCTTCAATGATTTCTTCCAAATCCGTTGGCGGAATTTTCAATTCTTCCGAAAAATGCCTTGCGAACAATTCCGAGTTATAAACCCCATCCATTTCACGGAAAAGCAAAGCCATTTCATGGTCAAGGTTATTGATCTGCTTCTTGTCCTTCAACATGCGCACCAGTGAACGCAAACGATTATCTTCCACTTCGCGGTCTTCGGCTGTGCGAATGAAAACCAAACGATTCAATAAACGCAAAACGGCTTCGTCCACTTGCGCGGCAGAATATCCAAGATTGTATCCCTTGTAACTCTTGAAAAGATTCTCGCGCCATTTTTTCAAGTCGTCGAATAGATTTTGACTAACGGGCAGACGCTTGATTTTCTTCCCGACTTTTTCCGCTTCCTTATCCAACCTGCGAGAAGCTGTCTCTTCCTTCGAAAGCCACCACAACTTTTCATCTTTTAAGTACCCATCCAAATCCAATTCAAAGAATTGAGCGCTGAACGGGTTGCTTTCTTTCCATTCAGCATTGAACACGCGCAGACCTTCAAAGTCCGAGAGCAAAGCCCACGTTACCGATTTTGTCCATGCGTAATCAATTGCCTGTTTTATCCAGCGCGGATCAGCCAAATCTTCATTTGCTTTTTTTGTTTCCAGGAAGAAGCGCGGAGTATTGCCAATCCGAAAAGAAAAATCCACCCATCCACGCGATACTTTTTCCTCAGGGCTGACTTCGTTGATATTGCTTGTATCCCATCCAAGAGCTTTGAACAACGGCAGAATATACCCAAGCCTCGTTTGCATTTCATTCATGCCTTTACGTTGTGCGGCAGGCAGGTTCTTGAAATTCGTTACCAGTTTTTCAATCTCAGCGTAAGCAAACTCTTGATTTGTCATGTTTGTATTCCCTGTCTAGATTGAAGTGATTATAGCAAACTTAAGTTGCTCAAGCCGCCGAGAGCGCATTTTGTAAAATTATTTTCGACTGACTACTTAGATTACCGCTAATTCTCGATACTCGCCAAATGTTTCCTTCATCACTCCCACGATCTCACCTAACGTGACATAAGCATGGACACATTCCATGATGTAGGGCATCGTATTCTCGGTGCCCAGACAGGCGATCCGCAATTTATCCAGTGTTTGCCCTACACGCCCGCTATCGCGTGTCTTACGGACTTCGTTCAGGCGGGATACTTGTCGGGTGTACCCATTTGGGTCCATTTTCAAAATTGGAATGGTGAAGGGCTTATCTT